>Ga0233425_10000216_pt1 | contig 151106 bp, 132 predicted proteins | sample Watercolumn_Towu_2_FD_181712 | JGI IMG/M metagenome (GOLD analysis project Ga0233425, IMG submission 181712) | Freshwater microbial communities from Lake Towuti, South Sulawesi, Indonesia - Watercolumn_Towuti2014_140_MG | ecosystem: Environmental > Aquatic > Freshwater > Lake | place...
CGAGCTGTTCGCGCTCCGGCACGGGCCGCTGCCGGGACGGCAGCGCAGGGCTGGACATGGCGAAGGCCACCCGCGCGCCAGCGATCAGCGCGCACGGCTGTCCGCCGAGTGCTGCTCGGCGTATTCGGGGTCGGAAGTCGTCTCGAAGCTGCGGTCGGCGGCCCAGGCATCGAGGTCGGCCACGGCGTACATGACACGCCGGCCGAACTTACGAAAACGCGGGCCACCGCCGAGCACGCGCTGCTTTTCCAGCGTGCGCGGCGACAGCCGCAGGTAGTCGGCGGCCTCGTCGTTGGTGAGATAACGCTGCGGTTGCGCGGCAGCGGTCGAGGTGGTTGCGGGTGCGGCGGCAGGCCGCAAGGGAGCAGGACGCATGGTGTGAACCTCCATCGGTTGCAGGGCTCCGGCCACACAGCGCAACCGGATGGAGGCAGTCTCAGAAAACGAAGCTGTCCTGCTCAGGGACGTTTTGCGTCCCCTTCAAAACGTCCCTTCTCAGGCGACGGCAGTTGTGCTAGGCGGCGATAGCCGCCGCGCATCAACGCATCGCCGCGCCGCACTAGGCGGCGCACGCGGGCTCGCAAGTCGCCATCGGCATGCCAGTCAGCAGTCACTGCATCGGCCCCGAACAGTCCTTCGGCGACCTCGCGCAAGGACGCGCCCGCCAGGGTCGCGTCGAGCGCCTGCAGGGTGTGCAGCTCCAGCAGCGCAGCAGGCGACGGCCTGGGCTTGGTATTGGCCTGAGCCTGGGCCGCACCGAGCGCATGGCCGCGGCCATGCGCGGCAGCGCCGCCGCGATGGGCATAGGCCACCGCCATGCCGTCTTCCAGGCCGGGCGCCAGCGCGTAGCGCTGGCAATGGCCGGGGCTGTGCGCGATCAGCGCCAGCCGCTTGCCGTCATGGAGCAGTTGCTTGTGGCCTGGGATGTGCCAGAAGTCGAATGCAGCAGCGTCGGGCGGTGGATCGGCATCGGGATAGAGCTGGATCACGCCGGCATGGCCGGGGAGCCAGGCCGGATGCGCGTCGCGCGCATCCAGGGCCGGGTCTTCCAGCAGGCGCAAGCCCCAGCGATGCGCCGCGTGCTGTGCCGCGTGCGACCGGCGATGACGGTGTAGCCAGTCGAGCCGGTAGTCAGGATGACGGCGCAGGTACTCCCAGGCCAATGCGAACGCATCGAGCCAGAGAACGTAGAGATAGGCGGCGGTGGGATACCAGTGCGCGAAATGGTGAGGGCTGACCATGACGAAGCTCCTGTCGGATAGCAGGAACGTCGCCACGGCGTCAGACATGCGGGAGCATCAAATCAACGTAGAAATCCGGTTAAGCTGTAACTGCTGGTGTCAAGACCGATGGGCTCCGGCGTGTTGCGAAATTCGTCCGAATGCGACGGCCGCCCGACTCCAAAATGTCATGCGGCACGAAATACCGTGCCGTAACGCCCGCAAAAGATCGTGGCTGTTTTACGCACGCGAGCACTGTTTCGGTGCATGAGTGCAGATTCAGACTAAGCAGGTCTGAAACAAGGCCGGAATAGTCTTAATGCGTTCGCTCGGCTGAACTGAGACGCGGGCGATTCAATCGACGATTGAACCGTTTTCCTGGGCCAGTCGTAGATATTCCGACAGCGGGCGCATCGCCTGGAAATACAAATCCCGCATCACGGGCTGTTTGTTCGGGCCGACGATGGAAGCGAGGTCGGACAGCTTCACGCGGCCCAGCTCGGGCATGCTGATTCCCAGGTCGATCAGGCCGTAGGCCGTGTCGCCATCGACGGGATCGAGCGAGGTCAGCAGCCAGGTGGCGTGCGCGTCGGGAGTGAACAGCCGCACGACCGGCAACGGGTCGTTGGGCTCGTCGGCGGCGGCAAGCCGCCCGTTCACCAGCAGCGCGGCGCGCTGCTCCTCGGTGACCAGGGGAGCGTTCATCGGGGTGCTCCTGTTCCAGCGTGGAATCGTGGCTTTGTGGTTCCCCTCGCAAGCGTGGATGCGTATTCCATCCAAGCCGTGGAAACACGAAAGCGCAGAAGCGCAATTGTAGAAATCTGGAAAGACACGATGGCGGTTCTCCGGTTTTGTCGGAATCCGCAAAAGCGGATTTCCGTAAAAGAACGAATAAGAGCCAAAGGCATGAATGAGTTAAAGATAACGTGGTTTTAATTGTGCTGCGACTTGACGCTTCTGTCCATGCAGAAGCGACCCATCCAGCGCGGCCGACCGGCCGGCGCCACCACCTACGACGCCGAATTGGCGCAAGCCTTCGGCGCGGCGGTGCGCGCGTTGCGGACGGAGCGCGGCATCGCGCAGGAGTCGCTGGCGCACCTCGCCGGCATCGAGCGCTCCCACATGGGCAAGGTCGAGCGCGGCGAGCACATGCCCACGCTGGCGATCATCTTCAAGATCGCCAACGCACTCGAATGCAGCACGGCAGTGCTGATGAGCGAGACCGAAGGCCAGCTTGAGGCGGCTCGGTCGTAGCGGGACTGCGCCCCGCCGCAGCGGGCGGGGCGTCGGCGGCCGTCAGGCCGCCTGGGGCTTGCTGCGCGACCAGATCAGGTCGTGCGTGCCGCTCTCGCCTTCGATCAGGCGGGCGTAGACCGTGGCCGGGAACGAAGGATCGTCGAGGGTCACGGAGATGTACTCCCGCCCGGCCTCGCTTGTCTTCTTCCACGCCGCGCCGATGTCGTGGCCGGCCGCCTGCAGGCGGAAGTCCGGGGCCTTCTCGTTGTCGCCCTTGTCGTTGGGCACCAGCTTGACCTTGACGTTGAGCGTCAGGGTGCGAAGCGTGCCGGTGAAGCCGTCTTTGTCTGCGGTGAAGCTGCCGATGTTGGCCATGATGGATCTCCTTTTGGTGGAACAAGGTTCGCGCCCATCGCGTCCTTGTTGTGATCCGGCCGGCGGGGGACGGGCTGGCTGCACCGCTTGCGGCCGCAACGCAGTGGAGGGCCGGGAGGCGAAAAGAATTTGGCCCGCGAGGAATGCGCGCAGCGCAGGGGAAATTGTTTTCGCCGGACGGTTGCAGCCATGAAGCCCGAGGCGCAGCCGCGCCACCGCCAGGGTTCACAACAACACAAGGACGCCTTGGGCCGAACCGCATCGAAAGGAGACAGGGCTGGCTCGGCATCCCCGCATGAAGGCTGCACCGGCTCGCCCACTGACGCGGGCCAGGTCAACCACCCGACGACAGGCGAGAAAGCCCCTGCCGCACCTTGCGGCGCCGGTCTTGAGGCGTGGCGTGGAAGCTCCATAGCGATGCCGGGCGAGATGCCCGTGAACCGTCCTTCGTGACGTGATGGGCGAGAACCACCAGCGTTGAGGACGGCACGCATTCGCACAACCTGCCGCAGCAAGCTCCAACGTGTTCGCCAGCCCCGTCCATTGCGGCGGGGGAAAGCCCGCAGGGCTTTCCCCTGGAAGCAAGCGCAGCGCGCAGCGCCGCAGGCGCGAAGGCGTGAGCGGATTGAAGCCGAATGGCCGTGACGGCGAAGTCGGCACGGGGCACAGCCCGAAAGCCCGGCGGCGCTGCGCGCCGACACGCCCCCGCTAGTGAGTCAGCGTGGCTTCGGGCAAATCCTGCCCACTCTGGCGCCACCGTCCTGGGGGCTGTCCATGATGTCGGCGGAACGCCGTCGCAAAAGCGTACAGAGACGAGTACCCGACCCGTTCCGCCACTTCCGTCAGCGGAACGTCCTGCGTCCGCAAGAGATCACGTGCCACGGTCATCCGCCAGTCGGTGAGATACCGCATCGGCGTATCGCCCAGCACCTCCTGGAACACGCGCGCAAACGTGGCACGGGACATATGGCTCATCCTCGCCAGTTCTTCCACCGTCCACGGCTTGCCGGTGTCCCCGTGCATAGCCTGCAATGCTTTCGACAGACGTGCATCCGACGCACCTCGAACCCATGCGGGTGCATTCGGGCTTGATGTCAGCCCTGTCCGAAGCCCCAACACGACGAGAACATCCAGCAGTCGATCCAACACCGTCTGACGACCCGGCTCCGACTGGGACAGCTCTCTCGACAGCAGAGCGACCACCGCTTGGATGGGGTTGTCCATACGCGAGGGAATCAGGAACACCGGCGGAAGCGCATTGACCAGCCCTACACCGATGTCCCCGGCAAAGCGATAAGCCCCGCAAAGGAATGCCGACGCTCGCGGATCGCGTTCGGCCTCGTCAGAGGCGTGCGCAACCTGGAAATCCTCCGGCAAGACGCAATGCGCCCCTGGTTCGTGGGCGATGAAGTGGTCAGGCCCACCGCGAACCAGTGCCAGGTCTCCCGGCCTGAGTTCGACAGGCTCACCCCCGCCATCGAGCCACAGCCACGCATGACCCTGAATCACCGCGTGAACGGCCAACTGGATCGTGCCCGGTAGCCGAAGCCCCCAAGGTGCGACGGCGATGGATCGCGCGAACACGCCGCCAGCAGCGCGGGCGCGCACCAGATGCTCTTGCAATATGTCCATGTTGTGAGCGTATCACGCAAATTATTGAGTGCATAGATTATTGATGCTCTCATTCGATGCGCCTAAATTCACTTCATCGACCCACCTACCGGAAACCCCGACATGAATAACCTTAGCGACCACCTCACCCTGGTGCTCGGCGCCACCGGCAAGACCGGCTCCCGCGTCGCCCAGAAGCTCAGCGCCCAGGGCATTCCCGTCCGCACCGCAGCGCGTAGCGGCGCGGACGTCCGATTCGACTGGAGCGACCCATCAACCTTCGCCGGTGCTCTGAACAAGGTCTCGGGCATCTATCTCGTGTCGCCCGTGATGCGCGTGGACTTCGCCGACATCGTGGCCCGATTTCTCGACGAGGCGGAGCGCGCTGGTGTGGGCCATGTCACCTATCTCAGCGCCTACGGCATGGAGCACGCGCCTGCCGAAGTCGCGCTGCGCGCTGTGGAGCTGGATCTGGCTTCGCGTGCCTCGCTGTCCCATTCCATCGTGCGTCCCGCCTGGTTCATGCAGAACTTCAGCGAAACCTTCGTCAAACCCGTGAACGATGAAATCGTGGTGCCCTGCGGCACGGGGGCCGAAGCCTTTGTCAGTGCAGAGGACATCGCATCCGTCGCGGCAGCAACGCTGAGCGACCCCGCACGGCACGCTGGCCGCGCTTATGCACCCACCGGCCCCGAGGCGCTGACTTTCGAGGAAGCCGCAGCGCATATCTCGAACGTCACCGGCCGCAAGATTGCGTACCGGGACGTGGATCGCAGCGCCTGGGTCAACGCAATGATCCAGGCCGGCGTGCCTGCCGAATATGGCGAGGTGCTTCGCATCCTGACCGAGACGATCGCCAGCGGCCGAGGCTCCCGGCCGAATAACGATGTGCTGGCCGCCACTGGCAAGGCACCCACCCACTTTACGGACTTCGCCGCAGCGACTGCCGTCGCATGGCGCCAATGAAGCCTGCCCCACGAATTGAGCTAGGGAGCACAGAAATGCCAAATCAGAAATATTCAGTCTTCCAACCCGCCAAGCCTTACTTCGATCTGGTGCGGAGCGCCTTGGGCGACCTTGTCGATGGTGAGCACTTCTTCGACATCGTCACCGATGACACCATCTACGAAGTGCTCTACGACCTCGGCTGGCCGCGCATCATCCAAGGGCGGACTGACCTGATGGCAGCATTCCGGGGCTACGTGGAAAACATCGCGCTGCAATCGGCCGACAACTTGATCGCCCACAAGACCGGCGACGGCTGCGTCATCGAATACGAGGTGCATGGAACCATCCTCGCAACGGGCACGAAATACAACAACAGGTTCTGCTCGATCATCAAGATCGAGAACCGGAAGATCGCGCACTGGAGGGACTACATGGACTCCCATGCGGCCTGGAAGGCACTGACGCCAGGCGCGACCTAGGCCGAGCGCAGATCGTTTGTTTACCAAACCAAAGGCATCGCGGCTGCGCGATGCCTACGACGCCGCCTTAGCGAGAGCGAAGGCAGCGGCGTTCTGATTCGGCTGTTGGCCTTGAACACCGGGCGCGGCCACTGCCGCGCCCGGATTTTTGAAGTTCACCGCGCCCAGGGCGGAACGGCCTGGGCGCGGTGTTGACGACGGTTATTCCTTCGTCTCGATGATCCACCACACGGCGCGCGCCAAGGCGCGGCCCGTGATGGGATGAATGTCGGTGAGGTCTGCGCGGGCCGTCCAGCCCGAGGGCGGACGGTAGCCGCGCACGTCGCCATCGCCGTGCCAGCGGCGGGCGCGCACCGTGCCGGGGGCGTCGATCGCCGCCATGCGCGGGCGGCTGGTGATGGTGCGGGTCATGGGGGCTTCTCCTTGCGGCGAAGCGCCCCGGTCGAGGCCGGAGCGCTTGCCTTCGGCGCGGGTCAAGCAGCCAGCGCCTCGGCGGGTTCATCCGCCATTTCTTCTGCATCGTCCGGGGCGTCCTGCTCCGGGCTTTCCTTCTGCGCGGCATCCTGCGGGCCTGCGGCCTTGAAGATGGCGGGCATCCAGCCCGTGCCATCGGCCAACCGCTCGGCCTCGCCGGCAATGTCGGCCTTCTTGAGCTTCGCCAGCCGGGTGACGGATTCCGGTGCAAACGCGCCCACGGCATCCAGAATCACAGCCTTGGAAACGTGCTTGAAATAGCCTTCTGCGGTCGGTTTCCACCATGCGGCCATGTCGAGGCCTACGGCCCGCGCCAGTTCCGCGCCGGGCTGGTGCGGCGTAGCGCGGGGTGTCACCACGTCCACCGTGGATGCCACGCACACGGCCAGCAGCCACACCAGTTCGTCTTGCGGCTTCGCCAGCAGCGCGGCGAACAGTTCGGCGCTGTCCTCCGGCAAGGCTTCGCCCGCCACCTGTTGCAGTTCGCGCAGCGCCACGGCGGCGGACGACTCCGGCCAGTCCGGGGCCATGCCTTCCAGCCGATCTTGCACTTTCAGGCTCACGCCCAGCAGTAAGGAATCACGGTTGAGGCTGTAGCGGCTTTCCTGCAAGACGGTCTGCACCATGCCATGCACCACGGCGGCCAGCGCGGCTTGCGGATGCCGTGCGACTTCGATTTGCAGCGCGGCGGTGCGGTGGGCGCTCAACCGCTGCGCCAGCCGGTCGGACATGGCGGCGCTCTTGGGTTGCTCGTCGTCCTCGCCTTCGTCGTCGTTCTCGGCATCCTCGCCGGTGAACCCTTGGCGCAGCCGTTCCAGTGTGCGCAGCGCCTTGGCCTCGGCCTCGCGCATCAGACCGCGATGAATGACCGCCTCGCCGTTGCGGTCGATGCTGACGATGGCACCGGCTGCGGCCTTCACGTTCGCGCCATAGTCCTGCAAGCCATCTTCCAGCGCCTGCAACTGCTCGCCCAGGGTTTCGCCTTCCTCCTGCAAGGCATCGGCCTTTTCCTCGTCGTCGGCGTCCATCGCGGCGTCCACGGCTTCACCGATGGCCCGCATTTTCTCTTGGAGCTTTTCGATGCGCTGCGCTTCGCGCTTGTTTGGCTCGCGCCGTTCCCTCGGCGCACGCTGGAAGACGTGCAGGTCGGCATGGGTCACGCCCGGCGTGGCATCCACCCACGCCCAACCCTCGGCGCGGACAGTGGCGGCAATGCCTGCCAGCTTGTCTTGCGCCAGCCGTTCCAGCAGCGCGGCGTCGTTGAGGTACACGCCCGCATCGCCCTCCGCGAACAGGTCGCGGCGGATGCCGCCGCCTTCGGCTTCGTAGCTGTCCAGTCCGACGAAGCGCACCAGCGGATGCCGGTAGGCGTCGATTTCCCGCTCGGTCAGGCGCTCGCGCAAGTGCGAGGGATGGCGCTGCCACTGCGGCGCATCGTAGAACGCGGCTTCCTGCGCGGCGTGGTCGTCGGTGATGGCAAGGGCCATCAACTGGTCAAGGCTCACAGCATCGGCGCGATAGTCCGCCATCAGGCGCGGGGAGACGTTCGCCAACTTCAAACGGCGCTGCACCACCAGCGGCGTGACGGAGAAATCCGCCGCAATGTCTTCGATGGGGCGACCTTCGGCCACCAGCGCCGCAAAGGCTTCAAACTGGTCTGCGGGATGCATGGCTTCGCGCTGCACGTTCTCGGTGAGACTGGCTGTGCGTGCGGTGCCATCGGCCACTTGCAAGCAAGGCACGTCCCAATCCTTGGCGATGCGGTGTTTCTTCGCCAACAGCTTCAACGCGGCAAGGCGACGGCCACCGGCCACCACTTCGTAATGCTCGCCATCGGCGGCGGGAATCACGATCAGGTTTTGCAACAGGCCCACGCGCTGGATAGATGCTGCCAGCTCCGGTACAGACATGCGCGGAACGGTCTTGCGCACGTTGCGGCCCGTGGGGCGCAGCACCAGCCGCGACAGTGGAACCAAAATCAGGTTCTTGGTCGGGTCGGCAGCTTCCAGCGGGATAACTGCGGCGGTATTGACGGCGCGGGCTTCGGTTTGGGTGATGGCGTTCATGGTGTATCTCCAATCGAGTGAAACAAGGGAATGGAGGGGAAACCGCCCCTCCGGCGGGGGAGCGGTCAAGCCTTGAGGGAGCGCATGCCATCGGCCAGCAGCCACAGGGCGCGGTTCAGGCGAATGTCGGAATCAATGCCCTGCACGGGCCGGGTGCTCTGGCGGCGTCCATTGCTGCTGCGGCCATGCAGTCCGCCCTTGGTCAAGTTCTCCTGCGTGCGGTTAAACACGCTCCACAGGTCGGGGCGGCGGTCGTCGAACCGGCGCGGCATCAGGATTTGCGATTCGGTGATGGGCGCGGGCTTGTCCGGGTCGTCGTACTTCAACGCCAGCGCAGCCCGGGCGAACACTTCGGATTCGCCATCGTCCAAAGTGATGCTGCGCATCAGGTCGCGCGATTCCTTCACGCGCTCGAAGCCGCTCAACACCTCGAAAGCGCCTTCGATGACGGAACCGGCCACGTCGCCCTTGTGGGGCACGCGCACATCGGCCACGGTGTCACCACACACAAGGCCATTGCTGCACACGAAGCGGAACATTCCGGCCAGCATCTGATAGCTGCTCGTGCCGTCGTGCGAGTTCAGCAGCACGATTTCGTTAGCCTCCGCGCCGTTGATCTGGCTGGCGTGGCGCAGGCGCAGCATGTGTTTCGTGTGCTCGCGCTTGCCTTCATCGCGCACGCGGGTCTGCGTCACCATGAAGGGCTGGAAGCCTTCTTTGCGAAGCTCGGTCAGGACGGCAGCGGTCGGGATGTAGCTGTACCGTTCGGAACGGCTCTCGTGCGGGGCGTCCGCGAAGATGGACGGGGCCACGCTGCGAATCTGGTCATCGGACAGCGGGTAATCGCTGCGCAGCGAAGGGGAACGGGAAGCGAAACGGGATGCGAGTTGCATGGTCTTTCTCCTGACAAAAAGAGGTTTGCTGTTCACACCGCACACCGGATTCCTAGATTCGGAGCCCAGCCTTTCGGCTGTTCGGTGCGGTCGGCACGAGGAACCCGGTTGGCCCTGTTGCCACCGTCTTTCCTGAGTTCATCGCCCGCGACGGTCAGGAGCGCGCGAACGGGTGCCGTCAAGGAAACAAGCGCAGGGTTGGTGCGGCCCGCAGCGCAGCGAGGACACGGCCCTGCGCGCCTTGACGGCGCACGGGCGCGGGCTACAGTCGCGGACAAGGTGATGAAGTCAGGGGAGACGGCTGGACAAGGCAACGGCCCCTCAACACGCCGACCGCACGGCAAGCGAAGCGCGCAGGCCCGAAGCTGGAAGCCGGGCCGGAGGCGTCAGCCGAGCGGAGCGAGGGAACGATGGAAGCCCGACAGGGGCGAAACCCCGCAGGGGGTTCGATGCGCAGCACGACAGCGCGACCGGCCATCTCCCAGGAGGCCGGGGACGCCCAGCCTTCAATGCCAAAGAAACAGCAAGATCAGAACTTGCACACGCAAGGCATCGTGGATCTGCTGCGAATGTGGTCTGGCCGATCCGGCGCAGCCGGGTCGGCGGTGTTCAGGGGCGCCAAGCCTGCGCGGCGGGGATAGCCCGCAGGGCTTTCCCCTGGAGGCAAGCGAAGCGCGTAGCGCCCCGCAGGGGCGCGAAGGCATCACGCCGAGTCGTCAAGGCGCAGACTGGATTCCGACACCGGCATCCACGGTGCCGACGAGTCCAGCAGATAGCGCGCACCGCGCGCGTACAGACCCGAAAGCCCGGTGGGCTGATAGAGCCCGGTGACGCGACACCGGAACTGTGCGCCGTACTCTTTGGTGTAGATCACCGCGTCGCCGACCTTGAAGCGCAAGGGCTGGCCGTTCTCCGGCGCGAACGGTTTGAGCGCATCGTGCTGCGCCGTGATTTCGATGATGTAGTCGTGATGGCTGCTCATGGCATGGATTTCCTTCGGTGGTTGAAAAAACGCAAGGAGCGCCTTGCGACGCTCCACAGGCCACGTCAGACAACGACACGCCCGGCCAGCCGCGCATCACGCGCATAGGCACTCAGCCGCTTCTCGGCGCGGAACGACAGGTCGCGTTCGATCGGCAGGCCCAGCCCACCGCGCACCGTCGCCAACTCGCCCAGGCTGACCCAGCCGATTTCCGGCTCACCCAACCCCAGGTCGCAAAGACCGAAAGCGTGGTCGTGGTCATCGGGATCAATCTCGGTCAACAGCCAAGTCGCGCCGGCATCCGGCGTGAACAGCTTGACCACGGGCGCCGGATCGAAGTCCGGGTTCTCCAAGGATTCGCGGCCGTTGGCCAGCAGCACGATGCGCTGCTCGTCGGTGATGAATGCGTGGTTCATGGTGAACTCCTGAAAGGTTGCCGGGCGGAATTGCCCGACCCTTCCGGGGCACGGCGCAGCGCAAGCAGTCAAAGATCGAAGACGGCCGCCAGGCCGCAAGCGTGCCCGCACGCGCAGTCATTGACGGCGAGCACGCCGTGGCACGATGGGGGGGAACAGCAAGACCGCCACCCTCGCACTTCCACGCACCCCGGCTTCCGGCAAGTGCGAAGCACGCGCAGGCCCGCATGGGCCGTAGCTGCGCTGCCGGACGCAGCAAAAAGGGGGCCGAAGCCCCCTCGGTCAGAGCAGGCCACATTCAGCGAAAGACGTGGTGGCGCAGCCAGCCACGATGATGTGATCCAGCGTGCGAACGTCTACCAGCGTCAGCGCTTGCTGAAGCTGTGAGGTCAGCGCCTTGTCGGCCGCGCTCGGCTTGGGGTTGCCGCTCGGGTGGTTGTGCGAAACGATGACCGCCGCCGCATTGAGCCGCAGTGCCTCCTTGACCACCTCGCGCGGATGCACCGATGCACTGTCGATCGTGCCGCGGAACATCTCGACGTATTCGATCAAGCGATGCTGCGTGTCGAGGAACAGCACTGCAAAGACTTCGTGCTCGTAGCCGGCCAGCTTGGCGCACAGATACTCCTTGACCGCCGCCGGCGAACTGAACGCTTCACCGCGCTGCATCTTGTGCTCGATGGCCTGGCGCGCGGCCTCCAGAATCTGGTCAGTCGTCGCCAGCAGGTAGCGGCCCTGCGCATCACGCACCATCAGCGAGACATCGAACGAGGAAAAGGACAGTTGCGACATGATCGTGCTCCGGTTGCTCGGGCGGAATTGCCCGGAACCGTCGGGAGCACGGCGCAGCGCAAGCAGTCAGGGGTCGCAGACGGCCGCCAGGACGCAAGCGCGCATTCGCGCGCGCCGCCCTTGACGGCGAGAACGCCGTGATACGGTGAAGGGAACAGCAAGACCGCCCACACCCCGCCCACTGCACACACCCGCCTTTGGGCAAGCGCAGCGCGCAGGCCCGAGAGGGCCGGAGGCGTCAGGGATCAAAGCCGGATGGCCGCGATTCGGCACGAAGCGCGGGGCGCAGCCCGCGAGCCCGACGGCGGCACGCCGGGACGCCCGGTTATCGCTTGCGCTTCCTGGGAAGCGCGGTCACGCGAGATTCGATCAGCCGACGCGTGTTCTCCAGTTCCTGTTGCAGCACTTCGGCATCCGGCAGCACCATCTTGTAATTCGCCGCCATCACCTTGTTGGGCAAGCCTTCCAGCGCGTACCGCGCCAAGGCGTACCCCTTGTCGGCGCAGAGAATCAAGCCCACGGGCGGGTTTTCCTCGGGGAACGTCCAGTGTTCCTTCGCATAGTTGCAATACAAGTGCATCTGGCCCACGTCGGCATGCGTCAACGCGCCGAGCTTCAAGTCGATGATGACCAGGCAACGCAAGCGCCGATGGAAAAACAGCAGATCGACGCGATACCACGTCTGGTCGATGCGCAAGCGACGCTGCCGCCCGACGAAGGTGAAGCCATCGCCCAGCTCCAGCAGGAAATCCTCCAGCCGCCGAATCAAGGCTTGTTCGAGGTCGGATTCGGAATACTCGTCCTTGAGGTCAAGGAACTCCAGCACGAGCGGGTCTTTGATCGCATCATCGACCGTCACGGCATCGGCCGGCTTCGGCACGGCGCCCTTGACCAGCATCGCCGCCTTGTTCTTCGACAGCGCCGTGCGCTCGTAGAACTGGCTGCCGATCTGCCGGTCAAGCTGGCGCACGCTCCAGCCGCCGCGCAGGGCTTCGGCTTCGTAGAACTGGCGCGCATGGTCGTCCTTGACCATCAGCAGCCGCACATAGGCCGACCACGGCAAGGGGAAGACCTGAGCCAGTTCGTCCAGCCGCCCAGGGCGCCCCTGCGACAGCGCTAGGGAAGATTCGCTAGACACTGTCTGGCGAATTGGCCAAGTCAGGAAGAATGACCGCATCTGCTGCAAGTTCGGGCGGCTGAACCCGCGCCCGAACTGCGTGGTCAGGTCTGCCGACAGCCGCTCGATCAACTGCTCGCCGTACCCCGCGCGGCGTTTGCCCTGCTGCTCGGCCTCCACGATGCGGCGGCCGATTTCCCAATAGCTGGCGGTCATCAGCGCGTTGACGCTGCGCGCCGTGGCGCGGCGTGCAGCGTCGAGCAGTTCCACGATGCCGCCGTGGATGCCGGCGTAGCCGGCAGGCAAGGCGGCAGCCTTGGCCGCCACTGCGGACGATTGCTTGCTGCTCATGCCGTTGCCTCCTGTGGCTGACTCTGCCGCGCCCCCGTGATGGCCTGGCGCCGGCTGGCCACCAGCTCGGCCGCATCGCGCACCGGCTTGTCCTCGGTGTGGACGTAGTGCATGAACTGCGCGACGGTCTTGTGCTGGGTCAGCTCCATACCGACCTTGATCGGGACACCAGAATTGGCAATGTCCGTCGCCGAGCGGTGGCGGATGCCGTGCGTGCCAACGTGCGGCACGCCAGCGGCCTTGAGCACCCGGCACCAGCCGCCATAGTGCTCGCCGAAGGTCAGGTGCTTGTCCGGGTCGTTGGGCGACGGCAGGACGTAGGGGCAACCTTCACGGCGCGGCGCCGTCGAAAGCAGCCGATAGGCTTCCGCGCTCATGGGCTTGGACATGCCGCCGGTCTTGCTGTCGGGCCAGACCACGCGGCGGTTCTCGAAGTCCAGCCAAGTCCATTCGAGTGGGCAGATTTCGGAGCGACGCGCAGCGAACTCGAATTGGAGGCGTATCGCCAGTGGGATGACGTAGTTCTCCAGTTCCTCCGCTTCCAGCTTCTCCAACTGGCGGAAGACGCGCACCAGTTCATCGTCCACGATGAGCCGGGTTTCCTTGCCAGGCGGGTACATCGGAACATGGCGGCACGGATTCGTGCCGTCCGGGCGGAAGCCCCACACTTCGGCCAGGTTGAACATCTTGCGCAGCACGCCGAAAGCCTTGTTCGCCTCGGTCGGCTTGTAGGCCAGCTTCTCCATCAGGCCCGCAATATCGGGCCGTTTCACGTCCTGCACCTTCTTGCGGCCCAGCAGCGGGATGATGCAGCGGTCGATGACGCCCTGATAGCCTTCCTGCGTGCTGGGCTTGTTGCGCTTCTTGGAGTAGTCCTCCATGAACTTCGTGCACAACTCGGCCATCGTGGGCGCTTTGCGCGCCTCGGCCTTGGCGCCGCCGGGGTCGCCGCCCCGGCGAACCTCGGCCAGCCAGTCCTGCGCCATGACGCGGGCCTGTTCAACCGTCAGTTCCCCGAACAACCCCAAGGCGGGCTTGCGGCGTTCCCCGGCGTTCGTGCGGTACTGAAGCATGAACACCCGACGGCCCGCCGGGGTGATCTTGCAGAGGAAGCCGGGCACCACGGTATCCCGCAGTTCGATGGCCGTGGCCTGGGGTTGCGCCGTCTCTACGGCGGTCTTGGTGAGCTTGATCTTTGCCATGATGACTCCTTGGAACGACCCGATTCCAGGAGCCAGATAGGAGCGGCGCGAGGGGAAACCGGGTCAGGTTTCGGAAAGCACCGGCATATGATGGACGCGCGTAAGTTATTGATAAACCTGCTGTATCGAGCTACAGCGCAGTCCAGCGAAATGTCGGGCTGGAGTCATCGTGAAACAAAAAACCCGCCTCGTTGGGCGGGTTGATGTGTCTGTTTCGGACGCGCGCTAACCCACCATTCGAGGAATGGTGCGAATAATCGCGAAAATTTGCAGGCCGAAACGGGTCATGGCTTCGAGTGTCACGGATTTTCCCTTGACGTGTCAATCCTGACGCATTTTGGGCGAGCGCCGCCAACGCCGCCTGTTGTAGCCGCGCCGATCCCTCAATCCGTTGACCCAAGCGGCGTTCAGCCGGATGCAAGGTCGTATTAGAATCGCCGCTGTCGCTCATTTTGTGGCGTCAAAGCCAGAGGTCATGTTCCGGGCCCGGATTCGCCTCGGACTGGTTTTGCGAAAACAGCGGATTTTGCCAAAACGGGGTTTTGCCCGCGGCACGGTCCGGAGCGCACCGGCATTTCAGTTTCAGAGCATTTCATCCGATATCAGTCCTGCGCTAACGGGATTTCGGCCAGAACAAATACATGACCGCGCTTGCATACGATGTTGCCCTGGCACCCGACTCCGCCGACCGGCGGGCGCCGGGCGCCGCCTCTTCCGGGGGCGACGCCTGGGCGTTGCTCGAGGCTTCCGGCGCGCTGGCGATGCGGGTCGACGTCCAGGGACGCATCCTTGAGGCGACCGAAACCACCGCCGATCTGCTGGTCTATCCGCTCGACTACCTGCTCCATATCTCCGTGCTGGACCTGTTCGCGCTGGAATCGCGCGAGCGCGTGATGCAGATGCTGCAGGGTTGTGCGCAGGACCATCAGGCGCGCCGCGAGCGTGTGCGCATGGCCGGCGGCATCGGCGGCCCGGGCTGGATCGACCTGCGCGTGGCGCATCATCACGGCAGCGACGGCCCGGCCAGCCTGCTGCTGTTCGGCTACGACGTGACGGACTGGGTGGAATCCGAGCGCCAGCTGACCGAGCGTGCCTTCCTGGACCCGCTGACGGGCGTAGGCAACCGCGCCTATATCCGCAAGCGGATCGAGGAATGCACGTCCGGCCAGGCGTCAGGCCAGTCGTTCGCGCTGGCGCTGATGGATCTGGACGGATTCAAGAACATCAACGACTCGCTCGGCCACGAGCTTGGCGATGCGCTGCTCAAGGAAGTGGGCGCGCGCCTGCAAGACACCGTGCGCACCCGGCGCAGCGTGGCGCGGCTGGGCGGCGACGAATTCGTGCTGATGCTCGATGGCCTGGAATCCGAGGCCGAGGCCGTGCGGATCCTCGAGCGCGTGATCCACGTCTGTCGCCAGCCGTTCCTGCTGGCGGGCTGCCATGTGCGCATCACCACCAGCATCGGGCTGACGTTTTCCCACAGCACGTCGCAGAGCGAATCGCAATGGCTGCGGCGCGCCGACCTGGCCATGTACGAGGCCAAGGCGCTGGGCAAGAACCGCTATTGCGTCTATTCGCCGGAACTGGAACGGCGGCTCGATGAGCAGTTCCGCATCGAACAGAGCATGTTCGAGGCCGTGCAGAGCGGCGAATTCCTGCTGCATTACCAGCCGATCGTGTGGCCCGGATCGGGCCAGATCTGCGCGGTGGAAGCGCTGATGCGCTGGGATCATGGTGGCGAGGACATCCGCCCCGACGTCTTCATCCCGGTGGCGGAAAAGAACGGACTGATCAAGCATCTGGGCGCCTGGGCGCTGCGGTGCGCCTGCGCGCAACTGGCCGCGTGGGATGCGCTGGGCATTCATGTGGGCCACATGTCGGTCAATGTTTCGGCCGTGCAGTTCCTGCATCCCAATTTCTTCGATAGCGTGCGCAATGCCATCCAGGACGCCGGCATCGGCGCCGACCGCCTGGTGCTGGAGATCACCGAAAGCGCGCTGATGACGGACCCGGAGGCCGCCGAGCAACTGCTGCTGTCGCTGCGCGCGCTGGGCATCCGCTTTGCCGTCGACGATTTCGGCACCGGCTATTCGAGCCTGTCGTATCTGCGCCGCTTCCCGCTGTCCGCGCTCAAGGTAGACCGCAGCTTCGTGGCTGACATGATCGATTCCCCGCACGCCCGTACTATCGTGTCCGCCGTGCTGTCGCTGGCGCGCGAACTGGGCCTGGTTGCCATCGCCGAAGGCGTCGAAACCGATGCGCAAGGCCAGTTGCTGGCCGCGCAAGGCTGCGATCTGGTGCAGGGCTGGCGCTACGCGCGCGCGCTGAGCCCGGCCGATTTCGAGAACGCCGTGCTCGACGGCAAGCTGGTGATGGGCCTGGACGAAGTCTTCACGCAGCGGGTGGCGCCGTGAAATCCAAGGCCGAATTCCTGGAGACCTTGTGGACCCGCATGGCGCAGCAAGGTGACTTCCCCACGCTGCAGTACTGCGTCGACAACATCTTCAAGACCCTGAACGCGGACCTCACGGTCGGCGAGATGGCCACCAGCGTGCTGTCCGATTTCAGTCTGTCGCAGAAGGTGATCCGGCTGGCCAATTCGGCCATGTACCGATCGTTTGGCGGCGAGGTCACCACCGTGTCGCGGGCGATTCTGGTGCTTGGCGTGGAGGCCATCAGTCATCTGACGCTCGGCATCCAGCTGCTCGATTATTTCCACGGCGTGGCGCCCAAGCGCCCGCAGGCGGCCAAGGCGCTGCAGCGCGCGCTGGTGGCGGGCGAGATTACGCGCGCGCTGAGCCAGGCGCACGGCATCAACGAAGGCGAAGAAGCCGTCGTCTGCACGCTGATGCACCACATGAGCCGGCTACTGCTGGTGTTCTACTTTCCCGAGGAATGGGAGCGCGTGGAGGCCATGTGCGCCGCGCATCCGATGACCGAAAACGAGGCCGCGCAGGAAGTGCTCGGCATCTCGCTCGAAGACATCGCCGAGGCGGCCGCACAGAAATGGCGGTTGCCGGGGCTGATCGCCAACGCGATGAAGCCGCGCACGCTGACTACGGACACCGTGCTCGAAACCCACGCCGACTGGCTGGCCGCGATTGCCCATGTATCGTCCGAAGCGGCGGTGACGATGGTGCGCGAAGGCTCGCCGGAATCGGTCTCGGCCTTGCTGACGTCGCACGCGAAGATGTTGGGACTGAACCACGCCGATGTCAGCGTGGCCGTCAGTCAGGCGGAAGTGCTCAACACGTCGATCGTTGCCTCCGAAGCCGCGGCGCCGGCCGACGGCGCGTCGCCCGGACCGCAGCCCGTGAACGTGCTCGATCGCCTGCGCCAGGGGCTTGCCGAGGTGCGCCGCGAAGGCGCCGGCCTGTCGGTATCGCAACTGGCGCCGATGGTGCTCGAATCCAGCATGCGCGCGCTCGATTTCTCGCGCTGCTTCCTGATGATGCTGAATCCGAAGACGCGGCATTTCCATGCGCGGCTGGGCTTTGGCGACGGCATGCGCGAGGTGCTGCCCGCGCTGTCCTTCGAGGAAGGCTTCGTGCCCGATGTTTTCCACTTTGCGGGCCTGTCCGGTCGGCCGCTGCTGATCGAGGACACCTTCGATCCCGAAGTGGCGCACCGCATGCCGCGCTGGTATCGCGATGCGATTCCCGACGCGCGCTCGGTGGTGCTGGCGCCCGTGAAAATGCGCAACCGCTGCATCGCGCTGATCTACGGCGACTGGGGTGCGGTGCGCATGCCGGCGGTGATCGGCGAGGAAGAACTCGAAGCCATCGATGCGCTGGCCCGCGAAATTGCCGCCAGCGTCATGCGCGCGGCGCCCGAGCGCCCGGCGCCTGCAGGGCGCTGAGGCCGCGCTGACCGCACGCGGAAATTCCCGGAAGAAAACGCGCAACGCGCGTGAAGCGTCCGCAAGCGCGCTCAGGTTTCCGGAAACGACAGGCAGGCGCCGCGGGTCAGCTACACGTGCGCCTGACCGCGCACCCGCCAGCGCTCATTGCCGCCCCTGCTTGCGCTCGGTCTTGTTCACATACATGGCAGCGTCAGCTTCGGCCAGCAGGTCGTCCACGCTGCGGTGGAAGTGCGGATTGAAACCGATCACGCCTGCGCTGTAGCGCAGCGCATAGCCCAGCGGATTGCGTTGGTTCCACGCCTGCACCTGTCGCTGCAGGCGCGCCAGTGCATCCTGGCATCCAGCGCTGTCGGTGTTGGTCAGCAGCACCGCAAATTCGTCGCCGCCAAGCCGCCCCACCACATCCGATTCGCGGAACACCGAACGCAGTTCTCCGCCAAACGCGCGCAGGGCGCGATCGCCTTCGGCATGACCAAAGCGGTCGTTGATGGGCTTGAAGCCGTCCATGTCGAAAAACACCAACGTGGCCGGCCGCGACAGCCGCCGGCACATCTCGATCGCATGCTGGCCCAGCATGGTGAAGCCGCGGCGGTTCGACAGCGCCGTCAGCTCGTCCATCGTCGCCATGTGCACTGCGGCCAGTTCCTGCTCGGCCATCTGCGCAAGGTCGTGCAGCAGCGCGCGATCCTCGGCGCTGAAATCGCGCGGCTTGCGATCGATCAGGCACAGCGTGCCGAGCTTCATGCCATCGGGGGCGGACAGCGGCCGCCCCGCATAGAAGCGGATGTGCGGATCGCCGGTCACCAACGGGTTGTCGTGAAAGCGCGGATCCAGCGTGGCATCGGGGATCAACAGAATGTCGTCCTCGCAAATCGCGTGGCCACAAAACGAGGTGTCGCGCGGGCTTTCCGGCACATCGAGACCATCGCACGATTTAAACCACTGCCGATTTGCGTCGATCAGGCTGACCAGCGCGATCGGCACGCCAAACAGGCGTTTGGCCAGCCGCGTCAGGCGGTCAAAGCGTTCCTCCGGCGGCGTATCGAGAATGTTCAGCGATGCCAGCGTGGCAAGGCGCGCGGACTCATTGATGGGAATTGGGGGCAGCAGCATGGGAAAGATGTCAGCCGGAATGGCGACCAATGTGCATCACAACACTAACGCCATTTGGGTGCAAGCGTGTACATCCCACTGTTTGGCCCACTTTTCCCGAGATTGAACGTCCGCCATTCATGCATGGTGCAGCACGTTGACGAGTTTGCCGAACGGGTCGCGCACGAAGAACCGGCGCACGCCCCACGGCTCGTCAACCGGCCCGTATTCCAGCGGCACGCCGGCCTCCGCCACGCGCGCCAGCGCTTCATCGAGATCGTCGACCTCGATGGAAAGATCAGGCACCGGCGTACCGGACCCGCCTTCCGCGGCGAAGCTGACCTGCACCGACATACGCGCGTTCGATCCATAGGTGACGATCCAGCCGTGATCCATCAGCAGGTCCAGCCCGAAGATATCGCGGTAGAAGCGCTGCGCGTCGGCGGGCGACGGCGTGGCGATATTGGCGACGATGCGACGGACGATCATGAGGCGATGTCGGTGGCGTTGACCTCCGGAAACTGCACCAGCGGCACGAACTTGCCCGACTTGCCGTCGAGCGCATCGATGGCGCCCGAGCCAATGTCATAGACCCAGCCGTGCAGGTTGATGCGGCGCTCCGCCAGCGCCTGCGCGACACACGGATGGGTGCGCAAATGCGCAAGCTGCTCGATCACGTTTTCCCGCACCATGTCGTCGACGCGCTCCCGGTCCGAGGCGTGCGGGCGCGCCAGGCTGATCTTGCGCGCGCCGCTGGCGTGTTCCAGCCATTGCGCCACCGACGGCATGTGGTCCAGGCACTGGCAGGTCGCCACCGCCGTCATCGCGCCGCAGTTCGAATGGCCGCAGATCACGATGTCGCGCACCTTGAGGCCCGACACGGCGTATTCGACGCTGGCGGAAACCCCGCCCGGCTGCACCGCATAGGCCGGCACGATATTGCCCGCATTGCGGATCACGAACAGCTTGCCCGGCTCGCTCTGCGTCAAGAGCGCCGGCTCCACGCGGCTGTCCGAGCAAGCGATGAACAGCGTGCTGGGACTCTGCTGCGTGGCGAGTTCCTGGAACAGCGTGGCCAGCTTCGGAAATTCCTCCCGCTGGAACTTGAGAATGCCTTGAATCAGATCTTTCACGAATATTTCCCCCATCGTGGACGCCCGAAAGCATGGCGACAATTTTCTATTGGGTCAATATCGGGTTTATTATGCTGTCCATTGGATTTACCAATAGTTGGACCTCATGCTGCTGCGCCACGTTCGCTACTTCCTGGCCGTTGCCGACGCCGGCAATTTCACGCGGGCCGCGGAAACCCTGCACGTCTCCCAACCCACGCTGTCGCAGCAGATCCGGCAGCTGGAAGAATCGCTGGGTGCGCCGTTGTTCGACCGCAGCGGTCGCATGGTACGGCTGACGGACGCTGGCCAGGCGTACTACGTCCACGCCCGCCGCGCACTGCAGGACCTTGAAGCGGGCCAGCGCGCAATCCACGACGTGGGCGAGCTCACGCGCGGCAACCTGCGCCTGGCGATCACGCCCACCTTCACGCCCTATCTGGTGGCGCCGCTGATCGTCGCATTCAACGCGGAGTATCCAAACATCACGCTGAGCCTGCGCGAAATGCCGCAGGAGCGCGTGGAGCCGATGCTTGCGGACGACCAGATCGACATCGGCATCGCGTTCGACGACATCCTGTTGCCCGATCTCGACGCCACGCCGCTGATGGAAGAGCCGCTGGCATATATGGTGGGCGCCACGCATGCGCTGGCGCGCCGCCGCACGGCATTGGGCGCGACCGCGCTGGCCGGGGAATCGATGGCGATGCTGACGCGGGAATTCGCCACGCGCGCCTATATCGGACGCTACTTCGGCGCGCTCGGGATCGAGCCGCGCATCACGTTCGAAGCCAATTCGGTCAGTGCCGTGCTCGATGCGGTGCGCAGCGGGCGCCACGCCACGGTGCTGCCGGCGGCCATCGCCGCCGGTCACGCAGACCTGCGCATTCTCAAGCTGGAATTGCCGCTGCCGCCGCGGCACGCGGCGTTACTGCAGCGCAAGGGCGCGTACCGCACGGCGGCGGCGCGCGCTTTTGTCGAATTCGCGCTACGCGAAGTCAAACGTCGGGCGTCCCCAACGCGCGGTTGATCCGCAACGCGACCAGCGTGCCCACCACGCCGGACAGCAGATACAGGCTGACCGCGGCCAGCCCGAACAGCGACGACAGCCCCAACGCGACCAGCGGGGCAAACGCCGCGCCAAACAGCCAGCCGAAGTCCGTGGTCAGCGCCGCGCCGGTATAGCGGAACTTGCGCTCGAAGTTGGACGTGACCACTCCGGCCGCCTGCCCGTAGGACAAACCCAGCAGACCGAAGCCCACCAGGATGAAGACGTCCTGCAACTGCGCATTGCCGCCGAGCAGCCAAGGTGTGGCAAGGCTGAACAGGCCGATCAGCACCGCCATCGTCGCCAGCGTGGTGCGGCGGCCGATCCGGTCGGCGATCCATCCCGACAGCAGCGTGCCGATGAACGCGATGAACGCGCCGACGATCTGGATCGCCAGCACATCGCTGATGTCCTGCGTCTTGTGCAGGATCACCCAGGACAGCGGAAACACCGTCACCAGGTGGAACAGCGCGTAGCTGGCCAACGCCGCGAAGGCGCCGAGGAAGATATTGAAGCCCTGCGCATTGACCATCTGCAAGGTGCTGATCGGCTCCAGCTCGTCCTCTTCCAGCAATCGCGTGTATTCGTGCGTGACCACCAGGCGCAGCCGCGCGAACAACGCCACCACGTTGATGGCAAAGGCCACGTAGAACGGATAGCGCCAGCCCCAATCGATAAATTCGGCCGGCGTCAGGCTGGCATGCAGGAACAGGAACAGCGCGCCCGCGACGATAAAGCCGGTCGGCGCGCCAAGCTGGCCGACCATCGCATACCAGCCGCGCTTGTCTTCCGGCGCGTTCAGCGCCAGCAGAGACGGCAGGCCATCCCACGATCCGCCGAACGCAATGCCCTGCAGGAAGCGGAAAAACGACAGCAGATAGATCGCGGTGCTGCCGATCGACGCATACGCAGGGAGGAACGCGATGCCAACTGTGGCCGTGCCGAGCAGGAACAGCGATGCGGTGAGCTTGACGCCGCGCCCCCATCGGCGCTGGATCCGCATGAACAGCGCCGTGCCGAATGGCCGGCCGATAAAGGCGAACGAGAAGATCGTGAAGCTGTACAGCAGCCCGGCCAGGTCGCTGGCGAACGGGAAATACACGGTCGGGAAGACCAGCACCGACGCAATGCCGTAGACGAAGAAGTCGAAGTACTCCGACGCTCGCCCTATCACCACGCCCGTGGCAATTTCGGCAGGCGCCACATCATGATGTCCGGGCGCCGGAGGTGCCGTCGGCGACGCGCGATGCTGGTGGGTCAGACTGGCCATCGTGGAGTCTCCTCGAAGACGGGAGGGATGTCGTACATCACTTAAAGTCCCGCAGTAACAAGAATAGCGCCTAAACTGCCATTGGAAATCGAAAGATTGCTACGTCAGACAGTCCCAGACGTTAATCAAACGCCACTTCCAAGACCATGCGACGCTTCGAAGCTGCTGTGCCGACGTTTTGTGTGACGGGAAAATTGCTTTTGCGAAGTGCCGCAATCGCCATGTTGGTGGGCCTTGCGGGATGTAGCAACGCCGTGCTGTTGTCGCCTGCAGGCGACATGGCGGCTCGGCAGCGCGATTTGATCATCATCGCCACATGCCTGATGCTGCTCATCATCGTGCCGGTGATATGCCTGACACTGCTCTTCGCGTGGCGATACCGCGAAAGCGCCAACAACGCCCACTACAACCCCGAGTGGGACCACTCCACGGTGCTGGAACTGGCGATCTGGGCTGCGCCGCTGCTGATCATCATCGCGCTGGGCGCGGTGACCTGGGTCAGCACCCATCAGCTCGATCCCTACCGTCCCCTGACGCGCCTCGACGACCGCCGGCCCGTGGCCGCGGACACCAAGCCGCTGGTGGTGGAAGTGGTGGCGATGGACTGGAAATGGCTGTTTCTCTATCCCGAGCAGGGCATCGCCACGGTCAATGAACTGGCCGCGCCGGTAGATCGCCCGATCGCTTTCCGGATCACGTCCACTTCGGTCATGAACGCGTTCTTCGTGCCCTCGCTGGCTGGCATGGTCTACGCGATGCCCGGCATGGAGACCAAGCTGCACGCGGTGATCAACAAGCCCGGCATCTACGACGGCATGTCATCCAACTACAGCGGCGCGGGCTTCTCGCACATGCGATTCAAGTTCCACGGTATGTCCGGCGGCGATTTCGACAGCTGGGTGCAGCAGGCAAAATCGGCCGGCGCGCCGTTATCCAAAGACGCGTATCTGAAACTGGCCCAGCCCAGCGAGAGCGAGCCGGTACAGCGCTACGCCAGCGTGGCGCCGGGCCTCTACAACCTGATCCTGAACCGTTGCGTGGACGGCGGTGCCTGTGTGGTGGACACCATGGCGCAGAACCAGAATCGCATCCGCGCCAGGTTCGATCCGTCGGCGGAAATCTGTACCGCGAGCAATACATCGGATGTCGCACCGGTGTTCGCGCCAGATGCCGTCGCAGGCAACGGCGGGCGAGTGTTGCGCTAGCGCATCGCCGTGCCCCGTTTGCTTTCACGTTTTCGCCAATCTTCATCGGCCAGAATTGGTCAATACAGGCCCAGGTGACAACCATGCCCGAGCGTTCCGAACTCGCCAACTTGATCTTTGGCCGGCTGTCGTGGGAAGCCGTGCCGCTGCACGAGCCCATCCTGCTGGCCACCTTCGCCGCGGTGGCGATCGGCGGCATCGCGCTGGTGGCGCTGCTGACGTACTACCGCGTGTGGGGCTATCTGTGGCGCGAGTGGTTCACCAGCATCGACCACAAGAAGATCGGCATCATGTATGTGGTGCTCGGCATCGTGATGCTGCTGCGCGGCTTTGCCGACGCCATCATGATGCGCATCCAGCAGGCCGTGGCGTTCGGCGACAACCTCGGCTACCTGCCGCCGCATCACTACGACCAGATCTTCACCGCGCACGGCGTGATCATGATTTTCTTCGTGGCGATGCCGCTGGTGACGGGGCTCATGAACTTCGTGGTGCCGCTGCAGATCGGCGCGCGCGACGTCGCGTTTCCGTTCCTCAACAACTTCAGCTTCTGGATGACCACCGGCGGTGCGATCTTGGTGATGATGTCGCTGTTCGTCGGCGAATTCGCGCGCACGGGCTGGCTCGCGTATCCACCACTGTCGGGCATCCTGCATAGTCCGGACGTCGGCGTCGATTACTACATATGGGCATTACAGGTGGCCGGTGTCGGGACACTTTTATCGGGTATCAACCTGCTGGTCACGATCGTCAAGATGCGCGCGCCGGGCATGACGCTGATGCGCATGCCGATCTTCACGTGGACGTCGCTGTGCACCAATGTGCTGATCATCGCCGCGTTCCCGGTGCTGACCGCGGCGCTGGCGCTGCTGTCGCTCGATCGCTACGTCGGCACCAACTTCTTCACCGCGGACCAGGGCGGCAGCGCGATGCTGTACGTGAACCTGATCTGGATCTGGGGACACCCCGAGGTCTACATTCTGGTGCTGCCGGTGTTCGGCGTGTTTTCCGAGGTGACCGCCACGTTCAGCCGCAAGCGACTGTTCGGCTATGCGTCGATGGTGTACGCCACGGTGGTGATCACGGTGCTGTCGTACCTGGTGTGGCTGCACCACTTCTTCACGATGGGATCCGGCGCGAGCGTGAATTCGTTCTTCGGCATCACCACGATGATCATCTCGATACCCACCGGGGCGAAGATATTCAACTGGCTGTTCACGATGTACCACGGCAAGATCAAGTTCGAGGCGCCGATGCTGTGGACGGTGGGCTTCATGGTGACGTTCGTGATCGGCGGCATGACTGGCGTGCTGCTGGCGGTGCCGCCGGCGGACTTCTCGCTGCATAACAGCCTGTTCCTGATCGCCCACTTCCACAACGTGATCATCGGCGGCGTGCTGTTCGGCCTGATGGCCGGCATCTCGTACTGGTTCCCGAAGGCCTTCGGCTATCGCCTGGTGTCGTCGTGGGGCAAGGCGTCGTTCTGGTTCTGGCTCACCGGCTTCTACTTCGCCTTTATGCCGCTTTACTGGCTGGGCCTGCTGGGCGTTACGCGCCGCATGAACCATTTCGACGATCCTTCGCTGCAGATCTGGTTCCAGATCGCCGCCTTCGGCGCGTTCCTGATCGCGCTGGGCATTGCGTGCTTCATCATCCAGCTGGTGGTCAGCTTCATGCGCCGCGAGGAACTGCGCGACCTGACCGGCGACCCGTGGGACGCGCGCACGCTGGAATGGTCGACCTCATCGCCGCCGCCGCAATACAACTTCGCCTTCACGCCCGTGGTGCACGACACCGATGCGTGGTGGCATATGAAGCAGAACGGCTACCATCGTCCGCAGCAGGGATTCATCCCGATCCACATGCCGAAGAACACGGCCGCGGGAATCGTGCTGGCCGGGCTGTGCACGGTGATGGGCTTTGGGCTGATCTGGCATATCTGGTGGCTGGTCGCCGCGGCGTTCGTGGCCACCCTCCTCGCGGCAATCATCCACACCTTCAACTACAAGCGCGACTACTACATTCCGGCCGACGTCGTGGTCCGGACCGAAACGGCGCGCACTCAAATGATGGCAGGCCATGGTTGATACGTCCCTACCCATGCAGGCAAGCGGCACGGTCGGCGCGGACGAGGTTCCGCCGGGCGGCTTCCAGTTCTATCTGACCGAGGAGCACCATCCGCAGAACGGCACGTTGCTGGGGTTCTGGCTCTACCTGATGAGCGACTGCCTGATATTTGCGTGCCTGTTCGCGGCCTATGGCGTGCTCGGGCGCGAGTACGCGGGCGGGCCCACTGGCGCCGAGCTGTTCGAGCTGCCGCTGGTGGCGCTCAACACGTCGTTCCTGCTGCTGTCGTCGATCACGTACGGCTTTGCGATGCTGCAACTGCAGCAGAACCGGGTGGCCGGCACGCAGATCTGGCTGGCCATCACGGCCGTGTTCGGCGCGGCGTTCCTGGCCGTGGAGCTGTACGAATTCGCGCACCTGATCCACGAGGGCGCGGGGCCCACGCGCAGCGCATTCCTGACGTCGTTCTTCGCGCTGGTCGGCACGCACGGCCTGCACGTGACGTTCGGGCTGGTCTGGCTGATCGTGCTGATGCTGCAGGTGGGACGCCACGGGCTGATCACCGCCAACAAGCGCCGCCTGATGTGCCTGTCGATGTTCTGGCACTTTCTGGACGTTGTCTGGATCGGCGTCTTTACCTTTGTCTATCTGATGGGAACGTTGCCATGAGCGCACAGGACCATGCAGTCGATGGCCACGGCCATGACCACGGACACGACCACCACGAGGAAGATATCGGACCGCACGCCACGCTGGGCGGCTACCTGACGGGCTTCGTGCTGTCGGTGTTCCTGACGGCGGTGCCGTTCTGGCTGGTGCTGGGCAAGGTGATCGACAAGTCGTCGACCACCGCGATCGTGATCCTGCTGATCGGCGCGGTGCAGATCGTCGTGCACATGATCTACTTCCTGCACATGAACGCCAAATCGGAAGGCGGCTGGAACATGCTTTCGCTGATGTTCACGCTGACACTGGTGGTGATCACGCTGACGGGATCGCTCTGGGTGATGTTCCACCTGAACAGCAACATGATGCCGCAGATGCAGCACACGCAAGAAGCTGCGCAGTCGGGCGGCACGATCGTGCCGCCGCGCACGAAGTAGCAACAGGCAGCAGCCAGTCGCCCGCAGCGGGCCGTTCGGACTGTGGCTTCCGACGGCCCTGCCGCTGCCCCTGGCTCAGGCCGCCAGGCGGAAGGTGGCGACGGCTTCCTTCAGGCGCTGGGCCTGTTCCTCGAGCGATCCCGCCGCGGCCGCGGCCTGTTCCACCAGCGCGGCATTCTGCTGCGTCACGGTGTCCATCTGCGTGACGGCCTGGTTCACCTGCTCGATGCCGGCGCTCTGTTCGGCCGACGCCGCGCTGATCTCGCCCATGATGTCGGTCACGCGCTTCACCGCGCTGACGATCTGTTCCATGGTCTGACCGGCCTGCGCCACCAGTTGCGAGCCGCGTTCGACGCGATCGGCCGAATCGCCGATCAGTGCCTTGATTTCCTTGGCCGCCGTGGCGCTGCGTTGCGCCAGGCTGCGCACTTCGCCGGCCACCACCGCAAAGCCGCGCCCCTGTTCGCCTGCGCGCGCGGCTTCCACCGCGGCGTTCAGCGCCAGGATATTGGTCTGGAAGGCGATGCCCTCGATCACCGAGATGATGTCGACCACCTTGCGCGACGACGTGTTGATCTCGTCCATCGTATGCACCACCTGGCCCACCACCTCGCCGCCCTGGATGGCCACTTCGGACGCATTCTCCGCCAGCGAGCTGGCCTGCTTTGCGCTGTCGGCATTCTGGCGCACGATGCTCGTCAGTTCCTCCATGCTCGACGCCGTTTCCTGCAGCGAAGACGCCTGTTCCTCGGTGCGCTGCGACAAGTCGGTGTTACCCGCCGCAATCTGGCTGGTGCCCGTGGCGATCGCGTCGGTGCCGGTGCGCACTTCCTGGACGATGCCGAGGATGTTCTCGTTCATCTCGCGCAATGCGTCGAGCAACTGGCCGGTCTCGTCGCGGCTGTCCACCTCGATGCGGCTGGTCAGGTCGCCGGCGGCCACGGTGCGCGCGAATCCCACCGCGCGATGCAGCGGGCGCGTGATGCCGATGGTGAGCCACCACGCAAACGCCACGCCGATGCCCAGCGCGATCACGCCCAGCGTGATCAGCCCGTTGCGCGCGCTGACATAGATGCCGTTGATCTGCTCGGCAGTGGCATCGATCGACGAGCGCTGGATATCGAGCAGCTTCTGGATTTCCGCCAGGTACGCGTCGCCGGCGGGCACGAATTCGGTTTCCAGCACCTTGTTGGCCTCGTCGGTCATGCCTTCGGCCTTGAGCTTGGTGATCTTGTCGCGCGAATCGTTATACGGATTGCGCACGGTCTGGATCTTCTTGAACGCCGCCTTTTCTTCGTCGGTGCTCAGGCGCGGCTCGATCTTGTCGCGCAATTCGGCGATCGCCTTGACCGAATACGCGGTTTCCGCCGCGAAGAACGCCCCAAGCGACGGATCGCTGCTGCGCGCCACGGCAGTGGTGCGGCGCACGCTGGCATACATCAGCCGATACCAGTCGCTGACCAACCGTTCCTTGGCCAGCGGCTCCTGCATCATCGCGTGCGTGCGGCCCGCAACTTCCTGCAAACGCGCCACGCCCAGCACGGTCATCAGCGTCGACAACAGCAACACCACGCCAAAGCCGATGCCTAGGCGCACACCAATACCAAGATTCTTCATTTCTTCTTACCTGATCGATTGGTTCGTGGCAGACCGCGATCGCACGGGGCGTCCGGCCGCTCCTCCGGCGTCAGCCATGCGCCCCATGTGCGCACGGACAGACATTGGAAGTCCTAACGGCCGCACAAAGAAGAAACTTGAGAAAAAGATCAGGGAAAACGCGAATTGCGGACGTAGCCGGCGCTGAAAGGTTTCTGTAAAGAAACGCTCCGGCGCGGCGCCCGGCCGCTACGGTTTTTGCACCGGCGCCGAAGTCGGGCTGAACCAGTAAGGCACCAGCGAAAGCGCCACCACCGTCACGGCCGTCAGGAAAATCGCCGAATAGATGCGGGCCACCGGCCAGTCGCGCAGATGGCCGAGATTGGCGATCAGGCCGAAACCCCACGACGTCAGCGCCGAGCCGAGAAACACGAAGGTGTTGAGCAGGCCGAGCCCGCGCCCGCGCTTGGCCGGCGTGATCAGCGCGCGGCCCTGCGCCATCACCAGGGGATGCAGCATGCCGATAGTCGACAGCAGCGCCATCATGCCCACACCCTCGGGCACGCTGCTGTCGGGCCAGATCGTCAGCACGATGCCGCCCACCATCGACAGGCCAGTCCATCCACCGATTGCGGATTTGAGCGTGCCGCGACGAACCAGCACGGGCAGCAGGAAGGCCGTCAGAAAACCGGCCAGGCTCAGCAGCGCCAGCGCCACGCCGCGCGTGCCGGCCTGCAGTCCGAACACGTCGGCCAGATAGGGGCCGCTCCACGCATTGCGGAACGAGGTGCCAGCCGCCATCGCCACGCAAAGCGGAATCAGCGTCCACAGTGGCCACATCGCCAGAAGATTCACGCTTTCGGCCAGCATGGCGCCCATCGGCGCCTGCCGCGCCTGCGCATGGCCGCTGTCACGGACATGGCGCCACACGCCGTAGCACGCGGCGACCATGCATAACGCGGAAACCGCAAGCGCGGGCCGCCAGCCAAAATGCTGCGACAGCCAGCCTAGCGGCGCCGTGGCGCACAGCGCGCCCACCATGCCGACGGCATTGGAGCGGCTCACCACACGCATGTATTGCTTCTCGGAAAGCTGTTCCGACGCGTAGTGCAGCAAGCCCATGAACACCGGCGCGCACGCCAGGCCGAGACCCATCTGCGCGAGCATCGCCACCGCGCCGCTGGGCGCCAATACGAAGCCGATCGCCGAGACGGCGCCCACGCCGAGCAGCCATGCGGTGGGACGTCCCACGCCATGGCGGTCGAAGGCAATGCCGACCGGAATCTGCGCGATGGCGAATGACAGGAAGAAGCACGACGACAGCGCGCCAAACCCGGCCGGCGACAAGTTGAAATCGTGCTGAAGTTCTGGGGCGATGACAGCCAGGCAACTGCGATAGAACTGGCTCAAGACGAATGCGAACGTCAGCAGCGCGATGCCGCGCGAGGTGTTGTTCTGATTGGAAATGCTGGAAATCTGGGAACGCCGGTCTGCTGCCGGTTCTGCTGCCGGGGTATTCATCAATATGCGACGTGGAGGGGGCTCGCGGCCATTCTACGCGGCCGGGCGCGCGTCATTCACATCGCAGCAATAAAAGCGGTCGATCACCGCGCAGGCGTCCCCGTCAGCCTCGGACAGGCGCAAATTGTGGCGCGTACCGGCGCGTCATGGGTCACGACGCGCAAGGTCGTGACTGCGGCTGAGCGCGGCTTTGCCCGGCTCAGCGCGCGGTGCGTCCGCCGTAGTACGTGCCGTCGCGGGGATTGGAAACCATGTAGTCGTGGTTGCGCGCCCAGCGTTGGGCGATGAGGAAGGCCTCGGGTTCACGCTGACTCCATGCACTGACCATCAGCGGCGAAGCATCTTCCTCGGTATTGAGGTAGACCGCCGCACGATGCAGTGGGGCCCGGTCAGGGGATCCGGGAATCGTCGTGGTTCGAATCGTCACGCGCATCAGGTCATTCCTTGAAGCCCAGATGTCCGAAATTATGCATAAGCGGACATGACATGGGAATGACCTGCGGGCCTGGCATTGCGTATGTGGACACTTCTTTTCCTATGCTGGTCAGACGGCCGCGCCACGCCGGGCTTTGCGGGCGGGTGCGGGAAATCCCCAACGTGGCGCGCACGCCACGAAACCCTGATTCGGGAGGCCAAGACGATGCCCCAATCGTCCACGCTCACACCGGCAAAAGCACTTGCCGAGCGCAATCGCGCCCATTTTCCCAACGAAAGCGACGCGTATCGCCACGCCCGCAATGCGCTGCTGGCCGAAGAAATCGAGCTGCGGCGCCATATCGAGCGCGTGGCCGAATTGCGCCGCCAGTTGCCGCCCGGCGGCGAAGTGAAGAAAACCTATCGTTTCACCGGCGAAAACGGCCCCGTCACGCTGGCGGAGATGTTTGGCGACAAGCATACGCTGATTGTCTACAACTACATGTTCGGCCCGCAACGCGAAAAGCCCTGCCCGATGTGCACATCGCTGATGGCCACGTGGGAAGGCAAGGTGCCGGACATCGAACAGCGCGTGGCGCTGGCCATGGTGGCGCGTTCGCCGATCGACCGCCTTAGCAGCGCCAAGGCCGCGCGCGGATGGACGCAGTTGAAGGTGTATGCCGATACGGATGGCGATTTCACGCGCGACTACGTCAGCGCGGAAGATGCCGATATGCCCGGCTACACGGTGTTCACGCGCCGCGACGGCAAGATCCATCATTTCTACAGCATGGAAATGAGCGGCAGCATGGCGGACCCCGGCCAGGATCCGCGCGGCGCGCCGGATCCCGATCCGCTGTGGACGTTGCTCGACACCACGCCGGAAGGTCGCGGCGGCCAGTGGTATCCGAAGCTGGACTACGGCAACGGCTGAATCGAGGCTGCGGCGCCGCACGGCAGGGCGCCGCGCTCAGCCGGTGGAGATCGCCCCATGTGCGCGTGCGGCTACAATGCGCCGTTCATCGACGCCTTCACCGTGCCATGCCGACTGCAAACCGGGCTTTCCTGCTCGGCCCCTTGCTCAAGGGAGTTTCCCGTTCGTTCTACCTGACGCTGCGCGTGCTGCCCGTGGGCATGCGCGATCCGGTGGGGCTGGCCTATCTGCTGGCGCGCGCGGCGGACACCATCGCCGACACCGCGCTGATTCCGCCCGCGCAACGGCTGGACCTGCTGCTGGCGCTGCGTCGCTCGATCCATGGCGAGGACGAGGGTCACGCGCTCGCGCAGCGCCTGGCCTCGCAGGTGGCCAGCCAGCAAACGATTTCCGATGAAAGGGTGCTGCTGGAATCGATCGAGCCCGCGCTGCAACTGCTGACGCAGCTATCGGCCGCCGATCGCACGGCTGTGGTGGGCGTGGTCACGACGCTGACCGAAGGCATGGAGTTCGATCTGCAGACCTTTCCCGACGAACAGTCGGGCGACATGGCGGCGCTGGCGACGATGGCCGATCTCGATCGCTACACCTACCTGGTGGCCGGTTGCGTCGGCGAATTCTGGACCACCATGACCGACGCGCATGTGCCGGGCGCATTCAAGGCGCCGCTCGACACGATGCTGCGTCGTGGCGTGCGTTTCGGCAAGGCGCTGCAGCTGGTCAACGTGTTGCGCGATTGCGGCAAGGACCTGCGCATCGGCCGCTGCTATCTGCCGCTCGAAGTGCTGGACCGTCATGCACTGACGCCGCAGTTGCTGCGCGATCCGGCGAATTCGCTGCGCGCGCGGCCCATGTTGTGCGAACTCGTGCGCGTCGCGCTCGATCAATTCGACGACGCGCTGGCCTACACGCTGGCAATGCCGCGCACCGCGCTGCGGTTGCGGCTGGCCTGCCTGTGGCCGATTCTGATCGGTCTGGAAACGCTCGCGCTACTGGTGGAAAACGACGCCTGGCTCGATCCCGCGCGCGTGAGCAAGGTGGACCGCCGCCGCGTCTATCGCATCCTGTGGCGTAGCACCGCGCTGGCGATGAGCGACACGCAGTTGCAGAAATGGGCTGGTCAGTTGACCACGCGCATCGGGACAAGTTTGCGCTGACCCCGTCTTCTCCGGCATTTCCCGCCTTTCCCGAGGCTGGGTTTTCTCTTATGATGCCGCCCACCATACCGGCCGGAAAAGCGACAAGCCATGGGCCGGCGAACACCGTGCGATGGCGCGTTCAACGATCCGATCCGCGCCACGGACGAATGTCTCCCTATGTCTAGTCAATCGAATACAAAAGAAGGCGCGCAAGCGCCCGGGCTGCGTCGCACCCTGCGCGCACGCCATCTCACCATGATCGCCATCGGCGGATCGATCGGCACCGGCCTGTTCGTGGCCTCCGGCGCGACGATCGCACAAGCCGGGCCAGGCGGCGCGCTCGCGGCGTACGTCCTGATCGGCGCGATGGTCTACTTCCTGATGACCAGCCTCGGCGAACTGGCCGCCTACATGCCGGTGTCAGGATCGTTTGCCACCTACGGCGCGCTGTACGTCGACGAAGGCTTTGGCTTCGCGCTGGGCTGGAACTACTGGTACAACTGGGCCGTGACCATCGCGGTCGAACTGGCCGCCGCGCAGCTCGTCATGCAGTACTGGTTCCCGGACACGCCAGGCGTGCTGTGGAGCGCCGCATTCCTTGCCATCATGTTTGCGCTCAACGCGATCTCGGTGCGCGGCTTCGGCGAAGCCGAATACTGGTGTGCGCTGATCAAGGTGATCACGGTCGTGGCGTTCATCATCATCGGCACGCTGATGATCTTCGGCATCATGCGCGGCGATTTTTCGCATGCAAACGGGCTGGCCAACCTCACCATGGGCGACGCGCCATTCGTTGGCGGGCTTCCGGCGATGATCGGCGTGGCGATGATCGCCGGCTTTTCGTTCCAGGGCACCGAACTGATCGGCGTGGCCGCCGGCGAATCGGCCGATCCGGCCAGGACCATTCCGCGCGCGGTGCGCCAGGTGTTCTGGCGCATCCTGTTGTTCTACGTGCTGGCGATCCTGATCATCGGCATCCTGATTCCCTACAACGATCCGAGCCTGCTCAAGAGCGATGTGGAAACCGTCGGCGTCAGCCCGTTCACGCTGGTGTTCCGTCATGCCGGTCTCGCATTCGCCGCGGGCGTAATGAACGCGGTGATCCTGACGGCGGTGCTGTCGGCGGGCAATTCCGGCATGTATGCGTCCACGCGGATGCTCTACAACCTGGCCACCGAAGGCCGCGCACCGCGCATCTTCGCGCGGCTCACGCGCAACGGCGTGCCGCTGGTGGCACTGCTGGCCACCACGGCGGTCGGCGCGCTGTGTTTCCTGACGTCGCTGTTCGAAAGCAAGTCGGTTTATCTGTGGCTGCTCAATCTGTCGGGCATGACCGGTTTCATCGCCTGGCTGGGCATCGCCATCAGCCACTATCGCTTCCGCCGCGGTTTCGTCGCGCAGGGCCTGGATCCAGACCGTCTGCCCTATCGCTCGCCGTTCTTCCCGTACGGCCCGATCTTCGCGTTTGCGCTGTGCATGATCGTCACGCTGGGACAGAACTACCAGGCGTTCACCGACGGCAAGATCGATTGGGTGGCGGTGGCCGCCACGTACATCGGCATTCCGATTTTCCTGATGATCTGGCTCGGTTACCGCATCGTGCGCAAGACGCATTTCGTGCGCTACGCCGACATGAAGTTTCCCCCGCTGCCCATCGCCGACGAGGACACAACATCGCGCGGCATGGTGCCGAGTGCCGGCGAGTAGTTTCGCCCCCCGCCGCCTGCACTGGAATAACGGCGCGTTCCCAGCGCGCCGTCGACAACACAACAACAATATCCACACAGCACAACAAGGAGTCACCTTGAAGACAGTCATCCGTACGAGCCTGCTGGCCATGGCCGCCAGCCTGACGATGATCCACGCGCACGCCGCGCCCACGCTGGTCGAATCGGTGCAAGGCTATACGTTGCAAAACGACAAGATCGTCGGCTTCAGCGGTCTGGTGTTCGATCAGGGCAAGGTCGTGGCCACCGGCGACGCCGCCGCGCTGCGCGCCCGGTATCCCGATGCGCAACGCATCGACGGCCAGGGCAAGACGCTGCTGCCGGGGCTGATCGACGCCCACGGCCACGTGTTCCGACTGGGCTTCAAGACCACCGAGATCTCGCTGTCAGGCACCCGCACGCTGCAGGAAGCGCAGGGCATGATCCGCGCGTATGGCGAGCGCAATCCGCAGCGTCAGTGGCTGCTCGGCTATGGCTGGAATCAGGTGAACTGGAAGCTGGGCCGCTTTCCGACTGCCGCCGAACTCGACGCCGCCGTGTCGGACCGACCCGCACGGCTGGTGCGCGTGGACGGCCACGCCGCATGGCTGAACACCAAGGCGTTGCAGGCGGCCGGCATCACGCGCGACACCAAGGATCCGGCAGGCGGACGCATCGAGCGCGACGCCGAAGGCAATCCCACCGGCGTGCTGGTCGACAAGGCGATGGCGCTGGTCAACGACGTGATTCCGCCCTACTCCGACGACGACCGCCGCGCCGCGCTCTCGGCCGCCGTCGCGCACATGAATGCACTAGGCCTGACGGCCGTCGGCGACGCCGGCATCACGGTCGCCGACGATCGCATCTATCGCGAGTTCGCTGACCAGGGCAAGCTGACCACGCGCATCTACGCGATGATCCGCGACACCGGCGACGACTTCAAGGCGTTGTCCGCCAAGGGTCCCGTGATTGGCTACGGCAACGACCGCTACTACGTGCGCGCCGTGAAACTGTACGGCGACGGCGCACTTGGCAGCCGCGGCGCCGCGCTGATGGCGCCGTATTCCGACGATCACGTGCACAGCGGCCTGCTGTTCATGAGCGACGCGGCGATGCAGGCGAGCGTCAAGACCGCGATCAAGGCCGGCTATCAGGTCAACATCCATGCGATTGGCGACAAGACCAATCATCAGGTGCTGGACGCCATGGAAGCGGCCTACAAGGAAGTGGGCGGCCGCGAGCTGCGCAATCGCGTCGAGCACGCGCAGGTGGTGTCGCTGCCGGATATTCCGCGCTTCAAGAAGCTCGACCTGATCGCATCGATGCAGCCGACGCACGCCACCAGCGACATGAACATGGCCGAGGACCGCATCGGTCACGAGCGCATCAAGGGCGCGTACGCCTGGCAGACCTTCCTCAAACAGGGCACGGTGATTGCGGGCGGGTCCGATTTCCCGGTCGAATCGGCCAATCCGTTCTATGGTCTGCACGCTGCCGTCACGCGCACCGACCATGAGGGCCGCCCGATCCACGGCTGGCACCCCGAGGAAGCGATGACGCTACCGCAGGCGTTCCGCGCCTTCACGCTGGACGCCGCCTACGCCGAGCATCAGGAAAAGACGCTGGGGTCGCTGGAGCCGGGCAAGTGGGCCGACTTCATCCTGGTCGATCGCGACCTGTTCAAGATCCCGGCCGCCGACATTTGGAAAACCCAGGTGCTGCAAACCTGGGTAGCCGGCGAGCGTGTCTTCACCAAGGCCGACCAGACGGCGCAGCGTTGATCCGTTAGTTCGCACGCGCCGCGGGCGACGCCCGTTCGCACGCACAAAATGAAAGGCCCCGGTTTTTTGCCGGGGCCATTTTTTTGGCGACACCTGCCAGCCATCAGCGCGTCATTGCGTGGCGGCGGTCGGTGCTTTCTTTTGCGACTTGCTGGCCTTCTTGTGCGTGCTCTTCGAATCGGTCAGCGCGGACGAGGTGCTCTGGTTTGCGCCCTGCGTATAAGGGTCGAACTTGTCACCGGAACGCGCGGCGTCCGGTACATAGCCGTCCTTGTTGCTGACGCGCGCCGGATCGGGGACATAGCCGTCCTTGTTGGTGGCGCGCATGTTGTAGTCGTAGCGGTCGGCAGGATTGGCAGGCCCTGCTGCGTATGCCAGTCCAGGAAGTAAAACCGCAACGGCCAATGCCAAGGTGATCGACTTCATCGAAGCCTCCTGAGGAAGATTGAAAATCCCGCACACGTACCGCAGATCGAAAAGTGCGCGAGTCAACAATAAGCGTAGCCCTCAGTTTCGGAAACCGCCATATCTGATCGCGCGCCGGCGCGTGAAATCGTGCAAAGCTGCAAAGCGGTGCATCAGCGAGAAAACATCGGCGGCACCGGGCGCCGAATTCGTTGCGTCCAGGTCACACGCAACGTACGCGTCACTTAAGGGCGCAGCAGATCGAAACCGGCCAGCGCCACGACGGCGCTCAACACGTCCGTGGACATCGCGCCGTTGCCGAGAATCAAAATGGCTGCGGCCGCCCACGTGGCGGCGCAGAAGCAGTAGAAACGCGTGTTCATGGTGGGGATTGAAGGGTTCCAGGGGGCATGGACGGCTGGAAATGCCGGCGGCGGCAGCGTCAGTATAAACCCTGACATTCAGCTGAATCGGACGGATTTTTCCGAGGCGAACGATGCGTCACGCGACACAGGTGCGCACAACCGTGCCAATCGCAGTTGATCGATGGCAAGTACCGGCTTCGCGGATGGCTTGGCAGCTCGCGCCTCCCATAAAGTGCGCCATTTGTCACTACCATTCGCTGCCATGCACAGTATCCGGTTTCCGTTCAGCGATCACAGACGCTCCGCAGATTGGCAAAAAACCACGGCATGCCCAGATCGTCATGGCGATGGACGAAAACGCCGTGCGGGCCGCGTTGATCTGGAAGACCTGATCGGACAGGCCAAGGAAGTCAGCTCGTGGTCCGCGTGGCGCGACTACATTGCCGGGCTGGGCTAGCCGCCCAGCAATTTCGGCACTGACGCCGCCAGCATCGCCAGGCCCGAGCCTGTCAGCAGCGTCAGCACGATGCGCCGGAAGGTCTGGTCGCTGATGCCGATGTAGACGCGCGTGCCGATCAGGGTGGGAATCAGCATGGCGGGCGCGACGATGGCGAACATGGGCAGCATGTCGCGCGTGATCATGCCGGTGCCGATATAGACGCCCATCGTCACCAGCAGCGCGCCGAGGTTGAAGTTCTGGATCACCACGCGCTGCTTGTCCTTGTCGAATCCGCGCAGCGTGCACCACAGCGTCGGCGCGATGCCGGTGAAGCCGCCGATACCGCCAAGGATGCCGCCGATGGCGCCGACTACGGTGTCGGCCACGCGGCCGCCGTGCCGGATCGGCGGAATGCGCGTTGAGAACAGCATCACCGGGCAAAAGATCACGAGAATGCAGCCCAGGCAAAGCTTGAACAGCGTGACGTCCAGCTTTGGCAGCAGGCTTACGCCGATGGGAATGCCGACCACGCCGCCGATCAGGAACGGCAGCACCGTGGCCAGATGGAATTTGCGCCGGACCGTGAACGCCGCGAGCAACTGGCCCGTCAGCGATCCGAAGACCGACATCGCGGCCGCCATGTGGGGCTCGACACCCCAGGCCCAGAACGACATCGCCACCATGCCGAATGCAAAGCCGGAAAGCCCCTGCACAAACCCGGCGACCATGGCGCCGAGCGCGACGATGAAAAAAACCGGATCCATCTTCGCGTGTCCAGTTGTCGTTATTGTTGTGATTTGCTGGTGTTGTTTGCGCCGTGCCCTGCCACGACATTGCGCGGCGAAGCACGGCGGGGCGCGACCGCAGCCAGCCGGTCACGCCATGCCGTGGTCTCGGTCGGTCAGCCGCCGATACCCAGCAGCTCTACTTCGAAGTTGAGCGTCGCGTTGGGAGGAATCGTGCCCGGCACGCCGCGCGCGCCATAGGCCGTGGCGGCCGGGCAGGTCAGCTTGGCCTTGCCACCGACCTGCATCTTTTGCACGCCTTCGGTCCAGCACGGAATCACGCGATTCAACGGGAACGAAATGGGCTGGCCGCGCTTGTACGAGCTGTCGAACTCGGTGCCGTCGGTCAGCGTGCCGCGATAGTGCACCTTCACGGTGTCGGACGCCTTCGGCGACGCGCCGGTGCCTTTGGTCACGGTGTCGATCACCACGCCTGAAGGCAGCGTTTCGGCAGCAGCGATACCCGAAGCCATCAGTGCAACAGCCGCGAGGAGCAAGGAAATTTTCTTCATGGAATTCCGTCGTGTCGGGTTCTCGGGAGCGGCGCGCCGCACGCGTAAAGCGGCTGTGCGCGCCAGCCGGCAAGTGTACACGCCCTATGCCGGCCGGCGATGCGTCACGCCGCGCGCCGCCCGATCATCCCACCATCCCCATCGCCGGATCGCTGACCGTGTCCTTGCCGGTTTCGATGCGCCCCGCGATGCGGCGGCGCCATGACGGCGCGAGATCGCAGGCCACCGCGAAGTCGTACCAGTTGCCGCTGTCGCCCAGGGTCCAGCTGAGCTCGCCGATCTGGCCCGGCGCGACGCTAAGCGTCCACGGTCCGTCGCTGCGGTACGCCTGCGCGGTCACCGCGAACCGGCAGGGCTTGTCGCTGCGGTTATATAGCTTGACCTGCAGTTGCGGCGGATCGCACGGCGCATAGCAGACCTGGATCTCCGCGCCACCCGCGGCCGACTGCTGCGTCAGATCGCCGATGAATTCACGGTGATAGCCGTTCGGGCCGAGCACCCACAGATCGTACTTGCCGCCGTCCGCCGCCACATTCCACACACCGTCCAGGCTCTTGCCCGGCTCCACTACATAGCGGCGGGGAATGGCGTCGAGATGCAGCTTGTCGTAGACGTGGAACACGGCGCCCGCCGTGCCGCTGTTGGCAAACATCAGTGTGACCGTGTTGCCGCCGGCGTCGGCGCGCGACGTGGTATGCAGTTCGTATGGCAGCGCGCGCGAGGGCCGCGCGCCGGTCTGCTGTGACGGCGCGGCCGGCGTGGCGGGCACCGGAATGGCCGCCAGCGCCTTCTGCGTGACGGCCAGCGTGTCGACCGCCACCTTGGTCGATCGTCCGGCCAGCGTCGGCAACTGTTCGTTGTTGGGATTGACGAAGTTGAACGCCGACGTCAGGTCGCCGCACACCGCGCGACGGTACGCGCCGATCTGCGGCTCCTTCACGCCGAAACGTTTTTCCAGGAAAAGCAGCGTCGAGGTGTGATCGAAGGTCTGCGAATTGACCCAGCCGCCGCGGCTCCATGGCGAGATCACCCACAACGGCACGCGCGGACCGGGTCCGAACGGCTTGCCGTCCATCGCCGGCTGCTTTGCACTGGCCGGCGTGTAGTTGAAATACTCGAAGGCCATGTCGGCATCGGACAGCGTACTGGCACCGGCCAGCGATCCGTCGGCATTGCGCGACGGCGCGGAAGGCGGCGGCAAGTGGTCGAAGAAGCCGTCGTTCTCGTCATAGTTGATCAACAGGACCGTCTTGCTGAAGACTTCCGGATTGGCGGTCAGCGCATCGAGCACCTGCTGCACGTACCAGCCGCCCTGCGCGGGACTGGAAGGCCCCGGGTGTTCGCTGTACGTCGACGGCGCGATGATCCACGACACGGCGGGCAGCGTGCCGTTCTGTGCATCGTCGCGGAACGATTGCAGGAAGCCGTCGGGCATCGTGTTGGCAAAGCCGCGCGCCAGCGGGCTCAGGGCGTCGTCGATGGCCGGATCGTAGACCGGCGAAATGCCGGGCAGCGCCACCGGACGCCGCGCCACGGGCATCGCTTCCATCGCGGCGCGCCAATGGCGGAAACTCATCATCTCGTTGCAGCCGTAGTTGTCGGCCAGGCTCTGGTAGACCTTCCAGCTCACGCCCGCTTCGACCAGCCGATCGGCATAGGTCTGCCACGTCCAGCCGTCGGTCGAGGGTCCGACATCGTTGCCGTCGTTGAACTCGTTGATGAGAGCCGCCACGTTGGCGCCGCTGGGGCCGTTGGTGCCGGTCCAGTAGAACAGGCGATTCGGAATCGTGCCGGTGTGCATCGAGCAGTGATACGCGTCGCACAACGTGAAGGCGTCGGCCAGCGCGCGCTGGAACGGCACTTCCGCGGTGTCGTAATAGCCCATCGACAGCCGGTTCTTGGCCACCGGCCAGCGATTCATGCGGCCGTGATCCCACGCGTTCTGTGCATCGGGCCAGGTGTGCGGCGTACCGCCCGCGCGCTGCGCGTTGCCAAGCGTCGCATCGAGCCGATAGGGCGTGATGGTGTTGCCGCTGGCATCGGTCTGGTAGAAGACGTTCTTGCCGTTGGCCAGTGGGATGCCAAAGCGGTCGCCGTAGCCGCGCACGCCTCGGAATGTGCCGAAGTAGCTGTCGAACGCGCGGTTTTCCAGCATCAGCAGCACCACGTGCTTGACGTCCTGGATGGTGCCGGTGGCGTTATTGGCTTCGATGGCCAGCGCGCGGCGAATGCTGGGCGGGAACGAAGCAAGCGTGGCGGCGGCCGCTGCCGTGCCGAGCGAGTTGCGCAGGAACTTGCGCTTGGATGGATTGAATGTCATGCCTGATCTGCGGATTGGATGGGAGTCGTGCGGTGCGGCAATCGTTGGATTGCGCGGCGATGGATGGATAGCGCGGCGCGCATCAGGGCGCCGGCGCGCAGCGCGCCGTGGCGCAGGCCGCGGGCTTGCCGTCGCCGTTGCCGCCATTGCCGTTGCCGTCGGCTGGCGGCGGGGCGTTGTTGTCATCGCCGCCGCAAGCGCTCAGCAGCAGGGCCAGACACAGCAGGCCGGCGCGTAGCGCAGGTCTGCCGATCCGCAAGAAATCGGGTGTGTTGGTTTTCATGGTTCCTGTCCGGGACGGCGGCCGAGTGCGACGACTACAAGATGCCCTGCGCGCTCGGCCGCGTTCTGGGTTCTCCAATGCTGCCTGGATGGACACCTGTGGCGCCGGGGGGTGGATCCGGCAAGACGCGCAGTCTTCAGCGTTGATGTGTCAACTATGTGACGCCAAATGCCCGTTTGAAGTCGAGAGGAACGATGGAAAACGCAACACGCAGATGATATTCGCGCGTGGTGGTTATAGGGATGGGAGGCGAGACGAGGCGGGAAAGCCGTGCGCGGCCCGCTACCGGGCGCGCGCGGCGGTTACATCCGGAAACTATTTCTTGAAGAACGCCAGCAGATCGGCGTTGATGACATCGGCATTGACCGCGCACATCCCATGCGAAAAACCGGGATAGGTCTTCAGCACCGCGTTCTTGACGATCTTGGCCGACAGGCGGCCGGCATTGTCGATCGGCACGATCTGGTCATCCTCGCCGTGCAGAATCAGCGTGGGAACGTCGATCTTCTTCAGGTCCTCGGTGTAATCGACCTCGGAAAATTCCTTGATGCACTCGTACTGGCCCTTGAGGCCGCCGCTCATGCCCTGCAACCAGAAGGCATCGATGGTGCCTTGCACCGGCTTTGCGCCCGGCCGGTTGTAGCCGTGGAACGGCATGGCCAGATCGCGATAGAACTGCGAGCGGTTTTCCGCCACGCCCTTGCGGATGCCGTCGAACACGTCGATCGGCAGGCCGCCAGGATTGGTGGCAGTCTTCAACATTTGCGGCGGCACTGCGCCGATCAGCACGGCCTGCGACACGCGCTTGGTGCCATGGCGGCCGATGTAGTGCGCCACTTCGCCGCCGCCCGTGGAATGGCCGACCAGCGCGGCGTCGCGCACGTCGAGCTTGTCCAGCACGGCGGCCAGGTCATCGGCATAGGTGTCCATGTTGTTGCCGTCGGACGGCTGGCCCGAGCGGCCGTGGCCGCGGCGATCATGCGCGATCACACGGAAGCCCTGCAGCAGGAAGAACTGCAACTGCGCATCCCACGCGTCGCTGGAGAGCGGCCAGCCATGGGAGAACACGATCGGGCGGCCCTTGCCCCAATCCTTGTAGAAAATCTCGGTGCCATCCTTGGCTGTCACAAAGGGCATGATGGGTACTCCTTGACTTGACGGTTGATGGGGAAACTTCGGGCGGAAGTTTCATGAAAGATGATGACCTGCCCAAAAGCAAGACGCCTTCGGCGCGCTTCACAAGATTTCACGTTCGCACTGTGGCGTGTGTTTGCGACGGATCTCAGCCCGCTTTTGCGCGAAATCATGGCGCGCACTACGTTGATGCGGCAGCCGAAACCGCTAACGCACGGACCCTCAAGCATGTCCAGTCAATGAAATAACCCTGCAACTGCAGGCAATGACGCGTTATCTGCGCGATTCATGCCAGAATGCCCGCTGGCCAAACACGCACACGGAGCTTTCGGGATGTATCGCGGCGAACGGTTCAATGGATACAGTCATCTGGCCGGAGCGGTGCTTGCCGCTGCCGGCATGGCGGTGCTGGTCACCTCGTCGGCGCTCTATCACGACGCCTGGAAGGTGGTCAGCTCCGTGGTCTACGGCACCACGCTGGTGCTGCTCTACACGATTTCCACCATCTATCACAGCGTGCGCGGGCCGGCCAAGGACATCTTCCGGCGGCTCGACTATTGCGCGATCTACCTGCTGATTGCCGGCAGCTATACGCCATTCGCACTGGTCACATTGCGCGGACCGTGGGGATGGACGCTATTCGGCATCAACTGGGGGCTGGCGGCCATCGGCATCGTCCAGGAACTGTGGGTGGGTCATCGCACGCGGGTGCTGTCGTTGTCGATCTACGTGATCATGGGCTGGCTGGTGCTGTTCGCGTTCGGCCCGTTGACAGCCGCGCTGCCGGCGGCGGGGCTGTACTGGCTGGTAGCCGGCGGCGCGATCTACACCGCCGGCATCGGCTTCTTCCTGTTCGACGAAAAGGTGCGGCACTTCCACGGCATCTGGCACCTGTTCGTGCTGGCCGGCAGCATCTGCCAGTTCATCAGCATCCTGTTCTACGTCGACTGAAGTCTACGTCGATTGAAGCGCGCGGCCCCGCGCCGCGCGCCGTCACACCGCGTGTGCTACGCCTCGGCCACGGCCGACGCCGCGGCGGCTGCTTCGGCCACCACGCCGGCGCGCAGCATCGCATCGATCTCCGCTTCCGCATAGCCGCATTCCGCCAGCAACGCGCGCGTATGTTCGCCGAGCCGCGGCGACGGGCGATGATATTGCGCCGGCGTTTCCGATAGCTGGATCGGCAGGCCAAGCGTGCGGATCGGCCCCGCCTCCGGATGCTGCTGGCGTACCACCATGCCGCGCGCCAGCGTCTGCGGATGATTCAGCGCCTCGCCAATCGAGTGCACCGGACCTGCCGGCACGCCCGCGGCATCGAACGCCGCGAGCCAGTGCGCCGACGACTGCGTTTGCAGGATCGCGGCCATCGCCGGCAGGAGCGTATCGCGATGACGCATGCGATCGGCATTCAGGCGATAGCGTGGATCGTCGATCCATTCGGGATGGCCCAGCACCTGCGCGATGCGCGCCCAGTTCTTCTCGTTGGCGCCGCCCACAATGATGTGCCCGTCCTGGGTCGGAAATGCCTGGTACGGGGTTGCCAGCACATGCGCCGATCCGCTTGGCCCCGGCGATTCGCCGGTGGCGAAATGAATCGCCGCATGCCAGTACAGCTGCTGCAGCCCGGCCTCTATCAGCGACGTTTCCACCACCTGTCCGCGACCGGTCTTTTGCCGATGCTGGTAGGCAGCCAGAATGCCGAACGCCGCCAGCAGCCCCGCGTTGATATCGGCAATCGAATTACCGGTACGCAAGGGCGGGCCACCCTCTTCGCCCGTGATGCTCATCAGCCCGGTAAAGCCCTGCGCAATCAGATCGAAGCCGCCCTTGTCGGCAAAGGGGCCGGTGCGGCCGTAGCCGGAAATCGCGCAGTAGATCAGGCCCGGATTTTCCTGCGACAGCGTGTCGTAGCCGAGCCCGAGCTTTTCCAGCGTGCCCTTGCGGAAGTTTTCGATCACTACGTCGGCGTTGCGCACCATGCGCAGGAACACCTCGCGGCCCTCCGGCTGCTTCAGGTCCAATGCAATGCCGCGCTTGTTGCGGTTCAGCATCAGGAACGGCGCCGAGACGCCCTGGATGGTAGGCTCGCGATAACCGCGTGCATCGTCGCCGCCGTCGATCTTCTCGATCTTGATCACATCGGCGCCCAGATCGGCCAGCATCATGCCGCAGGTCGGCCCGGCCATGATCTGGGCGAGCTCCAGCACGCGCAAACCCGACAATGCGCCGTGCTGCACGGAAGTGGCGGAAGTAGCGGAAGTGGCTTCGGACATCGGTATTCCTTTCAGGGCGCGCATCAGCGGCCGTTGAACCGGGGCGTTTCCTTGGCCAGGAACGCGCGATATCCGGTGCGAAAATCCTCGGTGTCGAAACAGTCGAACGCCTCGTCGATATCGGCCGGCGACAATGGCTGGCCAGCCGCCAGTTGCCGCGCAAATTTCTTGTGCCAGCGCGCCACCAGCGGTGCGCCCGCCGCAATGCGCACGGCGGTGGCGCGCGCCTCGTCAGCCACGCGGTCGTCCGGCACCACGCGCGACACCAGTCCCATCGCCAGCGCTTCTTCGGCATCGACGATGCGCCCCTCGAACAGCAGCTCAAGCGTGCGCGAGGTGCCGATCAGGCCGATCAGCGGCGCCATCTCGGCATGCGCCATCACGAGCCCGAGGTTCTTGATCGGCGCGCCGAAACGGCTGCCTTGTCCGCAGATGCGCAGGTCGGCCATCGCCGCCACTTCCAGGCCGCCGCCGACGCAGATGCCATGGATCTGCGCCACCACGGGATGCGGGCAATCGAGCATGGCCTGCGCCGTGGCATGCATCACCGCACCATAGGCCACGGCCTGCGCCTTGTTCGAGCGCGCCGTGGCAAACTCGCCGATGTCGTTGCCTGGAGAAAACGCCTTCTCGCCAGCGCCGCGCACGATCACGCAGCGCACCGTGTCGTCGGCGGACAGCGCGCGAAACGCGTCGCCCAGCTGGCGCCACATGTCGAGCGTGAAGGCATTGAGTTTGGCGGGACGATTGAGGACGATGGTGGCAATCCCATCGTCTCGCGTTACCAGCAGCGTCGGCTCCTGCGGATTCTCTTCGCTCATTCGGCAGCTCCTTCATGGGCGGAAACCATCTTGCGGCGGCGGGTTTTCTCGAACAGTGCGCCGAGCACCGGCCACACCAGGATCACTACGGCCAGCGCCATGATCGTGCCCACCAGCGGGTTGGACCAGAACACATTCATCTCGCCTTGCGACATCAGCATGGTCTGGCGGAACGCGTCTTCGGCGCGGTCGCCGAGCACCAGCGCCAGCACCAGCGGCGCGAGCGGATAGTCGAGCTTCTTGAGCACGTAGCCGATCACGCCGAAGATCAGCATCAGCCAGACGTCGAACATCGCGTTGTGCACGGTGAACGCGCCGATGGCGCAGACCACCAGGATCAGCGGCGCGATGATCGCGAACGGGATGCGCAGGATCGCGGCAAACAGCGGCACCGTCGACAGCACCACGATCAGCCCGGCAAGGTTGCCCAGGTACATGCTGGCGATCAGGCCCCACACAAAGGTCTTTTGCTCGGCAAACAGCAGCGGGCCCGGCTGCAGGCCCCAGATCATCAGGCCGCCGAGCAGCACCGCCGCCGTGGCCGACCCGGGGATGCCAAGCGCCAGCATCGGCAGCAACGCGCTCGTGCCCGCCGCATGCGCCGCGCATTCAGGCGCGATCACGCCTTCCACATTGCCCTTGCCGAACGTCTCGCGCTTGCGCGAGAACCGCTTGGCCACGCCATAGCCCATGAACGACGCCGCCGTGGCGCCGCCCGGCGTCACGCCCAGCCAGCAACCGATCAGCGACGAGCGGATCAGCGTCATCCAGTAGCGCGGCAGCTCGGCCCAGGTCTTGAGCACCACCTTGAGGTCGATGTTGGCGCGCTTGCCGCGAAACGCCACGCCTTCCTCCATCGTCATCAGGATCTCGCTGATGCCGAACAGCCCGATCACCACGACGAGGAAATCGAAACCGCGCAACAGCTCGGTGGATCCGAAGGTCATGCGCAGCGTGCCCGATACCGTATCCATGCCCACCGCCGCGAGCGCAAAGCCGATGCACATCGCGATCACGATCTTAGCCTTGGCTTCCTTGCCCATGCCGATGAAGCTGCAGAAGGTCAGGAAATACACGGCGAAGAATTCCGGCGGCCCGAAACGCAGCGCAAACTTCGCCACCATCGGCGCCAGGAACGTGATCAGCAGCACGCCGGCCAGTGCGCCCAGGAACGATCCGGTAAAGGCCGACGTCAGCGCGCGTCCCGCCTCGCCCTGCTGCGCCATGGGATAGCCGTCGAAGGTGGTGGCCACCGACCACGCCTCGCCAGGAATGTTGAACAGGATCGACGTGATGGCGCCGCCGAACAGCGCGCCCCAGTAGATGCAGGACAACATGATGATGGCCGACGTGGGCTCCATCGAAAACGTCAGTGGCAGCAGGATCGCCACGCCATTCGGCCCGCCCAGGCCCGGCAGCACGCCCACCACGATGCCGAGCAGAATGCCCACCAGCATCAGGCCGACGTTGTGCCACGACATCGCCACGGCAAAGCCGCCCATCAGTGCATTGAGTTCTTCCATGCCCGTCCCCTCAGAATCCAAAGGCCGCTTCGAGCGGCCCCTTGGGCAGCGGCACGCGGAACTGCATCTCGAAGATCCAGAACAGCACCACGTTGATCGCCACGCCAGTCAGCACGGCGCGCCACCACGCGAACTTGCCGACGACGCGCATGAATCCGGCAATGAACACGGTGGACGCCACATAGATGCCGATGAACGCGATCAGCGCCACGTAGACGGTCAGCGGCACGAGAATCACCGCCACCTGCCGCAACTGCGGCCATGTGACGAACACCGTATCGTTGCGCGAGCGCAGCGCCTGCCACAGTACCGCCAGGCAGGAAATGAAGATCAGCGCGCCGATGCGCAGCGGAAAATAGCCGGCCTGCGGGCCGTCCGGCGCCCAGCCGGCGCCGATCTGATAGTTGGTCACCATCACCACCACCGCGCCGATCGCAATCAGCACGGCCACGGCGATTTCCGCCGTGCGCACCGTCAGCGCCGCCGGCGCGGCGGCGTCATGTGTTTGTTCGCTCATGGATTGTCCCCTTGGCGTTCTGCGTCGCCATGGCATCGGAAGATTGGACTGCCGGGAAAGGACTCGGGCGCGTCGCACGCCACCTTGCGCGGCCGCACGCGCCTGCCCGTGTCCTGCCCTGCGCATTCGCGCATTCGACGCTGCCGCGCGCGGCCATGCGGCCGTGCGGCGACAGCGATCCCCATCACTTGGCGGCCAGGAAACCGGCTTCCTTGATGATGTCCTTGTGGCGCGTCTCGTCGGTCGTCAGGAATTCCGTCAGCTTCTGGCCGGTCAGGAAATCGTTCTTGAGCGCGTTTTTCTCGAGGTATTCCTTCCACTCGGGCGTGGCGACCACCTTCTGCATCAGGTCCACATAGAACTTCTGCTGATCCGGCGTGACGCCACCCGGCAGCATGAACACGCGCAGCATCTGGTACTGCACGTCCAGGCCCTGTTCCTTGCAGGTGGGGATGTCACCCCAGCTTTGCGTGGCGGTGATCTTGGTCTTGTATTGCATGCGTTCCGGCGCGAACACGCACAGCGCGCGATGTTCGCCGGCGCGCCACTGGCCGATCGATTCCGACGGGTTATTGACGTTGGAATCGATGTGGTTGCCCGACAACTGCGTGGCCGCCTCGCCGCCGCCCTTGTACGGAATGTAGATGAAGCGCACGCCCGCCTTGCGCTCGACCTGCGCAACGATGATCTGGTCTTCGCGCTTGGAACTGGTGCCGCCCATCTTGAGCTTGCCCGGACTCTTCTTTGCCTCGGCGATATAGTCGGCCGGCGTCTTGTATGGCGCGCTGGCGTTGGTCCAGAGCACGAATTCATCCATCGCGACCATCGCCACCGGCGTCAGGTCGCGCCAGTTGAACGGCAACTGGCTGATCATCGGCACCGTGTACAACGCCGACGACGTGACCAGCAGCTTGTGCGCGTCGCCCTTCGACGCCTTGGTGTCCATCAGCCCTTCCGCACCGCTGGCGCCGGCTTTGTTCACCACGATCATCGGCTGGTTCATCAGCTTGTGCTTGGCGATGATGCCCTGTATCGAGCGCGCCATCTGGTCCGACGCGCCGCCCGCGCTGAACGGCACGATCACCTCGACCGGCTTGGTCGGTTCCCATGCAAACGCCGGCGCGGCGGCCAGCGCGACACCAAACAGCGAGGCGCACGCAAGCGCGCGCACGGCATAACGGTACGTCATGGTCTGTCTCCTTTGGGTGGCGGAGCGCCTCTTGCGGGCGCCCTCGACTACGGCTTCGGGTTCTGCTTCGGGTTCTGCTTCTGCTTTCTGTTTTCTGCTTTCTGTTATCTGTTCTTTCGCGCCGCGCTTTCCTGCAAGGAAAAACACGGCGTACGCGGCGCCGACGGCATGCGATCGGTTGCGATCGCATGCCGTCGGGCGGCGCCTTGCGGTGTTACGCCACGCGCAGCGCCGGCTGCGACGCCGCGGCGTTGCGCAGGCTTTCCATCGCGGCCAGCACGCCGCCGCTGCGATGCGGCACGCCGGCCAGCGCCAGTCCCATCTCCACGCCCGACAGCGTGCCCATCAGCGTCAGGTCGTTGAAATCGCCGAGATGGCCGATCCGGAATACCTTGCCGGACAGCTTCGACAAGCCCTGTCCCAGCGACATGTTGAAGTTTTCGAGCACCACCTTGCGCAGCGCGTCGGCGCTATGGCCGTCGGGCATCACCACGGCCGTAAGCGCGGGGCTGTATTCCGCGGGGTTCTGGCACAGGATCTCCAGACCCCATGCGTTCACGCAGGCGCGCGTGGCTTCGGCATGGCGGCGGTGCCGCGCGAAGACGTTCGGCAAGCCTTCCTCGAACAGCATGTCGCAAGCTTCGGACAGGCCGTAGAGCAGGTTGGTGGCCGGCGTGTACGGCCAGAAGCCGTTCTTGTTGGATTCCAGGATTTCCTCCCAGCCCCAGAAGGCCTTCGGCAGCTTCGCCGTGGCTGATGCCGCGATGGCCTTCTGGCTTACCGCGTTGAAGGAGATGCCCGGCGGCAGCATCAGGCCCTTCTGCGACCCCGAAACGGTCACGTCGACGCCCCATTCGTCATGCCGATAGTCGACCGATCCCAGCGAGGAAATGGTGTCCACGAGCAGCAGCGCCGGATGAGCGGCCGCATCGATGGCGCGGCGCACGGCCGCGATATCGGACGTCACGCCGGTCGACGTTTCGTTGTGGACCACGCAGACCGCCTTGATCTGGTGTGCGCGGTCCGCGGCCAGGCGCGCGCCGATCGCCGCGGCGTCCACGCCATGACGCCAGTCGCCGACGATGAATTCGGGATCGAGCCCAAGCTTGTCCGCCATCTTCTTCCACAGCGACGCGAAGTGGCCGGTTTCGAACATCAGTACCTTGTCGCCGGGCGACAGCGTGTTGACCAGCGCCGCCTCCCACGCGCCCGTGCCCGACGCCGGGTAGATCACCACGGGCTGGGCGGTCTGGAACACCTTGCGGATATCGGCAAGCACCTTCTTGCCCAGTTGCTGGAACTCGGGGCCGCGATGGTCGATGGTCGGATAGTCCATCGCGCGCAGCACACGGTCGGGGACGTTGGTGGGCCCGGGAATCTGCAGGAAATGCCGGCCGCTGGGATGGGAATTCAGTCGGATCATGTCGCCTCGTGTCCTCAAATTTGAATTTTGTATTCAAAAAACAGGGCTGCACTGCGGGGCCGGGATGCAGGATAATGTTGGCCGGCACAAACGCCCGTCGCTCCGCGATAAACCCTTATAAATCAACGATCGCACGTTTATTTTTTCGGCTATATCGCGATTTTTGCGTTGGCCGATGGCACCGGATTGCGGTTCGTGCTTGCCCAACATTAGTTTTTGAATACAATACTGTCAAGCCACAAGATCCCTGATGAGCACAAATCCGACCTCCTCCCCGCAAGCTGTCGACCGCCAGATCCTGCATGTGGCGGTTGCCCAGCGCCTGCGCACGATGATCATGGAAGGTGATCTGGCGCCGGGCACGCGGCTCAATGAACGCGTGCTGTGCGATCTGCTGCAGGTGTCGCGCACCCCGCTGCGCGAGGCGTTCAAGGTGCTGGCCGGCGACGGGCTGGTGACGCTGCTGCCCAATCGCGGCGCCGAAGTGGTGGTGCTGTCGCAGGAATCGATCAACCACCTGTTCGAGATGATGGGCGCGCTCGAGGCGATGTCCGGCGACCTGGCATGCCAGCGCATCACCGAAGCCGAACTCAACGAGATCCGCGCGCTGCATTACGAGATGCTGGCGTGCCATGCGCGGCGCGACCTGCCCAACTACTACGCGCTGAACCGTCGCATCCACGATGCAATCAACGCCGCCGCGCACAATCCGATCCTGGAGGAGACCTATCGCCGAATCAACCTGCGCATCCAGGCGCTGCGCTTTCGCTCGAACTTCGACCACGACAAGTGGGATCTGGCCGTGCGCGAACACGGCGAGATGCTCGACGCACTGGCGAGGCGCGACGGCGCGGCGCTGCGCGAGATCCTGCGCGCGCATTTGCAGCACAAGCACGACGCACTGATTGCCGAACTAGAACGCGTACAGAACGCCGCCGCCTGACGGTCCACGCGGGCCGCGCCGTTGGCGCGTGCATCGCGCAGGCGTGGGCGGGGGTGCAAGTACGCGCAAACGGAGACACCCGCTTATGGCCCTGCCTGTCACCCCCACGCCGCCCGGCGTGCAACCGCTGCGCTTCATGCCCGGCGCCGCCTCCGCGCCCGCGCTGCAATCGCCGCTATATCGGCGCCTGCACGCCGAACTGCGCGGCGAGGTGCTGTTCGATAACGCCAGCCGCGGCCGCTACGCCACCGACGCATCGATCTACCAGATCATGCCGATCGGCGTGGTGGTACCGCGCGACGAGGCCGATGCGCGCCTGGCGCTCGATATCGCGCGCGATTTCAAGGCGCCGCTCTTGCCGCGCGGCGGAGGCACCAGCCAGTGCGGCCAGACCGTCGGCGAAGCGCTGGTCATCGACAACAGCAAGTATCTGAACCAGATCGTCGATTTCGACGCGCAGGCGCGCACGGTCACCGTGCAGCCCGGCATCGTGCTCGATCATCTGAACGCCTGGCTCAAGCCGCATGGACTGTGGTTTCCGGTGGATGTCTCCACGGCGGCGCAATGCACGATCGGCGGCATGACCGGCAACAATTCGTGCGGGTCGCGCTCGATCCAGTACGGCAACATGGTGCACAACGTGCTTGGCGTGCAGGCGATCCTCGCCAACGGCGACGACGTCCGCTTCGACGCCACGTGGCCGGCCGACGCCGCACCGCACCGCGCCATCGCCGACGGCGTGCGCCGCATCGCCGAGCGCGAACGCGACGCCATCGCGCAGATGTATCCCCGCGTGCTGCGCCGTGTCGGCGGCTACAACCTAGACATCTTCGCGCCGCGCAGCGAACGACCCTACACCAGCGACGGCAGTGTCAATCTTGCCCACCTGTTGGTCGGTTCCGAAGGCACGCTCGCGTATTTCCGCCAGATCACGCTGCAGTTGGCGCCGCTGCCCACGCACAAGACGCTGGGCGTGGTGAGTTTTCCGACGTTCTACCAATCGATGGACATGACGCGCCATATCGTCGCGCTCAAACCCGCGGCGGTGGAACTGGTCGACCGCACCATGATCGACCTGGCGCGCAACAATCCCGCATTCCGGCCCGTCATCGACAAGGCACTGGTGGGCGAGCCCGAGGCAATCCTGCTGGTGGAATTTGCCGGCGAGGACCGCGACGCCACGCTGCGCGGGCTGCAGCAACTGGTCGAACTGATGAGCGACCTCGGGCTGCCCGGATCGGTCGTGGAGATGCCCGACGCGGGACCGCAGAAGGCGCTGTGGGAAGTGCGCAAGGCCGGCCTGAACATCATGATGAGCATGAAGGGCGACGGCAAGCCGGTGTCGTTCATCGAGGACTGCGCGGTGCCGCTGGAACACCTGGCCGAGTACACGTCGCGGCTGACCGAAGTGTTCCACAAGCATGGCACGCGCGGCACCTGGTACGCGCACGCCAGCGTCGGCACGCTGCACGTCCGGCCGATTCTCGACATGCGTCGCGACGGCGCGGCCAAGATGCGCGCCATCGCCGAAGAAGCCGCGGCGATGGTGCGCGAATACAAAGGCGCGTACTCGGGCGAGCACGGCGATGGGCTCTGTCGCGGCGAATGGGTGGCGTGGCAGTTCGGGCCATCGCTGGCGCGCGCGTTCGAAGAGGTCAAGGCGCTGTTCGATCCGGACAATCGCTGCAATCCCGGCAAGATCGTGCGCACGCCGAAGATGGACGACGCGGCGCTGTTCCGCTTTGCGCCGCAGTACACCGTCAAGCCAATGCAGCCGGCGCTGGACTGGTCGGCATGGAATGTCACGCGCGACCCGGTGACCGAGGCGCAAAGCGCACCCGGCACCGGCTTCGATCCCGCGCGCGGGCTGGCCGCCGCGGTCGAGATGTGCAACAACAACGGCCACTGCCGCAAATTCGATGCGGGAACGATGTGTCCGAGCTATCGCGTCACGCGCGACGAGCAACACCTGACGCGCGGCCGCGCCAATACGCTGCGGCTGGCGTTGTCTGGTCAGATCGGCAACGAGGGACTGCTCGATCCGGCCGTCGCGGAAACCATGGACCTGTGCGTGTCGTGCAAGGGTTGCAAGCGCGATTGCCCAACGGGCATCGACATGGCGAAGATGAAGATCGAAGTGCGCGCCGCCAATGCGCGCGCTGGCCGCTTGCGGGCGCGCGACCGGCTGGTGGCGTTCCTGCCGCGCTACGCGGGCATCGCCAGCAGGCTGCCGTGGCTGTTCAACCTGCGCGATCGCATTCCGGGGCTGCCGCAGCTGGGCGAGCGCCTGCTGGGATTGTCGGCCCGGCGCTCGCTGCCGCGCTGGCGAGCCGCGTTCGTGCGCGAAGATTACGTGGCGCCACCGGCGGGCGGCAAGGAAGTGGTGTTGTTCGTCGACACCTTCAACAATCATATGGAACCCGATAACGCGCGCGCCGCGCAGCGCGTGCTGCAAAGCGCGGGCTACACGGTGCATCTATCCGCAGTGCCGGGCGAGCGCCCGCTGTGCTGTGGCCGCACGTTCCTGGCCGCAGGCCTGGTCGACGAGGCCCGCGCCGAAGCCCGACGCGCGATCGACACGCTGCTGCCCTTCGTGGCGCGCGGCGTTGCCGTGGTGGGGCTCGAGCCGTCTTGCCTGCTGACGATGCGCGACGAATTCCTGCAATACGGCCTGGGCGATGCGGCGCGTCAGTTGGCGGACAACGCTTTCCTGTTCGAGGAATTCCTGGTGCGCGAGCACGCCGCGGGACGCTTCGCGCCCACGCTCAAGCCCGTGGGCCACACCGAGGCGCTGCTACATGGTCATTGCCACCAGAAGGCGTTCGACGCGGTGCGGCCCGTGGAACAGGTATTGAGCTGGATTCCCGGCCTGAAGACGGCGCTGATCGAATCGTCATGCTGCGGCATGGCCGGCAGTTTCGGCTATGAGGCCGAGCATCACGAGGTATCGATGAAGATGGCGGAGTTGTCGCTGCTGCCCGCGGTGCGCCGCGCCGATGCGCAGACGCTGGTAGTGGCCGATGGCACCAGTTGCCGCCATCAGATTCACGATGGCGCCGGCAGGGATGCGGTGCACGTGGCGCGGGTGTTGGAGATGGCGCTCTGACGCGGCGCCAAGGCGTCAAAAAAACGCGGGGCACGCCAATTCTGACGCGCGCCCCGCGCGGTACTTACAGGTAGACCAGCGAGATCGTGGTCGAGCCGTCGAGCGAGACGCTGTCGGTCAGGTCTGGCAGCGCATCCTTCGACGCCAGTGCAGTGAAGACGTCCATCCGCTGTGTCACGGTTTTGACACGAATGGGCGAAGCGCCCGGTGTTTCGGCCCAGGTGTAAAGGACGTTGCCGACCAGGTAATTGTCGTTTGCCACCTGTACCCAACTGGCACCGCCATTGTCCGAACGGGACAGCGACACGCTCTCGCCAAGATTGCTCACGAAGGAATCACTGCCAAACGTTCGGAACGCGTAGGCGCCCACGGCCTTCCCATCGACCTTGCCAAGCCCGAAGCCGAGGCGGTCGTCGATGCCGATGGCAGGTTTCAGCACGTTGCTGGGAACTGTGCCGGCACGGTTGTCGACCAGCGTCACGGCCACATAGGTCTCTGCGTCGCAGTCGACGGTCATTGTGACTTCCTTCTGCGCAAGCTCAGTGGGCGCCGACTGCGCCAGCGACGTTCCCGAGATGGTCTGAAAGTCGATCAGACCGTCATTGGACAGTGACAGGTTGCAGGCCGCAGGACGAATCGTGCCCTTCACTGCCATGTCCGTCGATTCGGCCGCATTTGCGGAGGTTGCCATGACGACCAAGAGGGGGGCGAACAACAGATGTTGGATAGAGAGCTTCATGATGTTATGCCTAGTAGTTTGCGGGTTTCGGACTGCGCTGTGTCTCGCGGTCTGAGCGAAGTTTGGTCAATCAAACCCGGGTCATAAATGGTAGAAGCTTCAATTTCGGGGACCACGGCCGCGTGGCCATAGCTGCACAAGGCTAGCACGCCGGACGCTTCGGGCCTACGCTCATGCCCTGCAGTCTCGGCAATGAAACCGAGCAGCACGAGGAATCGGAGATGGCGCTCTGACGCGGCGCCGGGGCGTAAAAAAACGCGGGGCGCGCCAAATCTGGAACGCCCGGCGTGGTACTTACAGGTAGACCAGCGAGATCGTAGTCGAGCCGTCGAGCGAGACGGTGTCCGTCAAGTCTGGCAGCGCATCCTTGGAAGCCAGTGCCGTGAAAACGGCAATCGACTGCGTCACCGTTTTGACACGAATAGGCGCACCGCCCGATGTTTGGGCCCAGGAGTAAAGCGTGCCGCCGTATATGTAATTGCCGTCTTGCAGCCCCAACCATGTGGCGCCGCCATTGTCCGAACGGGTCAGTCTTGCACTCTTGCCGAGATTGCTGACGAAGGAATCATCGCCAAACATTTGGAACGCGTAGGAGCCCACGGCCTTTCCATCGACCTTGCCAAGTCCGAATGCATTGCCGGCGTAGATTCCCGTGGCGGGCGTCAGCACGTTATTGGCGATGGTGTCGGCGCGGTTGTCGAACATCTTCATGGCCACATAGGTCTCGGCCTCGCAATTGATGGCCACCGTGACTTCCTTCTGCGCAAGCGCGGTGGGCGCCGACTGCTGCAGCGACGAGGCCGCGATGGTCTTGAAGTCGATCACACCGCCATTGGACAGCGACAGATCACAGGCCGCAGGGCGGATCGTGCCCTTCACTGCCATGTCCGTCGATTCGGCCGCATTTGCCGAAGTTGCCGCGATCACCAGGAGGGGAGCGAGCAACAAATGCTGGATAGAGAGCTTCATGATGTTATGCCTAGTACGTTGGGGATCCGGACAGCGCTGTGTCTTGCGGCGCGACCGCAGTGTGGTCAATCCGGCCCGGGTCATAAATGGCCGAAGCTTCAATTTGGGGGCCGCGGCGGTTTGGCCACAGCAGCACACGGCGACGACGTCAGAAAACCGCGCGGATGCAGGCCGATACACCGGATCACCAGCGCACCGGCACCATGCTGAAGCGCGACACGCCCCCGGTATCCGCCATCTCCGCGACTAGCGTGTTGGCGCCAGGAAACTACCGCTCAAATGGTGATAGAGAACGCCGAGCATCGGAGGCTCCTCTCAGGACGCGAGCCAATCGTTGAGCGACCGCAGGGTGTCCTCGCTCAATTCGCCCGCTGCGGCGGCAAGTCGCAGGCGGCCCAGCAGGTAGTCCAGCCGTGCCTGCACCACGTCCAGTTCCGCGGCGAACACACGCTGCTGTGCGTCGAGCACGTCGGGCGCGGTCCGGGTGCCAACGTCCCGGCCGAGGATCGTCGCGGCCAGAGCGCTGCGCGCCGACGTCAACGACTGCTCAAGCGCAGAGATACGCGACACGCCGGTCTTTACCGACAGAAACCCATCCTGCACGTTCAGGCGCACATCGCGTCTGGCCGCGGCAAGCTCCTGCTCGGCCTGGCTCTTCTTCGCAACGGACTCCCGCTCGCGGGAGTCGAGTCCGCCCCCGGCGTACAGCGGAATGTTGACCTGCAAGCCCACCGTCGCAGAACGCGTGTTGGCCGCCACCCAAGGTGCCAGATTGCCGGTTTGCCCTTGCGAGCTGTAACCCGCCACGAGCGAGACGGTCGGGCGGCTGGCGAGCCGGTACTTGTCGATCTCGGCGCCGGCAATATCGAGTTCCGACTGCCGCGTCTTGACGAGGAAGCTCTGTTCCTCCCCCTTGGCCTGCCACGCCGCAAGATTGTCTGGCTCCGGCGGCCGCGGCGCAAACCGCGCCGCGAGGCCGCTCAGCTGATCGGGCGATGTGCCAACGATCTCCTGGAAGCGCGAGCGACGCTGCTCCAGTACGGATTGCGCCGTCACTTCGCGGCTCTCCACGCCGTCCAGTCTCGCCTGGGCTTCTTGAAGATCGGTGATCTTTCCTTGCCCGATATCGAAGCGAGCCTTCGCGCGGTCGCGCTGCTGCCGCAAGGCCGCCTTCTCCGCCTGCACCACGCGCAGCGTCTCCTCGCCCAGCACCACGCCGAAGTACGCTTCTGCCACACGCAAGGCCAGGTCCTGACGGGACTGGCCGAACTGCGTTTGAGCCAGGCTGGTTTGCTCGCGCAATTGCTTCTTCGCGGCCACCGCGCCCCGGTCGTAGATCGGCTGCACCAGCACGACGCCGGCCTGGCGCACGGTGCCCGAGGTATTGGGCGGGAGCAGGGATGCGCCGTCGTCGGTCGCCGAGGAATGCACCACGGCGCGTCCCACGCCGCCTTGCAGCCTGAGGCTGGGAAGCAGCAGGGCCCTGCCCTGCACGGCCTTCTCCTGCCCGGCCGCCAGCGCGTCGTTGGCGGCAAGCGTCGTCGGATCATGCGCCAATGCCTGCTCGTAGGCGCCCACCAGATCCATTGCGCTCGACTCCGCGGCGCTCAGGCAAAGCATGCAGGCCAGCGCCACTTGCGCGGCGCGCGGGGCCATTTTCAAACTCTTCATCACAATCATTCTCAACGTCAGATTTGCGATCAGACGGTCGCGGGGCGCTTGGCCCGGTACCACGTCGCATACAGGGCCGGCAGGAACACGAGCGTCAGCACCGTGGCCACGGCGAGGCCGCCCATGATTGCCCACGCCATGGGGCCCCAGAACACCGAATGGGTGAGTGGCACCATGGCCAGGATGGCCGCCAGTGCCGTCAGCACGATCGGACGCAACCGCCGCACTGCCGCTTCGACAATGGCCGTCCACAGCGGCACGCCGGCGCGTACGTCGCCGTCGATCTGGACGACCAGGATCACCGAGTTGCGGATGATCATGCCGGCCAGCGCGATGACACCCAGCATTGCAACGAAGCCGAACGGAATCCGGAAGGCGGCGAGAATCACGCTCACGCCGATCAGGCCGAGCGGCGCGGTCATCAGGACAATCGCCATCTTTTTCATGTCCTGCAGTTGGATCATCAGCAGCACGAGGACCGCGATGATGGTCCACGGCATCACCGCAAACACAGAGCGCTGCGCCTTCGCGCTCGATTCCGCAGCCCCGCCGATCTCGATGCCATAACCGAGCGGCAGATCCTTCTCCAGGGCCTCGATCCGCGGCAGCAGCGCACGGGTGACGTCGGGCGCCTGTGCTCCAGCGATGTCGGCACGGACCGTCATCGTCGGCACGCGATTGCGTCGCCACAATTCCCCTTCCTCGCTGGCAAGGGTCAAACGGGCTACCTGCGAAACCGGCACGAACTTTCCATCGCGTACATAGATCTTGGCGTCCTTCAGGTTGTTCAGGTCCGTGCGCTCCGCCGCGACGAGGCGGGAAACCACGTCGATATCCTGGTCTTGCTCGCGAAACTGCGTGATCGGCGTGCCGGAGATCGATGCCTCGAGCGCCTGCTTGATCTGGCCTGAGCTAATGCCCAACGCGCGCGCCTTGTCTTGATCGACTTCGACCTGGACGCGCTTGATGCGCTCGCTCCAGTCCTCGTTTACCTGGCGCACATGCGGCTCTTCGCGCATGATGGCTGCCACCTTGTCGCCGATAGCGCGGACCTTGTCGTTGTCCTGCCCATAGACCCGGAATTGCACCGGATAGCCAACTGGCGGACCGTTCTCCAGGCGGTTGACCCGGCCACGGACGTTAGGGAAATGCTCTGCGAACAGCTTCTCGAGTTTTTCCTTCGCACGCTCACGCGCCTCGCCGCCCTTGGTCATCACCATCATTTCGCCAAGGTTCAGGTTCGGGGTCTGTGCATCGAGCGGCAGATAGAAGCGCGGCGCGCCGTTGCCCACGAAGCTCGTCACCGCAACGATGTCCGGATCCCCCTTGAGCATCGCCTCGAGCTTCTGCACCTCGCGCTGGCTGGCATCGAACGTCGAAGCCTCCGGCATCCACAGGTCCACGATCAGTTCCGCACGGTCGGACGCCGGAAAGAACTGCTGGGGCACTGCCTTGAACAGCACCAGCGCGCCCACGAACGCGGCGAGCGTAATGCCGAGCACCCATACCCGTTGCCTCAGGCAGAAATCGATGAAACGACGGAACTTGGCATAGAAGCCGCGCTGGTAGACCGCCTCCTCGTCATGCGAGGCGTGTGCATGCTCCTTCAACAGCTTGAAGCCGATGTACGGCGTGAACAGTACGGCCACGACCCACGACAGCAGCAGCGAGATGCCCACCACCTGGAACAGCGAGTAAACATACTCGCCGGTGCCGGACTTCGCAAAGCCAACCGGAAGAAAGCCCGCCGCCGTGATCAGCGTGCCGGTGAGCATCGGGAATGCCGTGGCCGTGTAGGCATAGGTGGCGGCGCGGAACTTGTCCCAGCCCTGCTCGAGCTTCAGCGCCATCATCTCGACGGCGATGATGGCGTCGTCCACCAGCAGCCCAAGGGCGATGATCAGTGCACCGAGCGAGATGCGCTGCAGGTCGATCCCCATCACGTACATCGCCAGGAACGTCATGGCCAGGACGAGCGGGATGCTCAATGCGACGACCAGTCCAGTGCGCAGCCCCAGCGACAGGAAACTCACCACCAGCACGATGACCACGGCCTCGGCGAGGCTCTTCTTGAATTCGAAAACGGAATGCTCGACGATGCGTGGCTGGTCGCTGACGGCGTGAATCTGAACGCCGACCGGCAGGGTCGATTCGATGCGCTTGACCGCTTCATCGAGCCTCGTGCCAAGCCGGATCACGTCACCGCCCTTGCGCATGCTCACCGCCAGGCCGATGGCCTCATTGCCGTTGAAGCGCATCCGAGAGGTGGCCGGCTCTACAAAGCCGCGACGGACATCGGCGATATCGCCCAGCCGGAAGGTACGCTGGCCGGCACGGATGCCGATGGCGCGAATACCTTCGACGGAGTCGAACTCGCCGCTCACGTCCAGCCGTACTCGCTCGGCACTGGTTTGCACCGTCCCGGCCGCCGTCACCGCATTGGTTTGCGCAAGGGTCTGCGCGATCAGCGCCGGATCGATGCCCAACGAAGCAAGCTTGGCGGTGGAGACTTCCACATAGATCTTCTGTTCCTGCTTGCCGACAAGATCGACCTTATTGACATCGTCGACACGAAGGAACTCGTTACGCGCGGCATCGGCGATCCGTCTCAGGTCGTCATAGTTGAATCCATCACCGGTAATGGCGTACAGGTTGCCGAACGTGTCCCCGAACTCGTCATTGAAGAACGGTCCCTGCGTGCCCTGTGGCAGCGTATGGCGAATGTCGCCGATCTTCTTTCGGACCTGATACCAGACATCCGGCACGGCCGATCGTGGCACTTCCTCGCGCAGGTTGACCTTGATCTGCGCTTCCCCCGGCTTCACGTAGGTGGACGTATAGTCGATCTCCGCCACTTCCTGCAGCTTGCGCTCGAGCTTGTCGGCAACCTGGTCGGCCATCTGCTGCGCGGAGCTTCCCGGCCAGTACGCCTGCACCACCATGGTCTTGATCGTGAATTCCGGGTCTTCCTTCTGGCCCAGCCTGCCGTATGCCAGCAGACCCGCCACGGACAACAGCAACAGCAGGAACGCGATCATCTGGGGGTGTTTGAGCGCCCATTCGGACAAATTGACGCCTTTCACTTCGAACCTCCCGCCTGAGCGACGGTCACTGCCTCCGCTACCTTCACCTGCTGGCCGGGCTGCAGCATATGCACGCCGGCGCTCACCACCGTCTCGCCGGCCGTCAGACCCGACACCACCATGACGCTGTCGTTCTGCGCTGCGCCAAGCTTCACTTCGCGCGCGCTTACCCGTGATGTCTTGGGGTCCACCACCCACACCTGCCGGCTACGCTCGTGATCGACGACGGCAGTCAGCGGCACGCGAAGCGCGGCACTGCCGTCTGCGTCGGGAACCATGACGGAAGCGGTCATGCCAAGACGAAGGAGACTGGGATCCGCATCTGCATCCGCGTCCAGGATCGAAATGCGCGCGGAGTACGTACGCGTGACGCTGTCAGCGTCCGGCGCCAATTCGCGCAGCTTGCCGTTCCACGATTTTTCGGGATGTGCCCACACCGTGATCGTGAGCCTCTGGGCCTTGCGCAGTTCGTCGACGCGCGACTCGGGAACGCTGATCGACACCTCGCGCTCGCCGTCGGCCGCGACGGTGACGATCGACTGCCCGGCCGCCACAACCTGACCGGCTTCCGCGTTGATGGCGCTGACCACGCCGTCGCGGTCGGCCACCAGCGTCGTGAACCCGCGCATGTTGGCGTTCAGTTGCTGGCGCGCCTGCGCCGAGCGAAGCTGGGCTTCGGCCTGGCTCAGCAGCAGGCGCTGCTGGTCCAGTTCGGCCTGCGAAGCAAAGTTCTGCGCCAGCAATTGCTCGGTCCGTTTCACATCGACCCGAGCCTGGGCCACCCGGCTTCGCGCAGCATCCGCGTCCGCTCCAGCGGCCGCCACCTGCAACGCTTCCTGGGTCGGATCGAGCTGCAACAACGGCTGCCCGCGCTTGACATGGCTGCCCACTTCCACCATCCGGGCAACGATCTTCCCCGCCGTCCGGAAGCCCAACTGGCTTTCGTAACGCGCGCGAATCTCTCCCGAATAGTTGGCGCCGATCGTGCCGTTGCTACGCCCTACGACCACGGTCCGCACCGGCCTCACGTCCGACGGTTCGGACGCAGGTTTCTCTGTACACGCCGCCAGCAGGCTCGCCGCCGCGATGATGGTGAGCACTGCCGCTCGCTGATTCCTGTTCAATTTCTACGCTCCAGTAGGTCCGTCACTCGCCTGCGCGTCATCAGCGGTTCGCGCCATCGAGCCAATGCAACGGACTCGTTCCGGGCGTGAGTGACAGCAGGCCTGCTTGGGGCATTCGAGCTTTCCCAAGCGCCCGAAATATACATCATAATGACGCAATAGTCAGGATGACATGTTATATATTTAGATGGTGTGACTGAGGCGACATCGACAGTCGCGCGTGTGAGGCGAAGAAGGCGCGCGGCCGTGCCGATCTGCCCGCCCATGAGGAGAGAACCGATCAATGACCGCGATAGAGAAGGGATTTGCCGCTGCAGGCGAGCTGTGGGAGGTGGCCGACCATCGTCAGCGCGTGGCAGCCAAGCGGCGGCAGCGCATGCGCTCGCTGTTACTGGGCAGTACGTTGCGGTTGCTGATGGAGCATCGCAACCCGTCACCGTCGATCGACGACATCATCTGCCTGGCGCAGGTGTCGCGCGGAACGTTCTACAAGTACTTTCCGTCGTCCGAAGCGATCATGCGTGAACTGATAGGCAGGATGGCCGAGCAGTGGATTCGAGCGATAGACCCCATTGTGCGCAGCCATGACGATCCTGCCGAGCACATCGCCCGCGGCATACGCCTGGCCTCGATGCTGGCAGTACACCAGCCGGGTGTGGCCGGCATCCTGGGGCGCTTCGGATGGTCGGGTTGGCAGGCGCCGAGCATGCTGGAATTCGTGCGCCGGGATCTCGAGGATGGGGTGCGCCGCAATCGCTTCACGCGCATGCCGATCGCGCTGGCGTTCAATATCGTTACCGGCGCCGCAATGAGCGCGATGCACCGCATGCTGGAGAGCGAGTGCAGCGATGATTTTTCCGAACTGGCCGCGGCCGTGGCATTGCGCGCACTGGGCGTGGAGAGCGCTACGGCTGACGCCATATCCAGCTCGCCGCTCAATGCCAACCTCGAACTATTTGGGGACATGCTCGGCGCCGCGATCAACGACGCGCCTTAGACGCGGCGCGGGATCGCTAGCAGGCGGCTTCGGCCAGGGCGGCGAGCTTCTGCTGCGCCGTCTTGAGGAGGGATTCCGGTGGCGCGACAAGCTTCGGCAGAGGCGCCGCGATCAACTTTGCAGCGCTCGCTGCCGGTACACCGAGCGATTTCAACACTGCGCGAACGATGCGTTCGGGGTAATCCTTGGCCGTTCTACCTTTCGCCATGCGCTGCACGGCGATGAGCGCCGCGCCCGTCGCCAGGTCCAGCCCTATGTCAGCGGCGTCCGCGTCGAACGCGCCACGCTTCACGCCATCCTTGATATCGGCTGGCAGCTGTTCGTATATCGCGCTTTTCTTTCCGACGAGACTGAAACCCGTGGCGGCGAGAAAGCGCGCGACGACGGGATAGGCACGCACCAGGTGCAGATATAGCCGGCCGGCTGTAGCGACACGCAACGCCGGATCGTCGACATCCGCCACGACGCCCTCGATCATTTGCACCATGTCGTGGCTGAGTGCGTCGCTGACGGCCGCCAACAGATCATCGTTGGTGCGGAAGTAGTTGTAGAACGAGCCCTGCGAGACACCGGCCGCCGCGATAACTTCCGGGATCGCACTGGACCCAATGCCCCGCTGCGCGAAAACGATCATCGCGCTTTCGATAAGACGCCTGCGCATGCGCGCGCGCCGTTCAGCCGCAACACGTGGACGATGGTCTTGGATTTCAGGATCGGAGGGCATCTTCAGTAAGAGAAGCTTATGCGACGGGCGATTATGGCACAGCGCGGGCCGCGCATTGTGTGCGCCACCAATCTTGAAGAATACATACCGTCATGATGACAATTTAGTCATTATGTAGCAGAATGCCGGACTTCATCTGCTCCTCGGTGGACTCCCGGCCGTGCATCACCCCCATTTGCTTTCGCTGCCTCCTGGCCAGCAGGATCTGCTGATCGCGTGCGAGCATTGCGACGCACTTCATGTCCGCGCGGCACTGCAGGCCGGTGAACGGGCCATTTGTCTGCGCTGCGGGGCGCAGCTGTATCGCGACAGTACGCGGGCCCACCGCCGCCTGCTGCCGCTCGTCGTGACGGCGGTGATCCTGATGCTGATCTCCAACATGTTCCCGATCGTCGCCATGGACCTCAAGGGCACGCGCATGGAGACCACCCTATGGGGTGCGATACAGGTGCTCTACGCCGATGACATGACAGCGGTGGCCCTGCTCGTATTCGCCACAACTTTGCTGCTGCCCCTGGGCGAGCTGTTGATGATGGGCTTCCTGCTTGTGCCGATGGCCCAGCGCCGCATGCCGCGCACGTTCCACCACATCGCACGCGCCATTCTGCTTATCCGGCCGTGGGGCATGATCGAGGTGTTCATGATCGGCGTGCTCGTCACACTGGTAAAACTATCGACCGTCGCGCAGGTGCTGCCGGGCGTCGCGCTCTGGTCATTCGGTGCGCTGGTGGCAGTGCTTGCCGCGATCCTGTCGTTTCCACCGCGCGACCTCTGGCGCCACCTCGATGCGGACATCACGCATGACGTGCCGGCGGCTCCCCGCAACCGCGTCATGAGCGCACCGCGGTCGCACTACCCGACCGCGACCGCGCAGGGACTGCTGGCTTGCCATGCTTGCGACCTGCCCAGCCCGATGTTGCTGGAAGGGACGCCCTGCCCACGCTGCGGCGCAACCTTGCACCATCGCAAGCCGGCCAGCATGGCGCGCGCCTGGGCCTTCCTGCTCTCTGCCTATCTGCTCTATATCCCGGCCAATCTGCTGCCGATCATGGTGACGCAGTCGATCTTCGGCACCCAGCACGACACCATCCTGTCGGGCGTGATCTACCTGTGGCTGTCGGGCTCACACATGCTGTCCTTAATTGTGCTGATTGCCAGCGTGATCGTGCCGCTGCTCAAGATGATGATCCTGACGCTGCTGTTGCTCACGGTGCGCCTCCGCTCGACCTGGCGCCTACGTGAGCAGACCCGGCTCTACGCGGTGGTCGAACTCATCGGTCGATGGTCCATGCTCGATGTCTTCGTTGTCGCACTGCTCGCCTCTTTGGTACGCGCCGGGTCGCTGGCCACCATCACACCAGGGGCCGGAGCGCTGGCCTTTGCCGCGGTCGTCGTGCTCACCATGCTCGCATCGCTCAGCTTCGATCCCCGACTGCTATGGGACAACCTGAACGCGTCGCCTCAGCCAATCGATCTCTCGCAAGCCGAACATGCCCGAACACAATAACCCCGACGCGCCGCAATCGATACCTGAGCCGGTCCGCAGGCCGCCGGCGCGCTGGCTGCCTTCGCTGGTCTGGTTGATTCCCATCGTCGCCGCAGTGGTCGGACTTTCGCTGCTCATCAGCACGCTTGCGTCGCGCGGGCCCGAGATCACGGTCACATTCCGCACCGCTGAAGGGCTGACGCCCGGCAAAACACCAGTGCGCTACAAGGATGTCGAGATCGGCGTAGTCAAGACAGCGCGGCTTGCGGCGGACCGTTCTCATGTGATTGCGACGATTGCGCTTACAAAGGATGCAAAATCCTTCGCCGTGTCCGATACACGTTTCTGGGTGGTACGGCCACGCTTTGCCATCAGCGGCGTCTCGGGGCTGGAGACGCTGCTATCCGGCGCATATATCGGCGTGGACGCGGGCAAATCCACCGTGGTCACGCATAGTTTCACCGGGCTGGAAGTTCCGCCCGTGATCACCACCGATGCCTCGGGCAGGCAGTTTGTGTTGCGCGCACAAGATCTCGGCTCGCTCGACATCGGCTCGCCGGTCTACTATCGTCGCGTCCCCGTCGGCCATGTCGTGGCCTATCAGCTCGACCCGAACGGCCGCGACATCACGTTGCGGGTCTTCATCAACAAGCCCTATGACGAACTCGTCTGCGGCGATACGCGCTTCTGGCACGCCAGCGGCGTCGACCTCAAGCTCGATGCCAATGGGCTGAAGCTCTCCACGCAGTCGCTGGTCACGGTGATGCTCGGCGGCGTGGCGTTCCAGGCGCCGGAGCACTCGACTGCGCACACCGCGGCCGCAGAGAACACCGAATTCCTGCTGGCGGCGGACCAGTCCGAAGCCATGAAAGAGCCGGATGAGCTTGCGCCTGCCTTGGCAGTCCTCAATTTCGATCAGTCGGTGCGTGGCCTGTCTCCAGGCGCGCCCGTCGATTTCCGCGGTGTGACCGTCGGGCAGGTGCGCTCGATCGGTATCGAATACCAGCGTGACAAGAAGGCTTTCCGCATGCCCGTGGTGGTCGAACTCTATCCGTCCCGCATGGGCCTGCGCGAAAAAGACGTGGCCGACGATACGCGCAAGCTCGCCATCGTGCACAGCCTGGTACAGCGCGGCATGCGCGCGCAATTGCGCACCGGAAACCTGCTGACCGGCCAGTTATACGTGGCACTCGATTTCTTTCCGAAAGCGCCGCTGCCCGATGAGCTCGACCTGAACGCATCGCCGCCGCAACTGCCCACCACGCCTGGCACCTTCGACGAACTGCAAGCCAAGCTGGGTGACATCGTGACCCGGATCGGCAAAGTCCCGTTCGAACAGATCGGGCAGGACGCGCGAACGGCGATGGTGTCGATGAACAAGATGCTGGCCAACGCTGACAAGCTCGTGGCGCAGGTCAATGGCGACGTAGCGCCAGCGGCGCTGGCGGCGCTGCAGGATGCGCGCCGTACGCTCGCCACCGCGAATGGTGCGCTGGCGCCCGATGCATCACTGCAGCAGGACACGCGGCGGATGATGCAGGAACTCACCCGAACTGCCGCGTCGCTGCGCACGCTCACCGACTATCTGGAGCGGCATCCCGAAGCGTTCTTGCAAGGGAAAAAGGAAGATAAATGATGATGCGTCAGAGCATGCTCGTTCCGCTGATCCTCGCGGCGACAGTCATGATCAACGGCTGCGCGTCGCCGGAGCCGCGCTATTACACATTGGCGGCCAGTTCATCCGACACGGCAACCACCGTACCAGCGGGAATTAGCCGGACTCTCGCGCCACGATGGATCGAGGTCATGCCAGTGCGTGTACCCGAGCGCATGAATCGCGCTCAGTTGATGGTGCGCGACGGCTCTGGCGGCGGCGTCAAGTTGCTCGACACGTCTCGCTGGACGTCTCCATTGCCGGACGAGCTTCGCGATGCACTGTCGCAGCATTTGCAATCGAGTCTTGATGCGGTCGATATCTACCAGCACGGCCTGCCGGCCACCACGCCGGCCGTACGGGTGACAGCCGAGGTGGTAATGCTTGACGCCGACGTGGGAAAGCGAGCCGCGGCCACCATCGCCTGGACCGTCAGGCGGCTACCGGACGGCAAGATCCTGAGTGGCCGCACCGAAGCCGAGGTGTCTGCGCCGGGGCAAGTGGATGGCGTGGTGGATGCATATCGACAAATCCTTGCCGTAACAGCGGCCGACATAGCATCCAGCATGCTGGCCCTTGAGCGTTAGACAAGAAGCGCGGGGCTCGTTGATGTCCAGGGCGGGTCTGACCACAGAGCCTCAGGACCCTCCGAACCAGTTGTAACCCTGATCTACCCAATAGCCGCCCGGAAAGGTATTGGTCACGAACATTTCCATGATGTGCTTGGGATTCTTGTAGCCAAGCTTGGTCGGCATCCGCAGCTTCATCGGGAAGCCGTACTTCGGCGGAAGACGCTCGCCATCGTAAGTGAAGGTCAACAAGGTCTGCGGATGAAGTGCCGTCGCCATGTCGATGCTTTCGTAGTAGTCGTCGGCACATCGAAATCCCACATACCGGGCCGTGGTATCGGCGCCAATGCGTTTCAGGAACCCGGCAAACGGCGTGCCGCCCCAGCGCCCGATCGCGCTCCAGCCTTCCACGCAGATATGGCGCGTGATCTGCTCGGCATGGGGCAACGCGTACAGCTCGTCCAGCGTCCAGCTTTTCTTTTCCTGCACCAGCCCGCCGACCTTGAGCCGGAAGTCGTCGCCGTCCACCACGGTGACCTCGTCGATACCGTAGAACGCATTGAACGGGAATGGCCGCGTGATGTCCGCCTCGGTATAGGTCGGGGCCAGCCGGTTCGGGTCGAATAGCCACGCCTGCACGCGATCGTTCATGCGCGACACACGCGATAAAAACGTTTCCACCGAAGCTTCGTCGGTGAGGCTGCAACCGGTCAGCATGGCCAGGCCGCCAAGGGTCAGGATGCGCTTGCCAAACAGGCGCCGCGAGGGCGCGTCGAGTTCGCGCCGCACGTCGATGGCCAGCGACTGACGGTCAACGACGATGGATCGGGAAGATTTGGGATTCACGACTCATGCTCCAGTTGGGTCAACGTCCGCGGATCATCGTCAGCAGGCTGCGCGGCACCAACGCCACCATGACCACATGCACCACGACAAAGACGGCGAGCAGCGTCATCGCGCAGAAATGAACCACGCGCGCGAAGTCGTAGCCACCCATCATCTCGCGCAGCAGCGGAAACTGCACGGGCTTCCAGATCGCGATACCGGACAACACAAGCACCAGCAGCACCACTATCACCCCTAGATAGGCCAGCTTCTGCACCGCGTTGTAATGACTGAGATCGGCGTGAGACAAGCGGCCGCGCAATGCTGCAAGCAGGTCATCGAACACGGCGCGCGGTCGCAGGGGAAAGAACTTGCGCACAAAGCGGCCCGTGGCCAGATTCATTGCCAGATAAAAGATCCCGTTGAAGAACAGCAGCCACATGGCCGCGAAGTGCCACTGCAGCGCCCCGCCCAGCCATCCCCCAAGCGTGATATCGCCGGGAAAGCGAAATGGTGGAAACACGGGCGAAGCGTTGTAGATGCGCCAGCCGGACAGCATCATCACCAGGGCCGCCAGCGCGTTGAGCCAGTGCGAGATGCGCACCCAGCCCGGCTGGATCTTGCGTGGGGCGACGCCAGCGTTGATTGCGTCATGCGAGAGTGCCATTTCGCCCTCCTCAATTTCCGAGGGCCGGGCACCGCGGCGTTTTACCGCGACGATGCCTGGCCGAGATTGCCCAGCGTTACTTGCTCATTCCGCCCGACATGGCATCGCCGTCCTTGCCCATCTTGTCGTGGGACTTCGGCTTGGCCATCTTGTCCTTGGACATGCTGTCCTTCGACATGTTGTCCTTCGCCATGCCGTCCTTTGCCATGCCGTCCTTTGCCATGCCGTCCTTTGCCATGCCGTCCTTCGACATCGCATCCTTCGACATACCGTCCTTGGACATCGAGTCCTTCGACATGCTGTCCTTTGCCATCGAATCCTTCGCCATCGAGCCGCCGGTCTGGGCGAATGCTGCCGTGCCACCCATCAGGAACATTACAGACACCGCGGCAATTACAGTCTTGATCATTTTCGACTCCTCGTTACCTTGTTGAACCGGGACCGTCCCGGTCGACGAAACATTGCGCCGCGCCGCTTAAGGGCCGGCACCAGATTCACACGGAATGTGTGCGTCTGAGAGGAAATTCGACGTGGATGCGCATCCGGTTACAGCGCCCAAATATTTTTTCCGTCACGCGCCGGCTGCGAAGCGCCTTGCAACACACACGACGGCCATCGCGGCGTAGAATTCGCGCAAATCAACGTAGCCGGTGTAACCAACGCGACCGATGGAACGAACTGTAGAACAGGACGTGCTGAAACAGCGGGAGTACCGCCTGCTCGGCCTGTTTACAGGCGGCTTGGCGGGGAACCAGGAGGCCTATGGGCAATTCCTGACTGAGCTGTCCGCGATGCTGCGCGGCTATTTCCGTCACCGGCTCCCGCAGCAGGCCGGCGATGTCGAGGACCTGACCCAGGAAGTGCTGCTGGCCGTCCACAATGCGCGCCACACCTACCTGCCGGGCCAGCCCCTGACGGCCTGGGTGCACGCGATTGCCCGGTACAAGCTTGCCGATCATTTCCGCGCGCACGGGCGGCACGATGCGCTGAACGATCCGCTCGACGCCGCAATGGATCTGGCAGCGGCGCCCGACCTGGAGCCGGCGCAGGCCAAGCGTGACCTGAACCTGCTGCTGAACCAGTTGCCCGATCGACAGCGCCTGCCGATCGTGTACGTGAAGCTGGAAGGACTATCGGTCAGCGAGGCCGCGCAGATGACCGGCATGTCGGAGTCGGCGGTAAAGGTGGGGGTGCATCGAGGGCTGAAAGCGCTCGCTGCAAAAATTCGAGGAACACGATGAAGACCGACGACCTGATTTCCATGCTTGCCACTGGCGTCGCGCCAGTCGACCGGCACGTGGTCGGCCGCCGCTTTGGTATCGCCATCGCGATCGGTGCGGCAGCGGCGATCCTGCTGCTGGCGGCCACGCTGCATTTCCGCGCCGACCTGGCCGAAGTCGCCACGACTCCGCTGTTCTGGGCCAAGGTGGCCCTGCCGCTGTCGTTGCTGCTGGGCGCCTTGTCGATGGTGACGCGGCTGGCGCGGCCCGGCATGCCCACCGGACCAGGCTGGCCGGGGATATCGGCACCGTTCGTTGCCGTGTGGATTGGCGCGGCCTATGTGCTGGCGGAAACACCGGCCGGCGAGCGCGTTGCAGCGGTGCTGGGACAAACCTGGCGCGTCTGCCCGTTCGCGATTGCCATGCTGTCGGCCCCCGTATTCATCGCGGTCTTCTGGGCATTGCGCGGGCTCGCGCCGACCCGGCTGCGGCTGACCGGCGCCGTGGGCGGCCTGCTGTCCGGCGCCGTCGCCACGCTGGTCTACTGCCTGCACTGCCCGGAGATGGGCGTGGCGTTCTGGGGGGTGTGGTACGTCCTCGGCATGCTGGTGCCCACCGCCATTGGGGCGCTGTGGGGACCACGTCTGCTTCGGTGGTAATCGGCAGGCCGGTTGTGCACGCTTAAGCCTGGCGTGCCAACCGGTCACTACGGCAACTATTGCGGTACCAGTTCCACTTTCTCGCGGCTTTCCTTTTCCACGGCCTTGCGCGAATACACCAGCGGAAAATACTCGCCGCGCGCCCACAACGGCGCCAGGTCGCGATAGTGCGCACTAGCCGGGTTGCCGGACTGTCCCGGCGTGTTGACCACGCGCGACCCATCCCAGTTGCCCACATCCAGCACCATGCGGAACGACGCCCCGGCCGTCAGCTGGAAATCGCTATTGCGATAGCTGGTATTCATCGGCGTAAATGACGATCCGCCAATCGGCCCCGCGTTGACGTCATATTGCTGGCGCGCGTTGGCGTCCAGAATCGCATGCAGCGGATGCTCGAACACCGCCGTATGCAGCTTGCCCCATTGCCAGCCTTTCGGATCGTTGCCGAGTTTCTTTTCCAGTTCCACCATGGCGGACTTCAGCGTGCCCATCATGATGTCGTTGCGCTTGTCGACCGTCATCCATGAATCGGGCCGCTCCAGCACGGCGATCACGCGGCTGGCGTCGCCCGCGCCAACCAGGCGCGCGCCATCCGGCGACAACGCGGCGCGCACGACGGCCGTACGCAGATATTTGCTGAACCACACCTCGAACAGCGCCGCCGGCGCGCTGTCGGCGCGTTCGTTGCCATCCCAGTTACGCAACAGGTCCAGCCCGCGCTGCACCTGCGCATCGCTGCTGTTCAGCGGCTTGAGCAGCGCCACCACGCGCTGTGCCGGCAGCGACACCGTGTCGTTCTGCCACGCCATCGAATCTTCGAGCGTGCTGCGCGCGTTGGCCGCCACCAGCGCCTTGAGGCGTCGCGCGCGCGAACTGTCGCTCCATTCATAGCCCACGCCGATTTTCGCGGCCGGGTGATTGGGCGGGATATTGTTTTCGTTGGCGGTGGCCACATAGCCCGGCGCCGGATTGAAGGCCCACGGCAGTTCGTCCATATTGCGATAACCGGCCCATTCATATCGGCCATCGCCGGGCACCGGGGTCAGGCCGTCCCAGTTCGGGCGATTGACCGTCAAGCCGCCTGGAATCCAGCCGATATTGCCAAAGCGGTCCGCATAGACCTGGTTTTCGCCCGGTGCGCCCCAGCGATTCATCGCGGCACGGAACTGATCCCAGTTCTGCGCGCGCATATAGTCCATCGAACCGAAATACGGCGCCATGCCGTAGTCGAGCCACGCCGCGCGCAGCGCATAGCTGCGCTTGGTCTTGGCGTCGGCATACAACACCGGCCCGTGGCGCGTGAAATCGATGGTGACCTTGCGCGGCGTCGATTCGCCGCGCACGGCAATCTGCTCGGTAATGGTCTCCATCGGCTCCCAGCGGCCCTTGTATTTATATTCGTGCGGCTGCGCGGGATTGGTCTCGTAGATATACAGATCTTCCTGATCCATATAGAAGCGCGTCAGGCCGAATGCGATCGTGCCGTTGTGGCCAATCGAGATGCCCGGCAGAAACGGCTCGCCCGCGCCGATCACTGACAAACCCGGCGCGTTCAGATGGCTGATATAGCGCAGGCTCGGCGCGCCGTGAGCACGGTGCGGATCGTTGGCCAGGATGGGACGTCCCGTGGCGGTGCGGCTGCCGGCGATGACCCAGTTGTTCGATCCCAGGCTGCGCGCCGTATCGCTGGCCGCATCGACGGTCGCATACAAACGGTCGACGGGAATGTTCTCCGCCTTGCCGGTGTTGCCGGGCGACCACCATTCCTTCGGAAAGCGCGGCGCGGCGGTAGCCAGATCGTAGGCCTTGCGCAGTTCGGCGGCGGGCACGGCGCAGGGATCGAGGCCCTCGGACAATTTCGGCTCGACCGGCGGGTCGAGTTCGCGGCGCACCCAGTCGGCGCGCACGGCATTGGGCTTGACGTAGCAGAAGATCTGCGCGCGATCGATTTCGCCGGTCATATTCAGTGTCAGGCCGTGATGGCGGATCCGCAGGATATCCTCGGCGCGCCAGCGCGACGGCTTGTAGTTCAGCATCCTGAACTCGGGCGGCAGCAGCTCCGGGCGTGCCTCCACCTGTGCCACGTAGGCATTCACACCCGCGACGAAGGCCTCCGCCACGCGCTTGGCGTCCGATCCGTAGGCCAGCCATTCGCGATACATGTCGCCGCGGAACAGCACGGCGCGGGCCATGCGGTCGCCTTCGACATAGGCCGGCCCGAAGTCCTTCGCCATCTCGCCGAGTCCGCGCTTGCGCCACAGGTCGATCTGCCACAGACGGTCGCGCGCGGCCATGAAACCCTGCACGTAGAACGCGTCATAAAGCGTATTGGCGTAGATGTGCGGCACGCCCCAGCGGTCCACCAGCACAGTGGCCGGCTTTTCCAGCCCGGGCACTGCGTACTTCTCGGCGCCTGCCGCGTGCGCGGACGTGGCGAGCGCCGCGGCCAGGCAGCCCGCGACAAGCGCGGCGCGCGGCCAACGCGAGGAATGGGAACGGGGCGCGCGAACAGCCTGGGGGGTGCGGAACATCGGATCTCCTCGTCTGAATCTGACTTGCGAGGATAACGGAATGTTACGCACGAGGCGATCCTGCGCCGCCGCATAAACGGGCGTTGGCAGCGCTGGTGGCCGCTCGCCGGGAACGCGCGCGATAGCTCGATACGGCGTCGCATGCCGCTGCTCATGCGGCCCACGCGCCGGGGCGCGTCAGTAGACGTCGCGGCGGTAGTGTCCCGATTCGATCATCGCCTGCAGCCGCGTTTCGCCCAGCACGCGCGACAGTGCCGCGTGCACGCCGCCGGCCATCCCTTGCAGGCTGCCGCAGACATAGATCGCCGCGCCCTGCGCCACCCAGTCGGCAATGACCGCGCCATGGGCCTCGACCGCGTCCTGCACATAGTGCGGCGCGCCGCCATCGCGCGACCACGCGCGGTCCATGCGCTGCAGCACGCCTTGCGCGCGCCACGCCTGCAGTTCCGCGCCATGGAAATCGTCATGGGCGGCCGATCGCTCGCCAAACAGCAGCCAGTTGCGATGCTGACCGGCCGCGGCGCGCGCCTTGAGCAACGCGCGCAAACCCGCCAGGCCGGTACCGTTGCCGATCAGAATCAGCGGACGATCGTCGGGCGGCGCGTGGAAGCTGCGATTGGTGCGCACGCGCAGCGCAATATCCGCACCTTCCGGCGCGTGCGCCGTGAGCCAGCCCGATGCCAGCCCCAACGAGCCGTCGTCGCGGCGTGTCTGGCGTACCAGCAATTCCAGCCGACCGTCGGCGGGCAACGACGCAATCGAATATTCGCGATGCGGCAGCGCGGGCAATGCATCGATCAATTGCTGAGGCGGCAGCCCCGCCATCGTCTGGAGGTGCGCATCGGGCAGCGGCAGCCGCGTGGCCAGCGCCTGCGCCAGCGGCATGACGCGGCTGTCGCAACGGACCGTCACCGCGCCGTCGAGCCCCAGCGCATCGAGCAGGCGCGCCACCACATCGGGCGGCAGGCAGGGGCCGACCTCGGCAATATCGCCCGCCTGCCACGACAAATCCGCCACATCGGCGGGCGTCAGCGCCAGATGAAACGCCGGATCGCCCTGGCTGCCGGGATTGAGCAGGCGTCGCTCGGCCAATTTCCAGCGGCCATAGCGCGGACGCTCCCAATCGGCGATCTCGGCGCCGCCGCTCAATGCCGCCAGATGATTCTGCCAGTGACGCAGCGCGCCGGGATCGCCATTGTCGACTTCGACCATGTCGAACAACGGCTGCGCATGATGGCGCTGCAACCAGCCCGACAACGCGTGGCCGAACGCGCAGAAGCCCGCATAGCTGCTGTCGCCAAGCGCCAGGACACCGTATCGCAGCCGTTGCAACGCCTGCGGCGGCGCGCCCGCCAGCAGGCGGCGCGCGTAGCCGGACGCCATGTCCGGCGCGTCGCCTTCGCCGGTGGTGCTGACCACGAACAAGGCCTGGTCGCAGCCGGCCAGCCGCGCGCCGTCGAGTTCCGCGAACGACAGCAATTGCACCGGCATTCCCGCACCCTGCAAGGCCCGCGCGGTCTGCAGCGCCAGTTGCTCGGCAAATCCGGTCTGGCTGGCGTAGGCCACCAGCGTCGGTCGCGTGGCATCGTCCGGCGACGCCAGCACGGTGCGCGCGGCGCGACGTCGGCGGTGTGCGCCGACGATGGCCACGCAAAAGCCGAGATACGCGAGTGCCACGCATGCGGCCATCGCGTGCCGGTCCGGCACGATCATCGCCAGCGCCGCGCCGGCCATCGCAACGATCCACCACAGCCAGCGCGTCATGACAGCATTGCGGCCCATGCCGGTGTGGTCAGTTCTTCAAAGCCGTGCGGCGTGCGCACCAGGAATCGTGCCGCCAAGGCGTGTCGCCGCGCAAATGCGATGCCCGCCTGCGGGCCGAGCACGGTCAACGCGGTGGACAAGGCATCGGCCATCATGCAATCGCGATGAATGACCGTGACCGACGCCAGCGCATGCGCGGCCGGATAGCCGGTACGCGGATCGATCGTATGGGCATAGCGCTGGCCATCGTGTTCGACATAGCGGCGATAGTCGCCCGACGTCGCCACCGACAGGCCCAGCAGCGCAATCAGCGTGCGCGTGGCGGCGCCATCGGGCGCTGGTGCTTCGAGTTCAACCCACCACGGCATGCCGTCCGGCTTGAGCCCCTGACCGCGCAGTTCGCCGCCGATTTCCACCAGATGATGCGCGACGCCCTGCGCTTCAAGAAAGCGCGATACGGCGTCGACCGCGAAGCCTTTGGCAATCGCGCAGAGATCGAGCGACAGGCCGCCGGGCTGGCGCGCCCGGCGCTGCACCGGATCGATTTCCAGGCGCTGCCAGCCGCAATGCTGCCGCACGCGCGCCACGTCGTCGGGGGACGGCGCCGTGGCGCGCCGGCCGGCCGGCCCGAAGCCCCAGAGATCGACCAACGGTCCGGCGGACGGATCGTAGGCGCCGCCGCTGTCGCGCGCCACCTGCAGCGCGGCCTCTAACACCGCGAAACAGTCGTCGGGCAGCGCGATCCAGCTACCGGCTTCGGCGCGATTGAAGCGCGTGATATCGGAAGTCTCGGACCAGTTGCTCATCTGCGCGATCACGTCCGCGAGCACCGCGCGAATGCCTGCGTCGATGTCCTGCGCGCGCTGGCCCGCGGCAAGCACCGCGCTGACCGACCACGTCGTCCCCATCGTGTCGCCGGCCCATTGGCATAGCGCGCCGTGCGCGACGGGCGACGGCGGCGGCGCACTAAGCGCAACGGGAATCAGCACGCGCTGCATCGAATCGCCTGCCTGCGCTTACTGCGGCAACACTTCGACAGTCACCGCATAGGTGGCCCGGCGCGTGCGGGCCTGCGGGATCGACGTCTTCTCGTCCTTGAGCTCCGCTTCCATCCAGTACATGCCCGGAGTCGGCCATTTGACGCTGAACTTGCCGTCGGCGTCGGTGGTGGCGCTCATCTCGCCCAGCCGATCGCGATAACGGATGCCGCCCGGCACCACCGAGACGGCCTGGTTGGCCAGCGGCTTGCCGTCGAGCAGCAGGCGGAAGTTCGACGCCTCCCCGGCGATCAGATCGTTCGGATGGGTGATCGGCGCCAGTTCCAGGCCGCGGCCGGTGCTTTCCAGCACCTGCCGGGTGGGGCGGCCGTTGGTCACGTACGACTCGATACGGCCGGCGATCTCGGTCACCTGCAGGTCCTGCGCGCTGGCCGGCACGTTCTGCGCGAAGTCGCTGGCCGCGCCGCGCCAGCGCTTGGTCTGGCCGTTGTCCTTCCAGCTGGCAAACACGCCGCTGTTGACCACGGCTACGCGATAGGTGCCCGGCTGCGTAAGGTGAAGATCGAAGGTGCTGCGGTATTTGCCGGTGGACGCGTTCTCGGGGCGCACGGTGGTCTTGCCGTCCGGGCCGGTGACCACGAGGTTATCGAGCCGCATCGGCACGTGCTCAAAGTAGAACAGGTCATTGGACACCGCGGCGTCGACGGTCACCCACGCGTCCTTTTCGGACAGCACGGTGGCGGACGGCAGCAGCCATTGGCGATGCGCATGGGCCGCAAGCGGGGCCAGCGCGGCCAGGGCCAGGATGGCGAGACGTGCGGAAATGCGGACGGGCTTGGTCATCGTCGGGACTCCAGTGATCAAAGTGCGGTCGGGAAAGTGTCAGGGCTTGAGGTCGACAGTGACGGCGCCCAGTTCGTGTTCGCCCTTGGCGCGCGCGGTCTGCGCCGATTTCGGCGGCCACGCAAACGGCACGCGCACCAGTTCGCGTCCGCCCACTTCGCGCGCGGCTTCCACCACCAACTGGTAGTCGCCGGCGGGCAGCTTGCCCAGCGGCGCCTTGCTGTCGGCAAAGGTCAGCGCATGTTCGCCCGGCGCGCGCGTGGCGCCGGAGACGCCGTCCGCAGGCATCTGCATGTCGCGCCCGGCCTTGCGCCACCACTGGCGCATGTCCTTGAGCCACTTCGTGCCTTCGCCTTCCTTGTTCTTGGCGTCGTACCAGACGGCCAGCGTGGAGACCGGACTCTGATCGGCGCGCTCGATCCACATCGACACATAGGGACGGTGATATTCGGCCACGTTCAGGCGGGGAATCTCCACCTTGACGTTCAGGTCGGCGGCCATGGCAGGGGCCAGCGGCGCGGCGGCAAGGCCGGTCATGGTGACGGTCAGAAGTCGGCGCATCTTGGAGCTACCTTTCTCGATGGATGTAAGGGAAATGCGTTCAATGGATGAACAGGATGGCCAGCAGCAGCGGCGCCACCAGTCCCGCGCCGACCAGCGGCCACGTTGCCACGCGGCCGGCGGCGTGCAGCTTCAACAGGAACAGGCCCGTGATGCAGAAAATCAGGCAGGCGGCGGCAAAGACGTCGATGAACAGGCTCCACGCGCGGCCCGTATTGCGGCCCTTGTGCAGGTCGTTGAGATAGGAAATCCAGCCGCGCGAGGTGGACTCGTACTGGACTTCGCCCGTATCGAGTGCCACGCTGACCCACGCATCGCCGCCGGGCCGCGGCAGGCCGACGTAGATTTCGTCGGCCGACCATTCGGCCTCGCGCCCCGCCGCTTCCACGCCGAGCGTTTGCGCCAGCCAGTCGCTCAGCGCGGCGGGCACCGGTCCCTTCTGGTTGCGCGTGGCCGCGTCGGCCGGCGCGGCGCGTTTCAGCGCGTCGATCACAGCGCGTGGCGCGGTGTCGTGACGCGCAACCACCTTCGGCCTGGCCTCGATCTGCCCGGCGTGATTGAGCGTGAATCCGGTGACGGCAAACAGCAGCATGCCGATCAGGCAGATTGCTGAACTGATCCAGTGCCACTGGTGCAGATGCTTGAGCCAGAAGGCGCGGCGCTGCTGGCCGGAAGCTGGCGCGGTGTCGGTCATTCGGGTGGGTCAACGTGCGGGCCGTGCCGATGGACACTGCGGCGCGAAAAAGGAAAGCGTTTGCGGCGGTCTGGTCTGGCCTCGCGCGGCCTCGCACATGGCGACCGCATCACAATCCCGCCAAACCCAAGCGATGATAATCGTTCTCATTTGCCATATCAACCTCGGCGTAATGGTCGCAGTGCGTTTGGTCCGATGTTTCGATTACGGATCGTTACGCAACCTCTTCGTGTGACGCCTGTTGCGCTTACGCCGTAGCCTGAGCGCCGCATGCGCCACTATCGATAATTTGGAAGCCGCGCTCCATCAAGTTTCGTATTGCGGCCGCCGTTAGGGCCGCTCACAGAGGACGACTGTTAAAGCGTCCCACGAGTCAATCACCGAAACGGAGGAGTTGGATGTTGCAAAACCTGAGTCTGCGAAAGAAGCTCATGCTGCCATTGGTGCTGAGCTGGGTCTGCCTGCTGGCAATCACGTTGTGGAACGCATGGCAGATGCGCGACATGCGTCTGCTGGATCGCAAGTTGACCCTGGAGCAGGTGACCGACACGGCCAACTCAGTGGTTGCCGAATACGAGGCGATGGCGCGCGCGGGCAAGCTCAGCAGCGAGGAGGCACAAAAACAGGCGCTCGATCGTATTCGCGCGATGCGCTTTGGCGCCGACGGTTATTTCACGGTAATGCGCTCGGACACCGTGGTGCTGATGCATCCGATCAAGTCGGAAATGAACGGCAAGAACATGAGCGAGACCAAGGACCCCAACGGCGTCTATCTGTTCCGCGACATCGCGCAGATCGGCAAGACGACCGGCAAGGGCTTTGTGGAATACCTCTGGCCGAAGCCGGGCGCCGAGGCGCCGCAACCGAAGCTGAGCTACGTGCTGAACTTCCGCCCGTGGGACTGGAACTTCATCGCCGGGCTGTACATGGACGACATCCAGGCCGAGTTTCGCGCCGCGCTGTGGAAATCGCTGGGTTGGCTGCTGGCGGTCGGCGCGCTGATGAGCGTGGTGATGATCCGCGTATCGGCCAGCCTGCACAAGCAGCTTGGCGGCGAACCGGCGCTGACATCGGAGATTGCCGCGCGGATTGCCGACGGCGATCTGGCCATGCAGGTAGACACCGCGCCCGACGATAGCGAAAGCGTGCTGTACAACATGCAGCAAATGCAGACGCGGCTGGTGGGGGCCATCGGCCAGATCCGCAGTTCGGCCGATTCGATCGCCGGCGCCGCACGTCAGATTGCGGCAGGTAACGTCGATCTGTCGCGCCGCAGCGAAGAACAGGCCGCGTCGCTGGAACAGACCGCCGCCAGCATGGAGGAGCTTACGAGCACCGTGCGGCAAAGCGCCGACAATGCACGTCAGGCTGCGCGGCTTGCGGAAGGCGCTTCGGACATCGCGGTGCGCGGCGGCGAAATCGTCAGCAAGGTTGTGGGCACGATGGGCGAGATCAAGGCGGCGTCGGGCAAGGTGGTCGACATCATCGGCGTGATCGAAGGCATCGCGTTCCAGACCAACATCCTGGCGCTGAATGCGGCGGTGGAGGCCGCGCGTGCTGGCGAACAGGGGCGCGGCTTTGCCGTGGTGGCCGGCGAGGTTCGCAGCCTTGCGCAACGCAGCGCTACGGCAGCCAAGGAGATCAAGGGATTGATCGATAACTCGGCGCAACGCGTGGAAGACGGCGCAACGCTGGTGGAAGGCGCGGGCAAGGCGATGGAGGAAATCGTCGAGGCCGTGAAGCGCGTGACCGACCTGATGGGCGAGATGCGCGCGGCCACCGAAGAGCAGACCGGCGGCATCGAGCAGGTCAACCAGGCGGTCTCGCAGATGGATCAGATGGCACAGCAGAACGCCGCACTGGTGGAAGAAGCCACGGCCGCCGCGGCGTCGCTGGAAGACCAGGCCAATACGCTGCATCGCACCGTGGGGCAATTCAGGCTGGCCGGCGCGCTATAGAAGCCGTAAAACGCTATAGCCGCTCCAGACGCTGTGGACGATCCGTCGGCGGCGCCGACGCAGGCGGTCGGCGGGTGCGGGTGCTGCATGCACGCGGCACTCGCCGACAGGCGCGCTACATCCGCGTTCTGGGCCTTTGCGTCACGCGATCGGTGCCGAGGTGGCCCAAGTGGTCGAAATGGTCGAAATGGTCGATGTGGTCGATGTGGTCGATGTGGTCAATGTGGTCGATGTGGCCAACCGGCGCGCAAGCAGGTCCCGCCGCGGGGGCGGGGGGCATGCAGCCGCCACCGGATACACGCATCGACGACCCGAGCCCCAGCGGGTGGATGCGATCCACCGGATTTGGCGCATACAGATGCAAATTCAGCCCACCCGTCAAACCCATCGGACACCGGCTGATAAATCGCCCCGACGTCGGCTCGTAGTAGCGGTAGCGGTTGTAGTGCAGGCCGGTTTCGTGGTCGAAATACTGACCCTGGAAACGTAACGGATTCTGAATGCCAGCCTTGTGCGCGGCCGATGAGGTGGTTTGCTGCGCCGCGCCCCACGCCAGATAGTGCGCGCTCCAGGCGGTCAGTCCATCTGGACCGGAGATCTCCTGCGGCGTGCCTAGATGGTCGCAGTGATACCACGCGATGGCGTCGAACGGCTGCGGCTCGATCTCGGTGTGCCAGAGCGGATCGCTCGCGAAATCATAGTCGGACCCATATCCCGGTTCCGCATGCAGGCGGATAGCCGAGGCCACCACGGCCTGGGCCAACGGCACGAATGTCGCTGGCTCGTACAGATAGTGCGTGGTGCGCGCTTCGCCGCAGACAAAGCGATAGGCACTGTCGACATCGCGCGCGCTTTCTCGACTTTCCCACGCCAGCGCGTCGCCATCCCAGCCGTACAGCGTCATGGCGCAGCCATGCTCGCGATCCAGCCGCGCACGCTCCGCACGCCGCCAGCCCTCGCCCGCGCGCGGATCGTCGAAGTAATGGGACTGGCTGTGCTTCCAGGTGCGGCGGCCCAGCGCATCGTAGCCAAAGCGCACCACCACCTTGGCATTGGCGTAGCTCACCAGGCGATTGAAGCCGTCCCACGCGTAATATTCGTGTTGGCCGTTGATCGTGCGCTGGACGAGATTGCCCCGCGCATCCCATTGGTATAGCGCGCCGTCGTAGCTGGCAACGAGGTTGTCCGTCAGCGCCGGCCGCCCTTGCAAGCGGCTGCCGAACCCGGGTTGCCCGGTCGCCGCGTCAATGCTGAACGTACGTAGCGTCGGATCGTCGAGCAGATTGCCGGCGGGATCGAAAACGAAGGTCTGCCGGCCAAGCGCACTGTTAGCAGCCAGCAGCCGCGCCACGGGATCGTACTGATAGGACAAGTCGCCACGTCGCGTATCGCGAATCGCGGTCACCTGCCCGACGGCGTCGAAGCGGTACGTTCGCCGGATCAGGAATGCTTCGGGATGTTCTCGCTGCGCAACCGTCTGCGTGCGCAGGCGTCCTACCGCATCGTATTGCAGGCGCTGGGTCAGCCCGTTGCCCTGTATGCGGTGCACTTCGCGGTACAGGTCGTCGCGTTCGAATCGCGCCAGTTCCTGATCATCAAGGTGCATGGCCACGATGTGCCCTGCCTCGTCGGTCGACATGCCGATGCGATGGCCATCGGGGCGGACCGTCGCCACGCGCTGGTTCAGCGCATCGTACTCATGGCGCCAGACCGCCACGCGCGCCTGCGTCAGGTGGCGATAGTGATGGTGCTCGCGCACGATGTTTCCGCACGCATCGTGAAACCACTGCACGCGACTGGTCGCGTTTTCAGCCAGGATCAGCCGGCCGTTGCCGTCGTAGGCATAGGCTTCCGAGGCAGCGATGGCGGTATCGTCCCCGCGCCGGGCGTGTCGTGCGATGAGCCGTCCCATCGCATCGAATTCCAGTTCCATCATCCAGTCGCCTTCGGCGACCTCCGCAAGCACACCCGTATCCCCCGCATGGAAATAGCGCCGCGTGCGACCGTCGAAGCCGGTCTCGCTCACGAGCCGCCCAACCGCGTCGTAGCCGAACACGTGGCTTGCGTTGTTCTCGTTGGTCAGCGTGACCAGCCGGCCGAGCCGGTCCCATCGATAGCTGATCGTCTGGTTGGCGGCGTCGGTGCGTTTGTCGAGCAGCCCCGCTTCGTTGTAGCGCCACGTCGTGCGGCGATTGAGCGCATCGGTGTGGGAAAGCAGCCGGCCTTCGGCATCATGTTCAAAATGCTCGGGCTGCTGGTCCGGATGATCGATGCGCTGCAACCGGCCGGCGCTGTATGTGTAGCGCGTGACGTTGCCTGCCGCGTCCGTGAACGCCGTCAGTTGCCCGCGATCGTCGTATTGCCAGGCGCTGGTTTTTCCCGCGCTATCGGTGCGCCGCGTGAGCTGCCCGGCGGCGTTGTAGGCCAGCGTGGATTCGACGCCGTTGGCATCGGTGATGCGCACGGGCAGATTGGCCTTGTTGTAGGTGTACTCGGTGGCGTGGCCGAGGGGATCGATCGCCTCGGTGACGTTGCCTTTGAGGTCATAGTCGTACGTCCACAGCCCGCCCTCGGCATCACACATCTTGACGAGCTGGTCCTTGTCGTCCCATGCGTAGTGCACGGCGCTGTGATCGGCGCGAACATGTTCGAGCAAATTGCCGCGCGCATCGTAGGTGTAGCGTTCAATCGCCCCGCACGGCCGCACGTGCTGCACCATGTTCCGGGCGGCGTCGCGGAAGAACCACTCCGAAAGACCGTCGGCATGTCGGATGCGGTACGTATAGCCCAGGATGTCGTAGTAGTGCCAGGTCTGGTTGCCCAGCGCATCGGTGACGCAGGTCAGCCGGATGTGATCGTCCCATGTCAGGCGCGTATCGAAACTGCCGTCATCGGACCACGCATGGACGGCCTTCGCTTCGGGACCATCGCCGTCCCACAGCAGGCACACGCCGCGTGCGGTGCGGTCCGTGTAGCGCGTGACCAAATGATTGCGATAGCGGTAGGTGCGGGACGCGCCGTGTTCGTCCTCGGCGCGCACCAGATTGCCCGCCTGGTCGTAGTCGTACCGCGCCAGCTGGCGGTCAGGCTTACCTTCGGAGATTTCCCACACACTCTCGATCCGCCCGGCCTGATCGATGCGCGTGACGATGTGGGCCTGCAACACATCGCCCTGATAGGCCATCACCGCCGAAGGCGCTTGCGCATGCAGGCCGCCATCGCCCTCGCGGTGGCCGTAGACCAGCGCCACGCGCGCGCCGCCGCGCAGATCGATGCTGGTCAACCTGAAGCGGTTGCCATGGCGCTGGTATCGGTCGCGTCTGCCGTGGCGGCGCACCAATATCAGGCAATCGCGCGCGGTGCGCTCCAGCGTCACTTGCTCGATGGGGTCGCGGTGATTTCCCCCGATGGCCGGCAACGGATACGCATGGGTTCGGCCATCCGCGGCATGATGCCGCAGCACTTCCGCACCCTGTTCGCGCAGCACATCGAAGCGGGTGGTGTAGTCAGTGATCCAGCGCGCACCATGTGTGCCGTCATCGTAGGCGGCAAGGCTGGAGCGGTAGGTGCGCGTCCACGCCATTGCCGACAAACCCGGCAATTGGAAGTCGGTATGCGAAAACGATTGATCGCCGGTGGCAAGGCTGATGCCGGCGTGCGTGGCGGCTGGCGCCGGGCCGTTCCTGGCGGGGTTGGGGCTGCCGCGCGCCGGCACGTTGCGGGCGATGCTTTCCAGCTGTTGCTGCGGCAATACGCGCTGCACCTTCCGACGGAGCCCGGCGCGCACGTTGACGGCGACGATACTGTCCGCGCCGCTTCCGCGCCAGCCGGCCAGCGCCTCGCGCATCAGCCCCACAAGCCATGCGATGGAGAATCGCACGGCCGGATCCGACTGCAGCGCCAGGCCCCCGCGCAGGCGCGGAGCAAAGGCGCGCAGCGCAGCCGGCGCCAGCATGGCTTCGTCGCGCGTGCCCGGCGACACGGAGGGCCGCTCGACGCCATTCGCGCCCGGCCCCTGCAACCTGCAGGCATCGAACGCGGCCTGCAGGAAATTGCCAATGGGTTGGCGAGGATCGCGCACAATCGTCCGGCCCGCCGTGCGCAAAAACGGCCGATCGGCATCGGCTTGCCCAGCCCAATGGGATGGGCCGGCGATGATCTGCTCCATGGCGCGCGCCAATAGCAGCATTTGCTGGGCGGCGAAATTTCCGCATTCAGCAAGCATGCGCGGCAGCAGTTCCTGCATCTGTGCAAGATAGTTCTCGATATCGCCGGCGATGCTAGCGTTCAAGCTCGGCTGCAACGTAGCCAGCACAGACGCCCCAAACTGCACCGCGCCCGTGCTGCGCGTTTGTTGCACGACCTCCTGTCGCGCTAGCGCCAGCATCGGCCGTAGGCTCATGCGGACCGCAGCGGTTTCCGCATCGGGCATTACGCCCAGCAGATTGATGCCGATTCCAGCCCAGTCGAGAACGCCAGGATGTGTGCGCCGCTCCATCAGCGCGGCGATGTCGCCCAGTGCGTCACCGAGCGCGATGATATTGCCCATGACCGGCATGGCGCCGGCCACATCCTTGATACGGGCGAGACTGACATGTCCGCGCGTCGCGCGCTGCAGCCAGGTGTCGAATTCGACCGCAGTGGCGCACACATCTGCGACGTGAATACAGTGCAACGGCGCAACGGCGACGTGATCCGGGCGAGCGGTGGGGGCGAAAGAGGAATCAAGCATGATGAAGCATGTCTGGGGGCGTGGGTATGACGAGATGGGCTGCAAGAAGCCGTTGGCAGCCTGTCTCGTGACGGATCACTGGGTTGCGTCGGCATCCGGTGCGGGCCACGGCGGCGGCGTGAACTGGCTCGATGCGGCGAGCGGATCGGCGCTGTCCTTGCCGAACGTCACGCGCGCGGGGCCCGGGGCCATGCTGTCGACTGGGGCCGCGCCCTGCCCGTCGACCTTGCCCTGCGTCACCTTGCCATGCGAGTCCTCGACCGCGACGTCGCAGCTCTTCAACGTGGCATGGCTGGCGTAGAGACCGGCCACATCGACATCGCTCTTGCCGAATTCGGGCGGCTCCGGGAATTGCGCGGACGCCTTCTGCCCTGAAGCGATATCGACCTTGGCCGCGTGGATCGCGTAGGCCGACCCCGTTTTGTGCGTAATGCCGCTGCCGTTCCACGTGGTGCCGCTGCCGCCGCCCACGATGACCAGCTCTTCCTTGGCCGCAGCGTGATGCGGTTGGCGGTAGCGGTGACATCCAGCTTGGCCAGCAGGTTGATGCTGTCGCGCAGTGCGCGCAGGTCGATGTCGCCGCCGGCCGCCACGAGGCGCCACCCCATGTTCTGCACGAAAATGCGCACGCCACGGGAAATGCTGGCGATCAGCCGTTTGCCCGAAGACAGGCTGATATGCCCGGTGCTTGAAACAGCCACGTGCTGCCCCGAGGCGATATGCAACGACTGCGCGGCGGTGGCCTCGATACCGGCCGGGCTGGCCAGCACCAGATGCGGCGCGGCCAGTTCCGGAAAGGTGCCGGCCTCGGGATTGGCGCTGCCGCTGCCCTGGATGTCGTCGTTCTGCGCCTTCAGCGCCTTGGCCACTTCCGCCTGATCGCCAGCGTCCTGCGCTTCCACTTCCTGCGCCATTTCGGCCAGCGTTTCCTGCTGCGCCTGTGCCCCGGCCAGCCGCTGCACCGTTTCGGCCATGTCCTTGTGGTGCGCCTGCGCGTTAGGACGTCGCTCGGTTGTCAGCAGCATGCCGTTGCCGGCCCGTACCACGCCATGCGCATCGGTGCGCAGCTCGAACCCCTCGCCGCGCTTGTCCTTGCGCCCCACGCCGCGCATGATGCGCGCGATAAAGCCCAGGCTCAGCCCGGATGCCTGGTGGTCGCTCTGCAGCTGGGTCTGGATTTGCCCTTCGGTGTCGTCCTGCACGAACGTGTTGGCGCGTTCGCCGTGATCTTCCTTGCTGACGAACCCGGACAGCACGTGATGCGCCGGCATTGGCCACTGCGGCATGTTGTGCTCGTTTGGCACACGGCTCGTGACGATCGGGCAATCGGGATCGCCGTTCAGGAAATCCACCACCACTTCCTGGCCGATGCGCGGCACATGCTGCGCGCCGAATCGATCGCCCTGCCAGGCCGACGCCACGCGCACCCAGCAGGAACTACCGGCGTCGTGGCGACCAAGCCGATCCCAGTGGAACTGCAGCCGCACGCGGCCATATTGGTCGGTCCAGGTTTCCTGATCCTCGGGGCCCACCACCGTGGCCGTCTGCGGTCCGCCAGTGCGCGGCTTCGGCTGCGTGCGCTCTGGGCGGAACAGTTCGTTGGACGGCTGTGCGATGAACTCGACTTCGCAGCTCGATTCCGGGTCGCTGGCTTCTTCGTCGAGGGTCAGCTTGGCGCCCAGGACCAGATATTCGCGATTGGCCTTGCGCTGCATGAAGTCTTCGAGCACGAACGTGCAGCCGGGCACCACCGCGCGCAGATTGCCCTTGCCGCTCAGCCGCGAGCCATGCTGGCGGATCGCCTCCATGCGCATGCGGGCGACCAGCTCGCCCTCCTTCCACGGATCGCCTTCGGTGCCCGGCGTGCTGTGGTCGCCGGGCCATTCGCGCACTTCGGCGCCGGCGTGGGCGGTGTCGAGCGGGTCGGACGCCGCCACGGTCAGGTCGGCGCGCGGCCGCGTGAAATCGAAATCGTTGCTGGTCCAAGCGCCCGCGACCAACTGATCGTGGATTTCCACCGTTTCCAGACCTTCCTCGCCGATATCCTCGGGCGCGCGCTGCCAGTAGAGGGTGGCGTAGCCGGGGCTGCCCTGGAACGGCGCAAACGCGCCGTTGCCATCGGTCAGCACCAGCCGGTGCTTGCCACCGCTGTGTTCGATGTGCCAGGCGATGCCCCATTCCTGCGTCAGGCGCTGGAAGAAATCGAACGTGCTTTCGCCGTACATGACCTGGAGCTCGCGCATCGGATACCGCGCGACATCAAGGCGTTTTTCCACCGGAAAATTAAAATCCGCCAGCAGCTCGTCCAGCGTCTGGACCACGGTCTGATTCTGGAAGATGCGGAAGTCACGGTTCAGCGTGGCCAGCCACAGCCACGGCCGCAGCGTGATGCGGTAAGCGAGGTTCCGCTCGGCCGGCACGGGGCCGCTCACGCGCGTGACGATGCCGCTGATTTCGCGTGTGCCGGCCCCCATGGCCTCGGGCAGCGTGATCGTGACGGTCAGCTCGCGCCCGCGCAGCGCGTGGGTGTCGAGATTGGCGGCCGGCCCGAAGGCATCGTTGCGCTCGTCGGGCGTGCGCAGTTCCAGTTCGTATTCGAACAGCTCGCACATCTTCTCGTGGCCGCTCAGTTTGGCGAATTCCAGCGCGGGCTCGCCCATGATGTCGGGCAGCCCGGTACCGGTCACGGTGACCGACCGGGTGACGGATGCAGAATCTTGATGTGCCATCAGCGTTTCCTTTTGGGATTTTGGCGGCCGCAGGATCACCGGATACGAGGCCTGCGTTGCGATTGAGGCGATAGGTATCCATTACCGTCCCAAAACGCGGATGGGTATATCAGAGCAATACGAAAGTACGGGTGCCAGAATCAGATTCGTCGCATAGACAAATCATAAGTTGCGCGCAGCGCATGGCAGAGGAAGTGCGGGAAGCGGAGCGCGCTCCGCCCCAAAAGACAAACCGGGCCATCGGCCCGGTTGAAAGACTGCGTTATCGTGCGAGTGACTTACTTCTTCGACACATTGTTCAATGCGTTGAATTGCTGAGTCAGATAACTGCTTGTCTGATTCATTTGGCTGACGATCAGATCGAGCTGCGTGAACTGCTTGCGATAACGCTCGATGGTCGCCTCCACGCGATCGTTGGCCGCGTCGAAGCGCTTTTCCAGATCCTTCATGGTCTTTTCGAGACCGGCGCTCGCCGCGCCGAGCGGCCCCTTGTCGGCGGTCACGCGGTCCACCACGTCGGACAGGCGGCGGGCAAACCCGCCGGTCTTGCCGTCGCCTGCAAACAGCTGCGTCACGTCGCGCAGGTTGTCCTTCAGTGCCGCGTCGAGCTTCTTCGTGTCGATCGCCATCGTGCCGTCCTTCTGCATGGACACGCCGATCGCCGCCAGCATCTTGGGCGCGTTCGCGGGCATGCCCCCCTCGGGCGTATTGAGCACCGATCGCAGCGAGGTCTGGATGCCGCGCAGCACGCCGTCGCCATTGAGCGCGCCCTTGGTGCCGGCCTTGGTGTCGAACTGCGTGAGCGTCTTGGCCGACGACTGGATGTTGTTGTACGCGGTGACCAGCGCCTGGATCGACGCCTTCATGGCGTCGGTGTCCTGCGTCAGTGACACCGATGTCGATCCGGTCTTCTTGAGCGTCATGGTCACGCCCTGCGCCGCGTCGACCACGGTATTGGATGCGCTGACGATGGCGATGCCGTTGACCGTCAGCGCGGCGTTGGTCGCGCGCAGCGTCTCGGTCATGCCGTTGGCGCCCGGGGTCTCCGGGTTGTAGCCGGCCAGCGCCTGCAGTTCGGGCGACGACCCGGACACGCGCATGCTCATCGCCTCGCCGGTTTTGTCGGAGGTCAGGATCAGGCGATAGGGCTTGGCGCTGCCGTCGTTGATGATGCTGGCCTTGACGCCGATGTTGGCCTTGTTGATGGCGTCGCGGATGTCCTGCAGCGATCCCTTGCCCGCCTCGATCTTGACGGTCTGCGGGTTCGGCGCCTTGTCGGTGGCGGTGTTGGCCGTGAACTTCGGATTCACGTAGGCGCCCGAGGTCTCGTCGAAACCGGTGGTCGTGCCGAACTCGAAGGTCAGCGTGCCCGAACCGATCTGCGCGTCCTGCTTGGCGTAGCCGATGCCGGCCAGCGCCTGGGCTTGCGCCAGCTTGGTAACGTTGACATTCAGATCGCCCGGCACGGCGCTGGCGGCAGTGGTGACGCCCAGGATGTCGGCGTTGCCAACGCTGGACTTGACGGCGCCAAAGGTGGCCGGCGTCATCAGCGTCTTGGCCGCCGCCTGGAAGCTCGACAGCAGACTCTTGACGGTGCCGTAGGCGGTCAGCTTGGTCTGATAGGCCGAGTGCTGCGCCTGCATCGCGGTCAGCGGGGCGCGTTCGGATGCGGCCAGCTTGTCGAGCAGGTCGGACAGTTGCAGGTTCGAGCCAATGCCCAGAGACGAGACGGATGCCATGTTTATTGTTCCCTTCTTTTTCAATGGGTGGCATCCGCGCGCATATGGCTGAATGCCCCTGACATCCCTGGTTTACGTCGCCCCAAAGTGGATCTTTAGCCTTTTTGATACCTGAGCGATACAAAGACGATACAAAAAAAGGCTAAAGCTTCTCGATGTGAGTTATCACTCACAATTTAGACTGCGAAATGCGGGGGAATCCCGGGGTGCCGGGTTGCCGCGAACGGCGGGCCGCCTACCACGGGCGGCGCACGGAATCCTGGAAGCGCGTCAGGATGAACGCCTTCATCGCGGGCGAATGCAGCGCCGCGACGGCGGCGCGCACCCAATCGGCATGGCATTCGTTGGCGCGCACGGCCAGCGCGTTGGCCCACGGCACGCGCGCGTCCTCGATGCCCAGCGCATCGCGCGCGGGCGCCAGGCCGGCGGCATCGGCCACAGCAAAGGGCATCGCCACCAGAACGTGGTGCGGCAGCGCCGCAGCCAGCCGGCTGGCCGGAACCGGCTCCACGCGCAGTTTGCGCGGATTGTCGACGATGTCGCGCACGCGCGGTTGTAAACCGGCATTGGCGTCGATGCGGATCAGCCCGAAGTTCTGCAACAGCAACAGCGCGCGGCCTTGTCCGGCGCGATCCGCCGGCACAGCGACCGTGGCCTCAAGCGGCACCTGTCGCAAGGCCACGATGCGACGCGCATACAGGCCCATCGGATAGGTGACCGTGTAGGCAGCCGCGCACAGCGACGTGTCGCCGGCCAGCGCCTGCGTGTCCTCGGCGATCGATGCGTCGACGCGCTGTGCCGCCAGCGCCCGGCGTGCCGCCGCCGCGTTCGGAAATCCCACCGCCTGCAGCCGCACGGACGCTGCGGTGTTCTGCACCGCTGCCGCGTCGACAAGTTCACGATCGCTGTGCGCCACCACGGCGATGCGCACCACACGGGGCGCGTCAGCGCGCGCCATCGACATGCCGAGCGCCTGCGCCAGCAACAGCCACGCACAGACACATGCGATCGACCACCCTTCCGACCACCAATCCGACCACCCGCCACGCCGTAATCCGCATCGCCATGGCTGCGGCCACGCACGGCGCCATCCGCATCGCATATCGCCAGTCCAACTGTTGCGCTCAGCCATCACGCAGCACCGTACGAAAGCCGATGTGCGATGTCGGCAAGTCGCGCTCGGCGGGCTCGCGCGCGGACGCGCGATAGCGCACGCAGAAGTCGGGCGCGCACAGGAACGATCCGCCCTTGATCACGGCCATGCGGCTTTCGCGCGCGCGTCGCGACTGCGCGGCGACGAATGCGGTATCGCCATTGGCATGCGACTGGCGCGGCCCGCTGTACGTATCGGCGGTCCATTCCCAGGCGTTGGCGATCATGTCGTAAAGGCCGAACGCGTTGGCGGCAAAGCAACCGACCGGCGCCAGGCCGTCGAATCCGTCTTTCGCGCTGTTCAACACGGGAAACACGCCCTGCCAATAGTTGGCCGACGGCATGCCATCGCCGCCGACGGGTGCCGTTTCCAGCGCCGCGTCGCCTCGTCCGGCCTTGGCCGCGTACTCCCATTCGTCCTCGGTCGGCAGATCGTGGCCGAGCCATTGCGCATAGGCGCGCGCGTCGGCCTGGGTCACCAGCGTGACCGGCTGGTTGCGCTTGCCGTCCAGGTTCGATGCCGGTCCTGTCGGATGACGCCAGTCTGCGCCGCGCACCATCGACCACCATGCATACGGGCGCTGCTGCAGCTCTTCGCCGGTCGGCTTGTGGAACACCACCGCTTCGCCCGCGCGCTCGGCGTCAGTGACATAGCCGGTGGCCTGCACGAAGGCTTCGAACTGCGCGTTGGTCACTTCGGTGCGATCGATCCAGAAACTGCCCACGCGCACCTTGCCGGCGGGCCGCTCGTCGGGATATCCCATCGTCGTGCCCGGCACGAATTCGCCGCCGGCGATGCGCGCCATGCCCGCAGTGCGCTGCTCTCGCCAGTGCTCGGGTGCGCCGCGATACGCCGCGCATTGCTGCGGCGTGCCGAGCGGCGCGGCCGCGTGCAGCGGCACCGCGCGCACCGCCCACGTCAGCAACAGCGCCACGGCGAACGCGATGGCGCCGATGCGCCAGCCCAGCGTGAATCGATTCCGCGCCACGGCCTGCCTCAGTAGATCATGCCGGGCACCTTCGGCAATACCACGCCGACCGCCTTCGCATAGTCGTTCCACCGCGCTTTCAAATCGGCCAGCACGTCGGGGCGCTGCGTCGCCAGGTCGTTGGTTTCGCCGCGATCGGCACGAATGTCATATAGCGTCCATTCGCCATTGGCCGGGCCGAACGGCGGCTCGATCCAGGTCGCTTTCCAGTTGTCCGCATAGACATAGGTGCGGCCATACAGCTCTTCCGAAAAAGTGGTGCGCGCCGGCCCCGCGGCCTTGCCCTGCAGCGTCGGCAACAACGACAGCCCGGTGATCGGATAGACATTGCGGCCGTCGTACACCACCTTGCCCGCATTGCGGTTCACGCCCTTGCTATCGTAGAGCGGCGCGGCTGGCGTGCTGGGCGCGGCAATGCCCGCGATATCGAGAAACGTCGGCGCCAGGTCCACCACATGGGTGAAGGCGTTTAGCTGCGCACCAGCCGTGTCCGGCGCGGCGCCCGGTAGCTTGACGATGGTCGGCACGGAATGGCCGCCCTCGGCCGGGAACGATTTCCACAAGCGGAACGGCGTGGCGCTCACTTCGGCCCAGCGCTGGCCGTAATCGAGATTGCCCGATCCCGTATAGGCCGTGGTGCCGAGCGTGGGATACACCGCGGCCGCGGCGTTCTTGGCGTCGTAGTTCTGATCGTAGTTGCCGCTGAATTCGTAATAGCTGGCTTCCGGTCCGTTATCGGACTGGAACACGATCAGCGTGTTGTCGTATTCGCCAATGTCCTTCAGATGCTGCACCAGACGGCCGACGTTGGCGTCGAGGTTCTCCACCATTGCCGCGTAGATTTCCATGTAGCGCGCTTGTGCGCGCTTTTCGTCCGCGCTGAGGTTGTCCCATTTCTTGTTCGCGTTCATCACGCGCGTATCGACGCCGCCCTGCGCCACGCTGTGGGTCGACGTGACGTAGTTGGCCGATGCGGTGCCCCAGTTTGCCGATTTTGGCGTGACCGTCAGCGTCTCGTCACGGCCGGGATTCGGCGTGAAATCGGCGGGGATCAGTCCCAGCGCCTTCTGCCGCGCCAGCCGCGCCGCGCGGATCGGCTCGTAGCCCGCGTCATACACGCCCTTGTAGCGATCGATATACGCGGCGGGCGCCTGCAGCGGCGAGTGCGGCGCCTGATACGTCAGGTACGCGAAGAATGGCTTGCCATCGGCATTCCTGCCGGTGCTGGAATCGATGTACTTGATGATCGTCGACGTATAGAAATCGGAGGAGAAGAAGTTGGTGGTGTTGGGCGTCACGTAGTGATCGTCTTCCACGTAGGCAGTGCTGCCGTTGCGACCGAAGTGGTCGCCGCCGCCGCCCAGCAGCGCGTAGCTTTTTTCGAATCCCCACGACACCGGCGTCTGGCCCGGCGACGCCGTACCCACGTTTGCGCCCTGGTTCGACGCATTCGGCAGGCCGCTGCCCAGATGCCACTTGCCGGCCATGTACGTGTGATAGCCACCGTCCTTGAGCAACTGCGCGATCGATAGCGCGCGATCGTTGAGATAGCCCTCGTAGCCCGGTTTCGGCGCGCCGTTTTCGTCGATGTAGTTCACGTCGGTGGTGGCCATCGTGCCCTCGCCAACCAAGTGGTGGTCAGTGCCCGAGATGATCATCGATCGCGTAACCGCGCACACCGCTGCGGCGTGATGATTGGCCAGGATGCGTCCCTGCCGCACCAGAGCGTCGAGGTTAGGCGTACGGATCTCGCTGCCGAATGCGCCCAGATCGGAATAGCCGAGGTCATCGGCCATGATGAAGACGATGTTGGGCTTTCTGGCCGCCACGGTTGTTGGCGCGGGATTGTCGGACGCGTTTGTCGTGCTACCGCCGTCGCTGCCGCACGCCGCCGTCATCGCCACGGCTGTTGCGCACAAGCCTGCCAGCGCACGACGCGCGGGGGTATGGCGGGACGCTGCTGTTGTTGTTGTCATACGCCTCATTCCTGTACCGGAGATTGGGAAGACGATCATGCTAGGAACGGGCGGGCGCGCGCCGAACGAATGATTTCGCCTAACGATATTCGTGCACCGCACCACAAGTCGCGCTTGACGCGCGCAAACACGGCGCTATATAACGAACGCGTGGGTAGAAGCGGTCGATTGAACAGCAGCGGCGCAATGCCGCGAGGTTCATCTGGAGATTGCTCACTGACGGAGTTCCTGTCAGTGGCGTCACGACCAGACCGGTCCCACCTCCCTGACACGACTCCATCTCTTTCACCAGAGTCATCGTTAGGGGATCTCAATGATCATCGACACCAGTTGTTACCCGACCAACCTGGTCGATCTGGCCTGGCGGCACGACGGCGACCCATTTACCGGCGAACGCCTGATCCAGATGATGGATGGCCCGTTCACCATCAATGGCAAACCGCGCCGTATCGATCGCGCCTTCATCCAGCCGCCGCAAGGCAACACGATCTACACCTACACCGACGGTGTGCAATCGGGCTCCGAAGCCATCGACGCGTACATGGCCTACACGCGCGAGATGGTGCAGAAGTATCCGGACCGCTTTATCGGCTGCTTCGTCTACAACCCGCGCTGCGGCGTGGAAAACGGCGTCAACGCCATCGAACACTATGTGAAGCGCCTGGGTTTCAAGATGGTGCAGTTCCAGGCCAACATGCACGCATATCGTCCCGACCGCGCGCTCGACTGGCTGCGTCCGGCGCTGCAGAAATGCGCCGAACTTGGCGTGCTGGTCAAGCTCCATACCGGCGATGGCCCCTACAGCATTCCCACCGAATGGGTGCCGATGATGAAGGAATTCCCAACCGTGAATTTCATCATGGCGCACTTTGGCGTGCAGACCGGGGGCGTGTATTGCTTCGAGCCATTCCAGCTGGCGATGGACATGCCCAACGTGTATTGCGAATCGGGCTGGTGCCTGCAGTCGCGCATCGTCGAGTTCGCCAAGGTGCTGCCCAAGCACAAGATCCTGTTCGGGTCCGATACCCCGCCCAACGAGCCCGGCATGTGGCTGCGGCTGCTGGAGGTGCTGTGCTTCGAACCGCCGCAAGGCCTCAATCTCGATGAAGACACGCTCGAGGATTACCTCGGCAACAACGTCGCCCGCATGATCGGCCTGGAGCCGACGCCGGTGCCGCGCACGCTCGAAGAAGCGCGTGCGCGCCTGGCAGCCTGAACGCGGGCAGTTCAACGAGATTCCGACGGAGTACACGAACATGATCATCGACACCCATCTGCACCCCACCAACCTCGTCGACGAAGCCTGGCGACATACCGGCGAGCCGTTCAACGGCGAGCGCATGCTCAAGATGATGGACGGCCCCTACATGATCAACGGCAAGCCGCGCCGCATCGACATGGGCTTCATCCAGCCGCCGCCCGGAAACACCGGCTACCGCGACGGCAACCGCCGCGGCCGCGAGGGCATTCGCGACTACATGGCCTACGTGGCCAGCCTGTGCCAGAAGTACCCGGATCGCTTTATCGGCAACTTCACGTTCAATCCGCGCTGGGGCCCGGAGGAAGGCGCGCTGGAGCTGGAATTCCATGTGAAGGAATACGGCTTCAAGATGCTCAAGCTGCATGCCAACATGCATGGCTATCGCCCCGACCGAGCGCTCGACTGGCTGCGCCCCGCGATGAAGGTCTGCGCCAAGTACAACATCGTGGTGCTGATCCACACCGGCGACGGCCCGTACACGATTCCGACGATGTTCTACCCGATCATCCGCGAATTCCCGATGGTCAATTTCATCATCGGGCATTTCGGCATCCAGACCGGCGGCAACTATTCGTTCGAGGCGTTCTGGATGGCGATGGATACGCCGAACGTGTATTGCGAATCGGGCTGGTGCTTCCAGTCGCGCATCGTCGAGTTTGCGCGCCAGCTGCCGCGCGACAAGATCGTGTTCGGCACCGATACGCCGCCGAACGAGCCCGGCATGTGGCTGCGCGAACTGGAGATGCTGTGCGGGCCGGCCCCGCAGGGCATGGACCTGGATGAGGACGGCCTGGAGGACTACATGGGCAACAACATCGCCCGGCTGGTCGGCATCGAGCCCACGGCGCCGCCCAAAACCCAGGAGGAAGCGCAGGCCCGCCTGAAGGACACGTACGCCAGCACGCGCTGACGCGCGCCCGGCACACGTCCTTTCGCACGTGCCGTAGCCCTGCGGCGCGCACCCGCGTGCGCGCCCAACATGCTTCGCCGTCTGGTCACGCGCGGGCGCCGGCTTCTCTGTCGGCGCCCGCGCGCGGCAACGGTATCCCGTTGGCGTTATCCAAGCGGAGCCATGCCATGACTGCCCCATCTGCAAGCCTGCCGGCGTTAGACCCGCCGATCTTTGACGATACATCGCAGGACTTTCATACCTTTCTCGCCGCGTACCGCGCGGCCTTTCCCGACGACGTGCTGACCGTGCGCGACACCGTCACCGCCAACCAGGACCCCACCGCGCTGGTCTGGACGCTGGCCGAGCGCAATCGCCACCCGGTGGTGGTGTTCGACGATGTGGCCGGACTGGGCGCGCCGCTGGTCACCAACCTGTTTGCCTCGCGCGAGCGCGTGGGCCGTATGCTCGGCGGCGTGTCGCCGGCCGGCATCCATGCCGAATACCAGGCCCGCAGCCGCCGGCTGATGGCGCCGCGCGTGCTGCAATCGGGCGCGGTGACCGGCATCGTGCAGGAGCACGTCGATCTCGGCACGCTGCCCACGATCCGGCACTTCGCCACCGATCGCGGCCCGTATATCACCAACGCAATCCTGATCGCGGAAGATCGCGAACTCGGCTTCGGCAATGCCAGCTATCACCGCTCGATGCTGCATTCGCCCAACGAGATCGCCACCAGCCTGCATTCGCGCGGGCATCTGTGGCGCATGTTCCAGCGCGCCGTGGAGCAAGGCAGGCCACTGCCCGTGGCGATGGTGATCGGCGCGCATCCGCTGTTCATGCTCGCTGGCGCGGCGCGCCTGCCGTATGGCGTGGACGAGCGCCACGTCGCCAGCGGGCTGTTCGGCGCGCCGCTCGAAGTCGTGCGCACGCCGCGCTACGGCATCGAGGTGCCCGCACATGCGGAGATCGTGCTGGAAGGCGTGCTCGATCCCACCGCCCGCGTGGACGAAGGGCCGTTTGGCGAATTCACCGGCTATTCGTCCGACCGCTCGACCAACAACCTGTTGCGCGTGGAAACCGTGATGCGGCGCAGCGACGCCTGGCTGGTCGACGTGGTCGGCGGCAATTCGGCCGAACATCTGAACCTGGGCCGCATTCCGCGCGAATCGGAGATGGTGGAAAAACTGATGGAGCGCTTTCCATCGGTCACCGCCGTGCACTATCCCAGTTCCGGCACGCATTTCCACGCCTACGTGGCGCTGCGCCAATCGCGCCCGGGCGAGGCGCGCCAGGTGATGCTGGGGCTGCTGGGCTGGGACCCGTACCTGAAAACCGTGGTGGCCGTCGATCACGACGTCGACATCACGCGCGACGAGCAGGTGCTGTGGGCCATCGCCACGCATCTGCAGCCCCATCTCGATGTGGTGGTGGTCGACGGGCTGCCCGGCAGCGCGCTCGATCCGTCCGCCTCGGGCGTGGGCACCACGTCGCGGATGGGCCTGGATGCCACACGCGGGCCGAACTTCGATGGCATTCGCGCACGCATCGACGACGACGCCATGGCGCGCGCGGCAGCGCTGCTGACGCGCATCGATACGGGAAAACACTGAAGCCGATGTAACGGAATCCGCGCCGGATGCGATTGATCGGATGACCCGATCGATTAATCCACGCGCCCCATTTACCCAATGTCCGGTGGCTGGCATGCTGCCCTGACAACGAAACGCAGGTGGCGGAAAACGTGGCGACAGACCACGGGGGGCGGCAACTGCAGCCTCCTTTCGGCCAACCGTGCGGGCAGTTCCGGCCTGGAAGACGAAGGAGACAGCATGATCCCCACCCCCACTTCGCATGGGATCGACCCGGTGCATCCGGTCGATGAAGTCTTGCCCCCGCTTCGCCTGGCCGCGCTCGGCCTGCAACACGTGCTCGTGATGTACGCGGGCGCGATCGCCGTGCCGCTGATCATCGGCGGCGCGCTGCACCTGCCCAAGGACCAGATCGCCTTCCTGATCGCCGCGGACCTGTTCTGCTGCGGGCTGGTGACGATGATCCAGAGCATCGGCATCTGGAAAATCGGCATCCGCCTGCCGGTGATGATGGGCGTGACGTTCACCGCCATCGCCCCGATCATCGCAACCGGATCGAATCCATCGCTGGGATTGCCGGCCGTATTCGGCGCGGTGATGGTGGCCGGCGTCTTCACGTTGGTGGCGGCGCCCTATGTCAGCCGCCTGATCCGCTTGTTTCCGCCTGTGGTGACCGGAACCGTGGTGCTGGTGATCGGCATCTCGCTGATGCGGGTCGGCGTGAACTGGGCGGCGGGCGGCAATCCCACCATCGCCACGCCGACCGGCCCGGCGCCCAATCCGGCCTACGGCCTGCCCGTGAACCTGGGCATCGCCACGCTGGTGCTGGCGACGGTGCTGTGCATGATCGCGTTCTTCAAGGGCTTTCTGTGCAATATCGCCGTGCTGATCGGCATCGCGACCGGCTTCGTGGTGGCGGTGGCGCTGGGCAAGGTTACCTTCGCGGGCGTGCATGCGGCCGACTGGGTGGCGTTCATCACGCCGTTCCACTTTGGCCTGCCCACCTTCGACCTGATGACGTCGATCACGCTATGCGTGGTGATGGTCGTGATCATGATCGAGGGCGTGGGCCAGTTTCTCGCGCTCGGGGAAATCGTCGACAGGCCGGTCACGCCGGACGACCTGGCGCGTGGCCTGCGTGCCGATGGAGTCGGCGCGCTGGTCGGGGCGGTGTTCAATACCTTTACCTACACTTCGTATGCGCAGAATGTTGGGCTGGTGCAGGTGACCGGTGTGCGCAGCCGCTGGGTGTGCGCGACGGCGGGCGGCATCCTGGTCGTGCTGGGCTGCCTGCCGAAGCTGGCGTTCTTTGCGGCGTCGATCCCGCAATACGTGCTCGGCGGCGCCGCGCTGGTGATGTTCGGCATGGTGGCGGCCACCGGCGTGCGCATCCTGGGCCACGTCGATTTCGTCGAGAACAAGAAGAACGCCTACATCGTCGCCGTCAGCGTGGCGCTTGGGATGATTCCGCTGGTCGCCGACAGGTTTTTCGCGCAGTTGCCGGAACTGGCGGCCAAGTTCTGCCAGAACGGCATCCTGCTCGGCACGCTGTGCGCGGTGCTCCTGAACCTGCTGTTCAACGTGCGCGGCACGCAGGAGGCGCCGCGCATGCTGGCCAAGAAAGCCGCGTAGACGCGCTGGCGTCGCGGCTGCGTAACGCGTGCATGCCGGGGACGCCGTGCCCGGGCATGCAGCGTCGCGCGGCGCCTACTTCGCCAGATCGCTGCGATGGCGCATCAGCAGGTCGCGGAACGATTGCGCAGGCGGCGATAGCGACCGGTCCGCATGCGTGAGCAATGAAATCTCGCGGTGAATCACCGGATCCTGCGGCATCACCGTGATCAGCCCCAGCGCCGACGTCAGTCGCGTGACCGCCGTGCTCATCACCGCGATCCCCAGTCCGGCGTCGACCATGCCGACCATCGTCAGCGGCAGGAACACCTCGTGCACGCGCGCCAGCGTGATGCCGCGCGCGGCCAGCGCGGCGTCCAGGCAATCGCGGATCGGATTGCCGCGGTGCGGACCGATCACGGGCAGGCGGGCCACGTCTTCCCAGGTGAGATCGCGCCGGCGCGCCAGCGGATGGCTCGGCGGCATGACGATCACGAATGCATCCGACGACAGCCGATGCGCGGCCAGGTCGGGCTGGCCCTCGGGAATCGTGCCGATACCGAAATCGACCTCGCCAGCGCTGACCATGCGCGGCACTTCGTCCTCGGCCACGTCGTGCAGGTCCACCTTGACGCCCGGATGGCCGACGCAGAACTCGCGGATGAAACGCGGCAGCATCAGCGCGGCCTGGATCGACGATGCGGCAATCGACACGCGCCCGCGCCCCAGCGTGCGCAATTCCGCGGAGCTGTCCAGCACGCTGTCGATATCGGCCACCGCCTTCTTGACCATCGGCAGCAGTTCCGCGCCGGCCTGCGTGATTTGCATCAGCCGCGTATGGCGATCGAACAGCTTGAGTCCGAGATTGCTTTCGAGTTCGTGAATCAGGGCGCTGACGGAAGACTGCGAGAGGCTCAATTTTTCTGCCGCGCGCGTGAAGTGACGTTCTTCGGCCACGGCGATAAACGCGCGTAATTGCCGCAGCGAAACGTTCATGTTGCTGATGGTGGGCATGTCTCTCGCCTGCTCTGTTGTGGGGGTCATGGCAGTCGATTCAGAGGGTAACACGATCAATAAATCCGGTTATGGGTATTTACCGATGATGGTGTGGCAACCATCATGCTTTCACGGTCAGCGGCAAACGCATGGCGCGCACGGGCCGCAAGCATTCACACAGGAGCGACGATGAGAGCGTTTGAATATCTCGAACCCGCCACGCTTGCAGAGGCATCCGCGCTGCTGCACCGTTGCGGCGGTCGGGCCAGCGTGCTGGCGGGCGGCACCGACCTGCTCGTGCAGATCAAGGAATCGCACCGACAGCCCGCGCACGTCATCAACATCAAGAAAATCCCGGGCATGAACGTGCTGGCGTTCGATCCCGTCGACGGACTGCGCATCGGAGCGCTGGTGACCACACGCGAAGTGGAAACGTCGTATGCGGTGCGCCGCCATTACGCGGGACTGGCGCGCGCGGTCACCGATTTCGCGTCGATACAGGTGCGCAACCGCGCCACGGTGGTGGGCAACGTGTGCCGCGCGTCGCCGTCGGCCGATTCGCTTGCGCCGCTGATCGCCGATCGCGCGTCGGTGCATCTGTACGGCTTGCAGGGGTCGCGCGCCATGCGTGTGGAAGACTTCGTCACCGGCGCCGGCAAGACCGCGCTGGAGCCCGACGAACTCGTGTCGCGCATCACCATCCCAGCGCCGGCGCCACATACGGGCAAGGCCTATATCAAGCACGGACGCCGCGTGCAGATGGAGCTGGCAACGGTGGGCGTTGCCGTATCGATCACGGTCGAACGCGGCCACTGCACCGATGTCGGCATCGTACTGGCCGCCGTAGGGCCGACGCCGATCCGCGCCACCCACGCCGAAGCGCTGCTGCGCGACCGGCCGATCAGCGAGGCGCTAGTCCTCCAGGCGGCCCACGCCGCGATGGAAGACGCGCGTCCGATCAGCGACGTGCGCGCCAGCGCCGCCTATCGCCGCGAAATGGTGAGCGTGCTGACACGCCGCGCCATTGCCCAAGCCCTGGAGACACTGTGATGCGCAAACTGATCGAAGTGGAAATCAATGGCGAGCCGCGCGAGCTGGCTGTGGAGCCGCACAGCACGCTGCTCGACGCGCTGCGCAACGACGCGGGCCTGACCGGCACCAAGAAGGGATGCGATGTAGGCGAATGCGGCTCCTGCACGATCCTCGTCGACGGCACGCCGATGAACAGTTGCCTGATGCTCGCGCCCGAGGCGCATGGATGCAAGCTGACCACGATCGAGGGCATCCAGCCCGGTGCCGATACCGTGCATCCGATCCAGGATCAGTTCATGCGCTGCGGCGCGGCGCAGTGCGGCTTCTGCACGCCGGGCTTTGTGGTGGCGATCAAGGCGCTGCTCGATGCCAATCCAAACCCCACGCGCGACGAGATCCGCTTTGCGCTGGCCGGCAACATCTGCCGCTGCACCGGCTACACCAAGATCATCGAGGCGGTGGAAAAGGCCGCCGAGGCCATCCAACGTCCCTGCCCATCGCATGGCGCAACGGAGAACGCACAATGACCCACGCCGTGATCGGACACAGCGTCAAGCGCACCGACCTGCTGGACAAGGTCACCGGCAACGCCAAGTACGTCGCCGACATGCCGATGGCGGGCCTGCTGCACGCCAGGCTCAAGCGCTGCAATGTCGCGCATGCCCGCATTCGTCGCATCGACACCGCGGCTGCGCTGGCGCTGCCGGGCGTGAAGGCGATCCTCACGCATGAAAACGTGCCGCGCGTGCTGCACGCGGGATCGCCCCATCCGCGCTCGGCCTCCGTCACCTGCGACCAGTACATCCTCGACGACAAGGTGCGTTATTGGGGCGAAGGCGTGGCTGCGGTGGCTGCCGTCAGCGAGGAAATCGCCGCGCGCGCCATCGAGCTGATCGAAGTCGAATACGAGCCGCTGCCCGCGATGTTCACCGTGGAGGACGCCGCCGCGCCCGGCGCCGTGCCGATCCACGACCGCGAGCCAGGTGGCAATCTTGTGCTCCCCCCCGTGGTGGTGGAACGCGGCGACATCGACCGCGGTTTTGCAGAAGCCGACTTCATTCTCGAAGGCGTCTACGAAGGCGGTCGCCCCACGCCGGCCTATATGGAACCGAACGTGCTGACCTGCAAATGGGACGGCAACGGCAACCTGACGGTCTGGATCTCGACGCAGACGGCGTTCATGGTGCGCGGCATCATGGCCGAAGTGCTCGGGCTGCCGCTGCACAAGGTGCGCGTGCTGGTGGACCACATGGGCGGCGGCTTCGGCGCCAAGCAGGACCTGTTTCAAGGTGAATTCCTGTGCGCGCTGCTGGCACGCGAAACCCATCGCCCGGTGCGCATGGAATACACGCGCGAGGAAACTTTCCTCGGCGGACGCACGCGCCACCCTGCACGCATCTGGCTGCGCCAGGGATTCCGCAACGACGGCACCATCACCGCGCGCGAAGCGAAGGTGGTGTTCAATTCCGGCGCCTACGGATCGCACGGGCCCGGTGTCACCAATGTCGGCACCGCGGCGATGGTATCGCTCTATCGCTGCGAAAACGTGCGGCTGGAAGGCCGCTGCGTCTACACCAACAGCCCGATCGCGGGCGCGTTTCGCGGCTACGGCGTGGTGCAGACCTACTACGCGCTCGATATCCAGATGGACGAGGCGGCCCATCATCTGGGCCTCGATCCGGCCGAGCTGAAGCTGCGCAACGCGGTGCGCGAAGGCGATATCGCGCCGTCGAATCATCCGCTGATCGGGCGCGGCCTCGAGGCGTGCATTGCCAAGGGCATGGAAGTGGTGGACTGGCACGCGCGCCGCGCCCAGACGCGCGCCCAGCATGGCGTGATCCGCCGCGGCTGGGGCATCGGCTGCGAAATGCACGGCAGCAGCGCCTATCCGGGCATCAAGGAGCAGGGCAACGCCATCGTCAAGATGAATGAAGACGGCACCGTGGTGCTGCTGACCGGCGCGGCGGGCCTGGGCACCGGCGCACATACCGCGCTGGCGCAGATCGTCGCCGAGGAACTGGCGATCCCGTTCGAATCGGTCAGCGTTGTGCATGGCGACACCGATGTGGTGCCGTGGGATATCGGCGCCTTTGCCAGCCACACCACCTACATGGTGGGACGCGCCGCGCAGATGGCCGCCGCGCAAATCAAGCAGCAGTTGCTGGCACGCGCCGCGCGCCAGATGGAGGCCGAACCCGACCAGCTGGAAGTTGCCAACGGCGTGATCGCCGTGCGCGACCGCATCGGGCCCACCATGACCGTGCGCGAGGCCGTGATGCCGCGCAAGGGACTGCCCGCCGCGCAACTGGTGGGCACGGCAACCTATCACCCGACCAAGTCGTATTCGTTCGCCGCGCATTTCGTGGAGGTCGAGGTCGATACCGAGACGGGCTTCATCACGGTCAAGCAGGTGGTGCCGGTACACGATATCGGCAAGGTGATCCACCCGGTGGCCGCGGCCGGGCAGATCGAAGGCGGCATCCAGCAGGGCATCGGCCACACGCTTTACGAGGACTACCAGATCGACATGAAGACCGGGCGATCGCTGAACGCCAACTTCGTCGACTACAAGATGCCGCTGGCGATGGACATGCCCGAGATCGACACCGTACTGCTGGAAGCTGCGCCGGACCCGGGCGGCCCGTTCGGCGCGAAGGGCGTCGGCGAAGATCCGATCGTGGCGATCGGGCCGGCCATCGCGAACGCCGTATTCGACGCCATCGGCGTGCGTTTCCGCCACTATCCGATCAAGCCGGAACAGGTGCTGCAGGCGCTGGCCGAAAAACGCGCCGCGGAGGCCCGCGCATGAACGCCCCGCGCAGGCTCGTGGTGGCCGTCACCGGCGCCAGCGGCGCGGCATACGGCGTGCGCCTGCTGCAGGCCATGCAGGCGGCGCCGGAGTGGGAAACCAATCTGATCTGTTCGCCTTCCGGATGGCTCACCGTGCATCACGAGCTGGGCATGCAGCGTCCGCAACTGGAAGCATTGGCCGACGTGGTGCACAACGTGCGCGACATCGGCGCCGCCGTTGCGAGCGGGTCGTTCCGCTGCGACGGCATGGTGATCGCGCCGTGTTCGATGCGCACGCTGGCCGCCGTCGCCACCGGCGTGGCCGACAACCTGATCACGCGCACCGCCGACGTGATGCTCAAGGAGCGCCGGCGGCTGGTGCTGCTGGCGCGCGAGACACCGCTGCATCTGGTGCATCTGCGCAACATGACCACGGTGACCGAGATGGGCGCCATCGTCATGCCGCCGATGCCCGCGTTCTACACCCATCCGCAAAGCGTCGACGAGATCGTCAATCACACGGTCGGGCGCGTGCTCGATCTGTTCGACGTGCCGCACACCGGCCTGGTCTCGCGCTGGGCCGGGATGCGCACAACGCTTGCCGCAGTCAATACCGATGTCATCACCCGGGAGACACCATGACCGAAGTCCAACGCAACCTGCCACCCGTACCCGTCACCATCCTGACCGGCTTTTTGGGTGCAGGAAAGACCACGCTGCTGAACCACATCCTCACGCAGAAGCACGGCCACCGCATCGCCGTGATCGAGAACGAGTTTGGCGAAGTCGATGTCGATTCGGACCTGGTGATGACCTCGGACGAGGAGATCTACCAGATGACCAACGGCTGCATCTGCTGCGTAGTGGATGTGCGGACCGATCTGGTGCGCATCCTGCAGAAGCTGCTGGAACGGCCTGAACGTTTCGACCATATCCTCGTGGAGACCAGCGGGCTGGCCGATCCCACGCCGGTAGCCGCCACGTTCTTCATGGACAACGACGTGGCCAAACAGGTGACGCTCGACGGCATCCTGACGCTGGTCGACGCCGTGCATATCGAAGCCCATCTGGACGATCCGCAGTTGTCCGGCTTCGACAACCAGGCGGTCGATCAGATCGTGGCGGCCGATCGCATCATCCTGAACAAGTCAGATCTGGTGTCCGAGGCGCGGCTCGACGCGCTGACGCATCGCCTGCACCACCTGAACGAAGGCGCACAGATCCTGCGCTCGAACTACGCGCAAGTGGACCTGTCGCGCATCCTGGGCATTGGCGGCTTCACGCCGGGCGCGACGCAACTGCCCGATGACGCGGCCGATGCGCATCATCATGGTCATCATGACCACGACGCGCACCACCACGCCGATCACATCTGCGACGAAACCTGCAATCACGATCACGAACACGAACACGGCGGCGACGATCATGCGCATCGGCACGATCCGTCCGTGACATCGGTCTCGTTGGTGTTCGACACGCCGTTCGATCGCGAGCGGCTGGAGCACGCGCTGCGCGCGCTGCTGGCCGCGCAAGGCGACGATGTATTCCGCATGAAGGGCATCGTTGCCGTGCAGGACGACACATGCCGTCATGTACTGCAGGCCGTGCATCGCCTGATGGATTTCCATCGCGCCGACCCATGGGGCAACGAGCCGCGCGAAAGCAAGTTCGTCTTCATCGGCCGCAACCTGGACCGCGCGCGCCTGCAAACGCTGCTGCGCATCTGCCAACCCACGCAGATCGCCGCCTGACGTAAAGCTCTGGGACCCCGCCAACGATACTGGCGGGTGATTGACGGCGCAGCCGCCTCACGTCGGCTGCGTCTTTTTTGTTGATCGGCGTTGGCCGCGCCCGGCGGCACATAGGCGGAACTCCCCACAGCCCTCTGGCAAGACTCATGCGCTTTTTGGATCGCGCGCCGTCGCATTCCGGTTTGAGACAGGGCCGCCCCGTTTTTAGACTTTCGTGTATTCCAACGAAAGGAGTGCACATGTCCCCCCTGTCGAATCCGACGCGCGGCCTACGGCGCGCAATACTGGCGGCCATTGTCGCCGCATGTTCCGTCTCCGCTCATGCCGGAAGCTGGCCAGAGAAACCGATCACGATGGTCGTGCCGTTTCCCGCCGGAGGCGGCACCGATCTCGTGGCGCGCTCGATCCAGCCGCTTCTGCAGCGCGAACTCGGACAACCGGTGGTGATCGACAACCGCAGCGGCGCAGGCGGCACGCTCGGCTCCAGCTTCGTGGCGCGGGCCGTTGCCGACGGCTACACGGCTGGCGTGGTCACCACGAGCACCCACGCGGTAAGCGTCGCGCTCTATCCCCGGCTGGCCTACAACCCGACAGCGGACTTTGCATACGCCGGCTTCATCGGCACTTCGCCTTACGTGCTGGCGGTCAACAACGCGTTGCGAGTGCCCGATGCGCGTACGCTCGTCGCTCGCTTGAAGTCCGACCGGGCTCCGCACACCTTTGGGTCGGTTGGCGTCGGGACCGTGTCGCACCTGATGGGCGAACAGTTTCAGAAATTCATCGGCGAGCCGATGATCCACGTGCTATACCGCGGCGCGGCGCCTGCATACACTGATCTGATTGGCGGCCAGGTGCAGATCATGTTCGACAATCCGGCGGGACTCACGCCATATATCAAAGCCGGCAAGATCGCCGCCATCGCTGTGACCGCAGCGACGCCATTGCTGCCCGACGTACCGACGTTCGCAAGCCAGGGCGTGCCAGGCTTTGAACAGCAGTTGTGGTACGGCATCGCATTTCCAAAGGGAACCCCCGCGGCGATTGTCGACCGCTTCAATGCGGCCTTGAACAAGGTGCTGGCCGACAAGGCCGTGGCCGACGATCTCGCCGGCAAGGGGGTGACCGTTCGCCCCGGTACGCCGGCGGCGCTGCGGGCCGCCGTCCAGCAGGACATCCCGTACTGGGGCAGGATCGCCAAGTCGGTTGGAGCCACCGGTGAGTAACGTCGAACTGATTCGCGTCTTTGTACGCGATGGGAAAGGCGGCAACCCGGTGCCGCTGGTCGCAGACGCACGCGGCATGGATGCGGCGGCCATGCAGCGCGTCGCCGCGTCGCATGGCCATGAATCAGCCTTCGTATTGCCGAGCGATGCTGGCTGCGACTGGCGCCTGCGCTTCTTCGTGCCTCATCACGAAATGGAAATGTGCGGACATGCCACGGTGGGCACGCTCTGGGCGCTGCGCCAGTGGGGGCGCTGGACCACGTCGACGGCGCGCATCGAGACGTTGAGCGGCATCGTGCTGGCAAACTGGGATGAAGCATCGCAACGCGTGTGGATCTCTCAGCCGGCGGTACGCACCGCCAAGCTGGACGCCGCGGCATCGGTCCGCGTGGCGATGCAGCTCGGCTTGCCCGCCGGCAACCATACGGTCGTCAACGCCGCGACCAGCCGCGTGAAGACGCTCATCGCCCTGCCTTCCGTGGCGATGCTCGACGCCCTGCAACCGGATTTCTCGACCATGGCGCCGCTGTGCGCGTCGATCGGCTCCACCGGCCTGTATCCGTACGCATTCGGCACACCCCGGGTCGACGGCACGCCCGTAGTTCATGCACGGCAGTTTCCAAAATCGTCAGGCTATCCCGAGGATGCCGCGACCGGCATCGCCGCGGCGGCGCTTTGGGGATACCTGAACCAGACTAAACAACTGCACGGTCGCGGCAGGACCGCAGCATCGATGGCGGTGTGGCAGGGCGATGCCATGGGCTGCCCATCGGAGATCCTCGTTGCGCCGCGCCATGCCGATTCCGGCGCGCCCGACGGATGCTGGCTCAGTGGCGGGGTGGCATGGGGCGAACCATGACGGCCGCTTCTCCCGAGGCTCTGCTTGGCGCAGCAGGATTCACGCTGCCCGAGGTGTCTCGTCCGCGCGGCAGCTATGCGCCGTATTGCATCGTGGATACGGACGCATCGCGCTGGGTGTCGATCGCCGGGCAAGTCTGCAGGCGGCAAGGCGTTGCCATGGCAGGCCAGTGCCGCGGCCAGGCCGATGTCGAGCCGGCTCGCGGCGCCGCCGAAGTGTCGATGCTGAACGCGCTGGCAGCGCTGCGGATGGCTTGCGATGACGATCTGTCAAACGTGATCCAGATTGTCCGTGTGCGCGGATTCATCCGCGCGGCACCGGATTTTGGCCATCATCCGGCAGTGCTCGATGCGGCGTCGGCAATTCTCCGCATCGCATTCCCGGAGCAACCATTGCCCGCGCGCAGCGCATTGGGCGTGGCGAGCCTCCCCGACGGCGCGTGGATCGAGATCGAGATCGACGCCGTGGTCATGGCTTAGCGAGGAAATGGATCGAGTATCACGGGCCGCATCGCCCTGCAGCGCCCTGCAGCGCCCTATTTGCAACGGGGCAACGGCGGGCGACCGCACAGTCAGCGCGTTGCGCGCAGCAGGCGGTGCAGATGACCGCTCGACGCGAAACCGAGATCCATGCTGACGCTGGCTGCTGATTTTCCCTGGGCGATCAGCCCGCGGGCATGCGTGGCCAGGACGCGGCGCCTGACAGTCACTGGCGTCACGCCGAACTCGATCTGGCAAGCGCGCTGCAAATGCCGGATCGACACGCCAAGCTCGCTTGCAACCGCATCGATCGAAGGCAGCGGCAGGTCGCGCTCAAGCGCCTGATGGAAGCGCCGCACCATGCGCATCGCCACCGATGAAGGTGCTTCAGGCATCGCCAGCGGCCGGCTTGCCGCGAGTTGTTCGACGATTGCGCGCACCAGCCACGCCGCACTCGTCATCGCAATGCCCGGGGACAGCAACCCCTCCAGCATCGCAATGGTCGCTGCGTCCAGATGCATGGCGCCAAAACGTCGGCCGGCGGGCAGGCGGTCGGGCGGCAGGTAAAGCTCTCCATGCTGCTGGCGCCCTTGCTCCGATGCGGTCAGGTGCGAGGTCGTCGCCGGCAGCAGCACAGCGGTACCGCGCACCAGCGACACCGCATGCGGCGCGTCCGGCTCGCCGCCAACGTCGTTCCAAACCGTCTTGAGCCGGCCCATGCGCGGCCAAAGCAGCATGCCGCAGTCATGGATGTGCCACGCGCGATGAAAGGCGGGCTGCCGACTGTCATGCATCGCAAAACCATGCTTAGTGGTCAGATGCAGCTTGGGAGACAGATGAGGTTGGTGGGTCATCGCGAGTACATCGGCAACCGTGGGGGGTGTCCCGGCGATCATACGCTGCCCGGTGGTGCGTTGGTAGCGCGCCCTCACCCACCCCCGCGCAACGTAGCCGAAGGCGGTTCGCCGTATTCCCTTCTGTATTCGCGCGCGAACAGGCTCAGGTGTGTGAAGCCGTGGCGCAGGGCGATGGTGGTGACCACGCCGGGGCCGGGCATCGCGCGCTGGAGGTCGGCGCGGGCGCCCTGCAGGCGCAGCACGCGCAGGTACTCCATTGGCGTGGTGTCCTTGCTTTTGCGAAAGCCCAACTGCAACGTGCGCTCGCAGACGCCACAGTGCGCGGCCAGTTCCTGCAGCGTGATCGGCTGGTCCAGATTGGCGCGCAGGTAGCGGATGGCGCGCCGCACATAGGCGGGCAGCGTCGGCAGGTAGCCGCGCGGCAGCAGTCCGCCGTCCTCGCCGAAATGATCGACCAGCAGCGTGGTCAGGCAGAGTTGTTCGATGGCGGCGTCGGCCGCCGGCAGAGCCGGGCGGCCAGTGCGCATGGCGGCTTCGGTGCGCAGCCACGTCAGCATCGCGCGCCAGCGGCCGGCGCGCTGCGCGTCGCTGAGCGGCTGCAGCGCAAAGACCAGCGGCCCGGGCGGATCGAAGTTGAAGCAGGTACGGAACGCATCCTCCAGCGCATGACGGCGCACCACCACGCTGAAGCGTTCGCAATCGGCGTCCAGCAACAGTCGCACCGCCAGCGACGGCGAAAACACCCAGGTGCTGCCCGGCTCCATGTCCTCGGCCACGCCGTCGATTTCCACGCGGCACCGGCCGGCGATCACGGTCTGGATCACGTACTCGTCCTTGCCCGGCTGCGGCACCACCTCCATCGCGCGGTCGTAGCGTGTGGTGGCCAGCGTCAGATGACCGATCTGGCAGGTCTGCAACTGCACTTGCGGATGGGCGTCGTCGCTATGCAGGCGCGTCGGACCGAACACGCGCGCGGACAGCGCCTGCACGTGATCGAGCGCACGGGCATGGCTGGCGGTGTTCAATCTTGGTGCAGCATGATGACCCATGGTGCAGATCGAGGGGCGGACTGGCGATAATGGCTTCATCCTAGGGATCAATGCAGATTCCGTGCAAGCTGCGGAAAACCCCTGCCATTTCGCTTCCATGCGTGCGCATTCGCAATGTTGCTACGAGACCGGTTGCGGCGTCGCTAAGTTGGGTGCACACCCACACCACAAGGCAGGAGCGCCCCCATGACCACCCCCGTCCATCCCGTCGACCAGATCCTGCCAGCGCGGGCGATGGTCTCGCTAGGTTTTCAGCACATGCTGGTAAGTTATCTGGGCGCGATTGCCGTGCCGATGATCGTGGCCGGCGCGCTGAAGATGACGCCTGCACAGACCACGCTGCTGATCAGCACCGCGTTGTTTACATCGGGCATCGCCACGCTGCTGCAGACGGTCGGCTTCTGGAAGTTCGGGGTGCGCCTGCCGCTGATGCAGGGCGTGGCGTTCGGATCGGTGGGACCCGTGATCGCGATCGGCTCCGACCCGTCGCTCGGATTCACCGGCGTATGCGGTGCGGTGATCGGCGCCGGCGTGGTGACGATGTTCCTGGCGCCGGTCATCGGACGGCTCAAGCGATTCTTCCCGCCGGTAGTCAGCGGCTGCATCATCACTTCGGTCGGGCTGTCGCTGTTTCCGGTCGCGTATCAATGGACCGGCGGCGGCCACAATGCGAAGGACTTCGGCTCGCCGCTGTTCTTTGTAGTGGCGTTCGGCACCATCGCGCTGATCCTGTTCATCAACAGCCACGGCGGCCGGCTGGTGCGCAGCCTGGCCGTGCTGATCGGCCTGATGATCGGCGGCGCGGCGGCATGGCTGCTCGGCATGGGCAGCTTCGACGAGGTGGCGCGCGCGCCGTGGTTCACGATGGTCATGCCGTTCGCGTTCGGCATGCCCACCTTCAACGCGGGCGCCATCGTCACCATGGTGATCGTTATGGTGGTGCAGATGGTGGAATCGATGGGATTGTTCGTGGCCATCGGCGATATCGTCAAGCGGCCCGTCAGCGAACGCGAGGCCACCTGTGGCCTGCGCGCCAACGGCCTGGCCAGCGCCATCGGCGGCATGTTCGCGGCGTTTCCGTTTATCGCGTTCATGGAGAACGTCGGGCTGGTGATCGTCACCGGCGTGCGCAGCCGCTGGGTGGTGGCGGTCTGCGGCGTGATGCTGTGCGCCGTGGCATTGGTGCCGAAGATCGGCGCGCTGTTCTCGTCGATCCCCGCCGCCGCGCTGGGCGGCGCCACCATCGTGATGTTCGGCGTGGTGGTCGCGGCAGGCATCCGCACACTGGGGCAGGTCGATTACGAACGCAAGCCCGCAAACCTGAGCGTGGTAGCCATCACACTGGCGTGCGCGCTGATGCCGGTAATCATGCCCAACCTGCTGGCAAAGCTGCCCGCCGCGCTGCAGCCGTTCGTGCACAGCAGCGTGATCATTTCCTGCGTGGTGTCGGTATTTCTGAATCTGCTGCTCAATGGCGTGCCCACGCGCGACGACGATCACGAGCTGGCCGTCACCGGCGAACATGTTCCCGAGGTCTGAAACCATGACGACGCCTACCCACTCCATCGCTTCCGGCGATCTGTTGATCCGCAACGCTGCGGCCGTGATGACCGGCCGCACCGGCGCCGCGGCGCGCGCGGGCGCGATCGACCTGCGCGTGCGCGACGGCCGCGTGGCGGAAATGGCCGCCGGCCTCGCTCCGCAACCGGGCGAGACCGTAATCGATGCGACAGGCTGCGTGGTGTACCCGGGCTGGGTGAACACGCACCACCACCTGTTTCAGAACCTGCTCAAGGCCGTGCCGGCAGGCATGAACGCCGATCTGCAGCAATGGCTGGCCAGCGTGCCATATCCGCGCCTGGACCGCTTCACGCCCGAGATCTTCCGCACCGCGGTGCGGCTCGGCATGGCCGAGCTGCTGTTGTCGGGCACCACCACCTGTGCCGATCATCACTACCTCTACCACCACGGACATGGTGCCGAAACCGGCGACGTACTGTTCGACGTGGCCGAGGAATTCGGCATGCGACTGGTGCTGTGCCGGGGCGGCGCGGTGCAGTCGAAGTCCGACCACCCCGGCATGCGTGCCACCGCGCTGGTGCCGGAAACGTTCGATGAAATGCTCGGCGATATCGAGCGGCTGAAGGGGCGTTATCACGATGCCGGCGCGGACGCGCTGCGTCGCGTGGTGGTCGCGCCCACCACGCCAACCTTCTCGATGCCGCCCGCGCTGCTGCGCGAAGTGGCCGGCTTTGCGCGCGGCATGCAGTTGCGGCTGCATACGCATCTGTCGGAAACCGACAACTACGTGCGCTTCTGCGCGGAGAAATATCGCTGCACGCCGGTGCAGTTCGTCGCCGATCACGACTGGCTCGGGCCCGATGTGTGGTTTGCGCATCTGGTGACCGTGACGCCCGACGAGATCCGCATGCTCGGTCAGACCGGCACGGGCATGGCGCATTGCCCAGTCAGCAACGCGCGTTTGGGCAGCGGTATCGCGCCGGTGCGCGCCATGGCCAATGCGGGTGTGCCGGTGTCGATCGGCGTCGATGGCGTGGCGTCGAACGAATCGGGCAGCATGGTCCACGAGGCAAACTTCGCGTGGCTAATCCATCGCGCGCTGGGCGGCGCGGATCAGACGCGCGTCGAAGAGGTGATTCACTGGGGCACGGCCGGCGGTGCGCAGGTGCTGGGGCTGCCTGGCGTCGGCACGCTGGCGCCGGGCCAGTCCGCGGATCTGGCGATCTACGACGTCAGCGGTCTGCGCTTTGCGGGTTTCCACGACATCGCCACGGCGCCGGTGGCCGCAGGAGAGCCCACGCCGGTGCGCGACGTCTTCGTGCGGGGCCGCCATGTGGTGCGCGACGGCGCCGTCGTCGGCCTCGATATCGAGCGCTTGCGGCGCGACGCCCAGACGGCGCTGGAAACGCTGCGGCCCTAGTCATTGTGCTGCAGCGCCAGTGCGCGCCGCGCGCACGAAAATGCAAGCGCTAGCGGCAACATTGCGGCGCGCGGGTTCTTAAGGTGCGCTTAAGGAACGACAAGATTCCCGGACCCGCCGTGTCGCCAAGATGCATCAACCGGTAACAGCCGCGCGGCGATCCACATCGCCGCGGTGGCGGGCGTCAGCGGGTGTGAGCCGTGCATGCGCATCGATTGCCCCGCCAATGCCTTGCAAATCGCGCGATCTTCGCACGCGGGTCGGCCCCGCCTGCCGCCGCGCAAGGCGATACAACAGCTTACAAAGGCTCGTCACCACGGGTCAACGAACACGCAGGGGCGCCGTTACTATCGGCATACAGGCAGCAAGGTACAAGACGCCCCCATGAACAAGATTCTTCTCGCCGCGACCATCGGTATCGCCGCGCTGGCCGCCTCCGGCGCCGCGCAGGCACACGTCAATTTCGACATCGGCATCGGCGTGCCAGCCTATGTAGCCGCGCCCCCGCCGCCGGTGTACTACGCCCCACGGCCCGTCGTGGTGGCACCGCCCGCGCCGGTAGTGGTCGCGCCCGGTTACTACGACGACTGGCGCGCACGCGAATGGCAGGAACGGCAATGGCGCCGCGAGCAACGCTGGCGCGAACACGAATGGCGCCGGCACGAGTGGCACCGCTGGCATGACGACGACTGAGCGCGCGTCCGGCGACCACCCGCCCATACGCGCGCGAACGCCGCGCTGCGCGTGAGCGATCCGCAAGTAGTCGGAGACGCCGGCGTCCCGGCGCGCACCCTCGCACTAAGCGACGCGCGCCGCTTCCGCCTGCATACCGATTGACGCGGATTTCGTCCGCCGCGCGTCAGGGCCGCTGCGAAAACGTGCGCTCGAAGACCGATTCGGCGATGCGGTTCTTCAGGATCTCGATCGAACCGCCCGCGATCATCCATCCGCGGCAGCGGCGCTGGCAGTATTCGACCAGTTCTTCCTGGCTGTACCCCATGCCACCCATCACTTGCAACGCCTCGTTGGCGATGTCGAAGCCGGCCTGATTGCAGAACGCCTTGGCGATTGCGGTTTCCTCAGCCGACGGCAGTCCGCTGTCGGCATTGCTGGCCGCCCGATACAACAGCAGTTGGCCCGCATCGAGCTTCATCTTCATGTCGGCAAACTTCCACTGCAAGCCCTGGAATTCGCATAGCAGCCTGCCAAACTGCTTGCGCTGCAGCGCCCATTGGCGCGCCACTTCATAGGCGTAGCGGCCCAGCGCCAGCGACCGCGCCGTGTTGCCCATGCGCTCGACATTGAAGCCGGCGATCTGTTTCTTGAAACCGCCTTCGCCCAGCAGCACGTCTTCGGCCGCCACATGGACGTCCTCGAAGTAGATCTGCGCCCACTCTTCGCCGGACATGAAGCGAGACTTCTGTCCGATCCGCACGCCGGGCGCCTTGGTGTCGATCAGCACGGAGCCGATGCCGCCCACGCCGGGGCCAAAGCGCACGTAGGCCAGGATCACATCGGCATGCGGGCCGTGCGTGGTAAAGATCTTGGTGCCGTTGATGCGATAGCCGTCGCCATCGGGCGTTGCGGCGGTCTTTAGTTCGGTCACGGCGGAACCGGCTTCGGGCTCCGTCATGCCGACCGAGATCAGCGTCTCGCCGCGCAGCAGCGGCGCCAGCCATTTGGCTTTCTGCGCCGCCGAGCCGTACTCGGCCAACACCCGGATGGCGCCGAAGTTGCCGGCCTGAATTACGTCCGCGCTGCGCGGGCAATGCGCGGCCACGGCCTGGATGGCAATGATTGCGTCCATCAGCGTGCCGCCCTGCCCACCATCGGACTCGGCGATCGTGATGCCCAGCAGTCCTTGTTCGGCCATCATCCGCGCCACGTCCCACGGATAGGCGTCGGTGTGGGCCCGCTCGCGAGCGCCGGGCAGCAGCGCCTTCTGCGCGAAGCGGCTGACGGCGTCCTGGAATTCCTGCTGTTCTGGGGTGAGCTTGAAATGCATGTCGTTGTCTCCGGATGGCGGTTCGGCAACGCGCGTGCGCGCCGTGGTGATCCGCCTGGTGTTCAGATTCGGGGTTCCGCCAGGCGCAGCACGCAGTCGACACCGACCACGCCACTGGCGCGCACAAACAGCGGATTGATTTCGGCTTCGTCCACCGTGACGCCCTGCATCGCGCATAGGTGCGAGAAGCGCACGATTGCATCGGCCAGCGCGTCGACATCGCCACGCGGCAGGTTGCGGAATCCGCGCACCAGACGCGTCGAGCGCACCTCGTCGATCATCTGCCGTGCTTCGGCGCGGCTGACCGGCGCGGGACGCAGGCTCACGTCGCGATGCAGTTCGGCTGTGACGCCGCCCGCGCCCAGCACCACGATCGGGCCAACCAGCGGATCGTTGCGATAGCCGAGCATCAGTTCCAGCAGCCGGTCTTCCATCCGCTGCACCAGGATGCCGTCGATTTGCGCATCGGGTGCGGCCTGGCGCGCGTTGGCCAGCAGCCGCGCGGCGGCGGTGGCCAGTTCAGCGTTATCGCGCACGCCCACCTGTACGCCGCCGATCTCGGTCTTGTGCAGGATGTCGCGTGAGCAGATCTTGGCCACGACCGGATACGGCACCGGATGGGCCAACGACTCGCCGCGGACCAGCGCGGCGGCGGCAATCGGCACGCCCAGCGCCTGGAATACGACGGCAGCTTCCAGTTCGGTCAGATTGCCCCGGATCGGCAGATTTGGTGGCCACGGCGTCGACGGCACCGATGAGCTCCCCGCATCATCGGCTGCAGCGGCGGCGGCACGGAACAAGCAAGCCAGTGCGTCGGCGCAACTCTCCGGCGTACGAAACGCCGGCACGCCAGCGGCCTGCAGCACCTGCAGCGATTGAGCGGCATCGGGCGCCAGAAACGCCAGCAGCGGTTTGCCGCGCGTGACGCTGGCCTCGACGATTGGCTTGACCGCCAACTGCGGATGGAATTGCGCCGATGATCCCACCACGCACAACACGGCATCGCACCAATCGCTCTGCACCATCTGCTCGACGAGGTCGCGATACTGCGCGCTGGTGGCGGCCAGCGTCAGGTCGATGATCGGCGTCTGGCGAATCTTCACGCCACGCGCGGCCATATACGCGACAAATGCATCGGGCGGCGGCACGGCTTCCACGTTTGCCAGGCCCAGCCGATCGACCACGGTGGCAGCACCGCCGCCGGTGGTAGTCACCACGGCCACGCGCGGGGCGCGCGTCAGCGCGGGCACGGTGCGTGCATGGCGAATGGCCAGCGGCGCGGCTTCGAACAGCGTTTCCAGCATCTCCACGCGCATCGCGCCATGCTTGCGCAGAAACGCGTCGACGGCGGCGTCATTTCCGGCCAGCGCGCCGGTGTGCGATTGCGCCAGCGCCTCGCCCTGCGCGGAGCGGCCCAGCTTGTAGACCAGCACGGGCTTGCCGGCCGCGCGGGCGCGCCGCAATGCGGGGCCCAGCACCGCCGCATCGCGGATCGTCTCCAGGAACAACAGGATCGCTGCGGTGGCGGCGTCGTCCACCAGCATGTCGACCAGCTCGCCCACGCCGATATCGCTCTCGTTGCCGACGGACACCAGCTTGGCAAACCCCATGCCGCGCGCTGCGCCGCGCGACAGCAGCGCCCCCAGCATCGATCCGCTTTGCGAAATCACGCTGACCGAACCGGCCTGCAGCGCGTCCATTTCCAGCACGGCGTTGACCGACAGGATGGCGCCGCTGTGCACGTCGACCACGCCGATGCTGTTGGGCCCCAGCAAGCGCACGCCAAGCGCGCGTGCACGCGCCGCGAGCGCCTGCTGCGCAGCCATGCCCGCTTCCCCAAGTTCCGCAAAACCATCGGAAAACACCGTCACCACGCGCGCGCCGCGCGCCGCGCTTTGCTCCAGCGCGTCGATCACCTGCGCGCCGGGCACCATCACAAACGCATGGTCGATCGATTCGGGCAAGGCCGCCACGCTGGGGTACGCGGCAAGGCCCATCACTTCGCTGCGGCCCGCATTCACGGGCAGGATGCGTCCCGCAAAACCGTGCTTACGCATGAAGCGCAGTGGCCGGGCGGTGTTCTTTCGTTCATCGGCCGAGGCGCCCACCAGCGCCACCACATCCGGTGTAAACAACGCGCGGGCCAGCACGCTTCCCGTTGCGCCGCGAGCGCCGAGCCCATCGTTGGCGCGCGGCGCGTCCGGCTTCTTTTCCATTTCCGCATGGCCGGGGCCACGCGCGATGTCGTTATCGATTCCGATCATGAATCCATCCTTCCTGAAAATGGGAGCAATGCCGCTGCGCCGCTCAACCCGCACGCAATGCGTGCAAGCCCAGATCGCGCACCGGGCGCTCGTCGAGCCGCCACAACGCATCGAGCAGGCCGGCAGCCTTGACCGTGCCCAGCGCGGGCGCGGCCAGTTCCATAAACTTGTCGGCCAGCATGGCGTCGTCGAGCGGCGCTTCGGGATCGCCCAGCCGATGCGGCGCGAAGTGCGCATGGCGCTTGCCGTCGGCCATTTCGATCTCGACGCGCGCCGCGCGCTGGCGCGGAAACGCTGCGCTCAGCTCCGCGTCGGCGGCAAGCGTGATGCGCTGCATCAGCGCGCGGATCGATGGATCGGCCAGGCGCTGCGCCTCGAAGGCGTCGAGCCGCACCGCGCCGCGCAGGATGCCGTGCGCCACCACGTAAGGCAGGCTGAAGCGCGCTTCGAACGGCGTGGCCGGCGTGAAATTGCCGGTGACGTCCAGCGCCACCTGGTACGTATGCACACGGACGGCAGCGATCTTCGCGGTGTCTAGCGCGTGATCGCGCACGATGCGCATGGCGGCGTCGATTGCGGCGAAGGTATGCCCGCAGCAGCCGTGGTTCTTCTGCGTGATGCGCGTCACGTTGTACGTGCTACCCAACCCTTCGGTGGCGATATCCCAGTTCGGGCTGCCGCAGAGCGCCGCGCCGAATCCCGCGTCGCCTTCGAGGATGTCGCGCACGCCGGTGACGCCATGCGCGGCGCCTTGCGCGCCCAGCACGCCCGCCTGCGCCGCGTGGCCCGCGTGCAGCGCCTTGGTCATCGCATCGGAGCGAAACGCCTGCTGCAGGCCGGACGCAAACGTGGTGGCCGTGGCCATCGCGTGGCCAGCCACCGCGGCATTGCCGGGCGCCATCAGCAACGCGCCGGCCGCTGCCGCGCCAATGCATCCCACGGTGCCGGTGGTGTGGAAGTAGCGGTAATGCGCCGGCTGGATTGCCGCACCGATACGCGTCGAGACTTCGTAGCCGGCCACCACGGCGCGCAGCAGATCCGCGCCGCTGGCGTTGCGATGTTCAGCCAGCGCCAGCGCGGCGGCAATCGTCGGGCAGCCGGGGTGATAGACCGCATCGCGAAAGATGTCGTCGAACTCGGCGGCATGCGACACGCTGCCATTGACCCATGCTGCCAGCGCAGGAAACGCAGTGGTGGCGCGGCCGATCACGCTGCTGTGCCCGACGCCGAATTCCTCCTGATGCGCCGCCGCAAGCTGCTGACCCGGCGCCATCGGCACACCGGCCAGCAGCGCGGCGAACCAGTCGATCACCACGCGCCGTGCGTGATGCTGTACGTCGTCGGCCAGCGGCGCGTGAGCCTGTTGTCCGACATAGGCGGCAAATTGGTCGATCAGCATGCCGTTTGTCTCCTTCTGGAATGGCTTCCATGGTACGAACGGCGCGTGCGCCAGCTTTGACATTTGGTGAAAGCTCCCAAGCCGCGCAGCGCATCCGCACCGCTGCGCGCTGGTGCATACTCTGCGCACGCAGTTATCGGCCCAGCCTTTCCTTTTGGAGCACGCTCACCGCATGGATATGGACATTCCTTCGCTTGCCATCCTGATTGCCGCCGTCGAGGAAAAGAGCCTGTCACGCGCGGCCGAACGCGAAAACCTCGTGACGTCGGCAGCCAGCAAGCGCATTGCCGAGCTGGAGCGCCGCGCCGGTACCGCGCTGCTGCGTCGACACGGACGCGGCGTGGAACCGACGCCGGCCGGCGCCATGCTTTATCAGCGCGCCAAGGCCATCGTGCGCAGCGTGCAACTGGCGCAGGACGCGTTGGCGGCGTATTCGCTGGACGGCATCGCCAAGATCCGGCTCGCGTCGAATCGTTCGACGATCCTGCAGTTTCTGCCCGCCGATATCAGCGGCTTCCTCAAGCACGACCCCGATACGCGCATCGATCTGATCGAAGCATTCAGCTTTGACATTCCGCGCATGGTTTCCAACGGCGATGCCGATATCGGCATCTATCACGCGCGCAGTCCAAGCCCCGGCGTGCATTCGCTGCCGTATCGCACCGATCGGGTTGGACTGGTGGTGCCCCGCGGGCATCCGCTCGAGGCCAGGGGCGCGCTGCATCTGGAAGAAGCGCTCGACTATGACTTTCTCGGCTACTTTCCGCGCCACACGTTCGACGCTTTCCTGGCGCTGGTCTCGGGCACGATCTCGCGGCCGCTGACGGTCAAGACACAGGTGTCGAATTTCGAGGCGCGTTGCCGCATGGTGCGCGAGGGGCTGGGGTTGGCCGTGGTGCCGGAAGGCATCGCGCGCAATTACCTGCAGATGATGGGGCTGTCGTTGCTGACGCTGAAGGACGACTGGGCCGAGCGCACCTTCCATGTATGCGTGCGCGACCGCGACAGCCTGCCGTCGGGCGTTGCCCGGCTGCTCGACCACCTGAGCCGCTGCGCCACCATGGAACAGCACTTCCTGAAGCCGCGCTAGCGCGGCCGGACGCGCCCCCGTCGCGCCATCGCCACCCGTCGCCACCCATCGCGCGGCGCCGCGCGCGGCGTTCGAGCGTCCGTGTCCGCATCACCGCTCGATCCGCACCGCCGCCGATGATGGCTGCGTTTCTATTTCGTCAAAGCTGGGCGCTGGTGTCTTTCTAAGATGCATGACAGGGATTGCCGCCGCGCTGCGGCGCGCAACGCCCATGACAAGAACCAGACCGGAGACAGCGATGAAAGACTTCCTGCGGCGCACGGCCGTCGGGGTTCTGCTGGTGTGCGCCGCAAACGCGCATGCGCAACAGCCCTACCCATCCAAACCGATCCGCGTGGTGGTGGCCTTTACTGCAGGCGGCACCACCGACATCCTGGCGCGCGAGGTGGCGCAGCAGATGGGCAAGGCACTCGGCCAGAGCGTGGTGGTCGAAAACCGTCCCGGCGCGGGCGGCAATATCGGCACCGATTTTGTCGGCCGCAGCGACGCCGACGGCTACACGCTGCTGGCCACGTCGGTGGGGCCCGTGGCGATCAATCCCACGCTCTACACGCGGCTCAAGGTCAACCCGCAGACCGACCTGCAGCCGGTCGCGCCGATTGCCGACGTGCCGAACGTGCTGGTGGTCAATCCGAACTTGCCGGCCACCACCGTGCAGGAACTGGTGGCTTATGCGCGCGCGCATCCCAATCAACTCAACTTCAGTTCCACAGGCGTCGGCACCGCCGCGCATCTGTCCGGCGTGCTGTTCAACGAGCGCACCGGCGTAAAGACCACGCATGTGCCGTACAAGGGCGCCGATGCGCTCAACGACCTGCTGGCCGGGCGCGTGCAGTTCATGTTTGCCACCGTGCCTTCGGTGATTTCGCATATTCGCGGCGGACAATTGCGGGCACTGGCGGTGACATCGCGCAAGCGGTCCGTGGCCCTGCCCGACGTACCGACGATGGCCGAGGCCGGGGTGCCAAAACTGGTCACGGGCGCGTGGTTCGGCCTGTTTGCGCCGAAGGGCACACCGCCGGAAATCGTCGCGAAGCTGAACCAGACCGTGACCCAGGCGCTGGCGCAACCCGACATGCGCAACAAGCTGGCGCAACAAGGCGCCGAAGCGATGAGCCTGGCGCCGGACGCCTTCGGCAAATTCGTAGTGGCCGAATATCAGGCGTGGAAGCCGGTGGTGATCAGTTCCGGCGCGCGCATCGACTGACGACAACGCGATCGCCGCGCCGTGCGGCTATCGCACATTGCATCGAAAACCGGGGGCTGACCCCGACTTCCGCGGCAGACTTCCTCACCGATAATCCGCAAGGCCGCCTGAATCGGCCACAGAGCCCCGGGGTCATCCACGGGGCGCAGAAGAATATCAGTGAAGGAGATGTAGTGAGTATCAAGCGTCAAGCCACGCGCGTTGCGCGTGTGATGGCCATTGCCATTGCCACCGTGTTTTCGGGCCATGCGGCCCTGGCCGCCGATGCGTGGCCCAGCAAGCCGATCAAGGTCATCGTGCCGTACACGCCGGGCGGGTCGACCGACACCGTGTCGCGCGTGGTGTTCGAGCGCGTATCGCAGAGCCTGGGCCAGCCCATCATCATCGAGAACAAGCCCGGCGCCAACAGCACGCTGGGCGTCGGCGTGGCCGCGCGCGCGGCGCCGGACGGGTACACCTTCGTGTCGGTGCTGGCCGCGTACAGCGCGAACATGTCGCTGTATTCGAAGCTCAGCTACAAGCCGTCCGACCTCACGCCCGTGGCCGAGATGGCAGAGCTGCCGCTATTCCTGTTCGCCAGCAAGAAGGTGCCGGTGAAGACCGTCGCCGAACTGGTCGACTACGGCAAAAAGCATCCCGATACGCTGACGTTCGGGTCCAGCGGCGTCGGCAGTTCCGCGCACCTGACCGGCGAACGGCTGGCGATGGAAGCGAAGGTCAAGATGACGCACGTGCCCTACAACGGCAGCGCGCCGATCCTGCCCGCGCTGGTGTCGGGCGAAGTGTCGGTGGCGTTCGACCCGCTGCTGGTGCCCATGCCGCACGTGAAATCGGGCAAGATCAACGTGCTGGCCGTGGCATCGGCCAAGCGCTGGCCCGGCGAGCCGAATATCCCAACCATGGAGGAAGCCGGTTTTCCGGGCTTCGTGATGAGTTCGTGGACCGGCCTGCTGGCGCCTGCCGGCACGCCGCAGCCGATCGTCGATCGCATGGCGAAGGAAATTGCGGCGGCCACGCGCAACGCCGAAGTGGCGCGCAAGCTGACCGAACTCGGCTTCATCCCCGTGGGCGGCACGCCCGACGAGTTTCGCAAGCTGATCGAGCGCGATACCACGCGCTACGCACAGATCGTCAAGGCGGCCAAGATCACGCTCGACTGAGCTTGTCGCCGCGCCCCGGCTGCCGCTTTGCGCTACCGGGCGCAAGCGGCGTGCAGTTCCGGGGCAGTGACGAAGGCGGCAACGGCGGCGCACCCTCCCAATGCATGCGCGCCGCGCGCTGCTGCTATTTCCCCGCTTGTCGCCGCTGCCATTGCGCGTACAGATCCTCGGCGCCGTCAAGGCGCACCGGCACATACGCAATCTTCATCGACTGCTGTGCGAACGGTTTGGCCAGGTCGGCGTAGATGGCCGCCGTCGACAAGCCGAACGGCTCGCCGTCGTCGTTCGAATAGGCATAGGCCACTTCCGCCACGCCGGCCAGGCGCATCGCCGCCATGCACATCGGACATGGATGCCCGCTGGCATAGACCGCGCACCCGGCCAGGCTGGGCGTGCCAAGTTTCTGACTTGCGGCGCGGATGGCGTTGAGCTCCGCGTGCGAAGTAGGGTCGTTGGTGGTCAGGATCTGGTTCACACCCGTGGCCAGCACCTGTCCGTCCCGGACGATCACCGCGCCAAACGGACGCCCGCCTTGCTCCATATTGGCCTGCGCCAGCCGGATGGCTTCGCGCAGATAGTGCTGTGCGTCGGTCATATTGCTTCTCCATGACTGTAGGGCTGCCGATGATAACCGGGCAGCGCACTTCTCACGTGCGCACGGCGCCCCAGGCCCGTCCGTATCTTCATGTTTCGGCGCGGCGGCCAGATACATGGCGATGCATAACGCGCCGCGCGCGACACCTCCGCAATACATCGGCCCCCCACACTGCGCTGCAAGTCACGCAGGCAGCGAATGCGCCTGCGTCGTGGCCCAACCCAACCGGAGATCCATTGTGTCGCACGCAACCGTCCGCAGTTTCCAGTCATCGGCCTTGAGCCGCCACACCCTTGCATTGGCCGCCGCGCTGGCCACGCTAGCCCTTGCCGGCCACGCTCCGTCCGTGCGCGCCGCGCAGTCCACGCCGGCGCCGGTCGCCGCCGCCAAGCCGGCAAAACCCGCCAATGCCGACGAAAGCATCCGCCCGTTCCACGTGCACGTGCCGCAGGCCCAGCTCGACGATTTGCGCAAGCGCATCGCGGCCACACGCTGGCCCGACAAGGAAACCGTCGGCGACGCCTCGCAAGGCATCCAGCTGGCGCAAACGCAGGAACTGGTGAAGTACTGGGGCACCCAGTACGACTGGCGCAAGGCCGAGGCGCAGCTCAATGCGCTGCCGCAGTTCGTTACCACGATCGATGGCGTGGACATCCATTTCATCCACGTGCGCTCGCGCCATCCCAACGCGCTGCCGCTGATCCTGACCCACGGCTGGCCCGGATCGATCTTCGAGTTCACCAAGACCATCGGCCCGCTGACTGATCCCACTGCCTACGGTGGCCGCGCCGAAGATGCGTTCGACGTCGTCATTCCGTCGATCCCCGGCTATGGGTTTTCCAGCCGGCCCAAGGATCTGGGCTGGAACCCCGACCGCACCGCGCGCGCGTGGGACGTGCTGATGAAGCGGCTTGGCTATACGCATTACGTATCGCAGGGGGGCGACCATGGCTCGGTGATCTCGGACGCGCTGGCGCGTCAGGCACCGAGCGGCCTGCGCGCGATCCATCTGAACATGCCCGCCACGGTGCCGGGCGACGTGATGAAGTCGATCCTGGCCGGCGATGCGCCGCCCGCGTCGCTGACACCCCCGGAAAAGCAGGCGTTCCAGTCGCTCTCCAGCTTCTTCGGACGCAATGCGGCGTACGGCGCGATGATGGTGACGCGCCCGCAAACGGTGGGATATGCGCTGGCCGATTCGCCCTCGGGACTGGCCGCGTGGACCTACGAAAAGATCGCGGAATGGAGCGATAGCGGCGGCGTGCCCGAGCGCGTGCTCTCGCGCGACGAGATCCTCAACGACATCACGCTGTACTGGCTGACCAATACTGGCGCGTCGTCATCGCGCTTCTACTGGGAGAACAACAACAATAATTTCAGCGCCGACGCGCAGAAAACGCGCGACATCAAGGTGCCGGTGGCCATCAGCGTATTTCCGCACGAGATTTATCAGGCGCCGGAAAGCTGGAGCAAGGCGGCCTATCCGTCCTTGAACTACTACCACCAGGTGGCGCGCGGCGGGCATTTTGCTGCGTGGGAACAGCCGCAGCTTTTTGCCGAAGAGCTTCGCGCGGCGTTCAAGTCGGCGCGCTGACCGTCACCCCTGCCGTGCCCGATGCCGCGCGCATCGGGCGCGCCCTTTCGAAAGCTGCCGCGCGCTGTGCGTCAGGTCTTTTCCGGCATGACGCCGACATAGCGGCCGCGCGGCCGGATCACCTGACCGACGCCAAGCTGTTCCAGGCTATGCGCCAGCAACCCGATACTGCGCGCGGTGGCGAACATGCCGAATGCCGCATCGTCGGGCAGGCCGCAGTGCGTAACCAGCGCGGCCAACGCTACGTCGATATTGGGCTGCAGCCCGGTCAGGCGCGTGGCCTTGTCGATAAAGCGCGCAATCACCGCTGGCGGATCGAACAGTGCCAGCAGCGCCGCGGCGCGCGGATCGCCTTCAGGATAGAGATGGTGACCGAAACCGGCGAGCGGCAGCCCCGTCGACAAATGATGGGCGATCACTTCGTCCTCGCCTTGACGCTCCAGTTCGCTGAACAGGGCCTTGACGCGCCCGGACGCATCGCCATGCAGCGGCCCCGACAGCGTGGTCAGTCCCGATAGCAGGCACGCGGGCAGCGACGCGCCGGTGGACGCCGCGATGCGCGCGGCAAACGCCGAGCTGGTCAGCTCGTGATCCACCAGCAAGACCATTGCGGTGCGCAGCAGATCCGCCACCGCCGCGGGCTGGTTCCAGCCTTGCGCAAGACGCCGGTGCAGTGCATCGCGCCCGGGCTGTGCGCCGAACGCATTGGCCATTTTCCCGATCAGCCCCTGCCCTTCCACATGCAGCACGCGCGTCATGCGGCCGTGCGTGGAATGCCCCGTGGCGGCCAGCTCGGCCAGCGTGCGGAATGCGGCCACGCGCCCCGGCCGCGCCACGCGCGCTGTCGACGAGAAATCCACGGGCTGTTCGGCATTCCATAGCAGGTGCGCCGCTTCTTCCAGCGTGGCCGACCGGGCCAGCGCCACCGCATCCTGCCCTCGGTAGTAGAGGCGTTCGCGCACGAAAGTGGAAAGCGCGGTCGGGATGCTGGGCTCTGCGCCGAACAGCGTGTTAGTGGCCAGCGTTTCGTGCTTGCGCCCGGCCTGCTTGCGCCGCGCAAGGCTGGCGACGTCTTCGGCGCGGTACAGGCTGCGCCGCGTATCGGCCGGGTCGGACGTGACCTCGATCTTGCCGCGGCTCACATAGGCGTAGACCGTCTGCGGCCGCACGCCAAGGCGCGCGCACGCCTCGTCCATCGATATCCAGGAACCCATGGTGGTGACTCGTAGAAACTGATTTATGTTGATTTTATATATCAATATTGCATTGATAATCAACTATTGCCTACCATGGCTTCACTCTCCAGCCTGACATCGATCGCACATGAAGCCGCAGATCCTGCAACTGAATCCCATCCTGATCCCTGCCGCCAACGAAGAACTGGCCGCGCTGTATGACGTGCACAAGTACTTTGAAATCGACGACCAGGCCGCGTGGCTGCAACAACATGGCGCATCGATCGAAGCCGTGATCACCGGGGGCCATACCGGCATTTCCCGCGCGATGCTGGAGGCGCTTCCGGCGTTGAAGGTGGTGGCCGTCAATGGCGTGGGCACCGATGCGGTGGACCTTGCATATTGCCGCGAGCGTGGCCTGCCGGTGACGGCCACGCTGGGCGCGCTGACCGAGGATGTTGCCGATCTGGCGATCGGGCTGTTGATTGCCGCGTGCCGCAATATCTGCGCGGGCGATCGCTTTGTACGCGACGGCCAATGGGAGCTGTATCCGCAGCCCAGCGCCATTCCGCTGGCGCGCCGCTTCAGCGGCATGCGCGTGGGCATCGTCGGCATGGGGCGCGTCGGCCGCGCCGTCGCCACGCGCGCCGCGGCCTTTGGCTGCCCGATCCGCTATACGGACCTGCGTGCGATGGACGACGTGCCGCATGAATTCGTGGCCGATCTGGTACAGCTGGCGCGCGACAGCGACGCGCTGGTGTTGTGCGCCGCCGCGGACAAGGCCGAGGGCATCGTCAATGCTGCGGTGCTCGATGCGCTGGGTCCGCGCGGCTTCCTCGTCAACGTGGCGCGCGGGCGCCTCGTCAATGAGGCCGATCTGGTGCGCGCGATCGAGGCCGGCGGCATTGCCGGCGCGGGACTGGACGTATTTGTCGACGAGCCGCGCGTGCCGCTGGCATTGCGTCAATCCGACCGCACCACATTGCAGGCGCATCGCGCCAGTGCCACATGGGAAACGCGCGAGGCAATGGCGCGCATGGTGCTGGACAGCGTCGCGCAGGCGCTTGCCGGCACGCGCCCGAGCATGAGCCTGACCACCTGAGCGCCGCGGCGTATCGATCGCCCAGCCCTGATCGCTTTGCACCCCGGCGCCCGGTTGCCGCACTGCGTAATGCGCGCGGTCGGGCCTCAATCAACGGCACCTAGTTTAGAGAGACCGATGGATTTTGTCTTGCCGCTACCCGCGCCGTGTTCGCTTCCCGTCATGGGCAGTGCCGCGCGGTTTCCCATCGCCCGCGTGTTCTGTATCGGACGCAATTACCGTTGGCGCGATGACGAGCCCGCGCCGCAGGAAATGCCCGCATGGTTCATGAAGCCGGCCACGGCGGTGGATGACGCGGGCGAAGCGCTGCCGTATCCGCCGGGCACCGAGGACTTTTGCCATGAGGTGGAACTGGTGGCGGCGATCGGCCGCGCCGGGCGCGACATCGATCCCGCGCGCGCCCTGGAATATGTGTGGGGCTATGCGGTCGGCCTCGACATGACACGCCGTGACCTGCAGCAGCAGGCCAAGCGAGTCGGCGGCCCGTGGGAGCCCGCCAAGGCATTCGACCACGCCGCGCCGTGCAGCGCGGTGGTGCCCGCCGAAATGTGCGGGCATCCGCAGTCCGGGACGATACGGCTGACGGTCAATCACGCGGAACGCCAGCGCGCGGATGTATCCGAACTGCTTTGGCCGGTGCCCGAGCTGGTGGCGATGCTGTCGCGCTCGGTCGCGCTGATGCCGGGCGACCTGATTTTCACCGGCACACCGGCGGGCGTCGGCCCGGTGCAACGCGGCGACCGGGTACACGCCAGCGTGGCCGGCATCGGCGAACTCGCGCTGACGGTGATGGGATAGATCGCAACCCACATACGCACGGCGCGATGCCGCACATGATGCCTCGATAAAAAATGGAGACAACCTTGAACGCAACCCGAAAGATCGCAGTGGTCACCGGCGCCGGCAGCGGCGTGGGCCGCATGACCGCTCTGGCATTGCTGGACGATGGCTGGACCGTAGTGTTGGCGGGTCGTCGTGCCGACCCATTGCAGACGCTTGTCGCGCAAGCTGCCGAACGGGGCCAGACTGCCCTGGCCGTGCCGACCGACGTCACCGATCCGTCCAGCGTGCAGGCGCTGTTCGACACCGTCGAGCGCGAGTTCGGCCGTGTCGACATGCTGTTCAACAACGCCGGCGTCAACGCACCAGCGGTACCGATGGACGAACTGCCGCTAGACAAGTGGTTCAACGTCGTCAACACCAATGTGAGCGGCGTGTACCTGTGCGCGCGCGCCGCATTCGGATTGATGCGCCGCCAGTCGCCGCAGGGCGGGCGCATCATCAACAACGGATCGATTTCAGCGCATACGCCGCGTCCGTTCACCGCACCCTACACCGCCAGCAAGCACGCGGTCACCGGCCTGACCAAGGCCCTGGCGCTGGACGGCCGCGCGTTCAACATCGTCGCCAGCCAGATCGACATCGGCAACGCACTGACCGAATTGTCCGAACGGATGACGCGCGGTGTGCTGCAGGCCAATGGCACGACCGCGCCGGAGCCGATGATGGACGCGCGCCACGTTGCCAATGCCGTGCGGCATATGGCGTCGCTACCGCTCGACGCCAACGTGCTGAACATGACCGTGATGGCCAGCGCCATGCCTTTTGTCGGACGCGGCTGATTCCAGCTTCTTTCACGCAAACAGAGTCGGCAGCAGCCGTCCACCGCCTTTTCAGGAGACCACCATGCAATCGATCCCCCGTAAATTCGCCGCGCTGCTGAGCGTACTGGCGATGCCCGCCGCGCTGCTGGCAAACCCGGGCGCCGCGTTGGCGCAGCAGCCGTATCCAAGCCGCCCCGTCACGATCATCGTGCCCGCACCGGCTGGCGGCGGCATCGACTTGATCGCGCGCGTGGTCGGCGAAAAGCTGTCGGTCAAGCTTGGCCAGCCATTTATCGTCGAGAACCGTCCCGGCGCGTCCAACAACCTTGGCACCGCGGTGCTGGCCAACGCCAAGCCCGATGGCTACACCATCGGCATCGTCGGGGGCAGCCACAACATCAACAAGTTCCTGTTCAAGAACCTGGGCTGGGACCCGGAGAAGAGCTTCGAGCCGATCGTCTACACGCACGAGATTCCGCTGGTCTTCGCCGCGTATCCCAAGGTGCCAGCCAAGACCGTGCCGGAACTGGTGACATGGATGAAGGCGAATCCGGCCGAGGCCAAGGTGGCAACGTCTGGTCGCGGCAGTGCGCAGGAAATGGCGGCGGAGATGTTCCGCATGGTGAGCGGGGCGCCGGTGCTGCTGGTGCCGTACAAGGGCTCTTCGGCTGCGCATCCGGACCTGATCGCGGGCCGCACGGTGCTCTATATCGACACGATCAGCGCGATTCAGGAACAGGTGAAATCGGGCAACGTGCGCGCGCTGGCGGTATCGACGCGCAAGCGCTCCAAGGCGCTGCCGAACGTGCCCACCGCAGAGGAACAAGGTCTCAAGGGCTACGACGCCAATACCAACGGCGGCTTCCTCGCGCCGGCCGGCACGCCCAAGGAAATCGTCGCCAAGCTCAACACCGAGATCAACGCCGCGCTGAAGTTGCCCGAGGTCCGCGCCAAACTCGAGGCCGCCGGCATCGAGGTGCAGGGTGGCACGCCGCAGGAATACGCGGCGCTGATCAAGTCCGACCTGGCCAAGTGGGGCAAGGTGGTGAAAGAGGCCAACATCCAGCCGGAATGATGGCGGTGGTGGCGTGAACCGCTCGGAAGTTGGGCGAGGGCGATGAGGCACATGCCGCCTCACATATCTCCCCACACATCGCCCCCCGATCACTCCACCGTCACCGACTTCGCCAGATTGCGGGGCTTGTCGATGTCGGTGCCGCGCGCCAGCGCGGTGTGATACGCGAGCAGTTGCATCGGGATGGTGTGCACGATCGGGGACAACATGCCGTAGTGTTCGGTCAGGCGCACGATCTCGAGGCCGTCGGAGGGCTGCAGCGCGCAGTCGATGTCGGCAAAGACGTAGAGCTTGCCGCTGCGCGCGTTCACTTCGTGCATGTTCGACTTCAGCTTCTCCAGCAGGCTGTCGTTGGGCGCCACCGCCACCACCGGCATCTGGTCGCTGATCAGTGCCAGCGGTCCGTGCTTGAGTTCGCCTGCAGCGTAGCCCTCGGCGTGGATGTAGGAAATCTCCTTCATCTTCAGCGCGCCTTCCAGTGCAATCGGATAGTGCATGCCGCGTCCCAGGAACAGGATGTTCTCCTTGCGCGTGAGTTGATCGGCCCAGCCGATGAAATGCGGCTCCAGCGCCAGCACGCGGCTCAATGCATCGGGCAGATGACGCAACGCGCGCAGGTGGCGCTGCTCGTCGGTATCGCTCAGGCGTCCACGGATCTGCGCCAGGGTCAGGGCCAGCAGGAATAGCGCCACCAATTGCGTGACGAAGGCCTTGGTCGACGCGACGCCGATCTCCACGCCCGCGCGCGTGATGAAATGCATCGCGCATTCGCGCACTAGCGCGCTGGTGGCGACGTTGCAGATCGCCAGCGTACGTTGCATGCCGCGCTCGCGGGCCGCATGGACGGCGCCGAGTACGTCGGCGGTTTCTCCGCTTTGGGATACGGCCACCACGAGCGTATTGGGATGGCTGAACGCCTCGCGATAGCGGTATTCGCTGGCGATCTCTATGCGCACCGGCAGGTTTGCCAGCGCCTCGATCCAGTAGCTGGCCGTCAGTGCGGCGTGGTAGCTGCCGCCGCACGCCAACAACAGCACCGAATCGACCTGGGCCATTTGCCGATACGCGCCATCGCCGAACAGCTCCGGCATGATCGACGTGATGTCCTGCAAGGTGTCGGCCACCGCGCGCGGCTGCTCGAAGATCTCCTTCTGCATGTAGTGCTGGTACAGGCCCAAATCGGCCGCAGCGCTGTGCGCCGCCACGGTGTGGACGGCGCGATCCGCGCGCTGGCCGTGGCGGTCGACGATCCAGTGGCGATGCATCTGCACGTCGGCCACATCGCCATCTTCCAGATAGACGATCTGGTTAGTGACGCCGGCGACGGCGATGGCGTCCGACGCAAGGAAATTCTCGCCGTCACCCACGCCCACCACCAGCGGCAAGCCATTGCGCGCGCCTACCAGCCGGTGCGGTTCGTCGCGACAGAGCACGGCAATCGCAAAACTGCCGCGCAGTCGCGCCACGGCTTCGCGCACGGCCTCGAACAGATCACCGTTGTAGAGGTGATCGATCAAATGCCCGATCACTTCGGTGTCGGTCTGGCTGACGAATACATAGCCGTGCTGCTGCAGTTCCGCGCGCAGCGTCTCGTGGTTTTCGATGATGCCGTTGTGCGACACCGCAATACGTGGCGCACGCTCGTCGGGCGAGACATGCGGATGCGCGTTGGCCGTGACCGCCATGCCGTGCGTTGCCCAGCGCGTGTGCGCAATGCCGGTGGCGCCGTCGATCCCGTGCGTCTCGATATCGCGTTGCAGCGCAGCCACGCGCTCCACGCTGCGCGCGCGCACCAGCTTGCCGTGCTGCAGCATGGCCACGCCACACGAGTCATAGCCGCGATATTCGAGCCGCTTCAGCCCATCCACAAGATCTCGCACCACGTTGCGTTGCGCCACCGCGCCAACTATTCCGCACATGACCTCTCCAATTGATTTACGTTAGCGATCGCATTCGATCCATGGCGGCGATGGTAGGGTTGCGGCAATGAAATTTTCTTTCAATAATTTGGCATTTATGAATCAACTCATCGATCAATCCCATCGATGAAATTTTCTTTCACAAAAATCGTATGCCCTTTGCGCCCCCTGTCCCGCTCGATGACCTCGATTGCCGAATCCTGCGCGCGCTGCAGACCGATGCATCGCTTTCAAATGCGGCGCTGGCCGAGCGCGTGTTTGCATCGGCGCCAACCACCATGCGCCGTGTGCGCCGATTACGCGAAACGGGCGTCATCGCGCGGGAAATCGCAGTACTCGATTCCGAGAAGCTGGGCGGCGCGCTGATCGCCATCATCGAGGTCACGCTCGATCGACAGACCGCGGAAGACTGCGCGGCGTTCGAAGCGCAAGTCTGCGCGGAACCGGGCGTCACGCAGTGCTATCGCGTGTCGCCGGGGCCCGATTTCGTGGTGATCGTCGAATTGGCCGATATGGGCGCGTACGACGCCTTTGCGCGCCGGCTGTTCACGGGCGCCGGCAATGTGCGCAACGTGCGCACCTTTTTCTCGACGCATCGCGCCAAGTTCGAAGCCAATGCGCCAATCGGCGCAGGCGCATGACGTTGCGCGAGGCAGGCAACATTTTGCTTTCGCAGCCCCGCTGCTTTGGCAATAGACTGAATGGCATCGCGCAGCAAGGCGCAGCTGTCTTTTGTCAGCCAATCCCCAGTCCAGCGAGCATAGAGCCATGTCGATTCCGCACCTGACCTCCGGCCAGACCACGAGCGTGAAGCCGCTCGGCGTCGATCTGAAAAACACGCCCACCACCGCGCTGTTCAAGGTGCCGCATCTGGAAGTGGCGCGTCTCGTGCTGCTGGCGGGCAAGCAGATGCCGCCGCATGCGGTGGCGGGCCCAATGACGATGCAGTGTCTGGAAGGGGAAATCGAGATCGCCTTCGATGGCGGGTCGCGTCGGCTGCGCCAGGGCGACCTGATCTATCTGGCCGGCAACGTCCGGCATGACGTAAAGGCCGTCAGCGACGCCTCGGTGCTGATGACCATAGTGCTGCTCGATAACGGCGCTTAGACGCGCGCTGCGAGCGGAAGCGGCGGCGCCGCAGCGCCGCCAGCCTGTTACTGCACGCCAGTCGCCTTGCGCTGCGCGAGCAGCTTCTGAATCTCCGCCTCGGTTTCCTTGTAGCGTCCTTCGCCATAGTGCTGATAGACGATACGGCCCTCGGCGTCGATCAGGTACGTGGCCGGCCAATACTGGTTCCGATACGCCGACCATGTGCCGTACCCGTTGTCCTGCGCCACCGGATAGCGGATATCGAAGCGCTTGAGCGCGGCCTGCACATTGGCGGTCGATTTCTCGAACGGAAACTCCGGCGTGTGCACGCCCACCACCACCAGTCCCTGGTCCTTGTATTTGTCGTACCACTGCTTGACGTATGGCAGGGTATTGACGCAGTTGCCGCACGCATAGGTCCAGAAATCGACCAGCACCACCTTGCCGCGCAGGCCCTGCATCGTCAGCGGCTCGCTGTTGAGCCACTGCGTGATGTTGACGAATTCCGGCGCCACGCCCTGATCGCCCATCCTGGGACTTTCAGCGATGGCACCGGTGCCGAAGGTGTAGATCGCCGCGATGCCGGCGGCGGCCAGTACGGCGCGAATGAGGTTGCGCATGATCGGGAGCGTGACGACGTTGTGTTGAATCGAGCGATTGGGGCAATCGGGGCTTGCTGGCGATGCGGTGGCAGCCGCTCAGACCAGCACGGTCTCGATCTGGATATTGCCGTGCAGCGCTTTCGAATACGGGCAAGTGCGGTGCGCGGTCTCCACCAGCTCCTGCGCCACGTCGCGCTCGATGCCGGGGATGTGCACGTGCAGGCGCGCCTGCAGCAGGTATTCGATGCTCGCCGTGCCCAGGTCGATCTCGGCATCCACCGACAGGTCAGCAGGCAACTGGATCTTGCGCTTGCCCGCAGCCAGGCCGATGGCGCCGATGAAGCACGCCGACCAGCCGGCGGCCAGCAACTGCTCGGGATTGGTGCCCTGGCCCTTGCTGCCGGGCGACGACAGCGCGATGTCGAGCCTGCCGTCGTCGCTATGCGCCTTGCCGTCGCGGCCTCCGGACGTGACGTGGACCTTGCCGGTGTACAGCACTTTTTCGATGCGGGTCATGATGAATTCCTTGTTGCGAGTGGTTTGGGTAAAAGGGCTCAAGAACATGCTGCGGGATCAGGCGTAGGCGCCGTCCAGATAGGGGTCGACCTTGCGGGCCGGATCGGCAGAAACGCCGGTGCGGTCCATGCCTGCCAAGGTGCGCGCACCGTCGTAATACGGATCGACCTTGCGCGCGCCGTCGTAGTACGGATCGACAGCGCGGGCCGGCGGGGCCGATACGCCTGTGCGATCAAGTCCGGCCACCACGTGGGCGCCGTCGTAATAAGGGCTGCGCTGGTCCTGCACGCCGCGTGCGCCGTCGGTGTACGGGTCGTGGGCATCGGACACCGAGCGTGCGCCTTCGCTGAAAACGTCGCGCGCGCCTTGCACGGCACGTGCGCCGTCAAGGTACGGGTCGCGGGCGCCGGTCACAGCGGCTTGCGCGCCAGCGGCGGCGGCAACCAGGGCGACGGCGAGAACCAGGCGTTGGGTGAAGGTCTTGGACATGATTGGCTTCCTTTATCTGAACGTTGAGTGTTTGCGATGTGCAATCGGTACTTCACGGTTGTGCAGAAGCGGCGTCTCCGGCTTTTCGTCGTTGCGTTGCGCTGCCACGGAACGTATTTAAGGCGCCCCACGTATCGCGCCCGTAGCGGATTTCGGGCGGTTATGTCAGGCCACGTATCGCAGCGGCGGGCTGATACAAAGACGTACAAAAAGGCTCAAGCAATGCGCGGCCGACGCAGCGCGCACCGTCGGAAAGGCTGGCCGGATGCCAGGCGGCGATGGGGGACATGGCGCGGGATGCGCCCAGGCAATACGCCGAAAACGACGCGGCCGCGCCTTTGAGGGCGCGGCCGCGATGAAGACAAACGCGCTCAAGGCGCGCGGGTGGTTAGCTGGCTAGCCGATGCGAATTTCCGCCGCCAGGCCGCCGCCTTCGCGATTGCGCAGCTTCAGCGATCCGCCGATCGCCACCGACAACTGGTGCGCAATGGCCAGGCCCAGCCCCGTGCCGCCCGTTTCGCGGCTACGCGACCCTTCCAGCCGCACAAACGGCTGCAGCACCGCATCGAGCTTGTCGTCGGGAATGCCGGGACCGCGATCCATCACGTCGATCAGCACCGCGTCGCGCTCGCGCCGCACGCTGACCTCGGCCGCACCGCCAAACTTGATCGCGTTGTCGACCAGATTGGTCAGGATGCGCCGCAGCGCGTGCGGCCGCGTCACGATCGCGCCGCCCACGTTCTGTTCGATCGTTACATTCTTGCCGGTGTCCTGATAGTCGTAGACCAGGCTTTCCACAAACGATCCCAGATCGATACGCGACGCTTTTTCGCCCTCGCCGCTGGTGGACCGCGCATACGCCAGCCCTTCCTGCACCAGCGTCTGGATTTCCGCCAGATCGTTCACCATCTTGCGCTTTTCCTCGGAATCCTCGGCCATCTCGGCGCGCAGCTTCATGCGCGTGATCGGCGTCTGCAGGTCGTGGGAAATCGCCGCAAGAATCTGCACGCGCTCGGCCACGAAGTGCGCGATACGCTCGCCCATCGCGTTGAATGCCCGCGCGGCGCGCGCCACTTCGGTGGGGCCGCCTTCGTCCAGCGGGGCCGCCTTCGCGTTGGGATTGAGGGCATCGGCGGCGTCGGCCAGCGCAACCAGCGGACGGATCGACTGCCGCACGGCGAACCAGCAGCACACGATCAGCAGCAGCAGTTGCAGTACCAGCACATAGGGCAGCCACTGCGCCACCGGCGTCATGCGCGGATGCACGTCGATGGTCAGCGGGCTGCCGTCGCTGAGCGTCAGGTGCGCCTGCACCTGCTTGCCGTCGCCCGGAATCGACTCGACCGTGACCGCAAAACGCCCGCCCGTGGCCTCCATGATGCGATCGGCAATGTCCTTGCCGCGCTGCGTCATCTCGGGCACGCCGCGCAAACCCGGGCCGAGGATATATTGATAGTTGCCGCGGTTCACGCGCGGCAGCCACTGCGGACGCTCCGCGGCAGGCAGCCGGTCCAGAATGGCGACCGAAGTGGCCACGTCGGTCTCCAGCGTGCCGAGCATCACCTGACGCGCCGAAACATAGCGCTCGCCAAACAGCACGGCAAACGACATCAGGTGGGCAACGATCAGTCCCGTCAGCAGGATCAGGAAGAGGCGCGATCTCAGCGTACGCGGCCCGCGCCAAAGGCGTGCATTCACTGACGCGCCTCCTTGATTTCCACCGGCATCGAGAACACGTAGCCCTCGCTGCGCACGGTCTTGATATACGCCGGCTCGCGCGCATCGTCGTTCAGGCGCTGGCGCAGCCGGCTGACCAGCAGATCGACCGAGCGCTCGAACATGTCGGCTTCGCGGCCCTGAGTGAGGTTGAGCAGTTGGTCGCGATTGAGCACGCGTTGCGGATGATCGACGAACACGCGCAACAGCCGGTATTCGGCGCCGCTCAGCGCCACGATGGTGCCTTCGCTGTCGATCAGGTGGCGCGCGGTAGTGTCGAGCTGCCAGGTGCCAAACGCGAGGATCTGCCCCGCCTCGGTGATCTGCAGGTTGGGCGGCAGCATGCGCGTGCGGCGCAGCACGGCCTTGATGCGCGCCAGCAGTTCCCGCGCGGCAAATGGCTTGGTCAGGTAATCGTCTGCGCCCATTTCCAGGCCGATGATGCGGTCGGTCTCGTCGTCGCGCGCGGTCAGCATCAGGATCGGCGTGGCCTTGTGCTTGCCCGCGCGCAGCTCGCGGCACAGCACCAGACCGTCGTCGCCGGGCAGCATCACGTCCAGCACGATCAGGTCGACGGCGTTGGCTTCCAGGAACTGTCGCATCTGGCGGCCATCGGGCGCCATGGTCACGCGCAGGCCGTTTTTGGTCAGGTAGGTCGAGACCAGTTCGCGGATTTCCCGGTCGTCGTCCACGATCAGGACATGGTCCACATGCGATTCCATCTATGTCACCCCTGGAAGAATATTTTTTGAGAATGTGAGCAATGCGTCTGTTGGCGAGATTGTATGGGCGTCGGTCGGCTTTCGTGTATCGCAATGTATCTGGGCGCCTGAGCCCACAAAGCGGTACAACTTTCCGCATTGACGACACATTCAACGTAGATGCCAGGCGCCAAATCGGGACATGCCAAACCGCCGGACCAACCGTTGGTCCGACTCTGCCGAAAGGACCCCGATCATGACACTGCTGATCCTTGCCTACCTGGGTGGCGCGCTCACCATTCTCAGTCCCTGCATCCTGCCCGTGTTGCCGTTTGTGCTGGCGCGCACCGGCCAGCCGTTTGTGCGCGGCCGGCTGCCCATGCTGGCCGGCATGGCGCTGACGTTTGCCGGCGTGGCAACGCTGGCGTCGGTGGGCGGCGCGTGGGCGATCGCGGCTAACCAGTACGGGCGCTACGCAGCGCTGGCGCTGCTGGCCGCATTCGGGCTGGCGCTGCTGGTGCCGCGGCTGGCCGATGCGATGACGCGCCCGGTGGTGGCGCTGGGCAACCGGCTGGCCGGCAACGGCGCGTCGGCCGATGCATCGCCGTGGGCGTCGCTGTCGCTGGGCGTGGCCACCGGCATGCTGTGGGCGCCATGCGCCGGCCCGATCCTGGGCATCGTGCTGACGACGGCGGCACTGCAAGGCGCGAGCGTGCAAAGCTCGCTGTTGCTGACGGCCTATGCGGCCGGCGCGGCCACATCGCTGGCGGCGGCGCTGGGCGTTGGCGGGCGCCTGTTTGCGGCGATGAAGCGGTCGATGGGCGCCGGCGAATGGCTGCGGCGCGGGCTTGGCGTAGGCGTGCTGGGCGGCGTGGCCGCGATTGCCGCGGGCGCCGACACCGGCCTGCTGGCGCAATTGTCGGTCGGCAGCACGGCACGGCTGGAACAGGCGCTGGTCGACCGTTTCCACCCCAGGCCGGGCGCAGTGCGTAGCGCCAGCCTGACCACCAGCGAGGAGGCCGGTCAGCTCGACAATACGCCGCAGCAGGCCGCGCTGGCCGCCGCAACCGTGCGACCGGCCGCGATGCTGCTGGCCGCCAACGACACCAGCGCCGGCTTTGCCAGCCGCCTGCCCGTGGAGGGCCGCCTGCCGTCGCTGGACGGAGCGGTGCAGTGGTTCAATTCGCCGCCGATTTCGCGCGATCAACTGCAGGGCAAGGTCACGCTGGTCTATTTCTGGACGTATTCGTGCATCAACTGCATCCGCACACTGCCGTATCTGCGCGCATGGGCGGACAAGTACAAGGATCAGGGCCTGACTGTGCTGGGCGTGCACACGCCCGAATTCGCGTTCGAGAAAAACCCCGACAACGTGCGTCGCGCCATCGGCGACTTCAAGATCGGGTTCCCGGTGGCCGTGGACAGCGATTACCGGCTCTGGAACGCCTTCCACAACAACTACTGGCCGGCCGCCTATTTCGTCGATGCGCGCGGCAATATCCGCCACCACCAGTTTGGCGAAGGCGACTACGCCAACTCCGAGCGCGTGATCCAGCAATTGTTGGCCGAAGCCGGCAAGCCTTCGGCCTCGCGCGACGTGGTAACCCCGGACGCGCCCGGTGCGCAAGCCGCGCCGGACCTGCGGCACGTGGGATCAGGCGAGACCTACGTCGGCTATCGGCAGGCCGAGAATTTTGTGTCGCCGGGCGGGCTGCGCCAGGACAAATCGCGCGACTACACGGTGGGCGCGCTGCGTCTGAACCAGTGGGGGCTGACGGGCCAATGGACCGCGGGCGCGGAACAGGCAACGCTGGACCGCGCCGGCGGTGGCATCGCCTATCGCTTCCTGGCGCGCGACCTGCATCTGGTGCTCGGGCCAGCCGCCGATGGCCGCGCCGTGCGCTTTGTGGTGACGATCGACGGCAAGCCGCCCGGCGCCAGCCACGGCGCGGACATCGACGCAAACGGCAATGGCGCGATCACCGCCACGCGGCTCTATCAGTTGGTCAGGCAGGCGGGCGACGTGGGCGAACACACGTTCGAGATCCGCTTCCTGGATCCGGGCGCACAGGCCTACGCGTTCACGTTTGGCTGATCGTCACGCGTCGGCGCCAAATGCAGGCGCGGCAAGCTGGCGCGCGTGATCGCGCAAATCCGCGGGCCAGGCGGCCGACAAGGCGAGAAACTGGTCGCGGTTGCCGTTGTACAGCGCGCGCGACGCTTCCTCGTAACCGGGTTGATTGCCCAGCATCGTCGACATGAAGCGGTCGGCGGCGGCCTTGGCGCGACCGGCAGCCAGATCGAAGCCGTGCCCCTTGCGCGCGGCGTCCACCAGCTTGCGCAGCGTCACCGATGCGCCGCCCGGCTGGTCGCCCAGCCAGTCCCAGTGGCGCGGCAGCAGCGTGACTTCGCGCGCCACGACGCCGAGCTTGGGACGTCCACGCTTGCCCTGCGCGTCGTCGGCGGCCGCCGGGGTGGCCGCGGCTGGGGAAAGTCGCGCGGCGATGTCGGCGTCGCTGCCGCGCAGGTCGAAATCGACCTGACGGCCGCTCTGGTCGTCAAAGGCCAGAATCGATTGGTTGGGGTCGGCGCGCAGCGCGGCGGCCACCGCCAGCGCCACCTGCGCGGGCGTGCCAGCGGCCAGGCGACGCTCGCCAGCAAAGGCGGTACAGCTTTCCACGTCTTCCATTTGGGTCTCCGTTGGGATCGGGTTGGGATCGAGATTCGATCGAAGACGCGATATTACCCGGGTAATATTTGGCCGTCAATTCTATCCGGGTAATAATTTGCCGAGGATCAAAGTTGGCCGGACCGATATCGCACATTGGGGAGCTTGCGCGCGGATTCCCGCAGGTGGGAACCCATCAGGATTTGCCGCGTGGACGAGTCAGAGGTTGGCTCTTTGCTGAGGCCGACGACGCAGGGTCGGATACACGTCAGGCTTGATCTCGGTTTTTGACCGGCCGATCCGCGCATGGCACGATCGCGGGTCTCGACGCCTCGAACCCACCAACAGGAGATTGAATGACCGGAATGCGGTTTTTGCTGATTGCGGCAGTGGCCACGCCATTGCTGGCCGCCTGCGCCAGCGGCGCCAACCCCGAGTATCTGGAATCGCGCGACGCCACGCGCATCCACTCCGATGCCAGCGTGGGAGATCTTGTCCTGTGCCTGAAGCGCAAGCTCGGCGACGACGCTGAAATCGAGGCCTATCCGGAACCGGGCCGCGTCGATGTGCGCGTCGGCTACGGTCACCAGGCCAGCGCCGGCTATTCCTACCTGATAGCGCTGCGCGCGGCGGCATCAGGCACCGACGTGGACATTCGTAGCGCCGACCAATGGCGGCCGATGCTGAGCAAAAGCCGCGTCACCGGGTATGTGCAAGACTGCAAGCCCGGTACGGCCATCAAGTAAGCATTCCGACGCCAGCGGCAGGCGTCTACCAGGACAATGCATAGCGAGGGCTGACACCCCTCGCTTTTTTATTTCCCCGACCGCCGCCTGACCACAACGCTCGTCGCTTGTCGCATGCAGCGCCGTATCGCTAATCACATCGTTCGCGAAGCGCAATCAATACGCGCCACCCATCGGTCGTGCACACTCCCGCACGGTCAAGCGCCAGGTTGCAATTCGCCAGCGTCCCCGTTTGCTTTCGAAGTCGTCGGCCAAGCGATATCCCTTCGCGCCATGGGAATTATTTTTTGCCGATGCCTATCGCATCAAAGTCGAATCGCCTGCTTCTTGCTTCATTTGTTTTATTCATTTCATATAAACTCTAATGGATATTGTCTTTTCCTATCCTGATGCCTATTGCATAAAGGTCGATTCGGTCGACAACCCTGATTTCACGTGGCTGATCATCGGCACAGAGACCGGCGCCCGCAATCACTATGGAACGGGCCATATCTGCATCAACGGCAATGTGCTTGACGGTCACCAGCTTGCTGCCTTCCTCAGGCGCACCGTGCCGGGCCAAATCATGAGCCGCGTGCGGCAGGTGATTTTGGCGATCAGCAATTCCGGCGCGCCATATGTCGCCCAGCCCGAGGGCTCTCCGCCCGCCTACCACGTGCAACCCGCGGCCCAGCTGCCTTCATACAGCGCTTTGTGCGAAAGAAACGCGCCCTTCCCACCGTCGTACCAATCGCTACACCCAAGCCCGTCCTTCGAGGATTCGATCAACCGCAGCATCGCGCAGGACCTGGCAAAAGTCCTGGGGCCGCCGATCTTTGTCCTGGGCTTCCAGGGCCAGCTCGACGTGAGCAATGCGTGGAACATCTATGCCTCGATCCACTACAACCGGCCGCCACGCGTGAAAGCCCTGCCATGGCGACGCCACACGATTCCCGCCCATCAGGAACCCTTTGCGATCAGGATGGGCGGCCCGTTCCTGCGCACCTACCTCTTTTTCGGCGGCGACATGTGGTGCGGCACTCGATATGTGCGCAGACAAGGCTCGCCTGTGTCGATGGCCTCCATGAGCGTGACGTCCAGGAACAATAATTGGACCCGCGGCGATGACCACGGCCGGGTGATCTGAAAATCGTCGTATTCCCACACAGGCCAATCGCCGCCGGTGTGGCCGCTGTGGGAATTTACTGGCGATAATGCTTTATCAGATTCTGACTATTCCGTAGAACATTTACTAATAGCAATTCAGCACCCACAGCGATCAAAACGCATGGCAACCCTTTAGCGCAAACTGTGTTGTGGCCATACCAAGTTTCTGACAAACCGTACGATTCAGATTGGCATGGTCTAACCCAACGTAATTGGACATACCATGCAAATCATTTTTTCTCATTCCGATTCCTATTGCGTAAAAATTCAATCATCGCAACGTTCGAACGAAAACTGGTTGATCATTGGCTCATCGATAGCCGCTACCCACTCGAACGGGACGGGACGAATTCGCATCAAGGGCACCTTATTGGCCGGGTTTCAGCTTGGCGAACTGCTAAAACGGACTGTGCCACCCGACATCTGGGAAAAAACCGACCAAGTCGTCCTCGCCTGCAGCGATTCGGCCTGGCCGATCTTTACACCGACTTACCCTGAGGGGCCGCCGCCCTTGTACGATGCGGTGCGGGACGCTTCCCCACCCGGGATGCCGCCTTCCTATGCCTATGCCTCCACAAATGGCTTTACGACAACGGCCAATCCGCGTCCCCTTCGTCCTCTTCCTAGTGCTGGACAGACCGACCGGAGTATCGCCCACGAGCTTTCGGTAGCGCTCGGGCGCCGAATTTTCGTGCGGGGTTTTATTGGCGAAGTCCGCGCGCGCGACCCGTGGGAAATATACGCATCGATTCATCACAACAAGCCGTCGAGGGCGCACACCTTTCTGTCCAAGATCTTGCCGATCAAACCGCACCACGGCGGGCGAGTCAAAGTCAAAACCGTGGGTGCAGACAGCTTCGGTGCGCTGCACGCGGTCTTCTATCGCAACGGACGCAAACTGGCCACCGATTCTCTACAGGGACGCGACGGCACGAAGATCCCCTTGAGCATTCCCGATGTGGTGCGTCGGGCGTATGTGCCCTGATGCGCGATCGTCGCCGGACGAAACGGGCAGCGGACGCTGTCCAGCAACGCGATCAAGAAGCAACAGCGCAGGCCCCATCGTGACGACCTGCGCTGCGGTACACGCAAATTTCGGCGATGTCTGAATCTGACAGCGCCGATTCGCTTTAGCCCTGTTTGTCGCCCGGATTGGCCGCAAGCAAATCGGCCATATCGTCGGCGTGCTCTTCCTCTACCGCGAGGATGCTTTCCATCAAGCGGCGCGATGTCGGGTCCTTTTCTCCGATGTATTGGATGATTTCGCGATAGGTGTCGATCGCGATGCGCTCGGCCACGAGATCTTCCTTGATCATGTCGGTCAGCGTGGCGCCTTCCACATATTCGGCATGACTGCGCGAGGCCAGGCCCTCGGGCGAAAAATTGGGCTCACCGCCCAGTTGCACGATGCGCTCGGCGATCTGGTCCGCATGGCCTTGTTCCTCGTTCGAGTGCGCCAGAAACTCCTCCGCTACGCTTTTCGAATTGGGGCCCTTGGCCATGAAGTAATGGCGCCGATACCGCAGCACGCAAACGATCTCCGTAGCCAGCGCGTCGTTGAGCAGCTTGATCACGGTGTCACGCTCGGCGCTGTATCCGGCGGTCACCGCGCCGTCGTCGATGTGCTGGCGGGCGCGCTCGCGCAGCGTCTTGATATCCGTTAGGAACGGTTGCTTCTCAGCCATGGGGACTCCTTCGTCATCGTTCGAATAATCCCGCCCCGGATAACCCCGTGCGTGGATGGCCGTGGTCAAGCGACTCAATGGCACATTGCCGCGCGCGAGATGGGGGAGCGGACTTTACCGCTGCAGGCAAAATCGATGCCACTCCGCCAACGCTGGTAAAACCGTCGCCCGCTTGCCATTGGGATGTGTTTTTTACAATCGCGCGGGTGGCCTGTTTGCAATATCGACGACTCGCGGCCTTGGCGCGAAATCCGACGAAGGTATGAGAGGCGCAACCCTATGCGTGACTTGCCTGGCCCTCTGGAGGCGGGTAGGGTTCGTATCGGCCATTTATGTCTTATCAGGCCCATTCAAATCACCGATTCAGGGGGAATCCGTCTTATGACACCGCATTCGGAGCATCGCATCCGCCGCGCCGCCGCCGCTGTTCTGGGACCGATGGCCGTCGCCTTCGCCATTGGCGTCGCCGCGCTGCCGCTGGCTGCCACCGCGGCGCAGGCCGCGCCGCCAGCACAGCAGAAGACACAGGCGCCGGGCTTCTATCGCATGATGGTCGGCCAGTTCGAGGTGACCGCGCTGTATGACGGCTATATCGATATCGATCCCAAGGTGCTCAAATACACCAGCGCACGCGAGGTGCAGAGCCTGCTGGCGCGCATGTTCGTCGCCTCCACGCCCGGCATGCAGACGGCGGTCAATGCTTACCTGGTGAACACCGGCTCGCACCTGGTGCTGGTGGATACGGGTGCCGCCGCGTGCTTCGGGCCCACGCTGGGCGGGATCCTGAACAACCTGCGCGCGTCCGGCTACACGCCCGAGCAGGTGGACACCGTGCTGCTTACGCACCTCCACGGCGACCACGCCTGTGGCCTCAGCGCCGACGGCAAGCCGGTATTCCCCAACGCCACGGTCTACGCCGACAAGGCCGACGCCGACTACTGGCTCAGCGAGGCCAGCGAGGCCGCCGCGCCCGAATCGGCAAAGGGTTTATTTGCGATGGCGCGCAACGCGATGGCGCCGTACCAGGCCGCCAATCGCTTCCAGACCTTCAACGCCGCGGCAGGCCAAGCGCCGATTCCTGGCGTGCAGACCATGGCCACGCGCGGCCACACGCCGGGCCATACGAGCTATCTGTTCACATCGGGCAACGACCGGCTGCTGTTGTGGGGCGATATCGTGCATAGCCACGCCACGCAGTTCCGTCGTCCCAACATCTCGATCGAATTCGACACCGATAGCCATCAGGCCGCGCTGACGCGCCAGCGCGTGCTGGCCGAGGCGGCCAAGGGCAAGCTGTGGGTGGGCGGGGCGCATCTGCCGTTCCCGGGGCTGGGACACGTGCGGCGCGACTCTGTCGGCTACGCCTGGGTGCCGGTCGAGTTCGGGCCGATCCGCAACGATCGTTGATGGCCCACACACGGCGGCGTGCACACCAGCGCGCCGCCGTGCGAACATGGCAGCCTTGATCGTCCCGGCCTGTCATTCCGATGATTATTCGCCCGCCGCTTCACTGGTTCCGCATGCTGTTCGTGCTGCGTGGGTCGGTCCTGCCCAGGATTGCCCCGCAACTGGTGGCCATCACGCTGTTCGCGGCGGTCATCACGGCCGCGCACGGGCGCATCGGCGACTGGAAGGTGTCGCTGAACTTCGTACCGTTTTCGCTGATCGGCCTGACGCTGGCGATCTTCCTGGGCTTTCGCAACAGCACTAGCTACGCGCGCTACTGGGAGGCGCGCACGTTATGGGGCAGCGTGCTGAACGAATCGCGCTCGCTCACGCGCCAGGCGCTGACGCTGGTGGCGGACAAGAGCCACGCGCGGCATCTGGCCTACCGGCTCTGCATTTTCATTCACGCGCTGCGCCATCAATTGCGCGGCACCGACGCCTGGGCCGACCTTGCGCCGTTCATGGATGAGGCGGACGCCGCGCGCCTGAAAACGGTGCGGTATCGGCCGGCCATTGCGCTGCTGCTGGCGGGCGAATGGGTTGGCGACCGTTTGCGCGCCGGCCAACTGGCCGCGCCGCTCGCGCATTCGATGGAAACCTCGCTCAATCAGCTCAGCACCGCGCTGGGCGGATGCGAACGCATTGCCGGCACGCCGATTCCGTTCACGTATTCGGTCATCATCCATCGCTGCATCTATCTGTACTGCGCGCTGCTGCCGTTTGGCCTGCTGGACACCATTGGCCTGATGACGCCGGTGATCGTCTGCTTTATCGCCTACACGTTTTTTGCGCTCGAAGCGCTCAGCGCGGAAATCGAAGAGCCGTTCGGCGAGGAAGCCAACGATCTGGCGCTCACGGCGATGACGTACATGATCGAATCGACGGTACTGGAGATGATTGGCGAGCCGCCGCGCAGCGCCGCGCCCGTGCCGCGCGATTACATCCAGATCTGAGCGGCCGGGGGGGCGCGTGGTTAGAATCCCTTTCGCTCCGTCAGGGCCGGCGCATGCCCCGCGGCCCCCGCGCACCGCCTACGCCTTCGGACGCCTGACCGCGCGCACCTTGCCGCTGTCGCCCCCGCCGCAATAGAAGCGCTCGGCACCATCGGCTTCCAGCCCCGATACGCCCACGCCCGGCGGCATCTCGATCGATTCCAGCAGCTTGCCCGATTGCGGATCGATGCGCCTCAGCTCGCTCTGATCGCCTTCCCACGTGCCATGCCACAGTTGCCCATCGACCCACGTCACCCCGGTCACAAACCGGTCGGAATTGAGCGTGCGCAGCACGTGGCCCGTTTCGGGGTCGATTTGGTGGATCTTGCGTGCGCGATATTCCCCAACCCAGAGCGACCCTTCGGCCCACGCCATCCCGGAGTCATTGCCATGTCCCGGGGCCGGAATCGTCCCCACCACGCGACCGGTTTGCGGATCGATTTTCTGGATGTGGCTCTCGGAAATCTGAAACAGGTAACGGCCGTCGAACGCGGTACCCGCATGCGCCGGCACCGCGATCTCGCCCTGCGTCTTGCCGCTGGCCGGATCGAGCGCCAGCAGTTTGTCGCCAACGGCAAACCACACCTGCCGCCCGTCGTAGGTCAGCCCATGCACATGGGTGACGCCCTCGAATGGGCCGTATTCCCGAACGATATCTGCGGTGGATCGCTTCATGATGGTTTCCTCTCGAACACGTTGATGATGAAACCATCCTACGCGCCGGGCGGCAGCACGGGGAGTAACAACGGCGTCGCGAATCCGGTTGGCGGCGGCGTCATCCAGCGGCGCACGCGGCCATTTCCGATCGATTGCACATGGCCTGTACCGGCCAGCGCATCGAGCGAGCGCTGCACCGTGCGCTGGCTGGCGCCTAGCGCCAGAGCCAGCGCCGAACTCGACCACGATTGTCCATCCGCAAGACAAGCCAGCACGGCAGCATGCGCCGCATCGACGGGATGCGCGAGCACCACGGCGTCGCCCGTGCTGCGTACCACCAGGCCAAAGCCGCGCGCGGTAGCCTGCACGCTGGCGATCTGCCGCAGCGCGGCCCGCAGGCGGCCGATCTCGACGCGCAGCCGTGCGCGATGTGTTTCGTCGGCACGCCGAATGCGAAACACTCGCGCAATCAGGTCGTCACGGGCCATATCGCCGGGCCATGCCTCGGCCAGCGCGCGGGCGATGCCGAACAGCACGGGACGCCGCGTCAACGGCACGATTTCCGCGCCCATGCGGACCGCCATGCGGCACGCATCGACAATCAACGCCGGAGACGCCAGCAGCGCTTCCACATCGCTCAGCAACATCGGCCGCACACTGCCGCGCGATATCAGGCGTGCCACCGGCAAGCGCAAGCGCTGCATCGCGTGTTCGATTTCGGTGGACAAGGCGGCGATGCCGGCCTGCCGGGCGGCCTGTTCCGCGCGCTGCAGCGCCGCGAGCGCGGCGGCCGAGCGCAGCCGACGGATGGCGATGCCCGCCACCACCAGTTCGTGCGATGCGCGCAACGGCGGCGGCAACGGCGACGGATCGAGATCTGCAATGACATGTTCGGCGGCGTCAAGCTGGCCCACCAGCAAATGGTGGCGTGCGGCCAGATAGCGCGCGTGCGCGGCGTTAACGACATCGGCGTGGTTTTCCAGCACGCGCCGTGCGGCGTCCAGCGATTTCTGCGGCCAGTTCAGATCGCGCGAAGCCAGCGCGATCTCCGCTTCGGCCACGACGCAGCGCGCCCGGGCCAGTGCTTCCTTGGGACCGAACGCCCGACCGGCGGCGCGCAGCAATCCGCGCGCCAGGGCGAAGTCGCCCAACTGAGCCATGGCGATGCCGCGCAAGGCCAGCGCGGGCGCATCGTCGCGCAGCGCAATGCGATTCAGCGCGCCAAGCGGGTCGCCCGCCGCCAGCGCACGCGCCGCCGCCGTGATCAATGAATCCATTGGAATCCCGCCACATGTCGCTCCGCTGATCGATGCCGGCGCCTAATCTAGCATAGGGTTCGCGCGCTCTAGCGACGCGTACGCAACGGCAGGAACCGGGAAAATCCATGGCGACGCCTGTTCAGTCCAAGGCGGGAGAAGTACCTCAGCATCGCATCGTCGGAGGTAGTACGGGCCGCGTGATACCAGAGCGCGCGCCGCTCTTGTTCATCGAGCGACAGATCGATATCGGCGCCCGGACCGCCCTCGTGAACCTGGACCGCCACGCCGAATCCGTTGAGATGCAGTACGGATACCGCCGCCCCTGAGCGCCCCACGCACATACGGAAATTCTGCAGCTCGTTGCCATTGCCATCCCCCGGCAACGCGGCAATCGCAATCATGTCTTTCGGGGATTCTGTCGTCACATCCGTTTCAAACCCGCGCACCAGTATGGGCGAAAGACGCGCCGACAGCAGGCTCGATATGCTGGCCATACCGGTGGTGGTGGCCGAATTCCCCGCCGCGATCACGATCTGATTGACGGTGGTCCTGAAATCCGGGCAATGCCGCTGCAGCTCCGCCACCAGCTTGCCAGGATCCATCATGCGGCCATCGATGTGCACCGCCCGGAAATCCCGGCAGCGATATGCACTGATGATCAGCCATCGTTTTCCCGGCATTTCCGATGGGATCGAAATGCAATAGGAATCCAGATTCGCAAATACTATTCTGTTCACGGTAATCAGCCTTTCACAAACGCGCGGAAATTTGCCGCCCGTTCATTCATCCAAACAGGCGCCGAATTGTCCTTGGTTGCGCTGTATTCCGCACTGATCCGAGTAAGACTGAATCAATTTTTCCCCGCATCGAACGATCGGGAGTTCCGCCCGACGGCGGTGTTGGGGACGCCGGTGCTATCGTTCGGTTGTTCCCGACTGCGCCCGCCCATCGTTGATGCCAGAACGCACCATGCATGCTTCGACCACGCCGCTCTGGCTGCGTATCGCGCCCGCGATGTTCCTGTTGCTATGGTCGAGCGGCTTCGTATTCCTGAAACTCGGTCTTCAGTACGCCGATCCGCTGACCTTCCTGGCGTTGCGCTACGCATGTGTGGTGGCGCTGCTGATCGGCCCGTGCCTCTGGATACGGCCCGCGTTGCCGCCCGGCATCGCGCCATGGCTGCATCTGGCGATGGTCGGCTTGCTGATTCAGGCCGGCTATTTCGCTTTCACCTATCTCAGCCTGAAGTTCGGAATGTCCGCCGGCGCGGTGGCGCTGGTGACGTCGCAGCAGCCCATCCTGATCGGACTACTTGCGCCGGCGCTGGCCGGCGAGCGCGTCGACGCCACCCGCTGGGCCGGCCTGGCGCTCGGCGTTGCGGGGGCGACGATGGTGATCATGGCGAAATCGTCGATCGATCTCAGTTCACCGCTGGCGCTGGTGTTTGCGGTGCTAGCGTTGCTGGCCATGACTACGGGCACGTTGTGGGAGAAACGTTTTGGCGTGTCGGTGCACCCGGTGCTGGCCAACACCGTGCAATACGCTGTCGGCCTGATGGTGACCGCGCCGCTGGCCTTTCTGCTGGAGCCGATGCACGTGCAATGGACGGCCGGCCTGTTTGGATCGCTGGCGTATCTGGTGATCGGCAATTCGCTGGTGGCCATCACGCTGCTGCTGGCGATGATTCGGCATGGCGAGGCGTCGCGCGTATCCGCGCTGTTCTTTCTGGTGCCGCCTGTCACGGCGGTGATCGCATTCGCGGTGCTTGGCGAAGCGATACCGCCGATGGCCTGGCCGGGCATGGCCATCGCCGCCGCAGGCCTGTATCTGGTGATGCGCCGACGACCGGGTGCCATCGACTGAAGCCACCGGCGGGTCGCGAGGCACGCGCGCGGCGGTTCTCGCCGCGTGGCTGCCGGAAGTCCGTCCAAGCATCCCTCACGTTCCGCCGAGACCGATTCAACGGCGGCGCCGCCCTCTTTCGTAGGCCGGCGGCCGGTCAACGTCGGGTGGGCGTCAGGCGCCGTCCATCTCGCTCCGTCGTACGTCGCGCTCAATAGCCGTAGTACGGCTGCGGCTGGGCGTACTGCACTGGCGCGCCGCGGCCGCACGGCACGTAGGCGCCCTGGTAGTTGCTATAGCAGTAGCCCGGCGGCACCTGCGGGGCGGCATAGCTGACCGGCTGCGGCGGCGCATAGACCGGCGCCGGTGCCGCTACCACTGGCTGGCTGCTGGCCACTATCGCACCGAGCGCCAGGCCGGCCACGGCGGCAATCGCAATCGCGGCGCCCGCAGACCCGCCTCCGCCGCCACGGTGGTAGCGGTCGTGGGCCGAGGCGGTCCCGGCCGCCAGCATGGCGGCACTGATGACAGCAATACCGGTGTAACGAATCGACTTGCGCATTTCAGGCTCCTTGTCGGGCCAGCACTGGCCCTGCTTTACGGAAACTATGATGGTCGACGAACGATTACAGCGGGTTACGCCATCGTGAGCAGATGTAAATGCAAGTCGATAAAACCGGCCTGCATGGCCGTTTTCTTAAATCAAGCGTTACAAGTGCAATCCGGAGGCCGCGCGCCAGCGCCAGTTGACAGCGTCTGACAGCTTGCAAATACTGCCCCTCGCAACGCTTAGGCGCGAACGTGAGTCTTCCCGAGGCGGTGCAGCCACCGCGATCTCCGACCAGGCGCGACGCGGTTTGGCAATGTCAAGACAACTTCAAACAAGGGACCACCATGATCACCCGCCGCATCCCGCTTCGCCCCCGCCTGATCCTGCTGGCCGGCGCCGTCTGCACACTTGCCGCATGCGCCAGCAACGTCGCCAACGCGCCCGTGCCGGCCGAGCCTGCGGCCCCGGCGGGACCCACCGCACCCGTCGCCGCGGGCAAGACCGAAGTGTTGTGGCTTGGCCAGGCCGCCATACGGATCACCACGCCAGGCGGCAAGGTCATCGTGGTAGACCCCTGGCTGACCGCCAATCCCAAGACGCCTGCCGGGTTCAAGCAGTTGTCGGCGCTGGGCAAGGTGGACCTGATTCTGGTGACGCACGCACATGGCGATCACCTTGGTGATGCGCCAGATCTGGCCAAGCTGAACAACGCGCCGATCTGGAACGGCGGCGGCATGGGCCAGCAACTGGTGAGCCTGGGCATGGTGCCGGCCAACCTGTCGCAGCGCTTCGGCAAGAGCGGGACGATCCAGCCATTCGGCGCCAACGGTCCGAAAATCACCGCCGTGCACGCCGAACATTCGTCCGAACTGGTGTGGAAAAATCCCGCCACGGGGAAAGATGAGACCCACTATGGCGGCGAGCCCGTGGGCTACATCATCGAAATGGAAAACGGCTTCAAGATCTGGCACATGGGCGACACCGGCCTGTATGGCGACATGCTGCTGGTGGCCGACCGCTACAAGCCCGATCTGGTGTTGATTCCGATCGGCGGCCATTTCACCATGGGCCCGCAGGACGCCGCCATCGCCTTGCGCGATTTCATCAAGCCCCGGTACGCGATCCCGATCCACTACGGCACCTCACCGATGCTGCGCGGCACACCCGACGAGCTGAAAGCGGCTTTAGGCACGTCAACGAACACCGCCGTGATCGTGCCGCAGCCGGGCCAGAAAGTGGACTTTTGAGGGAATTGCGGCGAAGGCCGCTATGCGCGGCGGGCCTGACGATGACCGGCTGCGTCATGTCGTCGTCGGATCCCAGCTCATCGTGCGCGAGCCGTGGCGCGGCGCGCTTCGTAGATGAACCGGGCGATTATTTGCGCAATACCGCCGTCATTCCGGCTAGAGCCAGCGACTCCCTGCCCACAAAGACCCGCTCCGGCATCCGCAGATTGCGCAGTTCCAGCGCTTCCAGCGGGCCCCGCCCAACGGCCGCGCGCATCTGGTAGCGGATCGGATATCGCATGTCAGCCGGTGCGGCAAGCCGGGCTGCGCGCGGCACCAAGCTTTCTGGATGATCCGGACGATCTACCGCGTCTGCCGACTCACTGTCGTTCTTGCCTTGGCCTGCAACTAAGGTGTCGGGAACAGCCTGAAACGTAAGCTGGACCGTCGCACTGTCCACAGGCGTCACCCGCGCATGCTCCAGCATGCGGATCCAGGCCCAGACGCCTTCGGTCTCAAAGCTTTTGTTCGTGCTGGCGGTCTCGGACTGCCATTGCAGCAGCGTGCGCGGCGCTTGCAGGTTGTTCGCCGGCCACGTCATGGACTGCCAGGTTTCGCGCTGGTTGTAGTAGTGCAGCGTCTGGTTATCGATGGTCAGCACGGTGTCAGTCAGGCCCGGGGTCGGAATCGGCTTGAGTTCGAAGCGGTACTGGGGGTCGCCTTGCACCAGCAGATGGGCACCCACGCGCTGCAATGTGTTGATGAACTGAAGGAAAGCCGGATCGAAGGCCAGCCCGTGCGCGCCGCTGCCGACGGGCACCCATTGGTCGCCTTGTAGCACCAGCACGCCGGCCAGTTCGGCCAGGAGGAAGGCATTGATCAGACCGCTCTGCGGGCGGATATGGCGCGCCAGTTCGGGCAGCGATGCGTCATTGGCCGTGTCGGCGAAGGGATAGCGGCTGGCGAATGCACGGTTCCACGGCAGGGCAATGGACTGCCGCCACGCCTCGTTGAGGCTGGCCTGCGCCGGTTGCAGGACGGATTGCAATGCCTGGGCGATCGGGTGCACGAACAGCGTGTCGCCCATGCCGGCCCATTCGGCGCCGAGGCTTGCCGCCATGAGCTGGCCATAGGCTTGCGTGTCGGCCAGATCC
>Ga0233425_10000217_pt1 | contig 150784 bp, 145 predicted proteins | sample Watercolumn_Towu_2_FD_181712 | JGI IMG/M metagenome (GOLD analysis project Ga0233425, IMG submission 181712) | Freshwater microbial communities from Lake Towuti, South Sulawesi, Indonesia - Watercolumn_Towuti2014_140_MG | ecosystem: Environmental > Aquatic > Freshwater > Lake | place...
GGACGGCTGGGAAAGCCTCGCCGAAAAGCCTTCCGATCAGCTCATTGACCTCGCCGCTTGATCGGATAGCATCATCCCGCTCGGAACCGCGTCAGCAAATTCCAACACGGTTCGCGACGGGACCCCGCCGTCAGTCATGAGCGTGTTCCGAGGCGGCCCCGGCGCAATTCGGTCAAATTGCCGTAACGCCCCAACTTTGCCGTTTCAGGGCCTGCAGCAGGTCACGCGGTATGTGTTAACCGCGCCTGAGACCGCTACTGCGCCGCCGAAATATTCCCCCGGGCCGCACGCGCCGGCGGTGCTGTGAGGGTAGTTCCGAAGGTTGGGCTCGGCAGGAAGGGTCTTGGCAACCGTGGCGCACGCGCCGCCGACAACTCGCCTACAACACAACGCCTTTGACCCGGTCACACACTTGTTTCCCCGGCCTTGTGTCGTTAGTCCGCGCGAGTCCCGCCTGATCTGCTGCTCGCCGCTCCTGCACGACCCCGAACAGAAAGGGGCCGTGCCGTCCCATCTGCATCTCCAATAATCCGCGAGAACCGGTGACGCCGGCGTCAAGACGACAAATCCAAGGAAAAGTGTTCCGCACAGGGGCAACGCGTGCTTGATCATCGCAGCCTCCCTTTCCCAAAACGCGCTCAACTCGGCCCTTCCGCGGGCGATTTGCGCGAATGCGGAAAGTAGGTATGACCGTGGCCAACTTCGGCAAGTCGGGTTGGTCACGACACTTACTGCGACACGGCGTCACATTGCTTCAATTGCGCCCGAGAAACGTCCGACCGCCGAAGTGATCGGCGTCCGGGCGCCACGGGATCGGGCCGGCGTCGTCACCAGAATCTGACTTCCTCCCGGCTCGGCGCTCATTCGATCTCCAGCGACTTCAGCTTGCGGTGCAGCGCCGAGCGCTCCATGCCGATGAATTCCGCCGTGCGCGAGATGTTGCTGGAGAAGCGGTTGAGCTGCGCGATCAGATATTCGCGCTCGAACACTTCGCGCGCCTCGCGCAAAGGCAGGCTCATCAGCTTCTCGCCGCGCACGCCCGCCGGCGTCGCCGGAACGAGTTCGCCGACGTCGGGCGGCAGCATTTCCGCGGTGATCGGCGCCGACGGATCGCCGGCGTTCAAGATCATCAGCCGCTCGACGGCGTTTTTGAGCTGGCGGATGTTGCCGGGCCAGTCGTGCAGTTGCAGCACGGCGAGCGCGTCTTCGGCGATTTTTCGCCGCGGCATTCCCGACGCCGCCGCCATGCTTTCCATGAAATATTCGATGAGTTCGGGAATATCTTCGCGCCGCTCGGCGAGCAAGGGCACGCGGATCGGCACCACGGCGAGGCGGTGGAACAAATCTTCGCGCAGCGTCCCCTCCTCGATCGCCGACGCAGGGTCGCGGGCGGACGAAGAAATGACGCGAACGTCGACCTGCACCTTGGTCGAGCCGCCGACGCGCTGGAACGACTGATCGACGAGCACGCGCAGGATTTTGGCCTGCGTGTCCTTCGGCATGTCGGCGATTTCGTCGATATAGAGCGTGCCGCCGTGCGCTTCTTCGAGCGCGCCGATCTTGCGTTCGCCGTCGTCGCCCTCGCGTCCGAACAGTTCGATCTCCATGTTCTCGGGCGTGATGTTCGCCGCGTTGATGACGACGAACGGCCCGCCGACGCGCTGCGAAGCCTCGTGAATGCAGCGGGCCGCAAGCTCCTTGCCGGCGCCGGGCGCGCCGGTGATGAGCACGCGCGAGTTGACCGGCGCAACGCGCGCGATCAGCTGCTGAAGCTGATGCGCGGGCGGCGAGCGGCCGACGATGCGATCCATGGCGCCGGCGCGCTGACGCAGCGCGGAAAGTTCGCGCCGCAACTGATAGGCCTCCAGCGCGCGTTCGGCGACGAGCACGAGGCGATCGGCCTTGAACGGCTTTTCAATGAAATCGTAGGCGCCGATCTTGATGGCGCTGACCGCCGTCTCGATATTGCCGTGGCCGGAAATCATCACGACCGGTAGATTCTTGTGCTGCTTCTGGATCGCCTCCAGCACCTGAAGCCCGTCTAGGCGCGAGCCCTGAAGCCAGATGTCGAGAAACACGAGATGCGGGCGGCGGGCGGCGATAGCGTTCAGCGCTTCGTCCGCGTCCTTGGCCGTGCGCGTTCCGTGGCCTTCGTCGCTCAGAATGCCCGCGACAAGCCCGCGAATGTCCGCCTCGTCGTCGACGATAAGAATGTCGCTGCCCATGACGCCCCGCTCTTTCTTGCGTTAGCGCGCTTTCCGACCGAACGGAATCGTTCGGTCGATAAGAAATCGCGCCCAACCAAACCATTGGAGCGAATTCTCGAATTCGCTCTATGCCGTTCTTGCTCGCGCTACTGCGCGGCCGTCTCGACGCCGCCCTCGCTTGCGTCGGCCAGCGGAATAATCAAGCGCACGCACGCGCCCCTCCCCGACGGCGCGTCGAGCAGCTCGAGCCGCCCGCCGTGATCTTCCATGGTCTTGGCGACGATCGGCAGGCCCAGCCCGGTTCCGTCCGATCGCGTGGTGACATAGGGTTCGAGGAGCCGCTGGCGATTCATCGCCGGAAAACCCTTGCCGTTGTCGATCACGTCGATTTCGGCCATGCCGTGATGGGTCCGCACGGTCACTTCGATCCGTCCCCGCTCCTTGGCTGCCTCGCCCTCGCGCGCGGCGATGCCCTCGGTCGCGTTCTTGACGATATTGGTGAGCGCTTGCGACAGCAGACGCCGATCGAAGAGCCCGTAGATCGGTGTTTTCGGCAGGTTCTCGACGATTTCGATGTCTTCGGCGCCGACGCGTTGCAGGAACACGACCTGCCGCACGCATTCATTGAGATCGTCGCGTTCGGGGCGGGCCTTGGGCATCCGCGCGAAGGACGAGAATTCGTCAACCGTACGCTTGATGTCGTCGACATGGCGCACGATCGTGTCCGTGCACTGATCGAAGACATCGCGATCCTCACCGATCATCTTGCCGTATTTGCGGCGAAGCCGCTCCGCCGAAAGCTGGATCGGCGTCAGCGGATTCTTGATCTCGTGCGCGATGCGGCGCGCCACGTCCGCCCAGGCCGAAGTGCGCTGGGCGGTGACGAGGTCGGTGATGTCGTCGAGCGTGACGACGAAGTTTGGATGGTTTTCCTTGCCACGCGCAGAGGTGATGCGGATGTTGAAGATGCGCTCGCCGCCGCCGCGTTTCAGCGTCAACTGACTTTGCACGGCGCGCGGAAACGCTTCGGCCGCGTCCTCAAGAACAGGCCCGATTTCCGGCATCGCGTCGGCGACGCGCGCGCCGACGCCCCCTCCCTCGCCTGCCTCCGGCGTGGCGAGCAGCAATTCCTCGGCGGAGCGGTTGAGCACCGTGACGACCCCTTCGGAGTCGACGCCCAGCACCGCCGCCGGCACGCCGGCGAGGACGGCCTCGGTGAACTCGCGCCGTTCGTCGATGAGGCGGTTGGCCTCGATCAGCCGGCCCTGCTGCTGTTCGAGTTCGGTCGTCATATTGTTGAACACGGCGCCGAGCCGGCCGAGGTCGCCGTGCGAGCGGTCGATGTTGACGCGCACGTCGAGATTGCCGGCCGAGACTTGGTCGGTCGCCGCGATCAACTCCTTGATCGGCGCGACCAGCCGGTCGGCGAAGTCCATGCCGAACCAGATCGACGACAGCAGCATGATCGCCGTCAGCAGGACATAAAGCACTCTAAACGCGCGCTGCAGCGCCGTCCGGTAACCGTCGAAGACTTCGTAGCCGCTGATGAGGCTCTCGGCCTGCTTGGGGAACTCCACGGCGAAGGGGTCGATCGGGCGGGTCACGTAGAGAAACGTGTCCGGAAAGGAACTCAGCGCCCGCAGAGCAACGAAGCTCCTGCCCTCGTCGATGACGAGGCACAGCGGCTCGTTGCGGCGGGCGTCGTCGAAATCGGCCTTGGGCGGCGCGATGATGATCGAGGCGGCGTTCTGCTCCACGTCGACGCGGTCGAGGATTTCGCCGGTGGACTTCACCAGCGCCGCCAGCGAAAACCCCAGGAACTGCGCGCGCGAAAAAAAGAACTGGTGAAACAGCGTCCGGTCCGCGTCGTACATCACTTTGGCGCGGTCGAGGTCGGAGGCCGAAAGCCGCGCCTCCTGCAACATCGCGCGGCACTGCGACTCGCGGAAGACCGCGGCGGCCTCCGCCGTGTTGTGCACGAAGACGCTGAGATTGGCCATGAAGGCCGGGCTGAGCGCGCGGCTCAGGGTCACGGAGCCGGCGACGGCGAGCATCAGCGCCGGGATCAGTGCGATCACCGTGACGAAGCCGACGATGCGCGCATGAAGCCGCGCCGCAGCCTCGCCCCGCCGCCAGACGCGGAAAAGCCGCCAGACCTTGACGAAGACCATGGCGGCGAGGACAAGCATCGCCACGCCGTTGGCGACGAACAGCGGAAAAATCCGGTCGTCGGTCGGCGACAGAGTGCGAAATTCGGCGACCATAAGGAAGGTGGCGAGCGCGCAGCCCACCGCCGTCAGCACCACGGCCGGGCCAAACCACTGGCGCAGCCGGCGCTTGCCGGCAGGGGCGCCTGCGGGGTCGGTTTTCGCCGCGGACTCTGCCTCTACAGCCATGCCTCTGTATAGAGCTTGGCAAAAAGTGTTGCAATAATGCAACGGTCGGCCGCGGAAGGCGGCTTCAATATCGAGTTGGCGCCCTAAATTCCCGGAAAGGGAGGCGGATACGCCGCAAAGTTTGGGCTTGCAACGGGTTAGCGAACGCTCTGCCACGCCGCCCGCAGCCGCTCGTCGAGCGTAAGCAGGGTCAAACCCTGGACATGCGCCGTCGCGGCGATGATGGCGTCGGGAAGCTTGAGGCGCGCGCGGCGGCGCAAAGCGATCGTCGCCTCTTCGATCTGCTCGTCGAGGAGGATTACGTGGAATTTGGACAGAAGCCGTTGAATTTCCATGTTCGATTCTTCTGTCACAGCGTGGTGGCTAAGGACTTCGATACGGGTTATCTGACTTACTGCACAGGCGTCTGGCGTCGCGCCGGCGATCCGCAGCAAATCTTTGGCGGCGTCGCGGCCATCGAGAACCCCGATAACGACATTTGTGTCGATCAGGAAATTACGGCCACTCATCGCGCATTTTTCGCTGGATTTCTACGGGATCGCCCTCGAAGACGCCCGAGCCTTTCAGGACGCCGAAAAACTCGTCGAACGAAGCCCGTTTTTCGCCTTTCTCACCCAGCTTCTTCCGCCGGGCCTCCAGAAATTCGACGAAATCCAACACCTCCCGCGCCATGTCGGGCGGAGCGGATTTCAGCTTTTCGTAAACTTTTTCGGCGGCGGACATGAGCGGAGGCCTTTCGCCTCGCAAGCCTAACACGGACGCCGTTCACGCCCAAACGGGGTTCGCAAAAGCAATTTGGAGAAGAATTACGACGACGGGAGATTTCGCAATTCGTATCCTGTCGCCGAAATTCCCGAAATTCGCAGAAATGGCGGGGACGCAAGTCGCTCCTGGGCGACCCGCGTCCCCGCCGCATTCTCTCCCGCGCGCCCGCTATGAAGGGCGCCCGGCGGCTAATACGCCCACGTGCCAAGCAGCCCGGCCACGTTTGGCGGGTCGAAGTGATAGTTCACGCCGCACCGCACGGTGTGAAAGCGCGCGTTCGCCGTCTGGGTGAAGGCGAAGGGCGCGTCACCGACGCCAATAGACCCGTAGCCGACGCCGGTTGTCGTGATCTTGCCGAGGTCGATATAAAGATATTCGACCTTGACCGAAAAGTTCGGGTATTGCGGCGGAAGATACTCCACGCCGCCGCCGACCGCGTAACCGAACTTAGTTTGGCTGGTGGTGGCGTTGCCCCAGGCTGCGCGACGGATGAAGGCGTCGACGACGTTCACCGACTGCGTCACCTGGCCGTAAGCGAATCCCGCGCCGCCGAAGACGAGAAAGCGCTCGAACAGCGGAATGCCGAGCCGGAAGCGCCCCGTGCCGTAAAATTCGAGGTTGTTGTTCACGTCGACCGTGGTGACGTGCGGGCCGATCGCCTGAGCAGCCACGTTGGGGCCGGGAACGAAAAGTCCGCCGTCGGCGCGCGGAATCACGCTCTGCGAGCGCTGCCCGATGCCGGAGCCCAGGAAATCGGTCTCGACGCTGGCGACGAGATATTGTCCGATGCGGCGATTGCAGCCCCATGCGCCGCCGCCGACGACGCCACTGCCGAAACCCTCGCCTCCTGGCCAAAAGGCGGGCGCCGGCACGTTGCTTCCCTGCCCCTGGATGAAGAAAGGCGTTTCGGGCGACTGATAGATCTGGCTGTTGCGGCCAAGATTTGTGTACCCGCCATTCTCATGGCCCCGATCGTTCCAGCCGTAGCCGATCAGCAGATCGACGTAGCAGTGGTTCCAGGTGACGGGCGCAGGCGGCGCGACCAGCGGCCCCTTGAAGACGTGCGGGTCGGCGGCGAACGCCGAATTGGCAAGGCACAGCATCGTCATGCCGGCCGCATATCGAAGAACTTTCATCGTAACCTCCGCTCTGAGGTCGGCGCTGAGCCGAGCGATTTCCGTCCAGAAGACTGCAACTCGAACCCACTCGTCGCGGGGATCAAGTTTGACCGGAACGAGTCGGGGAACGATAGTCGCAACCGGAGCGGGAGGATTGATAAATATCAATTCCGTAACCCGTGAACAAAAACTTACCGCCGATGTGGCGCATTTGTAACACCTCGCAATCGCTTCGCTTTGGCTGAGATTCGCCAAGTGAACCGGAACTCTCGCCTGCAGGCTGGCCGGCTACGTCGGCGATCTCATCAGCCGAATATCCAGATCGTTGACCTTCTTTCGCAGCGTGTTGCGGTTGAGGCCCAGGAGCTCCGCCGCCTTGATCTGATTGCCGCGCGTTGCGGCGAGCGCCGCCGAAATCAGCGGGATCTCGATTTCCCGGATGACGCGGTGATAGAGCCCGGGCGGCGGCAAATGGTCGCCGCAGTCGCGGAACATCTTGGCGAGATGGCGCTCGACGGAGTTCGACAGCGTCTCGCCGGCGCTGGCGTCCCCGCTTGCCGCCGCGCCCGCCGGCTCCGGCGCCGAAGGCTCCCGCATCTCGTGTTCGAGCTCCGCCTCCACGAGCTGCTCGGTCACCACCTCCTGCGGATAGAGCGCCGCCAGCCGGCGAATGAGATTTTCCAATTCGCGGATGTTGCCGGGCCAGCGATAGCGCTTCATGCGGTCGAGCGCCGCCTGCTCGATGTATTTCTGCGGCAAGCCGTCCGCCGCCGCCGCCTTGAAGAAATGATGCGCGAGATCGGGAATGTCCTCGACGCGCTCGCGCAGCGGCGGCAGGCGCAGCGGCACCACGTTGAGGCGGAAATAAAGATCCTCGCGGAAGAGCCCCTGCCGGATCAGCGCGCGCAAATCCTTATTTGTGGCGGCGATGATGCGCACGTTGGTCTTAATCGGCGTGCGCCCGCCGACAGTGGTGTATTCGCCCTGTTGCAGAACCCGCAGCAGCCGCGTCTGCGCCTCCATCGGCATGTCGCCGATTTCGTCGAGGAACAGCGTGCCGCCCTCGGCCTGTTCGAAGCGTCCGGCCGAGCGCTGATTGGCGCCGGTGAAGGCGCCCTTCTCGTGGCCAAAGAGCTCGCTCTCGATGAGATCGCGCGGAATCGCGGCCATGTTGATGGCGACGAACGGGCCTTTCTTGCGTTTGCCGTAATCGTGCAGCGAGCGGGCGACCAGCTCCTTGCCGGTGCCGGACTCGCCGTTAATCATCACGGTGAGATCGGTCTGCATCAGCCGCGCCAGCGAGCGGTAGATTTCCTGCATGGCCGGCGAGCGCCCGACGAGCGGCATTCCTTCGACTTCGTCGTGGCGCTCGGGTTCGCGCTCCTTGCGCGGCTCCGCCATGGCGCGGCCGACGATGCCGACGAGCTCCTTGAGATCGAAGGGCTTGGGTAGATAGTCGTACGCCCCCTTCTCGGTGGCGCGGATGGCGGTCATGAAGGTGTTCTGCGCGCTCATCACGATGATGGGCAGTTCGGGCCGCAGCTTTTTTATGCGCGGGAGAAGCTCGAAGGCGTTCTCGTCCGGCATCACCACGTCGGTGACGACGAGATCGCCCTCCCCCGACTGCACCCAGCGCCAGAGCGTCGCCGCGGTGCCGGTGGTGCGCACCTCATAGCCCGCGCGCGAAAGCGCCTGCGCGACCACGGTGCGGATGGCGGCGTCGTCGTCGGCGACCAGTATTTCTCCACGCGTCATGGCGTTCATGGCGTCGGCCTCGAAGCGCTCATTTTCCTTGCCGGAACATCGGCATGAGAATTCGGAACGTCGTTCTTCTTGGATGGGAGTCGCATTCGACGATGCCGCCGTGGTCGTTGACGATCTTGGCCACCAGTGCAAGACCGAGGCCAGTCCCCGAAACCTTCGTGGTGACGAAGGGATCGAAGAGATTGGCGGCGATGTCTTCCGGCACGCCCGGCCCGTTGTCCCGCACGCAGAACTCCAGCGGGAGCCCGACCGGCCGGTCGTTCCCGGTGCGCAGGCTCACGCCGGGACGGAAGGCCGTGGAGAGTTCGATCTCGCCGTCGACCGCCTCGCCGACCGCCTCGGCGGCGTTTTTCACGAGGTTGAGAAAGGCCTGCACCAACTGGTCGCGATTGCCCAGAATCGGCGGCAGCGAGGGATCGTAAGTCTCGACGAAGCGGACATGCCGCGCAAAACCGCTGCGCGCCACCTGCTTCACATGGTCGAGCACCGTGTGGATGTTGATCGTCTCGCGCTCCAAGGGCCGCGCGTCGGAGAACACCTCCATGCGGTCGACGAGCCGCACGATGCGGTCCGTCTCATCGCAGATGAGCTTGGTCAGCGCTCGGTCGTCGTCCGACAGATTGCTCTCCAGCAATTGTGCGGCGCCACGAATTCCCGACAGCGGGTTCTTGATTTCATGCGCCAGCATCGAGGCGAGGCTGGATACGGAGCGCGCTGCGGCGCGATGAGTGAGTTGCCTGTCTATTTTTTCGGCAATTGTCCGTTCTTGCAGCACAAGCAGCACGGCGCCGTCCTGCTCGGGCAAGGGCGCGCAATGGAGATCGACCCGCCGGTCGCTCTCCTGACCCGGCAGGCCGAGGTCGACTCGATATTCGTTGATCGCCGTCCCGCGCGCCCGCACCTGCGCGATCGACGCCAGCAGCGGCGAGCCGAACGGCAGCAGCCGCTCCAGAGGCAGCCCGATCAGGATCGGTTTGCTGATTTCGAAAAAGGCTTCCGCGGCGGCGTTGGCGTCGGTGACGACGCCGGCTCGGTCGACGGTCAGGATGACGCTCGGCAGCGCCTCCAGGACGCAGGAGCGATTTTCGTTCGAAAGGACGCGCAGGCGCAGGCCCGGCGCCGGTCCGCCGTTTCCGCGCGGCGCGTCGGACGATTGCGTCATGCCGCGGCCTCGCGCTCGCTACGGAAAAACAGGCTTTCGATCAGCCGCACGACGTTTTCGGGCGTCTGCGCCGTCACCAGCGCCTTGCGGCCGTCTTCGCAAACGCCGGCGCGCTCGGCATAGGCAGAGAGGTGCTTGCGGGCGTGGCGCAGTCCGGCGCCCTCCCCCATCCGCGCGACAAGGCCCTCGAAATGTTCGATCGCCAGCGCGCCGCGTGCGGTGAGGCCGGGTGGCGGGCGGCGCCGTCCCGTCGCAAGGAAATGCGCGACATCGCCGACGAGCCAAGGCCGGCCGAGCGCGGCGCGGCCGATCATGACGGCGTCGGCGCCGGAAAGGCGCAGCATTTCGGCCGCGGCCGCGGGGCCGTCGCAGTCGCCGTTGGCGATCACGGGAATGCGCACAGCGCGCTTGACCTCGGCGATGGCCGCCCAATCGGCGGCGCCGTCGTAGAACTGCTGGCGCGTGCGGCCGTGAACCGTAACCAGCGCCGCGCCCTCGGCCTGGGCCCGGCGCGCCAGATCGGGCGCGTTGCGCGAGGCGTCGTCCCAGCCCAGCCGCATCTTGACGCTGACCGGAACGGCCACGGCCGCGACCGCCGCCGCGATCAGCCGCGCCGCCTGGTCCAAGTCCCGCATCAGCGCCGCGCCGGCGAGGCCGCCGGTCAAGCGCTTGCAGGGGCAGCCCATGTTGAGGTCGATCCAGTCGGCGCCGGCGTCCTGCGCATGGCGGGCGGCGTCGGCGATCCCCTGCGGTTCGCGCGCGGCGATCTGGATGACGCGAGGGCCGATCCCAGCCCCGGCGAGCCGCAGCCGCGTCTCGCGGTCGCCCCGCGCCAGCCCCTCGGGAGTAATCATCTCGGCGACGGTGGCGGAGGCGCCGCAGCGCTCGGCGATCCGCCGCATCGCGGGATCGGTGACGCCGGCCATCGGCGCCAGCAGCGTCCGCCCCGCGAGCGCAACTTTGCCGATCCGCAGGGGCGCGGGGTCAAGGCCAGCGCCCAAAGTTTTGGCAGTATCCATTGTGCCAATATCATAAGCAGGCCGATGCGCCATGGCAACAGCGGGCAAGCGGCGGGGAAGCGGCAAAATCTCCGTTGCTGCGCCAGCCAGTTCTCCGTCGCGAGCCCGAGCGGCCGGGAAAACGCACGCGCCTTGTCGGTCACGACGACACGGCCCGGCCTGTCATTGTCGTCGTACGGGTGATAGTCTTCGCCGAACATTTGCTTTCGGGGAACCGTCTTTCATGTTGGACGGAGCGGATTTCGACGCCGACTCGAAGGGCGGCGCTCCCGGACCGGGCGTCGCAGCGAACGAGCCCGACCCGTTCGACCTCGCCGCGGCGGAGAGCGCGCTGAACGAGGCCGCGCGGCGCGTCAGCGCCGTCTGGATCGGCTTCATCGTGCTATGCGTCTATATTTTCATCGCCACCTTCACCGTCACGCCGGCCATGCTGTTTCGCGACGCGCCGGTGAAAATGCCGATCTTCGACGCCGATCTGCCGCTGAAGGTGTATTTCGCGATGGCGCCGGTTCTGGTCCTCGCTCTGCACGCCTATCTGATCGTGCTGACCAAGGGTCTCTCCGAAAAGATCGAGGCGCATGAAGACGCTCTGCGACGCTCGTGCAGATTCGCGGCGGGCCGCAACGCCTTGCGCGGGCGGCTCGACAATTCGATCGTCCTCAGAGCGATGAGCGCGCAATATCGCGACGCGCGCGTCAGCGTCGATTACGCCAACAACATCGTCGGCTATCTGACCGGATTCATCCTGCCGATCGCCTTGCTCCTGCTGACGCAATGGATCTTCCTGCCCTACCAGGACCAGTTCATGACGTGGGTTCACAGGGCGTTCGTCTTCGCCGACCTTGTCGTTTGCCTGTGGTTGTTGTGGCCACGGACGCCGCGGCTCTACATCGCCAGACGGGTTTTTGCCGTAGCATTGACCGTGCTTGCCGTCGCAGCGGCGATTGTGGCCGCCTTTCCGGGCGAACGGGTTTACGAAGCTTTGGCGCGGACCTGGGCGCATGACATTACGGTTCGATATTTCGAAGGGCCGCCCGATCCGGTCGATTACGTTCACAAGGGCGGCGTGTTGCCGTTCCCCAACCGGCTGATCCTGCCCGACGATCCAAAACTCGCCGAAATCCCCGGCGCGCCGGCCGGCGGCGTGTCGCTGTCGGTGCGCGGCCGCAATTTCCGCAAGGCCGTGTTCGACCGCTCCAACCTCGCTCGCGTCGATTTTTCGGCGGCGGATTTGGCGGAAGCGTCTCTCCAGGGCGCGAAGCTGGAGGGCGCGAGGTTCGAGTGTGCAGTGTACGGCACTCGGGGCAGCTATGCGAATGACCCAGAGGAACTGGCGACGTCGCCAACAAATCTTGATTGCGCGAAACTTGAGCGAGCAAAGCTATGGTTCGCTACTCTCGACGGCGCGTCCTTTCGTGGCGCACGAATGAATGGGGCGAAGCTGGAGTCGATGAACGTCAAGAACGCCGATTTCAGTGAAGCCGAGCTTCTTGGCGCACGCTTTAACAATGTGGAAGGCAGCGCCGCGAATTTCTCTGGCGCGTTGTTGATGGGAGCCGATTTTCAGGCAGCCCAGCTTCTCGCCGCCATTTTCACAGGCGCGAAACTGCAAGGCGCTCGCATGTCGAGCGCCAAACTGCCGGCGGCAAATTTCGACAAGGCGCATCTGCAAGGCGCGGACTTGTCTGGCGCCAACTTGCTGGCCGCTTCGTTGCAAGCGGCGAAACTTCATGACGCGACGCTCGTCAGCGCCAATATCAAGGGAGCGACTTTCCTGTCCGCCTCGCTCCGGGGAGCCTCGCTGAAATGCGTGACGCCATTTCGAACTCTCTTCCGTGAGCCTCTCCGGCAGGGTTCCGCGAAAGTCGATCCAGGGAGCCCGGATGCGGAATTGGCGCAAACCATCGTCAGCCCTCCCCACGCCAAATGTGAAACCGGATTCGACTACGGCTATTCTTATTACGACGTGTCTTATGTCGAATTTCAAGACAAATTCGACAAAATCGGCGATGATACGCGTGCCGACACGGGGTGGTACGACAGCGCCTACCACGACAGCTATGCGCCTAAGCCGGAAGAGCTCACCCCCGAGGCCTTTGGAGACCTGCTCAACAAAGTTCTTACCGGTCTGCCTGACGACGAGTCGAAAAAGCGCGTGCGGGAGGCCTTCGAGCGCCTCAAGCCCGGCGCGCGGACAAAGGCGCAGGACGAAGCCGACAAAGCCTTCTGGGCCGAATGGGCCAGGAAATCGGCGCCGCGAGAAAGTCACGACGAAGCGCTCGCCGCACGGCTCGAATTCATCGCCTGCGTCGCCGAGGGCGCGCCTTATGTCGCGCGCGGACTGCTGCGCGCCGGACGCTTCGACGCCGTGCCGATCGGCGCCGGCATGGATGAAGCGGAAAAGGAACGCATCAAGCAGGTCAACGCCAGAAACGCCCGCATTCTCGACCGCCTCCACAAGGCGTCCGACGGAAGCGACAAGGACTGCCTCGGCGCGAAGGCCCTCGACAGGGACGAGATCGCCAGGCGCGCCGCGACGAAGTGATACGAAATCCGCTTGAATGATTCGCAAGGCCCCCTCCCCATCCCTCCCCCGCCTTCGGCGGGAGAGGGGGCAGATTCGGCGTTTCGCTTAGACATCGCAAAGCGTCAGGCGTTTGCGTCCCCTCTCCCGCAAGCGAAGCGCAGCGGGGGAGGGACAGGGAGGGGGCGAAGGAATCCGCCGGATTTCGTATGAAAGGGAGCGCGAATGGGAATCCGGGAGCAATGCAATTGCCGCCCCCCTACCCCCGCTTCGACATCGGCACGTAGTCACGCTGCGGCGCGCCGGTATAAAGCTGGCGCGGGCGGCCGATCTTGGCGCCCGGATCCTCGATCATCTCCTTCCACTGCGCAATCCAGCCCACGGTGCGCGCCAGCGCGAACAGCACGGTGAACATCGCCACCGGAAAGTCCATCGCCTTCAGCGTGATGCCGGAATAGAAGTCGATGTTGGGATAGAGCTTCTTCTCGACGAAATAGTCGTCGTGCAGCGCGATGCGCTCCAGTTCCAGCGCCACGTCGAGCAGCGGATCGCGCACGCCGAGTTCATTCAAGACTTCGCGCGTCGTGCGCTGCATGATCTTCGCGCGAGGATCGTAGTTCTTGTAGACGCGGTGGCCGAAGCCCATCAGGCGGAACGGATCGTTCTTGTCCTTGGCGCGGGCGATGAAATGCGGAATGCGGTCGGTCGTGCCGATTTCCGCGAGCATTTTGAGCACCGCCTCGTTGGCGCCGCCATGCGCCGGGCCCCACAGCGACGCGATGCCCGCGGCGATGCAGGCGAAGGGATTGGCGCCGGACGAGCCCGAAAGCCGCACCGTCGACGTCGACGCGTTCTGCTCGTGGTCGGCGTGCAGGATGAAGATGCGGTCGAGCGCGCGCGCCAGCACGGGATTGACCTTGTAGTCCTCGCACGGCACGGCGAAGCACATGCGCAGGAAGTTCGACGTGTAGTCCAAGTCGTTCTTGGGATAAACGAAGGGGTGGCCGATCGAATATTTGTAGGCCATGGCCGCGAGCGTCGGAATCTTGGCGATCATGCGCGTCGAGGCGACCATGCGCTGCATGGGATCGGCGATATTGGTCGAGTCGTGATAGAAGGCCGAGAGCGCGCCCACCGACGCCACCATCACCGCCATCGGATGCGCGTCGCGGCGGAAGCCCTGGAAGAAGCGCGCCATCTGCTCGTGCACCATGGTGTGACGCGTGATGCGATAGTCGAAGGCGGCCTTCTCCGTCGCCGTCGGCAGTTCGCCGTAGAGCAGCAGATAGCAGGTTTCGAGAAAGTCGCCGTGTTCCGCGAGCTGCTCGATCGGATAGCCGCGATAGAGCAGCACGCCGGCGTCGCCGTCGATGAAGGTGATCTTCGATTCGCAGGACGCCGTGGAGGTGAAGCCGGGGTCGTAGGTGAACATTCCCGTCTCGCCATAGAGCGAACGAATGTCCACCACATCCGGCCCGATCGTGCCCCGCTTGATCGGGAGATCGATCGTCTTGCCGCCGATCTGGAAGGAGCCCTGTTTGTCGGTCATGTCCCGCGCCTTTCGCCCCGCCGCCCCGCCACGCCTACTCGAAGCAACGCAAACACGCCGACTGCCCTTCCGTGCCGAACTTGGGAGGATTTCGCGGCCCTCCTGGGGCGCGAAGACTTTTGTGCGACGCAAAACGCTATAGCAACCGCGCCGACTGTCAAGCGACACTCGAGGCAGGCGCGGACACAAGCTGATCGTTCAGCCGCGCCAGGCTTTCCTCGCGCCCAAGAACCGCCAGCACGTCGAAGACGCCGGGCGACACGGCGCGGCCGGTGAGCGCGGCGCGCAAGGGCTGGGCGAGATCGCCGAGCTTGGCGCCGAGTTCGGCGGAGGCTTCCTTCACCGCCGCTTCGGTCGAGGCGGCCGTCCATTTGGGCAGCGCCTCGAGGCGCGGCAGCAACGCGGCCAGTCTTTCGCGCCCGCCCCTGGCGAGAATCTGCGCGGCTTTCTCGTCGAGCGCCAGCGGACGCTCCGCGAACAGGAACGTCGCGCCGTCGACAAGCTCGTTCAAGGTTTTTGCGCGCGCTTTGAGGCCCGGCAAAGCGGCGGCGAGCCTCGCGCGGCCGGCTTCGTCCAGCTTTGCGAGCAGCGCCGGCCCGCGTTCGAGATAGGGCAGCGTCGCGACGAGCAGTTCGAGGAGTTCGGCGTCGTCGCAGTCCCGCAGATAATGCCCGTTCATGTTCTCTAACTTGGCGTAATCGAAACGCGCGGGCGAGCGGTGCACTTGGGAAAGTTCGAAGGCCTCGATCATCTCCTGCGTCGAAAAGAACTCGCGGTCGCCCTGGCTCCAGCCGAGGCGCACGAGATAATTGCGCAAAGCGGCGGGTAGATAGCCCATGGCGCGGTAGGCGTCGACGCCGAGCGCGCCGTGACGCTTACTGAGCTTGGCGCCGTCCGGCCCGTGAATGAGCGGAATATGGGCGAAGGCGGGAATGTCCCAGCCCATGGCCTCGTAAATATGCGTCTGCCGCGCGGCGTTGGTGAGGTGATCGTCGCCGCGGACGATCTGCGTCACGCCCATGTCGTGGTCGTCGACGACGACGGCGAGCATGTAGGTCGGCGCGCCATCCGACCGCAACATCACGAAATCGTCGAGATCCTTGTTGGGGAAAACCACGCGGCCCTGCACCGCGTCGTCGATGACCGTCTCGCCGTCCAGCGGCGACTTGAGCCGGACGACGAAAGGCGCCCCGGCGGGCGCTTCGGCGGGATCGCGGTCGCGCCAGCGCCCGTCGTAGCGCGGCGGACGTTTTTGCGCGCGAGCCGTCTCGCGCATCTCCTCCAATTCCTGCGGCGTCGCAAAGCAGCGATAGGCCCTGCCCTTGGCGAGCAGCGCCTCGGCGACTTCGCGATGGCGCGCGGCGCGGGAAAACTGGAAGACGATGTCGCCGTCCCAGTCGAGGCCGAGCCATTTCAGCCCGTCGACGATGGCGTCGATCGCCTCCTGCGTCGAGCGCTCGCGGTCGGTGTCCTCGATGCGCAGCAGGAAACGCCCGCCGTGCTTCCTGGCGTAAAGCCAATTGAACAGCGCCGTGCGCGCCCCGCCGATATGCAGAAAGCCCGTGGGCGAGGGAGCGAAGCGGGTGACGACGGGGTGGGGCATGGGGGGACCGGCTGAATGATTACGTCTGCCGCACGAATGCGGCAACAGCGATGAGCGCCGTTTAGCACGCCGCATACGAGTCGAAAACGAGGCCCTCCGCCGAAATAGACGTTGCATAGACGCACCATTTTCGGTACATATGTCGCGATGATTGGCGTAAAGCGATTGCCCGCGATTTTTTATGTCTTGCCGTCGGGGCGGGAGCCCGTTCGCGAATGGCTTCTCGAATTGTCCAAAGCGGATCGCGTGATCGTCGGCGAGGATATAAAGGATGTCGAATTCTCATGGCCAATCGGGATGCCGCTATGCCGGAATCTGAACGATGGCTTGTGGGAAGTGCGCAGCAATCTCCCCAATGGGCGAATAGCCCGCGTTCTGTTTTGTGTCGCGCATGGCCGCATGGTCTTACTGCACGGTTTCGTCAAGAAAACGCAGAAGACGCCCGCCGGCGATCTCGATCTGGCGCGACGGCGTAGGAAAGAGGTGACGACATGACGACCAATCCACATCTCGGCTCGTCGTTCGATTCCTTCCTCGAACAGGAAGGCGTTCTCGAAGACGTGACGGCGCGCGCGCTCAAACGCGTGCTCGCCCGTCAGCTTAGCGCTCTCATGAAGGATCAGGGCCTTAACAAAACAACGCTCGCGGACAGGATGCGTACGAGCCGCTCGCAGCTCGATCGGCTGCTCGATCCGGAGAGCGGCTCCGTCACCCTCGACACGCTGGTGCGCGCCGCGCATGCGGTCGGGCGGCGGCTGCATCTCGAACTGGTGTGATCGCTCACCTCGCCACGCGCGCGATCTCCCATTTCAGCCCCTCTTCGAGCCGGTCGTTGCCCCAAGACACCTCGCCGCCGCGCTCAGGACTTCCGTCGGCTCCTTCGACGGAGCGTCATTTCGATTGTTCGTCGTCCCGAGAGGGCGCGCGACACCCGGAGATCGCGCAGGCGGGGCAGAAGCCGCGCGAGCCATAAAGAAAAGCGGCGACGCCGATCAGGGCCACGGTCCAGCCGACCGGCGTCTCGCCGATAAAGTGCGTCGCAAAGAGCATCAGGGCGAACCCCCCGACGAAATACAGGGCGCGGGGCAGAGCCGTGACGTAGGACAAGATGGCGGACATGGGCGCAGTCTCCTCGAAAGCGAGATGGGACGCCAGAGACAAAGTCACAAGGCCCCTCGCCGCGCCGGAAGACAGGCGGGACGATCCGGACTAATCTGAAGCGGTGTTTTCAGGCGAGGTTTGCCATGGGGCGTCCAATGGGGCGATCGCGCGTCGCCGAGGTCGTGGAGGGGCGGGCGACGCTCGCCGCCCGCTTCGCCCCGCGCGCGCGGGCGCTGACGGGCGCGCTCGGCGCCGCGCTGGACGAAGAAATCGCGCTGCGCCAGCCGTTTCTGTGGCTGGCGGTTTCCGCCGGCGCCGGCGTCGTTGTGTATTTTACCGCCGAGCGCGAGCCGTCGCTCGTCTTTTCCGGCGCGCTGTTCGCGACTGCTACGGTTCTCGCGTTCCTCACGCGCCAGAGCGAGCGCATCGCCTTTCATCGCCTGCACGCGCTCCTGCTGGTCGCGGCCTGCGTTTCCGGCGGCTTCTTCTCCGCCGTCTGGCGCGCGGCGCGCGTCGAGGCGCCGATCGTCCCGCGCCTCGGCGTCGGCTATCTCACCGGCTTCGTCGAGGAGGTCGATCCGCGCCGCGCCGGCGCGCGCTTCGTGTTGCGCGTTGCCAGCGCGGAAGGTCTTCCCGGCGGCGTGGTTCCGGCGCGCGTGCGCCTGACGACGCGCGAGGATCCCGCCTTCGCCGCCGGCGACTTCATCGGCCTCAAGGCGCGGCTGCTGCCGCCGGCGCGCGCGGCGCTGCCCGGCGGCTACGACTTCGCCCGCGACGCCTATTTCGCGCGGCTGGGCGGCGTCGGCAACGCGCTCGGGCGCGTCGAGATCGCGCCGCCGCCCGATCCCGCGCCTCTTTCTCTGCGCTTTTTCGCCACTGTCGACCGGCTGCGCAATGCGCTGGCGCTGCGCGTCTATCATGCGCTGGAGGGCGACACCGGCGCGATCGCCGCGGCGATGGTGACGGGCAAGCGCGATCTCCTGTCCGACGCCGCCAAAGACCTCATCCGCCGCGCCGGCATCTTCCACATCGTCACTATTTCCGGCCTGCAAATGACGCTGGTCGCCGGCGTGTTCTTCGTCGGCTTTCGGCGGCTGCTGGCGCTTTCTCGCACGCTGGCGCTCAATTATCCGATCAAGAAATGGGCGGCGGCGCTCGCCATGATCGGCGCCGTTCTCTACGACATCGCCACGGGCTCGCGCGTCGGAACGGAGCGCGCGCTGGCGATGACGCTGCTCATGCTTGCCGCCGTGCTGTTCGACCGCCCGTCGCTCTCCATGCGTAATCTGGCGCTCGCCGTATTCTTTGTCGTCGCCGTCGAGCCGGAGGCGCCGCTCGGCGCGAGCTTTCAACTGTCCTTCGCGGCGGTTGCGGCGCTGATCGCCGTCTACGAATGGCGCGGCGATCGTTTCGCCGCACGCCGCGACGCCGACCCCGATCCCAGCCCGCGCGGTCGCTTCGCCGCGCTGCGCGAAGATTTTTCCGAGCGGCTGCTGCACGGGCCGGGCGCCGCCTTGCTTGCGACCTTCTGCGCGACGTCGGCGACCGCCTCCTTCATGGCTTACGACTTCCACGAACTCGGCCCATACGTGCTGATCGGCAATCCGCTGACGCTGGCGGCGATCGAATTCTTCGCCGTGCCCTGCGCGCTCGTCGGCGCCCTGCTCTATCCGCTCGGGCTCGACGGCTTCGTGTGGTTCTATCTCGGGCTGGGCATCGATTTCGTCACTTGGCTCGCGGGCCTCATCGCCAACGCGCCGGGCGCGAGCCTGCATGTGAAGGCGTTCGGACCCGGCGCGATCCTGCTGCTCGCGCTCGCGGTTCTCTCGCTCGTCTTGTGGCGCACCTGGCCGCTGCGCGCGAGCGCGATTCCGCTGGCGATCCTCGGGCTGATGAGCGCTTCGACTGCCGAGCGCTTCGACCTCGCGGTGGCGCCGACGGGCGAGACGGCGGCGCTGCGACTGCCCACAGGCGAACTGACTGTACTGGGAAACAAGCCGAGCGATTTTTCCGCCGAGCAATGGCTGCGCGCCGACGCCGATCCGCGCCAGCCCGCCGATGCGCGCGGCGGCGGTGTCTGCGACGAAGCCGGCTGCGTCGGGCGCGCGCTCGACGGCCGCACCGTTGCGCTGGTTTACGACCGCGCTGCGCTGATCGAGGATTGCGCGCGAGCGAGCGTCGTCGTGACGCCTCACGACGCGCCGTCGGGCTGCGGCGCGGCCATCGTCATCGATCGGCGCAAGCTGGCGCGAACCGGGGCGGTGACGCTGCGCTTCGAAAAGGACCGCGTGGAATGGAAAGCCGCGCGCGCGCCGGACGAAGACCGGCCCTGGTCGCCCGCGCCCAAGGAGCGCAAGGCGCGTGCGGCGCCGACCGAGCGCGACGATGTCGAAGAGATGATGAGAGAAGGCGTGGAGTGACGCGCCGGCGATCCGCCGCGCGCCTATGCCTTCGCGATGCGCTCCAGCCCGCCCATGTAAGGCCGCAGCACGCGCGGGATTAACACGGAGCCGTCGGCCTGCTGATAATTCTCCAGCACCGCGACCAGCGCGCGGCCGACCGCGACGCCGGAGCCGTTGAGCGTGTGGACGAAGCGCGGGCCTTTGCTTTCGGCCGGGCGATAGCGCGCGTTCATGCGCCGCGCCTGGAAATCGCCGCACACGGAGCAGGACGAAATCTCGCGATACTTCCCCTGCCCCGGCAGCCAGACTTCGAGATCGTAGGTCTTCTGCGAGGCGAAGCCCATATCGCCCGCGCACAGCACGATCTTGCGGTACGGGAGTTCGAGCAGTTGCAGAACTTTCTCGGCGCAGGAGGTCATGCGCTCGTGCTCGGCGAGCGATTGTTCCGGCATCGTGATCGAAACCAGCTCGACCTTGTAGAACTGATGCTGGCGGATCATGCCGCGCGTGTCCTTGCCGGCGGCGCCGGCCTCGGCGCGAAAGCAGTATGTGCCGGCGGCGAGGCGCATGGGGAGTTGCGCCTCGTCGAGAATGGATTCGCGGACGAGATTGGTGAGCGGAACTTCGGCTGTGGGGACGAGCCAGAAACGTTCGGCATGAGCGAAGGGATGGAACTCATGCAGCCGCTCTTCGAGCATCATTATCGCCCGATTTAGGCTTTCAGAATTTTCCCTGCCCTTCTTGATCGCCGAGAGGCATCCAGAAAGCCAATAATGAAACTCCCGGTCCCTCAATCGTCCTTTCGCGACATGAAATTGATCTTCCCCGAACTTCGGCAATTGCGCTGTGCCGAACATCGCTTCGTCGCGCATGAGCAATGGTGGCGCGACTTCGGTGTAGCCGTGCTCCCCCGTATGCAGATCGAGCATGAATTGCGCCAGCGCCCGCTCCAGCCGCGCCAGCGCGCCCTTGTTCACCACGAAACGTGCGCCTGACAATTTCGCCGCAGTTTCGAAATCCATCAGCTCCAGGCCTTCGCCGATGTCGAAATGCTCTTTCGGCGTAAAGTCGAATGTGCGCGGCTCGCCCCAGCGCGACACTTCGACATTGTCGTTCTCGTCGACGCCGTCGGGAACTTCATCGAGCGGCGTATTCGGAATCCCCGCAAGCGCCGCGTCGAGTTCGGCGATCGCGTAGCGTTCTTTTTCTTCGAGCGCCGGCCAGTTTTCCTTGATCTGCGCGACTTCGGCTTTCAGCGCCTCGGCGCGGGCGTTGTCGCCCGCCTTCATCGCGAGCCCGATTTCCTTCGACACCGCGTTGCGCCGCTCCTGCGCCTTCTGCAATTCGCCGATCGCGGCGCGCCGCGCGTCGTCGAAGGCGAGAAGCTGCGCCGACAGCGGCTCTAGCCCGCGCCGCGCGCGGCCCTTGTCGAAGGTCTCGGCGTTCTCTCTGATCCATTTGATGTCGTGCATTGCGCGCAAGGGAATAGCGAATAGCGAGTAGCGAATAGTGCGCTCTATTCGCCACTCGCTATTCGCTACTCGCTCCTCCCCCTCTTCTTCTCCACCATCCGCACCGAATAGATCGACGCCTCGTATAGGAGCACGCCCGGCAGCGCCAGGGCGAGCTGCGAAAACACGTCGGGCGGCGTCAGGATCGCCGCGACGACAAAGACGATGACGATGGCGTAGCGCCTCTTCTCTTCGAGAAATTTCGAGGTGACGATCCCCACCTGCCCCAGCAAGGTGAGGATCACCGGCAACTGGAACACGACGCCGAAGGCGATCACCAGCGTCATAATCAGCGACAGATACTCGGACACGCGGGGCAGGAGTTCGATCTGCGCCCGGCCCGGCTCGTTCGCCTGCTGCATCCCCATGAAGAACGCCAGCAGATTGGGCATCACCAGGAAATAGACGACGAGCGCGCCGAAGGCGAAGAACACCGGCGTCGCCACGAGATAGGGGCGGAAGGCCGCGCGCTCGTGGCGATAGAGCCCCGGCGCCACGAAGGCGTAAATCTGCCCCAGCACCACGGGACAGGACAAAAACGCCGCGGCGAACAGCGCCACTTTGATCTGCGTGAAGAAGTATTCCTGCGGCGCCGTGTAGATGAGCTTCGCCTCGGGCCCCGCCGCCTTGGTGTAGGGAATAAGGAGGACGTTGTAGATGTCCTTGGCGAAAAAGAAGCACAGGACGAACATGACGAGAAACGCGACCAGCGCTCTGATAAGCCGCTCGCGCAACTCCATCAGATGTTCGATCAGCGGCGCCTTCGTCGCCTCGATCTCCGCCTCGTCCGCGTCGTTCATGCCGAGGCGTCTCCGGACGGCGGCGCGCCGCTCTCGGACCGCGAGCCTTCAGGCTCGCCTCTCTCCTGCGAGCCTGGAGGCTCGCGGTCCATTGGGCGCGTCTCAACCGCCGCGCCGATCTGCTTTCGCGCTTCGCCGAATGGATCGAAGGCGCCGCCAAGTTTCACGCCTTCCTTAATCTCCGCCATTTCTTTCTTTATGTCGTCGAGCTCGGCCTCGCGCATCGCCTCGGCGAACTGCGCCTGAAACTCCGCCGCCATGCGGCGCGCGCGGCCGGCGACCTGACCCAGTTGGCGCAGCACGCGCGGCAAATCCTTCGACGGAATCGCGATGAGCGCGACAATGCCGATGACGATGAGCTTGCCGGGATCGAGATCGAACATGTTGCGATTGGGGAGCGACCCCTCCCTAACCCTCCCCTTTCAGGGGAGGGAATTCACGGCGCCGGGTCTGCTCCCTCCCCTTAAAAAGGGGAGGGTCGGGGTGGGGATCAAACCTCGCGAAAGGTCAAACCTTATCCGCGCTCTTGTCCGCTTCAATCGCGCGCCGCTCCGGCGCCTCCACCGATTTCGCCTCCGCCGCGTCGTCCTCGGCCATGCCTTTCTTGAAGGCCTTGATGCCCTTGGCCACGTCGCCCATCACGTCGGAAATCTTGAACTTTCCGCCAAACAGCAGGAACACGACGCCGCCGACGATGATCCAGTGCCAGATCGACAGACCGCCCATGGCGGACACCTCCCCTAAAGGCGGCGAGAACCGGCGCCGCCGGATGATTTAGGCCGGAACCTAGGACGCCCGCGCCGCAAAAACAAGGCGAAGCGCGGCGGCGCCGGCTCGTCGACGCCTTGCCCTGCGCGAAAAAGCTTTTTTCGTGTCGACATTTGTGGATCTATTCGGTCCCGTCGGCCAACTTGTATACATTGCTATTCTATCGTCATACTCGCGCCAGCTAATTTAAATTTTTTGGTCGAAACCGCACGGCTTGGCAAAAACAGAACTTTGATTTATGCGGAGGGTTGTAAATGGAATGTGTCCGGATCGGCGGCGGTCGGGCGAACGTCGCAGGGTAGACCATGCCGAAGGAGCGAATCTTCACCCCACAGCAAGTCCTGGTCGCGACATTGCTGGGAGGTCCGGCCGCGGGGGTTTACACGCTTTCCGCGAACAGCAATTCGGTCGAGGGGGCGGAGCGGACCCTGCCGTTGATTATCACGGGATGGGCCACCGCGGCAGTTTACCTCCTCGCCCTGCCGTTTCTGCCGCCGCTGCTGGGTCTTGGCGTCCTGTGGCCGCTGTTCTGCGGACTGGCCTATTACGTCGCGAAGAAGAGCAACTTCCCAAGACAATTGATGAAACAAGGCAAGCTTTACCGCCATCACGACATGACGCGCGCGCTGATCGTCGGCGTGGCCGGTCTGGTCGTCGTCGGGCTGGTCGAAGCCGTGTGGTTCAACGTGATCGCGCGATAGAAACTAACCTTCGTCCTCCGCGGCGTCGGGCTCGTCCGGCGCCTCGGGGAACTCCATCTCCAGCAGTTCCGGCGCCTCGGCCTCCAAAGGCTCCTCGTCGTCGCGCAGCGCCGCGTCGTCGGAGGGTTGCGGCACGCCGAACCCCTTGGGCAGTCGGCCCTCGAACAGGCCCGCGCCCTTGAGCTCCTCGAGCCCGGGAAGATCGCCGATCTGCTCCAGCCCGAAATGCATCAGGAAAGCGTCGGTGGTGCCGTAGGTGATCGGCCGGCCGGGCGCCTTGCGGCGGCCGCGCAGCCTGATCCAGCCAGTGTCGAGCAGCACGTCGAGCGTGCCCTTGGACAAAGCGACGCCGCGGATCTCTTCGATCTCCGCCCGGGTCGAGGGCTGGTGATAGGCGACGATCGCCAGCGTCTCCAAGGCGGCGCGCGAAAGCTTCTTTTCCTCCACCTTCTCGCGCGCGAGTATCCACGCCAGATCGGCGGCCGTGCGGAAGAACCACTTCCGCCCCGCCCGCGTCAGGGTCACGCCGCGCCCGGCGTAACGGGCCCGCAGCCCTTCGAGCGCGGCGCCGACATCGGCGCCCTCGGGCAGACGCCGGGCGATTTCCGCTTCGTCGAGCGGTTCGGCCGAAGCGAACAGCAGCGCTTCGGCGATGCGCTCCGCTTCGCACAGGGCGGCTTGCGCCCTCGCCAGACTTTCGTCGCTGTCGGCGTCGAAGAGTTCGATATGTTCAGCCGCCTGCGCCAAAGCGCCTCCTTCCCCAGTGGACCGCGAGCCTTCAGGCTCGCTCTTGCCCCTGCGAGCCTGAAGGCTCGCGATCCATTTCCGTCTCGCGCCGCCGCACCCAGATGGGCGCGAACGGCCTGTCCTGGCGCATGTCGAAGCGCCCCTCGCGCACCATCTCCAGCGAGGCGGTGAAAGCCGAGGCCCTGACAGTGCGCGCCGTGTGCATGTCGACACAGTAATGCAGCAGAAAATCGTCCAACACCGTCCATTCGACGGCGGCGCCGGCGAGCCGCTCCAGGGCTTCCCGCGCCTCCGCCAGCGACCAGACGTTTCGCGGCGTCAGGGTCACGTGCGCGCGGGCGCTCTTCTGGCGTTGCCGGGCGTAGGCCGACAGCAGGTCGTAGAGGCTCGCCTGATAGTTCGACGAGGAGATCGTTTCGATCCCCTCGGCGTTCCCGCGCAGAAACATGTCGCGCCCCAGCCGCGCCCGCTGGGTGAGCTTGTCGGCGGCGCGCCGGATCGCCTCCAGACGGCGCAGGCGCTCGGCCAGCGCCGCGGCGAGATCGGCGGCGGAGGGCTCCTCGCCTTTCGGGGGCTCCGGCAGTAGCAGCCGCGACTTGAGAAAGGCGAGCCAGGCCGCCATCACCAGATAGTCGGCCGCAAGCTCCAGGCGCACGCGCCGCGCCGCTTCGACGAAGGCGAGATACTGTTCGGCGAGGGCGAGGATGGAAATGCGGGCGAGGTCGACCTTCTGCCGGCGCGCGAGCTCCAGCAGCAGGTCGAGCGGCCCCTCGAAGCCGTCGACGTCGACGAGAAAGGCTTCGCCTTCCGCTCTGGTCTCCGTCTCCGTTTCGAAGGACAAAATCTGCGCCATTGCTTCGACGACCGCGCTCCGATTCCCGCCCCGGCCCGGCGCCGTGCGGATTTGGCGGGAGATTGGCCCCATTAGGCCGCCATCGCAAGCGCGCAAGGCCGTTTGCCGCCGCCGTCCACAGGAACCGGCGGCGGCGGCCCGGAAACCCGACCGCCGCCGTCGGCCTCAGAGCGCTTTCCGACCAGACGGAATCGTCTGGTCGATAAGAAATCGCTCCAGATTCAAAATGCTGGAGCAAAATCTTCTCGAAAAAGTCTATCAACTTCTTCGGATTTTGCTCCAGCGGCGGCCGTAAGCGCCGTTACACCTTCGCTTCCCGGTAGTCGCGTCTCTGTTCGCGCTCGAAGGCGAAGGCGATCGTGAAACTGAACATCGCCGCCGCCATGCACCACACGGAATACCATGCCGCGCGCGCCTCGACGATCGAGTAGACGAAGGTCGCGAAAACCAGAGCGCCGAATATCTTCAGCGCTCGGTTGTCCATCGAGACGAGCGGGATCACGGTGAGCGCGACATAGGTAAAATGCGCGATGAGCGGCGGGCGTTCGAACAGCGGATCATAGGCCAGCGAATGGTCGACGACGCTTACGTCGATCCCGTCTGCGTAAGCGAGCTTCGCCGAGAGATAGACGGAAAGCGCCACGCCGCAGCCGCACAGGGCGCGCCACAAGGCGCGGCGGGACGGATTCGTTTCGGCGCGCCAAGCCGCAATAGGCGTCAGCACGGGCCAAACCAGGAAGGCGATCATCGTATAGAGATAGCGAAACGCTTCGTCGCCCCGGAACGGATGGAAATAGGCGCGCCAGTTCACGGCTTCGACGAATTGATGAACCGAGAACACCAGAGGAAAAGCCGCGAACCACACCAATCTTCGGTCGCTTCGCAGGGCCTTCGCCACCATCGCGACGCCGGCGATCCCCAGGCCAACGCCGGCGTTCATGCTCGCTTCAAAAGAATAGCACATTCCCCGCCTCCTCTTGACGCTCCTCTCGCAATCGCGGCCGATGTGTTTCGCCGCGCCGGCTAAGCCCGCAGCGCAAGGCTCTGCGCGCGCCGCGAATTAGGGCGACCGCGACGAACGTCAATGGCGTGATTTCACGAAGGCGCGCGGCGCCCCGCACGACCTTGGCGGCAAACCCAAGGCCATGATAGCAAGCGAGAAAACGGAGCCGCCGCCCTCATGTCCGAACAGACAGCCGCCGAATTCTTCGACGCCTGGGAGACCTACCGCAAGGTCGTCGCCGGCAATCACATGTTCCATCGCGAGATCGGCATTGAGGCGCGGGCGGCGCTGCGCGAGCGCTTCGGCGATTCGCCCTTCTCGCTGCTCGATCTCGGCTGCGGCGACGCCGCGACGCTCGCGCCCCTGCTCGAAGGCTTCGCGCTCGAGAGCTATCGGGGCGTCGATCTCTCGCGGACCGCCCTCGCCCTCGCGGCGCGTAATCTTGCCGCCCTGCCCTGCCCGGTCGAACTCGCCGAGGACGATTTGATGAGCGCGCTGGCCGCCGCCGCGCCCTGCGACGCGATCTACAGCGGCTTCGCCGTCCATCACCTCACGACGGCGGAAAAGGCCGAGTTCTTCAAGCTCGCCGCGCGCAAGCTCTCGCCGGGCGGGCTGCTCCTCCTTGTCGACGTCGTGCGCGAGGAGGACGAGAGCCTCGCCGTCTACCACGCCCGCTATTGCGACTGGCTGCGCCGGTCCTGGACCGGCCTCGAGCCCGCCGAGCGCGAGCAGGTGTGCGCGCATCTGACGGAAAACGACGCGCCGGAGCCCTGGTCCGTTCTGTGCACGCAGGCGGAGGCGGCGGGCCTCGCGCCTCTCGCGGATGAAGCGGGCTACAAATGGCACCGCCTCATGCGCTTTGCGCGCGCATGAGGGACACGCCTTCGTCGGTCGACCCCGAAGCGACGCTGCGCAAAGTGGCGCGCCGTCTCGTGCCGTTTCTCGTCGCCTGCTTCTTTGCGGCCTATCTCGACCGGGTCAATCTCGGTTTCGCCGCCCTGACGATGAATCGCGACCTTGAGCTTTCGCCGACCGCCTATGGCTGGGGCGCCGGCGTGTTCTTCCTGGGCTATTCGCTGTTCGAGGCGCCGAGCAACTACATCCTGCACCATGTCGGCGCGCGGCGCTGGATCGCGCGCATCATGATAAGCTGGGGCCTCGTTTCGGCGGCGATGGCCTTCGTCTGGAACGAGACGAGCTTCGTCGCGCTGCGCTTTCTGCTCGGCGTCGCGGAGGCGGGCTTCGCTCCCGGCGCGATTCTCTACCTCACTTACTGGATTCCGCTGGAGCGGCGGGCGCGCCTTCTCGGCGCCTTTCTCATCGCCGTGCCGCTTTCGACGGCGGTCGGCGCACCGATTTCCGGGCTCATTCTCGAATGGGCCGACGGCGCCTTGGGCCTCAAAGGCTGGCAGTGGCTGTTCGTTCTCGAAGCCCTGCCGACCCTCGCGCTCGGCGCGGCCGCCGCTTTCTACCTCACCGACAGGCCGCGCGACGCGGGATGGCTCGGCGCCGGCGAGCGCGAGTGGCTTGCGCGGCGAATCGAAAGCGAGGCTGCGGCCCTCGGCGAGGACGATCACGCCATCTGGCCGGCGCTGACCGACCTGCGGACGTTCGTGCTCGGCCTCGCCTATTTCGGCGTGGTGCTGTCGCTATATGGTCTCGGCATGTGGCTGCCGCAAATCGCCGCAGCCTTCGGCCTGGGACCGATCGCCGCAGGCTTCGCCACCTCGGCGCCGTTTCTGTGCGGCGCGGTCGCCATGACGCTGTGGAGCCGCCGCTCCGACCGGCTGCAAGAGCGCGTCCGCCATACGGCGCTCGGCGCCGCCGCCGGCGGGCTCGGCCTGCTGCTGGCGGCGGCGTCGAGCGGCCATGGAGGCCATGATGGGGGCCATGCGGCCTTGTCGCTGCTGGCGCTCTGCATCGCGGCCGGCGGCACGCTTGCGGCCATGCCGCCCTTCTGGGCCTTGTGCACCGACGAGGTTCGCGGAACGCGCGCGGCGCTGACAATCGCGCTCGTCAATTCGATCGGCAATCTCGCCGGTCTTGTTGGCCCCTATCTCGTAGGATGGATTCGCGAGTCCACGGGGGACTTCCGGTTCGCGCTGCTCGCGCTCGCTTCGGGGCCGTTCGCCTGCGTGGCCATCGTCTTGTGTCTCGGACGGTCTCGCGCGCCCGCAACCGCAAACGGGGTTCACAGGATGTAACGCAATTTCGTGAATTGGAATAATTCCAAATTAATGGAATTACTATTTGATCGGCGAACCAGCTAAAGCCCTCTCGAAAAAGAGAAAAGAGGCCCCACTTAGAGGGGGATTTCATCTCGGCAGACTTCAGGACGGCGGATTTCGACGCGGAGACATGGCGGCGCGAAGGACGCGCCCCTCCGCCCGAAGGAACGGCGTCGCAGCGTAGACAGGAACCACGAGTAAGGAAATGGCGCGCCCGAAAGGATTCGAACCTCTGACCCCCAGATTCGTAGTCTGGTGCTCTATCCAGCTGAGCTACGGGCGCGCTGCGCGTCGACGACGACGATCTGCATGTGCGATCGGCGCCGACGCGTGGCTCGTTTAGCGGCATCCCTCGCGAATGGCAAGAGTCGACCGTTTTTGCGTGGGACGCTCTTGCGCACCCGGGAAATTTCGGTAAACAGGCGAAATAACACAGGATTTATGATGGAACAGTTCCTCTCCGACGGCGTCGAAATTTCGTACCTCGATTTCGAGCCTCTCGCGGAGGATCGGCGCGAGCCGATCGTCCTCATCCACGGATTCGCGTCGACGCACGCGGTCAACTGGCTGTTCTCCCAATGGGTCAAGACCCTCACGGAGGACGGCCGGCGCGTGATCGTGTTCGACAATCGCGGACACGGCCGCTCCGCGAAACTGTACGATCCCGGCGCGTACAACCTGGACCTCATGGTTCGCGACGTTCTCAATCTGCTCGATCATCTCGAGATCGAGCGGGCCGACGTCATGGGCTATTCGCTCGGCGGCCGCATCGCGACTCTGTTCACGCTCGCTCATCCCGAGCGCGTGCGCTCCCTGATTCTCGGCGGCATCGGCGACACGCTGATCGAAGAGGACGGCTTGCCGCCCGATCTCGCCGAAGCGATGGAGGCCGAACGCATCGAGGACATCGACGATCCGACGCTGAAGATTTTCCGCGGCTTCGCCGAGGCGACGCGCAGCGACCTCGACGCGCTCGCCGCCTGCGTGCGCGGCGCGCGAAAGGAGATCGACCCCGAAAGCCTCGCCAATATCGCGGCGCCCGTGCTGGTCTGCGTCGGCACCCGCGACGACGTGGCGGGCGACCCGCATCCGCTCGCGCCGTACTTCCGCAACGGGCGCATCGTCGATATCCCCGGCCGCGATCACAACCGCGCGGTCGGCGACCGCATGTACAAGCAGGCGGTGCTGGGCTTCCTCGACGCGCGGCCGTGAGGCGAAGCGATTTCGCGGCCGGGGGAAGGGGGAAAGCGTTTGCTTTCGCGATCCGCTCGCACATGTAGCGAATATCCTCGAAGGGAGCTCGCACGTTGTGGCGCGCGCGATTGTCGGAAAATGGGGCCGGACTCTGGCTGTCCGCATTTCTGCGGACGTCGCAGAGGCGGCGCGGCTCCAGTGCGGCGCGCAGGTCGACATCCAGGCGCGCAACGGCCCAGTCGTCATTCAGCCGCTCGATGAGCGCACGGACCTTGAGCGCCTCTTTGCCGGCAAGACTGCGCAAGAGTGGCGCGCCGAATACGCCGGCGCTTTCGATTGGGGAGCCGGTTGTCCGCGAGCAATGCGCCCACCTACGCCGACAACTCGTAGGGCGTGACGAGCGCATCCGCCGGGATGCGCCACTCGCGGCTGATTTTGTGAACCTGCGCCAGAGTCAAATGGCGTTTCCGGTTCATGATTTCGGAGGCGCGCGGACGCGAACCGATCAACGCCGCAAGATCGCTCTGCGTGCGCCCCGTCAACACCATCACATGCGACAGCAAGGCCACAGGATCGCTCTCGCCGATCGGCCAGCGCCGCGCCTCGTAAGCGGCGATTAAATCCAGCAGCACGGCGAAGTCGTCCGCCTCCGGCGTGCCGGGCGCGGGTTCGTTGTCGAAATAGCGCTCCGCTTCGGCAAGCGCCGCGCTGTAGCTTTCCTCATCGCGGATCGGACGAATGCGAGCCATCAGACTGTCTCCGGGTCGATGCGGTCATATTCGGCGTGTGTGCCGACGAATTTGATAAGCGCGGCCTTGTAGACATATGAGATGCGCACGATCAGGCGGTATTTATTGCCGGCAACGTCGAAGATGACGCGGTTGTCGGCGACAAAATCGACGTAAGCGCCGAATTGCGCCTTCACATCCTGCGGACCGTCCCAATTCGCCCTGCTGGCCAGCGCATACCATGCCGCCAGCGGCCCCTCCGCCTGCGGATGGCGGGTCCAGAATTGGATCAGCGTCCGCTTGGCGATGACGTTCATGAGCCCTTGTCGCATATTCCCGATTTGGGAACAAGCTCGATTCGTTAAGAGCGGCAAAGCGACATTGCTCGACCTCGAATCCCTGCTCTCCGAAAAAACGCCACTCCAGTGGCGCGAGGAATATGTTTGCGCGTTCGATTGGGGATGCCGACCTTCGCCGCGAAGGCGCCGCGGAACTACCCGAATTTCCAATGGGGCTGGCCAAGATGCGGCGCGCCGGGAAAAGCGGGCGGTGCAGAAGACGCCCCTCCGCGCTATAGTGGCGGCATAACGAGGACAGCCGATGGCCGCCGAACGCGACGCCGCGAAAATCATCGAATTCGCCTCAGCCGATCCGCTCTTTGCGCGGCTGCGCGCCGAAGCGGAGGAAATTCTGCGGCGCGAGCCGGAGCTCGGCGGCTTTCTGCACGCCGCCGTGCTCGTCCATGATTGCCTGGAGAGCGTGATCGGCCAGCGCGTGGCGCAGCGGCTCGACCGGCCCGAAGCGCCCGAAGTCGCCATCCGCCACGCCTTCGCCGAGGCGTTCGCGCGCGATCCCGACATGCGGGAGGCCGTGCGCGCCGATCTGCTCGCCGTGCTCGACCGCGACCCGGCCTGCAACCGATTGATCGAGCCGGCGCTGTATTTCAAAGGCTTTCACGCCATTCAGACGCACCGCCTCGCCCATGCGCTATGGAAGAACGGCCGCAGCGATTTTGCGCTGACGCTGCAGAGCCTTTCGTCGCAGACGTTCCAAACGGACATCCACCCCGCCGCGCGGCTCGGCAAGGGCGTGTTCATCGATCACGCGACAGGCGTCGTCATCGGCTCGACCGCCGTGATCGAGGACGACGTGTCGATGCTGCACGGGGTGACGCTCGGCGGCTCCGGCACGACGCGCGGCGACCGCCATCCCAAGGTGCGGCGCGGCGTGCTGATCGGCGCCGGCGCGCAGTTGCTGGGCAACATCGAGATCGGCGCCTGCGCGCTGATCGCCGCCGGCTCGGTGGTGCTCGACTCGGTGCCGCCGTGCAAAACCGTCGCCGGCGTGCCGGCGCGCGTCGTCGGCGACACGGGCTGCGCCGAGCCCGCGCGCGCCATGGATCAGGTGCACGCGATCATCGATGCGGCGGCGCACGACGCCGGGCTGTAGGCGCCGCCCGCGCCCGTGACTTTTGCGGCGCAACATGGCATGACAGCGCGGCAAGAATAATCGCGTCGCGTCCTCAAAGTTCACGCCCGCAACGGGAGCGCCCCCGCATGTCCATTCTCGATTCCGTTCGCAAGTCGCTCGTTCCCATCCATCCCGAAGGATATGTTTTCGTCGCCGGTTTTGCGGTCGTCGCCTTCGTTCTCCACTGGCTGTCGCCGACGCTCGGCTGGATCGGATTCATCGCCACGGCGTGGTGCGCCTATTTCTTCCGCGATCCGCCGCGCGTCACCCCGCTGCGCGAAGGACTCGTCGTCTCGCCCGCCGACGGAATCGTCTGCTCCGTCGGATTCTTCCTGCCGCCGCCGGAACTCGGCCTCGGCGCCGAGCCGATGCAGCGCGTCTCCGTGTTCATGAGCGTCTTCGACGTGCATGTGAACCGCGCGCCGATTTCCGGCCGCGTCACGAAAATCGCTTACAAGCCCGGTCTCTTCATCAACGCCGATCTCGACAAGGCCAGCGAGGACAACGAGCGCAACGGACTCGTCATCGACACGCGCGCCGGCCGCTTCGGCGTGGTGCAGATCGCCGGCCTCGTCGCGCGCCGCATCGTCTGCTTCGTGCAGGAGGGCGAGAGCGTCGGCGTCGGCGACCGCTTCGGCCTCATCCGCTTCGGCTCGCGCGTCGACGTCTACATGCCGACCAACGCCCGGCCGACCGTCGCGGTCGGCACGCGCGCCATCGCCGGCGAGACCGTGCTCGCCGATCTCACCGCAAACATTCCGGCTCTGACCTTCAAGGCCGGCTGACCGATCGCGCAAAGAGCGAGCCGCTCCATGACCGACGACCCGACGCTTCCCAATTCGCCGCACGGCGGCGACGCCGACGACCTCTCGCCTTCGGAGCGCCGCCGCCTGCGTTTTCGCAAAATTCCGCTGCGCGTCGTTCTGCCCAATCTCGTGACGCTGCTGGCGCTGTCGATGGGGTTGACGGCCATCCGCTTCGCGGTCGAAGGCCAGTTCGAAAAAGCCGTCACGGCGGTGATCGCCGCAGCGGTGCTCGACGGCCTCGACGGGCGCCTCGCCCGCGCGCTCAAAGGCACGTCGCGCTTCGGCGCGGAACTCGATTCGCTGGCCGATTTCGTCGATTTCGGCGTGGCGCCGGCTCTGCTCCTGTATTTCTGGGCGCTGCACGAAATCAAGGGGCTCGGCTGGTTCGCCGCGCTGGTGTTCGCCATCGCCTGCGCCCTGCGCCTCGCCCGCTTCAACGTGATGATCGACGAGCCGGGGCGTCCCGCCTGGCACGCGGATTTCTTCGTCGGGATGCCGGCGCCCGCCGGCGCCGTCACCGTGTTGCTGCCGCTTTATCTGCACCTGTCCGTGCTCGAACTGCCCGCCGGCCGCGCCTTCACGGTCTTCGTCATCATGTACGTGCTCGCCATCGCCTTTCTGATGGCGAGCCGCATTCCGCATTTCTCCGGCAAGCGCGTTGGCCGCATTCCGCGCGATCTCGTCATTCCGCTGCTGTTCGGCGTCGGCGTGACCGCGCTGCTGCTGGCCATCTATCCGATGGAGGCGCTGGCGATCCTCGGCCTCGCCTATCTGGCGGCGATTCCCTGGAGCGTGCGGCGCTACAACGCCCTCACCAAGGCGGAGGCGGAGGCCAAAGCCGCCGGCGGCCCGGCGCCCGCCTGACCGGGGGCGCCGGATCGGGCCACGGAGAGCGGCCCGCAACGCGGATTGCGCGAATCGGAGCGCCGATATATTCCTATCTTTAGGAACGTTCTCCGCGCATGACCGACAGTCTCACCCACGATCAAATCTGGACGGCCCTCGACGCGCTCGGCGCGCGTTACGGCCTTACGCCGTCCGGCCTCGCGCGCAAGGCCGGGCTCGATCCCACCACGTTCAACCGCTCGAAGCGCGTGACGCCGGAAGGGCGGCAGCGCTGGCCTTCGACCGAATCCATCGCCAAAGTCCTGCAGGCGACCGGCGCCAGCCTCGACGAATTCATGGCGCTGGTCTCGGCGAGCCGTTCCGCGCGCGGCCGGCGCCTGACGCGCCCCTTGATCGGGCTCCAGGAGGCGGGCGGCGCCGGCTATTTCGACGAGGCGGGCTTCGCCACCGGCGGCGGCTGGGACGAGATCGACGTCCTCGCCGACGCCGACGAGCATTCCTATGCGCTGGAGATTTCCGGCGACGCGATGACGCCGATTTATCGGGACGGCGACATCGTCATCGTCTCGCCGGCCGCCGCCGTGCGCAAAGGCGACCGCGTCGTGGTCAAGACCGCCGCCGGCGATATTCTGGCGCGCGAGCTCAAGCGCCAGACCGCACGCACCATCGAATTGCATTCGGTCAATCCCGCCTATCCCGACCTCGCGCTCGGCAAGGACGAGGTGAAATGGATGGCGCGCATCATCTGGGCGAGCCAGTAGCCGCCCCCGCCTCGCTGCATCGCAGAATTTCCAGCGCCGCGCGGTTTTGTCACAGCCAATCGAAGACAAATTCAGACAATTTTCACCAGTCTGAACAAAATTCCCGCTTGGAGCCGTGCGAAGCTAGGCCTAGTTCAGATGCAGCGCACAAACTGAGTCCGCGTTCGCCCGGCGCGCCGCCGATCATGCCGCAGGCCGCCCGGACGAGAAACAGGATGAGGCCATGATGGAATCGGTCAAGCAGTGGTTTCGGGACTGGTCCGACGCGTGCGAATACGCGAACGAGTGCGTCCCGGATCTGTCGTTTCTCGCGCCGCGGGAGCCCTACACCGCTCTCGTCGGCATCGCGGCCGTCTGCTTCCTGATCTGGCGGTTGAACGAAACGCGCATCGCCCGGCGGCGCGCCGGCGCGGCGAGCAAGAGCGCCTGCACGCCGTCGGCGGCGGAGCTCGGCCGCCTTCTCGGCGAGATGCGGCGGACACGCGAGCCCGCGCCGGAAAGGCGCGCGGCGTAATCCGCTCGCGCAACGCTTGACGACGCCGCAAAATAACTGAATCCGTCGTTGGAGTCATGCGAGCCTCAAGGCTCGCGGTTCAAGCACGCCACTGGACCGCGAGCCTTCAGGCTCGCATAGCCGCTGGCAACCCAGAGTTTGGCGCACTTGTTTCGCGCGCGACGCCTACGCGCGATCGGCGCTCCATCGCAGCACCGGCTTGCGCGCGGCGAGCGTCTCGTCGAGGCGACGGCGGGGCGCGAGGCGCGGCGCCTGCGTGAAGCGGTCCCTGTCGCCCGCAAGCGCGCTCGCGGCGAGATCGCGCAGCGTGGCGATGAAGAGATCGAGCGACGCTTTCGATTCCGACTCCGTCGGCTCGATCAGCATGGCGCCATGCGCGACAAGCGGGAAATAGACGGTCATCGGGTGGTAGCCCTCGTCGATCATCGCCTTGGCGAAATCGAGCGTCGTGACGCCGGTTCCGCGCAGCCAGGCGTCGTCGAACAGAACTTCGTGCATACAGACGCGGTCGCCAAACGGCTGAGTCATCGTGTCGCGCAGCGACGCGCGCACATAGTTCGCCGAGAGCACGGCGTCGCGCGAGGCCTGCGCGAGACCATCGGCGCCATGCGATAAAATATACGCAAGCGCTCGCACGAACATGCCCATCTGCCCGTGGAACGCCGTCATGCGGCCGAAGCTTTCGGTTCCGTCCGTGTGCTCGACGAGATGCAGCGTCTCGCCGTCGCGGCGCAGGAAGGGAACCGGGGCGTAAGGCGCAAGCCGCTCCGAGAACACGACGGGGCCGGCGCCCGGCCCGCCGCCGCCGTGCGGCGTCGAGAAGGTCTTGTGCAGATTGATGTGCATGGCGTCGACGCCGAAATCGCCGGGCCGCGCCACGCCGGCGATGGCGTTGAAGTTGGCGCCGTCGCAGTAGAAATAGCCGCCCGCCTCGCGCACCAGCCGCGCAATCTCGACGATGTCGCGCTCGAACAGCCCGCATGTGTTGGGGTTCGTCAGCATGATCGCGGCGACGTCGGGGGCGAGCGCCGCCTCGACGGCGCCGGCAGGCACGACGCCGTCCTCGCCCGCCGGCACGATGCGCACGGAAAAGCCGAGCAGCGCCGCGCTCGCGGGATTGGTGCCGTGCGCCGAAGCCGGAATGAGCACGACATTGCGCGTTGCTTCTTCGCCTCGCGCGCGGATCGCGGCCTTGATCGCCATCAGGCCGCAGAGTTCGCCATGCGCGCCGGCCTTGGGCGACAGCGCCACCGCGCTCATATTGGTCAGCGCAAGCAGCCAGCGCGAAAGCTCCTCCATCAGCGCCAGAGCGCCCTGCGCGGTCGATTGCGGCTGCAGCGGATGGATGTCGGCGAAGCCGTCGAGGCGCGCCAGCTTTTCGTTGAGGCGCGGATTGTGCTTCATCGTGCAGGAGCCGAGGGGATAGAGGCCCGCGTCGATCGAATAGTTGCGGCGCGACAGGCGCACATAATGGCGCACCGCCTCCGGCTCGGTGAGCCCGGGCAGGCCGATCGGCTCCGTCCGTTCGAGCCCCCCGAGCCGCGGGGGAAAGGGCGCGGGCTCCTCGATGTCCACGCCGCTCGCGTCGAGGCGGCCGATCTCGAACAGCAGCGGCTCTTCGTGATCGAGCCCGCGATGTCCCGTGAAGGTCGCGGGCGTTTCGCGATCCTCGATCGAAGGCGCGGGACGCGTCGGTCGGTCCAGCATCAGTGCGCTCCTTCCAGCGCGGCGGCGAGGGCCGCGCGATCCTCATCCGTGTTCGTCTCGGCGCTGGCGACGAGCAGCAGATCGTCGAGCCCCGCGTTCGGCAGAAGGCGCGAGACCGGAACGCCGCCGAGCACGCCGCGCGCGGCCATCTCCTCGACGATCCGCGCCGCGTCGCCCCTCACGCGCAACGTGAATTCGTTGAAGAACGTCGCGTTGAGAACCTCGACATTCGCCAGACGCGCCAAGCGGTCGGCGAGCGAAACGGCGTTGGCGTGATTGACGCGCGCCAGACGCCGCAGGCCGCGCTCGCCGAGCAGCGTCAGATGAATGGTGAAGGCGAGCGCGCACAGGCCGGAATTGGTGCAGATGTTCGACGTCGCCTTCTCGCGCCGGATATGCTGCTCTCGCGTCGAAAGCGTCAGCACGAAGGCGCGGCGTCCGTCCGCGTCCACGGTCTCGCCGGCAAGACGCCCCGGCATTTGCCGCAGATGCGCCTGGCGCGTCGCGAACAGGCCGACATAGGGTCCGCCGAAATTGAGCGCGTTGCCGAGCGACTGCCCTTCGGCCGCGACGATGTCGGCGCCCATGGCGCCCAGCGGCGTCAGAGCCCCAAGCGAAACCACTTCGGTCACGACGCCGATCAGCAGCGCGCCATGACGACGGCAGGCATCGGCGAGGGCGCTGAGATCACGCAGATTGCCGAAGAAATCCGGCGTCTGCACGACGACGCAGGACACACTGTCGTCGATCTCCGCAACCAAGTCCTCCTTGGCGAAAACGTCCGGCGCGAGCGTCGCGACTTCTTCCCCCGCCATGCGCGAGACGGTGCGCACGACCTCGGCGTAGTGCGGATGCAGCCCGCCGGACAGAACGGCCTTGCGGCGCTTGGTGAGGCGATGCGCCATCAGCACGGCCTCCGCGCAGGCGGTCGAGCCGTCGTACATCGAAGCGTTGGCGACCTCCATCCCGGTGAGCGCGGCGACCTGCGTCTGAAATTCGAAGAGATATTGCAGCGTGCCCTGCGCGATCTCCGGCTGATAGGGCGTGTAGCTCGTCAGGAATTCCGAGCGCTGGACGAGATGGTCGACGCTCGCGGGAATGTGATGCCTGTAGGCGCCGGCGCCCAGAAAGAACGGCGCCCGCGAAGCCGGCGTATTGCGCGCGGCCATGGCGCCGAGCAAGCGCTCCGTTTCGAGTTCGGTCTTGCCGCCCGGCAGGTCGAAGCCGTCAATCGACAGCATCCTTGCCGGCGCGTCGGCGTAAAGTTCGGCGACGCTTCCGACGCCGATAACGCCCAGCATGTCCTTTCGGTCCGCCTCAGACATGGGATGGTAGCGCATCGTTTCGTCCTCTCGTCAGAGCGTCCCGACGAAAGCGTCGTAGGCCGCCTGATCCATCATCCCCTCGGGCGCGGCGGCGAGCCGCAGCTTCACGAGCCAGCCCCTGTTCAACGGATCATCGTTGACGAGGCCGGGCGCGCCGCCCAGTTCGGCGTTGACCTCGACGACGTCGCCGCCGACCGGCGAATAGACGTCGCTCGCCGCCTTCACGCTTTCGATGACGGCGAGCGAGTCGCCCTTGGCGAGCTTCTTGCCGACGGGCGGCAGATCGACGAACACGATGTCGCCGAGCTGCGCCTGCGCATAGTTCGAAATTCCAATCGTCGCGACGCCGTCCTCGACGCGCGCATATTCGTGGTCCTTGGTGTAGCCGATGGTGGTCATGCGCCGCCCTTTTCCGTGTTGCCGCCTCTAAAATAGCGATGAGCGACGAAAGGCAGGGGCGAGACCGTCATCTCGACGCGCCTTTCGCGCAGTTGCGTTTCGAGCCGCGCGCCCGGCGCCGCGAATTGCGCCGCGACATAGCCCATGGCGATCGGCCGCGAGAGCGAGGGGGAAAACCCGCCGGATGTGACGCGTCCGACGGATCGCCCGTCCGGCGCATAGAGTTCGGCGCCCGCGCGCACCGGCGCCTTTCCCTCGACCGCCAGCCCGACGCGAAGGCGCGACGGCCCGCCGGCGATCTGCGCCCGGATGCGCTCGCATCCGGGAAAGCCGCCTTCGGCGCGCCGGCGCCGACCGATCGTCCAGGCGAGACCCGCCTCGACGGGATCGGTCGTTTCGTCGATGTCCTGGCCATAGAGGCACAGCCCGGCCTCCAGCCGCAGCGAGTCGCGCGCGCCGAGGCCGATCGGCGCGACATCCTCCTGTTCGAGAAGACGCGTCGCAAATGCTTCCGCCGCTGCGACGGGCGCGGAAATTTCGAAGCCGTCTTCGCCCGTATAGCCCGAGCGGGAGACGCAAAAGCCGGCGCCGTCGACATCGAAGGCCCGCCACGCCATGAACGCCATGTCGGCGGCGCCGGGCAGGATCGGCTCGAGAACGGCGGCGGCGCGCGGCCCCTGCAAGGCGAGCAGCGCGCGATCGGCGAGGATATGCAGGCCGAGCGACGGACAGTTCGCCGCAATCACCGCGAAGTCGTGGGCCTTGCGCGCGGCGTTGACGACGAGCAGCAGCCGCTCCTCGCGGCCCGGAACGCGCGTGACGAGAAGATCGTCGAGGACGCCGCCTTCGGCGCTCAGCAGCAGCGCATAGCGCGTCCGCCCCGGCGCAAGGGAAAGCAGATCGGCGCCGGTCAGCCGCTCCAATTGCCGCGCCGCGCCGGCGCCGGAAAGGATCGCCTGCCCCATGTGCGAAACGTCGAACAGCCCCGCTTTTTCGCGCGTGTGCAGATGCTCCGCGATCGCGCCGGAGGCATAGTGCAGCGGCATGTCGTAGCCGGAGAAGGGCGCCATGCGCGCGCCGAGCCGCCGATGAAGGGAGTCGAGGGGAAGTCTGGCGAGGGCGGCGGAAAGGTTCACGAGCGGCTCCGGACGAGAGAACGCGGCGCGGTCGCGGATCGCTCCGTTTCCGCGCGCCCCCTCTGTCCCTTGACCTGAGAGATTTCCCCGCCTCCATAAACCGGGGCGCCCGCGAGCAGACGCCGAAAGAAGCAGGTTACGCCCTTCGGTGGACGCGCCCGGCTCCCGCCGGCGCACGCCGCTTTCCAGAGTGCTGAATTCGCCGCGGTCCTTTCGCCTGAGCGTTTCCGGGGCGGTTTCGCCTTCGGCTCCGGCGCTCGCGGCGCCGGTCTCTCCCGCGGTGAATTGACTTACCTGCATAAAAAGATGTGACCGAATCACCCGGGCGTCAAGGCTGGAAAACGGGCAAGACGGCCGATTCCTTTGCGCCGACGGCGGAACCCTGTATCTTGCCCGCGTCGGTAATTGTATGGGCGCGCGCGGCCAATGTGGCGGGAACAGCTGGACATATTTTGGGACGGCGCGCGCCTTCTCGCCATCGGCTGTTTCGACGGCGCCGAACGCGCGCCGCCGCCCGCGGCCCGGCCCGAACTCACCGCGATCTCCGCCGTGGACGCCGAACTCGCCCAGGAGCCCGCGCTCCTCGACGTCATCGACGTCGCCCGCTGGCGCGCCGGCCCCTGCGTCCTGGAGCTGCCGCGCGGCCATCGCTTCGTCGGCCTGCGCTCGCCGGACGGTTCGGAACTGCGGATCGCGCTGACGGACGAAAAGGATAAGAATGCGCCACCCGGCGGCGAATGGCGGCTGTTGCTCACCTTGCTGCCGGACGCGGGCGGCGCCGACCCCGTCACCTATCGGATCGTTGCGCTCTCGGCGCGCGGCGACTTCGATCGGCTCGCGCGCGAGCAGGTGGCGCTCTCGGGCGCGCGCCTCGTCTGGGCCGTCGGTCAGCGCCGCGTGATCGAACGGCGCGACATCGGCCCCCGCGTCGCTCACATCTGGCCCGCGCGCCGCGTCTTCCCGTCCTGGCAGAGCCGCATCGTGCTGGAGGCGGTGGAAGGGCCAAGCAGCGGCGTCGACGTTCAGCAGGCGCCGTTCGCCGTCATGGATCACTGGATCCGCGAGAACGGCGCGCCGCGCGTGACGGTGCGCCTGCGCGTGCCCGATTCGCTCGACGAAAGCGCGAGATTGCTCAATCGCGCCTCCGTCGCGCTCGTCATGCATCAGCGCCGCCGGCTCAAGGACTGGATGCAGGAGCAGCGCAACGCCGGCGAGCCAGTCATCGACCCGCTGGGATTCGACGACATCCGCCAGGCGACAGGCGAACTCGGCGAACATCCCGACGCGGTCGAGGCGCCCGACGCCATTTGCGTCGCCAACCTGCTCAAGCTCGTCACCAATCCCGACGACGTCGACTTCGACGGCTTCGCGGTCCGCCGCCTTTCGGAGGGCGAAGCGCCGGGCCTCGGAGCGGCGATCGACATCGAATTCTACGGCGCGGCGCTCGGCGACGACGTGGGCCTCGTCAGCGCCGTCGCCGAACGCGGCGATCTCGGCGTGTCGCCGATCGATCCGGGCGGGGCGCCCTATGTCCGCCTGTTCCGGGTCGAGGGCGACGGCCTGAAGCCGCGCCGCGTGCCCGACGACGATCCGCTGCTCGACGAGATCATGCGCCGCGCCGCCGAACAGGAAGGGCCGCCGACCGGCGCCATGGCGCGCACCGTCGCCGAACGCGCCGCCGGACTTCAGGGCCGGCGCGACAAGCTGATCGTCTCGCTCAACGCCGCCCTGTCGCGCAGCGAGTATCCGGGCCGCTTCGAGCCCGGCGGCGCCTGGGAACTGTTCGAGCCCCTGCTCTATTCGAGCTTCGCCGCTCTCGCGACCGATGTCGGCCCGCCGGGGCGCGCCGCGATCCAGAAAGTCGGCGGCTTCGTCGCCTACCGCGCCGACCCGCCGCTCGTCGCCGCTCTCGCCCGCCGGCCGGAATTCGCCGAGGGCGCGAACGCCGCCCGGCTCGTCGAGAGTCGACGCGCGTCCCGCCCCCTGCTCTATCGCTTCGCGGCGGTCGGCGGCGCGGAGGGGCTGGCCGCGCCGGGAGCGGATATCGACGCGCAGGCGCGCGCTTGGCGCCAACTGGTCCGGACGCCGCACGCCGACTGGCTGCGCGCGGCGCGCATCGAACTGGCCGGCGAAAGCGAGGACGCGGCCGACGCCGCGGCGGCCGCGGCCGAACTGCACGACGAAGAGCTGGTCGAGCGCGCCGCCGCGCATTTTTCCGAGCGCGGCGAAGAGGACGCCGCAGCGGCCTTGAGCGGCTATCTCGACGCGCGCCGCGAAGGCGCGTTCACGCCGCTCGGCGAAGCCGCCGGCCTCGCCGGCCTCGTCGCCCGCGCACAGGCGGACTGGCGCCAGGCCGAATCCGAGGCCGCCCTCGCCGCCCGGCAGGCCGCGCAGGAGCCGCCGCCCCCCGAAAAGCCGAAGGGCATCCTCGCGGCCGTGAAAGGCCTGTTCGGCGGATAAGGACGCCCGCCCGCCGGCGCGCGTCGCGCGTCCTGTGCGCCCGCGCACGAACTTTCCGGGGAAGCTCCCTTACTGTCACCTCATCGCAAACGACGCGTGCGGCCCGCCGGGTCGCGAGACAGGGGTTCCTCGAAATGACACGCAAGTCCGTCCGCTTCGCCTCGCGCCCGGTGCGCGCCGCTCTGGCGATCAAGATCGCCTTCGGCTTTCTCGCCGCCGACGTGAGCCTCGCCGCCGCCAAGGCGGTCTGGGCCAAGGGTCACGACGCCGCGATCGCTCGCACGCTCGCCGCAAGAACCGCCGCCGAAACCGCGATTCTGGCGCAGGATTCGAAAACGGAAGTCTGCCGCGAGGTTCTGGTCGAGGTGGACGAAGGCTACGGCGTGACGGGCCGGGTCAGCCGCTGGGTCTGCCGCGCCGCGCTGTGAGGCCCGCGGCGGGAAGGATTACAACGAAGATATTCGCATGACTTTTCTTGATTTTTGACGCGTTAGAGCGCATTCCGAAAAAGTTGACAGACTTTTTCGATAAGAATGCGCTCCAACTTTTTGATTTGGCGCGATTTCTTATCGACCGAACGATTCCGTTCGGTCGGAAAGCGCGCTAGCGCCGGGCTGCGGACCCTCGGCGCGCAAAGGGCGAATGACGGGACGCCGGCGGCCCCGCCTCCGCCGGTTTCGCGCGCGCGGCCCTCGTCCCGAATTCGGCGACGACCGGGCCGCGCGCGCGACAACCGCGTTGGCCGGTTAACCCCCCGCCGTAAGGCTCGCGACTTTCGCGCGCAGTTCGTCGACGCAGCGGGCCAGATTGGCTCTCGCCGGCGCATTCCATTCGGCGGCGCATTCGCCGCGGCGGAACAGGCGCGGCGCGCGGGCGAGCCCTTCGAGAAACGCAAGGCGCTCCCGAGAAAACTCCGGCTCGGCAACGAAGGCGTATTCGCAGCGGATCTTTTCCAGGTTTTCGGCGAAGACGGGCCAGGGCGCCGCGAGCGAACTCAAATCGAGATCGAGGAAAAGATCGAAATCGCCGCCAAAACCGGGATAGCGCTCCCCCGACGCCCGCGCCGCCGCATGGCCCGCCGTGGCCAGGATCATCTCCTCCACGGCTGCGGCGTCGGCGGGGTCGAAGCGCTCGTGGCGGCGAAAGAGCGCGGCGCTGTCGCGGACGTTGTCGCGGTCCGGGCGGGGACGGCGGTCGCCCTCGCGCGTGCGATAGACGGCGTCGTGCCAGAAGACCGCCGCCGCGACGAGGTCGGGCCGGGCGGCGAGACGCCTGCGCGCGTCGAGCTTGCGCAGCATGTCGTCGATGTGGGGCCAAGCGTGATAGGCGCGCTGCGGCTCGCCGTAGGCGGCGTCGAGAAGCGCCTGGGCGCGCGCGTCGTGACGCGAAGCGAGCCCGCGCCAACAGCGTCTGGTCGTTTCGTCCTTCATCCCGCGCCCGGCGATCCCTGCGTTTGGAGCCTCGGTCCGCCAGAAATCCGGTCAAGCGGCCGGATTTGTGGCGCGCCGCGTCATTTGCTGGAGAGGCTCCAGACTCCGTCCCAGTCCTTGGGCGGCGGCGCGCCGGAAAGATCGCGAAAGCGCGCCTCTAGGACAAGATAGAGCGCGCGCCAAGGGGGCGGGGCGCTTTCCAAAAGCTCGGCCGCCGCGCGCGCCGCGTCTGCGAATTGCGCGCGTTCGTAATCGGCGGCCATCGCCGTGTGCCGGTCGCGCCAGCCCGAAAATTCCGGCGAACGGGCGTAGGCGGCGTCTCCCGCCAGCGCCGCAATCGCGGTCGGCGTCGAACGGCCCGCCACGATCACCCTGCCCAGATCGAGCCAGGCGAAATCCGGCGTTGCGCTTCGCACCGCCTGCGAGGCGACGATCTCGATTTTCAGCAGCTTGCAGACGCCTTCGAGACGCGAGGCGAGATTCGCCGTGTCGCCGAGGATCGAATAGTCGAAGCGCCGCGCCGAGCCCATATTGCCGACGCTGCACGGCCCGCAGTGGAGGCCGAGCCCCATGGCCGCGATCCTGTGCGCCTGTCCCGGCGCGCGCGCCTCCTGCGCCCTCGCCGCGTTGAAGACGGCGAGCGCCTCCCGCATCGCCAGCGCCGCCTTCAGCGCCTTGCGCGGATGATCCGGCACGTCGAGCGGCGCATTCCAGAAGGCGAGGATGGCGTCGCCCATGTATTTGTCGACCGTGCCCTCGCATTCGAGAATGGCGTCGGTCATCGGCGTCAGATAGCCGTTCATGAAACGCGTCAGCTCCTGCGCGCTCATGCCTTCGGAGAGAGTCGAAAAATCGCGCAGATCGGAAAAAAGGACGGTGAGTTCGCGCGTCTCGCCGCCCAGAACGAGACGCTCCGGATTTTCCGCGAGCCTGTCGACCACGGCCGGCGCGACGAATTTGCCGAAAGCGCGGCGGATCTGCCGTTTGGAGGTCTGCTCGATGCGCCACAAGGCGACGGCGCCCACGAGGTAAGCCCCTAGTCCCGCCAGACTGGGGAAGGCGGGATCGAGCAGCAGCCCCTGGCGCTCAAAGAGATAAAACGAACCCGCGAACAAGGCGGCCGCGGCGGCGAGTCCAAGCGCGCCCGAAAGCAGCGGCTGCGCGACGTAGAGCAAGCCCGCGGCGACGGCGAAGACCGCGGCGGCGGCGAAGACTTCGGCCCCGGCCGCCCAGTCCGGCCGCGAGAGCAGCGCGCCCGAGGCGATCGACTCGATGATCTGGGCGTGCACGTCGACGCCGGGAATCGCCGCCTCCAGCGGCGTCGCGCGAATGTCCCCGAGGCCCGCGGCGACCGCGCCGACGAAGACGATGCGGCCTTCGATTTCCTTGCGTTCTACTTCCCCCCGCAAGACCGCGGCCGCGGAAATGTCGCGCTCCGGGACATGATGGCGGTAGCGCGGCCGGATGTCGCCGCTCGCGCCCGTCGCGATCTCGAACGCGCCGCATTTGACGGCGTTGACGCCGGTCTTGCTCCCGAACGCCGTCTCCCCGCTCGCGTTCGAAGACCGGACGACGAAGGTGCTCTCGCCTTGCGCGACGCGCAGCGCCTCCAGAGCGAGCGCGGGAACGAGGCGATCTGCGACCCGCGCCAGCAAAGGCGCGCGCCGCACGATCTGATCGTGGTCCGGCAGCCAGTTGGTGGCGCCCAGCCCTTGCGCCGCCTCGGCTAGACCGGGCAACGGCGCAACGATCGCGGCGAACGCCGGGACAAAGGGCGCCGGATCGTCGCCCGCGGCGGCGAATCCGGCCTTTTGCGGCGGCGCCGAGGTCGCGCTGGCCGCGGCGAGCGTCACGCCCAGCACGGCCGGCGACTGCGCCAGCGACTGCGCGAAATAGGCGTCGTTGCCGCGCGTATGCGCGAGGATGCGCGTCAGCTCCCTTCTGGCGACGGCGTCGGCGATCGTGGGCGCGACGTTCTCCAGGCTCGTTCGGTCCGGCTCGGCGAAGAGAAAATCGTAGGCGATCGCCGCGGCGCCGAGCTCGCGCAATCTGGCGTTAAGCTCGGCGAGACGCGAACGCGGCCATGGCCATTGCCCGAAAGCTTTGAGGCTGGGCTCGTCGATGCCGACGACGCGGGCGGGCGCCTCGGGATCGTAAGCGCGCGGCGCGGCGCGCTGAAAGGAATCGAAGACGAAATTGCGCGCGCCCTCCAGCCAGTGCGGCTGGACGACGCCCCACGGCAAGACGGCCGCCGCTCCTGCGGCCATCAAGAGCAGATATGTCCTCCCCTTGCGCAACAGCTCCTTCCCGCCGCCTCGGATCGATCATCGCCGCCGCCGGCTAGTAATCCACCCCCACGCCGTTCGAATATCCCTCGTAAAATCCCGTGTCATATCCCTCCCGCTGCTGCGGCGGCGGAACGAATGGCTGATTGTTGGCGTTCGCCCGGCTTTGGACAAGCGCGCTGCCGCCCCATTCCTGGTTCAGCACGTCGAGCCCCGGGCCGTCGACGTCGTTGGGCGGGCGGTTGACGCCGAGACTGCGGCTGGCGTGCCGATTGTTCGGCGGCGTGGCCGCCCCGCCCGACTGTCCCGGCGCGCTGGAGGTGAGCTGCGTCAGGTTCGCCATCATCTCCGGCGGGGCGAGGAAGGGCTCGGAAATCGGCGCGTTCGCCGGAACGCACACCGCATATCCGGGCGAAGTCAGCGTCCTCGACTCCGCGGAGTTGGCGGCGGTCCCGACGCCGTTCAACAGCGCGAAAAGCGTTCCGCACGCGCCGCCGATCTGAACGTACGCGGTGCCGCCGCGCAGGCCGATCGACGCGGTGGGCGTCTTCACCTGCACGCCGTCCGTATGGCTGACGCCGCCGCCGACGAAACGCATGACGCCCTTGGCCATGCTCACGCCTTGCTTTCCCGCGCCGGCGCTGGCGTTGTAGACGAAATCGTCGATCGTGACCGAACTGTTGCGGCCGACCGTCATGGTCGACGTATCGCGAAAGACGATCTGCGCCGTCCCGCTCGCGCCGGTTTCGATCCGTTCGCGCTTCTGCACGCCGAGCCCGACCGAGAGCGTGCGCCCTGCCCCGCCCGGCGGCGTGCCGCGCGCAGACTGGTTGACCGCGCCGACATTGCCGACGCTTTCGGCGCGCGCGCCAAGAGCGACCAGAAGCAGGCTCGACGCCAATACGATAGCCTTGGCCGTCATGATCCACTCCTATCAGAACCGCGCAACCGGCCCGAAGGACACGGACACGTTGTGGGTGCGAAAATTCGCCAGATTGGAGTCGTTGCGCGCGAATTCGAGATGCCCGGTGAAGCCGAACTGCCCGTTGATCGGCGCGTCGAGCATGACGCCCTTCGTCCACGCCGTGTCGCGGCGCGCCAGCCACAGATCGACGAAGGGATTGGCCGCGTCGAAGGCAAGGCTGGTGAACCGCGCGTAAGGCGCGATGGTCCAGCGGCGTCCGATCTCCGGAACAGGGGGGTCGACTTCGAGGCGCAGCATGGCCTGCACGTCGACCTGACCAGACCTCTGCGAGGCCAGAGCCGCGTTGGCGCGCGAATAGGCGGCGCGCCAGTCCAGCCGGATGCTGTCGGTCGCGCGGTAGGTTCCCCCGACATATCCGGTGACGACATCGCCGGTCGCAAGAGTGGAAAGCGAGGAATACAGCGGCCCGCCCAGGGTGGGATTGCCGGGATTGACGTAGATCGCCCGCCATTCGACGCCGGGATCGAACGTGACGGCGTCGCCCAGCGGCACACGCGCGGCGACGCCGCCGCCGCCGGAATTGAGATAGTTGGCGCTTCCGAGAACCGACGCGACTGCGCTCACATAGGGCTTCACGCTCAGGCCCGGCAGCGTATCCTGCGGGATCACGAGGCGCGGCCCGATCGATCCGCTGAACACGACGACATTATACATCGGCAGCGAAAACTGCTCGGTCGCATAGGCCGACGCGCGCGTCTCCAGCGTATCGCCGCCGGCATTGGGGAATTCGTAATCGTGCGCCGCCTGGACGAGCTGGAACGCGTTGACGTCGCTCCTGCGCCCCAAGCCGGGAACGAGGCCGACGCCCCCGGCCTGAAACAGCCCGCCCGACGGGAAGAAATTGGCGTTGGACTGAGCGCGCAGGCCGACGATCACGCGCGCGGAGAGCCGGCTCGCCTGCGTGCGCTTCTCGATGTCGGGCAGTTGCGCCTCGATCTGCGCTTTCTGCGCCGGGTCGAGATCGGGCGAAGCGAGCGCCGACCGCATATGCTGCGCCGCGACCTGATACGCGCCCAGACGCGTATAGAGAAAGGCCAGCTCCTTGCGCGCCCGTGACAAATTTGGGTTGAACATCAGCAGGCGTTCGAGCGCGCCGATCGCCCCCTCGTAATCGCGCAGTTCGATCGAGAGAGCGACATAGCGGTAAGTCGACTCGTAGTCCGAAGGCTGAACGCGGATATGCTCCGCGAGCCGCTGCTGCTCGGCGCGCGGATCGTCCTGCGCGCGCGCCGGAACCGCGAACGCCGTCGCCGTCAAAAAGGCGAGGCAGATCAGGAAATGGACGGGCCGGATGAAACGCAACGCCGAAGCCTCCGCATAAGCGCCCGCCGTCCCGTGACCGGTCGCGCAGGCGCACGGCACGCTGACTCGAATCCCTCGCGCGCACAAGGATGGCGCCCCGCCCAAAAGCAAAACACTTCCCGTGTGTTGCATACAGGGCACAGAGGGATTCGGGCCGCCGGGCGTCTCAGGCCGACGGCGCCGTCCCCTGGCGCGCACGGCGGAAGTCCTCGAAAGACAGCACGTTGTCGGCGCGTCCCGTCGCAGCGGCCGTGGACGCGCGCCGCCGCTCGGCGCAGGCGGCTATGCGCGGATGGCGCGATCTCGTCCGGGCGCCGCAATGACGGCCTCGCCGAGCGGGGGAAGCGCCGCGCGCCGAAGCAGGCTCGCGCAGGGCGAGAAGACGTCGCAGCGCCACCAGAAGGTCGGCGGCGCGCCGGGCCGCGCCCTGGGCCACGGCGGCGCGGATGTCGGCGACCAGCGCGGCGCGCGCCCCCTCCTGGCTCCCCGCCTCGCCCGACCGGTAACGCGCCAGCAATTGCTCGTGCTTCGCGGTCGGCGAAACACCCACTACCATTTCGTGAGAACGCAGGCCCGAAATCTCCGCGCAGCGGCCGATGGAAACCATCTGTTCTGTCATGACGACGCCTCTCAGTGCTTTGGCCGACGAATGTACGAATCGAAACCTCTACTCTCGTCAGCATGGCGACACTAATCGGACCGCGGCAAGCAGTTTGTGCGCCAACGCACCTTAGGGATCCGCCCGGACTCGGCCGGACGGCGCCTTGCGGATCACCCGGCGTTGTCGAGTGCGTCGGCGACCCGCTTCTCGAGTTCCGTCGCGCGCGGTAGAACCAAGCCGCCCCGGGCCTTTTCCGCCAGCCCCTCCTCGATCATCGCCGTCAGTTCGCGGCTGACCTGCTCCCGGCGGCAGCCGATGCGCGCGGCAAGATCGTGCTGGAAGGGAGGCGGCGAAACGATCATCTGCCCCGCGGCGCCCTTGCGGGGCTGGGCGAGACGCAGCAGCTCCGCGTAAAGCCGGTGGCGCAGATCCAGCACGCTGCGCTCGAACAGGCGCATGTCGAGATCGCGGACTCTGTTCGTCAGAATCCGCAGCAGGCGGTCGCATATCGCCGGCTGGGAATAGATGATCTCCTTGAACGCGGCGGCGGGAGCGACCAGCAGTTCGGCGTTGGTGAGCGCCGAGACGTTCGCCGAACGCCGCGCGCCGTCGATCGCCGCCATCTCTCCGAAGAACTGCCCCGGCCCGAGATCGCCGAAGATCATTTCCTTGCCGGCGGCGGTGCGGATCAGCACGCGCACGTCGCCGGCGACGATGAAATAGACGTCAGTCGACGGGTCTTCGAAATCGACGATGAGCTCCCCCTCGGAAAAGCGGCGGCGCGCGCAGTGGCGCTCGTGCGCCTCCGCCTGCCCCGGATCGAGGCCGTCGAAAAAGGGAACGCCATGGAACACGGACACCGGCGAGGGTCTCCTAACTGCGCGACAGATCGGGATAATGACCGCAATTTGTGCGAACGTCGAGGCTCGTTCGGCCAATCGCGCCAAATTGGGCCGCCCCCGGCGGACGTTATCCCGGTCGCCCGGGAAACCTCCCTCGCCACCATCTGTTTTTGAGACCCCCCAAGAGACCCAGGCCGGAGCAGACGAAGTCAAATACCGGCCGGTCGCGCGATGTGCTACTAATCGTCCATGACGCAGGCGGCCGATTCCATCATGAGCCGTTTTCGGGCGGCGCTCGACGAGGCTTACGGCGCGCGGATCGAGCGTGTCGTGCTGTTCGGCTCCCGCGCCCGCGGCGACGCGCGGCCTGACTCGGATTACGACGTCGCGGTGTTTCTCAAGGATTTCGACGACTTCGGACGAGAGGCGGACCGCCTCGCGGGGATTGAAACCGACATTCTCTATGACACGGGCGCCGTCATCAACGCTCTGCCGTTCAGCGCCGGTTCTTATGACGACCGCACCGGATTGATGGGAGAGCTGCGCCGCGAAGGCCGCGACCTGTGACGCCCGAAGCCGCAGACTATCTCGAAAAGGCGCGCCACGATCTGGACGAAGCGAGAAAGATCGCAGCCATAGGCCTTGCGAAAGCAGCCGCGCGCTCGGTCTATTACGCTGCTTTTCACGCCGCCGAAGCCTTCATTGTCGAACGCACGGGCAAGGTGGCGAAGTCGCATTCAGGCGTGCGTTCAGAATTTGCGCGACTCGCGAAAGAGGCGCCGCAGTTCGACAAGGCATTTACGGCCTTCCTAAGCAAAGCATACAAATACAAGGAAATCGGCGACTATGGCGTCGGACGAAGCGCAATCGTGAATTTAGACGAAGCCAACGACGTGATCGAACGCGCGAGCATCTTCCTCGACGCGGTGACGAACGCGCTTGCCGCACGTTCGTCGCCGAGCGATTCTCGGCCAACGTGAAGCCGCGCCCTTCCGGGTCGGAGCGTTCTCCGATGTTCGCAAAAAGCCGGCGGCGGGGGAAGTTTGGCCGGGCGACGCGACAATATTCGAACTTGCGCCCCGCCCGGCGCGACACGATGATCCGCCATGAGCGAAACCTTCCGCCTCGCCGCCTTCAACCTCGAAAACCTCGACTGGTCGCCCGCGCGCGAGGCGCAGTTCGGCAGGCGGCTGAGCGTCCTGCGCCCCATTCTGCGCGCGCTGGCGGCGGACGTGCTGTGCCTGCAGGAGGTGGGCGCACAGAAGTCGCCTTCGAGCGCCCCGCGCCGCTTCCTCGCGCTGCAACGCCTGCTCGAAGGAACCGATTATGCAGCCTTTCACCGGGCGACGACGGTGCGGCCCGGCGCGAGCGAACCCTCCGACGTGCATAATCTCGCCATCCTCAGCCGCTGGCCGATCCTCGAAACACGCCAATTGCATCACGACATCGTCGCGCGCTGGAGCTGGACGCCGCCTCCAGACGACGCCGCCTCGTCCGATCCGGTCGACATTGTCTTCGACCGGCCCCTGCTTTACGCCAGGATCGCCCTGCCCCGCGGCGCGCCGCTGCACGTCGTCAATCTGCATCTGCGGGCGCCGCGGGCGGTTCCGCTCGCGCCGGCGCGCGGGGCGGGCTCCAGCCGGGCGCTGGTCGAGGGGCAGTTCGCCGCCGCGCTCAAGCGCGAGGGACAGGCGCTGGAGGCCCGGCTCCTCGCCGAACGGATTTTCGACGCCGAGCCCGCCGCGCGCCTCGCCGTCTGCGGCGATTTCAACGCCGACGAGCACGACGCGCCGACCCGCATTCTGCGCGGCGCGCGCGACGAGGACTTGCCGGCCTCGCCCCGCGCGCTGGTCGCGCTGGAAGAGCGCGTCGCGCCCGCGCGGCGCTACACTGTCATTCACGCCGGGCGGCCGGTTCTCATCGATCACATCCTCGCCTCGCCCGCTTTGGCCGCGGCCTGCGAGGAGGTCGAAATCCTGAACGGAGGGCTTCAGGACGAAGTCTTCGCCGTCGACCCGATCGAGGGCTCGCTTCATGCGCCTCTGGTCGCTACGATAGGATTTCTCGAAGCCCCGTAGCGACGACGGAGGGGCGCAAGCCGCGCTTCGCCGTTTGCGCGCTGCGCTTGATAAGAGCCCGCGTCTACACGATAAATTGCGGCGGCGTTTGAACTGGGAGGCCGAAGTGACCGGATTTCTTCTTCGCCGACTGACGGTGTTCGCCACAGCCCTGGGCTTTGGGTCTTTCGTCCTGCTTCCTGGCGTTCGCGGCGCCGAGCCAGTCGGCGTGCAAGAGGCATATGAAATCGGCAAGGAAGCGTACGTCTATCTCTACCCGCTGGTGATGATGGACGTGACGCGCAAGGTCATGACCAATGTCGAACCGGGCAAGAAGCCCGGCGCGGGGCCGATGAACGAATTCGCCCATGTGCGCGAATATCCGCCCGCCGACTTCCGCGATGTGGTGCGACCCAATTTCGATACGCTCTATTCGATCGCCTGGCTCGATTTGACCAAGGAACCGATGGTCATGTCGACTCCCGACACCAAGGGCCGCTACTATTTGCTGCCGCTCCTCGACATGTGGAGCGACGTTTTCGCCAGCCCCGGCGCGCGCACGAGCGGAACTGGCGCCGCCCGTTTCGCCATCGTCCCGCAGGGCTGGCGCGGCAAGCTGCCCGACGGGATTCAGAAGATCGAAGCGCCGACGCCCTATGTCTGGATCATCGGCCGCACGCAAACCAACGGTCCCAAGGACTACGCCGCCGTCCACGAGGTGCAGGACGGCTACAGGCTCTCTCCGCTTTCGCGGTTCGGCAAGCCGCAAAAGCCCGCGCCCTTCAAGCCCGACCCGACCGTCGACATGAAGACGCCGCCGATGGAGCAGGTCGACAATATGCCGGCGACGAGGTTCTTCGCCTACGCCGCGGAACTGCTGAAGACCAATCCCCCCCATGTGACGGACTGGTCGCAGATCGCGCGGCTGAAACGGATCGGGTTCGAGCCCGGCAAAAGTTTCGACGCCGAAAAGGCCGGTCCAGCCATCAAGGGCGCGCTCGACAAGGCCCGCGTGGACGCGCTTACGCTTATGAACGCGAAGAAGCCGACGCTGGCGCAGGTTGTCAACGGCTGGCAGATGAACACGACCAGCATGGGCGTATACGGCATTTACTACCTGAAGCGCGCAATCGTCGCGCAGGTCGGCCTGGGCGCGAACCAGCCCGAAGACGCAGTCTATCCATTCAATCTCGCCGACAGCGAAGGCAAGCCGCTGTCGGGCGCGAACAAATATGTGCTGCATTTCGCCAAGAACGAACTGCCGCCGGTCGACGCCTTCTGGTCGGTCACGATGTACGACGGTCAGGGATTTCAAATCGCTAACCCGATCAATCGTTTCGCCATCGGCGATCGCGACCCGCTGAAATACGGCGCCGACGGCTCGCTGGACGTCTATATCCAGAGCGAAAACCCTGGGCCGGACAAAGAGTCGAACTGGCTCCCCGCCCCCGCAAGCGGCGCCGCGAACGTCACCATGCGGCTCTATGCGCCCAAGCCCGAGGCGCTGGACGGCCGCTGGGCGCCGCCGCCGATCAAGCGTGTGCGATAGAGGTCGGCCTCGTGCTCGCCGCTTACGCCCGCGCCCCGTCCAAGCCTATCCTGTGCATCAGGTAGCACAGGCAATCCAGCTTCACGGCGCGCGGATCGCGCGTCAGCAAGGCGGGGATGGCGCTCTCGGCGAGGCGGATTTCTCCGTCCGCGTAATGGAAGTAGTCCGGCGGCGCCGTCGCCAGCCCGTCGCCGGGCGCGATTTCCAGCCGCGCCAGCGCGTCGTCGATCCGGCCGAACGGCTCGCCCGGCGCGAGCTCGCTGAAGTTCAGGTGGTCAATGTCCTCCCGGAAACGAAAATCGGCGGGCGAGCCGTCGAAGGAGATGCTCGCGTCCGCCGGCGTCTTGACGATGGCGTAGGTGCGCAGCAAATCCATATCGTGCGGCGCGGGCGGATGATCCGGCAGCGCCGTGATCGACAGGCAGGCTTCGATCAGTTCGGCGGCGTGTTTTGCTCCCGACGGCAAACCGGCTTTGCCGCATTCGACGGTGACGGCCGGACATAGATCGGCGAAAGCGGCGGCCTGCGTGCCGAGCGGGCGCTCGAAATGCACGACGATGCGCGAGAAAAGCCGCGCCAAAGCGAGGAAGCGCGGCTCCAGCCGCCTCACGCTGGAATAATGCGGGTTGAAGCCGGTGTTGTTGTGGATGTCGATGCTGGCGAAGGGCTTGCGCGCCGCCGCATAGTCGTAGACCTTGCGCGCCATGCGGGCTTCGGGCGCGTCCGGATGCAGCGTCCCCGGCCAGACGCGATTGTAGTCGATCTGTCCCGGCAGCGTGCGCAAATTGGCGGCGGCGGCGGCGACATTGCCGATCAACAGCAAGAGGGGGCGATGCGGCTCGCGCCTTCGGTAGCCCTTGAGAACCTCCTGCGCGGCCTTGAGGCCGCTGTCTTCGTTGCCGTGCAAGAGCGTGGAGACGAACAGCGGCGCCCCCTCGCGCCCGGACAGATCGAACAGCGTCGGCCCGGGCAAGACTTCGTGCAGCCGCTCGGCGGAACAGTCCAGAAACGCCTGCGGAACCTCGCGCAGGACGGCGACTTCGATTTCGCTCACTTTGGCTCAGCTCTCCCATTGATGCGCGGGCGCGCCGCTGCGCTGCCGCTCGCAGTAAGCCGCCATCAGTTCATAAACGTCGCCGCCGCGCCGTTCCAGGGCGCCGCGCTGCCAGCGCGCGCCGGTCTGGCCGGTCCGAACGCGCGCTTCGACGATGTCGAGCCAGCCGGCGGAATCCTGCACGCTGAAATCGGCGAGCCCCGCGCGCGCGGCGGGGATAAGATGGCTGAGAAGAAGATCGGAAGCGGCGAGTTTGCCGACGCCCTGCCATGTCAGCGCCGCGTCGAGCCCGTAGCGCGCGGCGGCGTAAAAATTGCGCACAGCGTCCGCGAAGGCGAGGCCGCCGGCGCCGGCGCCGCCCGAGAGCGCGAGATGGCGCGCGAGGCCAAGATACAGCGCCGTATTGGCGATCATGTCGGCGATGCTCGGCCCCGCCGGCAGAATGCGGTGCTCGATGCGCAGATGCGGCGCGCCGTCGGCGTCGAAGCCGATCAGCGGCCGGTTCCAACGCCAGATCGTGCCGTTGTGCAGCCGCAGATGGCGCATCGCCGACGGCGCCTCGTCGAAGCTCATCGGCAGCAGCACGGGATAATCGCGGGCGTTCTCCTCGAAAACCTCGATGCAGGATCGGGAAAGATAGCCGGCGCCCAGGCTGACGCGGCGCGCGCCGGGCGCCGCCACGGACTGCTCGAACAGCGGGATGCGCGTCTCCTCCCACAGCGATCGCCCGAAAAGAAACGGCGCGTTGCCGCTCGCGGCGAGAATCGGACCCGAGGCCGCGATCGACGCGTTGTAATAGAGATGCGCGAGATCGGCGGGCGCCTTGAGATGGATTTGGAAGGACGTTGTCGCCGCCTCCAGCATCACGTCGCGATGCTCGGAAACAAGATGATCGCGCCCGGAAATGTCGACGCGCAACGGCCGGCCGCCGCGCTGGCGCAGCACCTCGCCGTTGAGCGCGTAATAGCGGTTGAGCGGCGACATGTTGGCGAGCGTCAAATCCTCGTCGCGGATCGTCGGCAACGTGCCGATCATCACCATATTGGCGTCGAGCCTGTGCGCGACGGCGTTGCAATGCGCCCACAAATCCGCGAGCGCCGCCGCGGCGCGGTCGAGCACGTCGCCTTCGAGGGCGAAGGGCTCGCAGTTCAGTTCGACGTTGAAGCGCGAAAGTTCCGGCACGACCAGCGGATGGGCGAGCGTCTCCAGCAGAGTCTGGTTGATCGGAGCGGGAAAGTAGTTGTGATCGACGATCCAGGCTTCGAGCTCGAAGCCGAGCATAGGGTCCGTGCGCGAAAAGGCGTTTGCCGCAAAGAGGCGCCGCGCAAGCGCCGTTTCTTCGGCGAGGCGCGTGGAAAAGCGCGCCATGTCCGCGTCCGTGAATCCGGCGGTCCTGATTTCCTCGCCCATGCCGATCCTCGCCGAGGCCCCCGGAGTCTGCGTCGCGCCCCCTCTCGGTTCTAGCCGCTCCGGCGGCGCGGGCAAAGCGGACCGGCGGGCGCGTCATCCGCGCAGCTTGAAGCCGCCGGCCGAACTTTGCGAAAATAGGCGTCCCGCCCTTCCCTCTGGAGCCTGCCCCTTGCCGGACATCGCCTATCTGAACGGAGATTTCACGCCCCTCGCCGAGGCCCGGGTTTCGATTCTCGACCGCGGCTTTCTGTTCGCCGACGGCGTCTATGAAGTCGCCGCCGTGCTGGGCGGCCGGCTTATCGATAACGAGTCCCATCTCGCGCGGCTGCAGCGCTCGCTCGACGCGCTGTCGTTGACGAGCCCGGTCTCGATGACGCGCATCGTCGAAATTCAAGAGGAACTGGTCGCGCGCAACGCCATCGACGAAGGTCTCGTCTATCTTCAGATCACGCGCGGCGCCGCGCCGCGCGACTTCGCCTTTCCCAAGGACGCGCGGCCGACGCTCGCAATGTTCGCGCAGGCGAAAAGCATTCTGCATTCGCCCGCCGGGCGGACCGGCGTTAAGGTCAAGACCGTTCGCGATCTGCGCTGGGCGCGGCGCGACATCAAGAGCGTCGCTTTGCTCGCGCAGGTGCTCGCCAAGCAGGAGGCGGCGGAGGCCGGCTGCTACGAGGCCTGGATGGTGGACGAAGACGGCTGCGTGACGGAAGGCTCGTCTTCGTCGAGCTTCATCATCACGCGCGCGGGCGCGATCGTCACGCGTCCCAACTCCAATTCGATCCTGCCCGGCTGCACGCGGCGCGCGGTCGCGGCGCTGGCGGCGCGCGAAAGTCTGACGATCGACGAGCGCCGCTTCTCCGTCGCCGAAGCCTATAACGCGGCGGAAGCCTTTCTCACCAGCGCCTCCGCTTTCGTCATGCCGGTCGTGGAGATCGACGGGCGCAGGATCGGCGGCGGCGCGCCCGGCCCGATGACCAAGGCGCTGCGCGAACTTTACATCGCCTTCGCGCGCGGCGGATGAGGCGTTGCCGCTAAGGCGAGGAACGCGCTAGGATCGCGCGAGGGGACCGCGCCATGAGCACACAGCCGCAAACGCCTCCGCCGCGCATGACGGTGGACGAGTTTCTCGCCTGGGCCGAGGATCGGCCCGGACGCTGGGAGCTTTTCGACGGCGAGCCCGTCATGCAGGCGGCCGAGCGCGCCGCGCAGTGGGAGATCAAGCTCGCCGTGCAGGTGGCGCTGCTGAATGCCGTGCGCGCCGGGAGCCTCGATTGTCATGTCGTCCCCGACGGCGCGACGGTCCGCATCAGCGACCGAACGGCCTACGAGCCCGATGCGCTCGTCTATTGCGGGCCGAAGGTCGACGCGTCGTCGCTGCTTGTCGGAAATCCGGTCGTCATTGTCGAGGTCGTGTCGCCCTCGACGAGCAGGCGGGATCACATACGCAAGCTCGCGGACTATTTCCGCGTCCCGAGCGTCGCGCACTATCTCATTATCGATCCCGATCAGCCGCTCGTCATCCATCACATGCGCCGGGACGGCGGCGACATCCTGACCCGCATCGTCCGCGAAGGCGCGATTGCGCTCGATCCCCCCGGGATGGAGGTGTCGATGGCCGAGATTTACGCAAGTTGAGCTTGGGCGCTTGTCCAGAAACGACGGGCTCGCGCCTCTACGCCACCGCTCCCATCGCCCCCTCGAACTCGGCCAGCGCCGCCGCCAGATCCAACGGCGCGGGTTCGCGCACAAAGGCGAGGGCGGCTTCGGCGCGCTCCAGGGCGCGGCCGGCAAGCAGCGGCGCGCCGTCCGCCACCGGCCGCGCTTCGGCGAGATCGCCGTTGCAATGCAGAACCATGTCGCAGCCGGCGGCGATGGCCCGCTCGGCGCGCTCGCGAAAGCCGCCGCTCAGCGCCTTCATGGAGAGATCGTCCGTCATCAGCAGCCCGTCGAAGCCGATATGGCCGCGAACGATTTCGTCGATCACGATCTTCGATTGCGTCCCGGGCGCGTTCGGATCGATCGCGGTGTAGACGACATGCGCGCTCATCGCCATCGGCAGATCGGCGTTGGCTTTGAACGGGGCGAAATCGACGGCTTCGAGATCGGCGCGGCTGGCCGCCACGACGGGAAGCTCCAGATGGCTGTCGGCGCGCGTGCGCCCGTGTCCGGGGATGTGCTTCATCACCGGCAGGGCGCCGCCGGCCATCAGCCCGTCCGCCGCCGCCCGGCCGAGGCGCGCGACGCGCCCGGGCTCGCGGCTGTACGCGCGGTCGCCGACGATCGCGTGCGATCCCGCTTCCGGCGTATCCAGAACCGGCAGGCAGTCAACGTCGATCCCGACTTCACGCAGATCGTGGGCGATCAGCCGGGCGCCGAGCCAGGCGAACCGCTCCGCCGAAGCCGCATCGGCGCCCGCGCGTTCGAAAAGCGCGGCCGCGGGATAGGCGCGCCAGTGCGGCGGGCCGAGCCGCTGCACGCGCCCGCCTTCCTGATCGACGAGGATCGGCGCGTTGCGCCCCAGCGTATCACGGACGTTGGCCGTCAGGCGCGCGACCTGTTCGCGGGTCTCGATGTTGCGCTTGAACAGAATGACGCCCCAGGGCTGCGCGTCCTGCAGGAAGGCGCGCTCCTCGGCGAGAAGGTCGGGGCCTTTCAGGCCGCAGATGAAAGCGCGCATGGGAGGCTCCGAATCGGCTCGGTCGGGGGAAGCAATCGCTTACATGCCGCTGAGCAGAAGCGAAAGAACGGCGAGCGGCGCATAAGTCACCGCCGCAAGGACCACTATCAGGAAACGGCGCCGCCACAATCCGATGAGGACGCCGGCGACGCCCAGCAAGAGACCGATCGCTGTCGCGATAACCCCGAACGCCGCAAAAGTGTTGCTCGGCCCCGGATCGCAGAGGCCGGTCATCACGCCCAGCAGCGCCGAGCCGTAAATCAGAACCAGAGCGAAAAAAGGCGCGAAAAGGAACGGGAGGGCGAGCCGATCGACGACCGGCGCGCCCTTCGCCACGTCAGTTTCCGGCGACGAAGCAGTTGCCGCCCGACGCCTTCACCTTTTCGCACATGGCCGTCGCCGCGTCTTTGCTCATTCCGGCGACGCGCACGCGATAGACAGTCTTGCCGTCGACCTTGGCCGGCTTGAAGGTGGGCCTGCGCCCGCCGAGCGACGAAGCGTATTGCTTCGCGACCTTGGTCAACAGTCCGCGCGCCTCGGCCTCCGAGCCGGCCGCGCCGAACTGGACCGCATAGCCGCCGCCGGAGTCGCGCGCGGGGGCGGCGCCGGCGTCGACCGCGTCCTCCTCGACCGCCGCGGTCTTCGCCGGTTTGGGCTTGGCCGGCGCGGCGGGCTTGGCCGCGCTTTTCGGCGGCGCGGCGGGCGCCGGCGGCTCCACGGCGTCGGCGCCCCCGGTCGCGGCGGGCGGCGGCGCGTCGTTCTCGATGACGGTGCCGTCGGGGCGCACCGAGATCGTCTTCACCTTGCGCGGCCCCGCCGGACCCGCCTCGTGCGGGGCGTCGACCGGCCCCGCGCCCAGTGGCACGGCGCGCGGCGCGGTTTTCGGGTCGAGCGGCTGCTCCTCGTGCGTGACGACCTGCTTGACCGCCCCGGCCTCCTTGCGTTCGAGCACGGAGGCGCCCTGCCCCTCCCCGCCCTGCTGCGCTTCGACGTCCGGCGGCGCCTTCACGGGCCCTTCGGGCGCATTGATGGTTGGCACGTCGTGCGGGCCGGCGTTCCCGCCGCGATGCGCGAAGCCCCAGCCGATGCTGACGAGGCCGATCGCCGCGACCGCCGCCACGGCGTGCCAAGGCCGCAGCTTCGGCCACCGGCGCCCTGCGCCGGCCGCCGCCGAGCCGTCGTCGCCATAGTCGTCGCCGTAATCGCGCGCATCCGCCTCCTCGCGCCCGTAATCGAGATAGCTCTGGGTCGCGTCGTCCCAGGCGGCGTCCGCTTCCTGCGGCTGGTAGCGGGCCGCGTCCGAATAGTCGTCCGGATGGGCGTAATAGTCGTCGCCGTGCGGATAGGCCGGCTGACCGTGCGGATAGGCCTGCGTGGCGTCGTGCGGCGCGGCCGGCGGCGCCGAATAGTCGCCGCCTGGGCCGTAGCTCTCCTCGCCATAGGCCGCCGGATCGCGATAGTCGGCCGGAGGAGAGCCGGACGGCTGATAGCTGCGCGGATCGTAGTCGGCCTCGCGATAGGCCGAACCGCGGTAATCGCCGGCCTGCGGCGCGATGTCCGGCGTGTCGTGCCCGAACGCGCCGCGCAGTTCTGCGGCGAAGTCGTCGTCCGCGTCGGGGTGCGGCGCCGGCGGACGCTGGGCGCGCGCGGTCGCGGGCCCACGCCCCAAAGCGCCTTCCCAAGAAGCGTTCTCTCTCGAGGCGCCCTCTCTCGAGGCGCTTTCGCCCAGGACGCTCTCGTAGGGATCGGCCGCTCCGGGCGCCCGATCCTGCTCGCCCTGCATCAGCCGAGCGAGTTCGCTCAAGGGATCGACTTTGGGCTTCCCGGCCGACGGCTCGCCGCCGCGCAGACGGCGCTCGAATTCGGAAAGATCGATCGCCGGTCCTCTGGAGGTCGGATCGCGCATTATGCACCTCAACTTGCTGTGTCGGGCGCGAAGCATTCCGCTAGCGCGCTTTCCGATCGCGCGGAATCGCGCGATCGATGAGAAATCGCGCCAAAACAAGAAGCTGGAGCAAGTTCTTATCGAAAAAGTCTTTCAACTTTTTCGGAACTTGCTCTAGCGCCGATCGCGAGGCCCGCAACAGGGGGTCATTCCGTCGCCATCAGCGCATTTCGTCGGGGGCGTTCACGCCAAGGAGCCTCAAGCCCGACGCCAGGACGACTGTTAACGAGACAACCAGCGCGACCCGGGCGCAAGTTAAATCTCTCTCGGCTGCATTAACAAAGCGTAATTGTGGCTTATCTTTGCCACGGTTCCAATGGGCATGAAAAAAACTCGCCAGATCATGCAGATAGAACGCGACCCGGTGCGGCTCGTGCGCCGCCGCCGCCGCTTCGATCACGCGAGGATATTGGGCGATCGTCCTGGCGAGCGCGATTTCGCCCTCGTCGCCGAGCAGATCGAGCGGCGCCTTGACGAGCGCGGCGGGCGACACGTCGAGATCGGGAAAGGCCATCAGCGCCTGCCGCAATACGGACTTCGCCCGCGCGTGCGCGTACTGGACGTAAAAGACCGGATTGTCCTTCGACTGTTCGATGACCTTGGCGAGATCGAAGTCGAGCGGCGCATCGTTCTTGCGATAGAGCATGATGAAGCGCACCGCGTCGGCGCCGACCTCGTCGACCACTTCGCGCAGCGTGACGAAATTGCCGGCGCGCTTCGACATTTTCACCGGCTCGCCGTTTCGCATGAGCCGCACGAGCTGACAGATTTTCACGTCGAGCGCGACCTTGCCGTCCGACAGCGCAGCGACGGCGGCGGTCAGGCGCTTCACATAGCCGCCGTGGTCGGCGCCGAGCACGTCGATCAGCGTCGTGAAGCCGCGATCGATCTTATCCTTGTGGTAAGCGATGTCTGGCGCGATATAAGCCGGCGAGCCATCGGACTTTCGCAGCGGGCGATCGAGATCGTCGCCGAATCGCGTCGAGCGGAACAGCGTCTGCTCGCGGTCCTCCCAGTCCTCGGGCAATTGGCCCTTGGGCGGCGGCAGGCGCCCCTCGTAGACGAGGCCCTTGGCGCGCAGCCATTCGATGGCCGCGTCGATGGCGGAGGGGCCTTTGGAGGCGTCGTGCAGCGCGCGCTCCGAGAAAAACACCTCGTGCGCGATATTGAGCGCCGCGAGATCGTCGCGGATCATCGCCATCATCGCGTCGACGGCGGCGTCCTTGACGACAGGCAGCCACTCGCTTTCCGGCTGGGCCAGCAAGGCACGCCCATGAGTCTTCGCGAGCGCTTCGCCGATGGGCTTGAGGTAATCGCCGGGATAAAGCCCCTCGGGAATCGCGATTGTTTCGCCAAGCGCCTCGCGGTAGCGCAAGTATGCGGACCGCGCCAGCACGTCGACCTGCGCGCCGGCGTCGTTGATATAATATTCGCGCGTGGCCTCGCAGCCGGAAAACTCCAGCAGATTGGCGAGCGCGTCGCCGAACACCGCGCCGCGCGTATGGCCGACATGCATCGGCCCCGTGGGATTGGCGGAGACATATTCGACATTGACCTTGCCGTTAAGCGCGCGCGCCTTGCCGTTCCCGATCCGGCCGAAACCCTCGGGGTCGTCGAGCGCCGCGCGCAGCACATCGGCGTAGACGGCGGGCTTGAGGCGGATGTTGATGAAGCCGGGGCCGGCGACCTCGGCCTGACTCACCTCCTCCATCTGCGCCAGCGCGACGCAGATTTCCGCCGCGAGTTCGCGCGGAGAAGAAAAATGCGTCTTCGCCTCCTTGGCGAAGACCATCGCGGCGTTGCAGGCGAGATCGCCGAGCGCGGCGTCCTTGGGCGGCTCGACGACGAAGCGCGCGTAATCGAGCGCTGGCAAGCGCCCCGCCCCGCTGATGAGATCGAGGATCGAGACGATGCGGGCGTGAAAGTCGGCGAAGAGGTTCATGAGGGTCCGGGGCGGAAGGGTTCGCGCCGGGGTTTAGCAGACCCGACAAGCAAACGCACCCACGCCGCCGCTACTCCCCTCCCCCTCCCCTCACGCGGAGCTCGGCTCTCCATGCGCCGGGAAATCGTCGCTCATGCGCGACGTGAGCGCGCGCCGCAGCTTGCCCAGCGCGCGGTTCTCGATCTGGCGCACGCGCTCCTTGCTGATGCCGAGCCGGTCGCCGAGCGTCTCCAGCGTCACGAGGTTTTCGCTCAGGCGCCGTTCGCGCACGATGCGCAGTTCGCGCTCGGTCAAGACCGCGAGCGCATCCTTGAGCCAGCGCGCGCGCCGGTTGGAGTCGAGCGTCTCCTCGGCGATCTCGTCGGGAAGCGGGCTTGCGTCGACGAGAAAATCCATGCGCTCGGCCGAGCCCGGCGCGTCGTCCTCGACAAGCTGGGCGTTAAGCGAAACGTCCGAACCCGCAAGGCGTGAATTCATCATCTCCACGTCGCTCCGCGAGACGCCGATGGCGTTGGCGATCGCCTGGAAGGCGTCGCCCGAACCGGCGTGGGGATCGCGCGCGAGCCGCGCCCGCAGCCGACGAAGATTGAAGAACAGCGCCTTCTGCGTGGAGCTGGTGCCGCCCCGCACGATCGACCAGTTGCGCAGGACATAATCCTGAATCGACGCGCGGATCCACCAGGTCGCATAGGTCGAAAAGCGCACGTCGCGCTCGGGCGCGAAGCGCGCCGCCGCCTCCAGCAGGCCGACATGGCCTTCCTGCACGAGATCGGCCGCCGGAAGCCCGTAGTGCCGGAACCGGCCGGCGATCGCGATCACCAGACGCATATGCGCGGCGGTAAGCTTGTGGAGAGAAGCGCGGTCGCCCCGCTCTTTCCACGCCACCGCCAGCTTGCGCTCCTCGTCGCGTTCGAGATAGGGCGCGTCCATCGCCGCCTTGACGAGTTCGCGGCCGACGCCCGAAAGGTAAGCCATTGTCAGCTCCCACGCCACAGGCGACGAGCCCGTGCCCGGGCGAAGCCGCCGGCGCAATTTGTAAGTTTTCTAAATTCGTTAACCCCCGACGCGCGAAAGGGTTCCATTCCGGCCGTCGAATTCGGCGCCCGTGGCGAAAAAACGTTGGGCGCAGAGGTGCTTACGCCGCACCGCGCTAGCGCGCCCTTTGGTCGCCTATTCCGTGACGATCTTGTAGGTTTCGCCGGGCGCGAGCGTCGCGCCCTGATCCAGCCCGTTGAGCAGCAGGAAATATTCGAGCGGCCGGTTCGGCGTCGTCATGTGCGACGCCATGCCGGCCGGCGTGTCGCCGCCCCCGGCCTGAACGAGGGCGACGCGCAACGGGCGCACGTCCTGCGCCTCCTCCGGAGTCATGCGGCGGAAGGTCTGGAACGAGGCGAGGAAGCGCCGCTCGGAGTCCTCGCTCAGCGCCTTGACCGCGAAGACCATGCGGTAAAGATTGTCGTCGAGCTGGACCACCGCGAGACGGAAATTCCATTCCCCCGCGCGGGCGATGGCGGTGACGGCCGGCAGGCCGTTGATCTCGACGCGCCGGATCGACGAGGTGAGCAGCCCGTCCACCCAGCCCGACTGCACATAGGTTTCGAGCGACTGGCCGACCGGCGCCTTGACGCTGTCGAGGCGCAGCGCCTCGTTGTCGTTCTCGCGCACGCCGAACACGGCTTCGTTGGAGTTTTCGAGCAGGAAGCCCTCGGGCGCGGCGAATGCGAAGCGCAGTCGCGGATGGGCGAATCTGCGCCCGCGCACATAGCCTTCGAAGGGATCGTCGCCGAAGGCGACGCCGTCGATCGCAGCGAGATAGGTCTCGCGGTCGCGCGCGCCCACGCCCGGCGCAGCGATGCCGCGCGCGATCTGCGTCGCCCTGGCGACGCGCTCGGGCGTCGAAGGATGCGTCGAGAGAATGTCGAAATCGAGCGCCGACTTCTTCCTGCCATAGAGCGCCGCGCGCAGTTCCGTCGACCTGCCGAGCGCGGCGAGAAAGCGCGAAGCGCCGAAGGGATCGTAGCCGGCGGCGGCGATGGCCTTGACGCCGGCGGCGTCGGCCTCGAGCTCCTGCGCGCGCGAAAAGCTCGCCACCGACAGCCGCTCCTTGGCGCGCTGCTCCTCGCCCTTCTGCTGGCTCTGCAGCACCACCGCCGCCTGCGACACCAGCGCGGCGCGGCGCTCCTGCTCGGCGCGCAAGGCGCTATGGCGCAGCGTGACATGTGCGATTTCGTGCGCCATCACGGCCGCCGCCTCCGAGCCGTCGCCGGCGAGCGCCAGCAGGCCGCGCGTGACATAGAGATTGCCGTTCGGCAGCGCGAAGGCGTTCACGACCGGCGTATTCAGGATCGTCACTTTGTAAGCGGCCTGCCCGGGCGTCTCGCTCGTCGCCGCGAGCTTCGCGAGCACGGCGTCGAGATAGCGCTCGGCGGCCGGCGCGCGATATTCGCCGCCGAACTGCGCCAGCAGCTCCTTGTGCTGCACGCTGTTGCGGCTGTCGTAGCGCGGACCCGGTCTGTCCTTCGCCGGCGGAATGGGCGCGAAAATCCGGCCCTGCTGCTCGAGCTGGGCGCAGGCGCCGACGGCCAGCGCCAGCGTCAAGGCCAGCGCCGCGCGGCCCCTATTGCTGCGCGTTTGCGCCGTCGAGCAGTTCGATCTGCGCGGGAGAAGAAATCTCCATGCGCGCTCCGTTCGCCGTGTCAATCAGCCCTCTTACGCGCGCCCGCCGCCCCGCCAGCGCCTTGGGAAAAATCCTCGCCTGCTCGAAGCTGCCCAAATCCCGCTTGAGGATCGCAGCGGCGAAATCGCTCCCCCGCCGCGATCCGAAATTCAGGTAGACCGCGCTTTTCGTCTCGCCCACCGAGCGAATGACGCCTTCGGCGAGCATCATACCCTTTTGCTCTCGAATTGGCGCATTTTTTCGGCCGGGTTCGGAATCCATGCCGAGCGCAAGCGGAGCGTTTTCGGAGCGCGCCCACAGGCCGGTTTTCTTTTCTCTGGCAACGGCTTCCGCCGCGAGGTCGGCGCTCGCGCAGGGCGCCGCCGGACGGTCCGGGCGAAACCGCGCCAGCCCCTCTTCGAGCAGCGCCGCCCCGACCGAAACCACCGACGAATCGCTCGAATCGATTTGCGGCGAAAACACGGCGGCGGGAATGCGGCCCCAGCGGTCGGTCCCGGCGCCCCCAAGCTCCAGCACGAAAACCATCTTGCCGGAGAGCCAGTCCGAAAGCCTTTTTCGCGCGGCGGCGCGTTCCGGCGGCGCAAACTCCAGCCCCGTCAGAACCGCCCGCCGCCCGTCGTCGAGCAGAAGATCGAGATCGTCGTCGACCAGGGCGACCGTCGCCGGCGCGGCTGTTTCGAGCGCGCAGGGGCCGGTCTCGAGCGCGGGCGAGAGGGCGAAGGCGGGCGGAGAGGCGAGAAACGCGAGAAAAACAACGGCGGCGCGCCGCCAGATGACGTTATGGGGCGCGTCCGTCAGCCGCAGGTCCGCCACATGCTCGGCGCGATGACCGGCGCTTTCGAGAAACCTCGCCAACGCCGGCGGCAGTTGCGCGTCGACAAGAAAACGCATCGAGAAAACGCCTCATTCGGCCGCGCGAACGACCGCATGGTCGGCAAGACGCGAAGCATAGGCGAGCGCGGCGGAAATGTCGTCGTTCTCAAGGTAGGGATAGTCGGCCAGAATTTCTTCGCGGCTTGCGCCGGCGGCCAGCATGTCAAGAACGTCGCTCACCCGCACGCGAAGCCCGCGGATGCAGGGACGCCCGCCGCACAGGCCGGGGTCCACCGTGATGCGGCGAGATTCGTTGGTTCCCTCGCTCATGAGCCCCGCTTCCTTTCGATCGCAAGACTACAACCGGCGCCGGACGAATGGCAATGCAGCAGGGCCATTTGCTGAAAACTCGCAACTCCCTGTCATGCCCGCGAAAGCGGGCATCCAGGAGTCAAGGGCGCCGATGGCGGCGTTTGCCACTGGATTCCCGCTTTCGCGGGAATGACACGCGCCTTTACTGAATCGCCCTGGCGCCCCGTCACTTCCGCTTGCCCTTCTTCCCACCCGCAGGCGCCGGGGCGGCGTCGAGCGCGGCGAGGCGCTTGGCCAACTCCTCGACCATCCACGCGTCGGCGGGCGCGAGCTTTCCTTCCTCGCGCAGGCGGGCCGCGATCGCTCCCGCCCGAGTCAGCATAGCCCGCGCGTCGGGCGGAGAAACCTCGGATATCTTGACGCAGGAGACGATGACGTCGCGCTGCCACTCCGCATTCCCGGGGTCCGTCTTCAAGAGACGCTCGGCAATCGCAAGGCCGGACTGATAGGATTTCAGCGCCTCCGCCAAGTTCCCCTGCTTGACAAAAACGTCGCCCACCTTGATGTTCGAAACAGACAAATCCCGCTGCCAATCCGTGTTCCCGGGGTCCGACGAGGCGAGGCGCGAAATGATGTCGTGTTTCGCCCGATAGGACTTGAGCGCGCCAATAAGATCGCCCTGTTTCACAAGAAGGTCGCCAATCCGTTCGTTCGAAATGCCGAGATCGTACTGCCAATCCGTGTTCCCGGGGTCCGTCTTCAAAAGACGCTCGGCAATCGCAAGGCCGGACTGATAGGATTTCAGCGCTTGGGCCAAATTCCCCTGCTTGACAAAAACGTCGCCCACCTTGGTGTTCGAAACAGACAAATCCCGCTGCCAATCCGTGTTCCCGGGGTCCGTCTTCAACAGACGCTCTCTGATCGCAAGGCCGGACCGATAGGATTTCAGCGCTTGGGCCAAATTCCCCTGCTTGACAAAAACGTCGCCCACCTTGGTGTTCGAAACAGACAAATCCCGCTGCCAATCCGTGTTCCCGGGGTCCGTCTTCAAAAGACGCTCGGCAATCGCAAGGCCGGACTGATAGGATTTCAGCGCCTCCGCCAAGTTCCCCTGCTTGACAAAAACGTCGCCCACGCGCTCGTAAGAAACAGACAAATCCCGCTGCCAATCCGTGTTCCCTGGGTCCGTCTTCAAAAGACGCTCGGCAATCGCAAGGCCGGACCGATAGGATGTCAGCGCCTCCGCCAAATTCCCCTGCTTGACAAAAACGTCGCCCACCTTGTTGTTCGAAACAGACAAGTCCCGCTGCCAATCCGTGTTCCCGGGGTCGGACGAGGCGAGGCGCGAAATGATGTCATGTTTCGCGCGATACGACTTGAGCGCGCCAGTAAGATCGCCCTGTTTCACAAGAACGTCGCCAATCCGTTCGTTCGAAATGCCGAGATCGTACTGCCAATCCGTGTTCCCGGGGTCCGACGAGGCGAGGCGCTCCCAAATAGCGCGACCGGCCTGGTAAGATTTCAGGGCTTCCGGCAGATTGCCCTGCTTGACCAGAATGTCGCCAATGTTGTCGCTCGACACCGCAAGATCCCGCTGCCAATCCGTGTTCCCGGGGTCCGTCTTCAAAAGACGCTCGGCAATCGCAAGGCCGGACTGATAGGATGTCAGCGCTTCCGCCAAATTCCCCTGCTTGACAAAAACGTTGCCCACCTTGTTGTTCGAAACAGACAAATCCCGCTGCCACTGTGTGTTCCCGGGGTCCGTCTTCAAAAGACGCTCGGCAATCGCAAGGCCGGACTGATAGGATTTCAGCGCCTCAGCCAAATTCCCCTGCGATACAAAAACGTCGCCCACGCGGTCGTAAGAAACAGACAAATCCCGCTGCCAATCCATGTTCCCGGGGTCGGACTGCGCGAGTTTTTCCATCGCCGCCTGCGCCTCGCGGTAAAGCGCCACCGCGCGGTTCAGATCGCCGCGCTTCACGGCGACGTCGCCGAGGCCCGTGCGCGCCCAAAAAAGCTGATTGTCGTTCGCGCCTTTTCCGTCGAGCGCGAGCAGCGCGCGATAGGATTTTTCGGAGGCCGCAAGATCGGCGCTGAGTTGAAACCAACCGTCCCAAGAGAGCCCCTCCGCATTCTGCGGATCGAGCGCGGCCGCCTTGGCGTAGGCCTCCCGCGCCGCCTTGGGATCGCGCACGCCGGCGATGGCGCCGAGGCGCCGCCACGCCGCCGCGGCTTTCGCCCCGCGCGCCCGGCTCGCCGCCTCCTCCGCCTGCGCCTCGTCCTTGAGCAGCGCCGCCGCCTCGTCGATCTTGCCGGCGGCCAGCAGCGCCTCGGCCTTGGCGAGGCGCGCGTCGCCCGCGTCCGCGCCCTTGACGATGTCCGCGACGGCGGCGGCCACTTGCTTGTCCTGCCCCGGCGCCGCCTGCGCCGTGCTCAGCGCCAGCACCGCGGCGGCAAGCTTGGCGATGCGCTCGTCCTGTTCGGCGATTTTCGTTTCGTGTTTCTCGATCGCCGGCCTGGTCTCGTAAAAATGCTCGTAGCCGAACACGCCCGCGGCGATCGCCGCCGCCGCGAAGCCGGCGCCCACGGCCGTCCGCGTGATCGCGACGCGGCGGTGGTCCTTCACATGACGGGTCCACAGCGTGTCGTAATCGACGCCGACGAGGCGCGAAACCAGCTTGACCAGCGCCTCCTGCTTGCCGTCCTTGTCGGCGTCGCCGGCGACATTGTCGCAAAGCCAGGGGAGGTCCAGCGAAAAGCAGGCCGGCGGCTCGCCCTCGACGATCAGCGCGAGCACGCGCTTCTCGCCGTGGAGCTCCACGAACATGCGGATTTCGTCGCCGACATAGCGGCTCGCGGCGGAGCTCGGCGAGGCGATCAGAACGAGGAACTGCGAGCCCTGGAGCGCCTTGACGGTCTGTTCGCGCAGCGGGCCGGCGGAGAAATCGGCGCGGTCGCGGAACACCGGCCGCAGGTCGCGCGGGATCGGCCCCTCCGGCGACAGCCTGCCGACGAGATCGCGCGGAACGCGGTACGATTCCAGCGCCTTGTGCAGCCAGTCGCACCACGCGGAATCGCGGTGGCTGTAGGAGATGAAGGCCCGGTAGGGGTAAAAGACCGCTTCGCTCACGGGACGCCCCCTGGAATAGCGGCCATTGTACGCGGCGCCGGGCGATGCGCAATCCCGATCCCCGCCCCGCCCAATTTTGGCCGAAACCCTCGCTATGATGCGGCGCAACCGAGGCGGGCCGCGTCGATCGAAACGGACGCCCCCTCCCCAGCCCTCCCCCGCCTTCGGCGGGAGAGGGAGCAGACTCGGCGGTCCGCTTGGTTATCGCGAAACGTCGGGCGTTTGCGTCCCCTCTCCCGCGAGCAAAGCGACGCGGGGGAGGGACAGGGAGGGGACGGCAAATCCGACGATCCGAGCGGCGCGGCGCGCTTTGGCGACGACACCCGACCGAAAGATTTCGCACGCCATGCCGATCCGCGCCGCCCTTCTGCTTCTCGCCCTCGCGCTCCTGCCCGACGCGGCGCTTGCGCTCGATCTCGATCCGACGCCGCGGCTGAAGGCGCTGGGTCAGGGCGTCGCGCGCGCGGCCAAAAGCCTCGATCTCGCCCAGGTTTACAACCGCCCGCCCGAGCCGATGTTCGACGACGGCCCCGGCGTTCCGGGCGGCGGCGCGGACGCCGGCCCCTCGCCGCTGGCGACGCGCCTCGACCGGCTGGAGCGCGATCTGCGCGCCAGGACCGGCGAAATCGAAGAGTTGCAGCACAAGGTGCAGACGCTCGAAGAGCAGTTGCGCGCCGTCCGCGCCGGCGCCAATCCCGGACCGTCGCCCGCCCCGGCGCCCGTCGCCGGCGCCCCAGCGGCCCCTGTCGTTATCCCCGCGCCCGCGCCCACGAAGCGCGGCGACGCCTTCGACCCCGCCGCCGACCCGGCCGCGCCCGGCGCGCCCAAACCGCTGGGAACCGCCGCGCCCTCGACGCCGCTCGTCAAGTCCCACGCCGAACCCGGCCAGCCGCTGGATATTTCGCGCGCCCTGACCGGCGCGCCCGCCGCGCCGGATCCGGCCGCGACCGGCGCCATTGCGCCCGACCAGCCCAAGGACGAATACAGCGAGGCGCTGGCGACGCTGCGCGCCGGCCAGCACGAAGCCGCCGAAAAGGCGCTCGCCGCCTACATCGCCAAGAATCCCAAGGGCAAGCTCGTTCCCGCCGCGACCTATCATCTGGGCGAGAGCTTCTTCCTGCGCGGGCGCCATCGCGAGGCGGCGGAGAAATACTTGGAAATTTCAACGAAATACGGACAGTCCGCGCAGGCGCCCGACGCCATGCTGCGGCTGGGGCAGTCGCTTGCGCAGCTCGGCGCCAAGGAGCAGGCCTGCGCGTCCTTCTCCGAAGTCGGCGTCAAATATCCCAACGCCTCGACGCGGGTAAAGGACGCCGCGGCCCGCGAGGCCAAGAAGAGCCAGTGCTGACGCAAGAGGGCGCGGTTCTCGACGCCGACGCCCTCTTCGCGCCGCTTGCGGGCGACGCGTCGCTCGTCCTGGCCGTCTCCGGCGGGCCGGACTCCGTGGCGCTGATGCTGCTCGCGGCGCGCTGGGCGCTGCGCGCCGAAAAGACGATCGTCGTCGCGACGGTCGATCACGGCCTGCGCGAAGGCTCGCGTCACGAAGCGCAGACGGTCGGCGAATGGGCGCGCGCGCTGGGCTTTGCGTATCGTGTGCTGGTTTGGGAAGGCGAGAAGCCGCGAACCCGCGTGCAGGAGCGCGCGCGCGAAGCGCGTTACGCTTTGTTGGCGCAGTGCGCGCGCGAAGTCGGCGCCGGCGTCGTCGTCGCCGCGCATCACGCCGACGATCAGGCGGAGACCGTGCTGTTTCGCCTGACGCGCGGCTCGGGAGTCGCGGGCCTTGCGGGAATGGCGGCGCGCGGCGACATTAGAGCGGTCTCCGCCGAAGTGGATGCCGGTTCGGCGCAAGAGACCGCGACAAAACAAGACTCTAGAGCGCGTCTCCGATCCATTTTGATCGGAGACCGCTCTAGCGGCGTCGCGCTGGCGCGCCCGCTGCTCGGCGTCGACAAGACGGCGCTCGAAGCGGAATGCGCGCGCGCGAAGCATCCGTTCTTTCGCGATCCCTCGAACCAGAACCCCGCCTTCGCGCGCGTAAAACTGCGTGCGCTGCGCGAAACGCTCGCGGCGCAGGGTCTCGATCGCGACGCGCTGCTGCGTCTTGCCCGCCGCGCCGCGCAGGCCGAGGAGGCGCTGGCCTGGAGCGCCGCGCAAACGAGCGAAGCGGCTCTGCTGCGCCGCGACGGGAAGGAGACGCGCTTCGACGCCGGCGCGCTGCGCGCGGCGCCGCGCGAGATCCTCCAACGCGTCGTCGGCGTGGAAATCGCGCGTCTCGCCGCGCCGGAGCGCCTGCGCCTCGACGCGCTGGAGCGGGCCGCGCAGACGCTCGCCGAAGCCTTGTCGTCAAACAAAGGCGCACGGATCACGCTCGCGGGCGCCGCGCTACGCGTCGAAAGCGGCGCCCTTGTCGTCGCGCGCGCGCCGCCGCGGCGCCGTTCCGCCGGCGAGAAACCGCCGGACGCGTGACGACAACGTCCAAGCTTGCGCGCGGCGCGCGTCTCGCCGGTCCGGATATCCACATGCCCCCGTCACTTGGCAAGAGGCCGGGGCGGGCCTAAATTACGGGCAAACGGAACGCCCCGGGAATCGTCCCGCACGCGGCTCCGCGACACAGGCTCGACATGAACGCAAACTTCAGGAATCTCGCTTTGTGGGCCATCATCGGCCTGTTGGTCGTCGCGCTCGTCATGCTGTTCCAGCAACCGGGCCAGCGCACGCCGATCCGCGACATTTCCTTCAGCGAGCTGCTGACGCAGATCGAACAGGGCCGCGTGCATGACGTGACCATCGCCGGCAACGAGATCACCGGCCACTTCAACGACAACCGTCCCTTCACCACCTACACGCCGAACGATCCGACGCTGGTGCAGCGGCTCCAGGCGAAAAACATCCAGATCGCGGCGCGGCCGGTCGGCGACGGCGGCGGCTGGCTGATGACGCTGTTCCTGAACGCCCTGCCGCTCGTCGCCTTCCTTGCGGTGTGGATTTTCCTGTCGCGCCAGATGCAGGGAGGGGCCGGCCGCGCCATGGGCTTCGGCAAGTCGAAGGCGAAACTTCTGACCGAGACGCAGGGCCGCGTGACCTTCGAGGACGTCGCCGGCGTCGACGAAGCCAAGGAGGATTTGCAGGAGATCGTCGAATTCCTGCGCGATCCGCAGAAGTTCCAGCGGCTGGGCGGGCGCATTCCGCGCGGCGTGTTGCTGGTCGGGCCGCCCGGCACCGGCAAGACGCTGCTGGCGCGCGCCATCGCCGGCGAAGCGGGCGTGCCGTTCTTCTCGATTTCGGGTTCGGATTTCGTCGAAATGTTCGTGGGCGTCGGCGCGTCGCGCGTGCGCGACATGTTCGAGCAGGCCAAGAAGAACGCGCCCTGCATCATCTTCGTCGACGAGATCGACGCGGTGGGCCGTCACCGCGGCGCGGGGCTGGGCGGCGGCAACGACGAGCGCGAGCAGACCTTGAACCAGTTGCTCGTCGAGATGGACGGGTTCGAGGCGAACGAGGGGATCATCCTGATCGCCGCGACCAACCGGCCCGACGTGCTCGATCCGGCCCTTATGCGCCCGGGGCGTTTCGATCGGCAGATTCAGGTGCCGAACCCGGATTTCATCGGCCGCGAGAAGATTTTGAAGGTGCACGCGCGCAAGGTGCCGCTGGCGCCCGACGTCGATCTGAAGGTGGTGGCGCGCGGCACGCCGGGGTTCTCCGGCGCCGATCTGATGAATCTCGTGAACGAGGCGGCGCTGCTGGCGGCGCGGCGCTCCAAGCGCATCGTAACGAACGCCGAGTTCGAGGACGCGCGCGACAAGATCATGATGGGCGCGGAGCGGCGCACCTTGAGCATGACCGACGAGGAGAAGAGGCTCACCGCCTTCCACGAGGGCGGCCACGCGCTGGTGCAACTCACCGTGCCCGGCGCCATGCCGATTCACAAGGCGACGATCATTCCGCGCGGGCGCGCGCTGGGCATGGTGCAGGGCCTGCCGGAACGCGATCAGATCTCGCAGACCTACGAGCAGCTCACGGCCATGCTCGCCATCGCCATGGGCGGGCGCGTGGCGGAGGAAATGGTGTTCGGCCACGACAAGGTGACGTCGGGCGCGGCGAGCGACATTCAGCAGTGCACGCGCGTCGCGCGGGCGATGGTGACGCAGCTCGGCTTCTCGGACAAGCTCGGCGCGGTCGCCTATGCCGAGCCGCAGCAGGAGCAGTTTCTGGGCTATTCGATCGGCCGCCAGCAGAACCTGTCGGAGGCGACCCACCAGACCATCGACGCCGAAGTGCGCCGTCTCGTGCACGAGGGCTATGAAACGGCCAAGCGCATCCTGACCGAAAAGCGCAGTCAGCTTGAGCTCATCGCCAACGGGCTGCTGGAGTTCGAGACGCTGACCGGCGAGGAGCTCAGGGGCCTGCTCGACGGCAAGCAGCCGGTACGCGACAGTTCCGGCGCCGCCGAACCGCCGCCCGCCCGCGGCTCCGCCGTGCCCTCCGCCGGACGCAGGCCCGAGCCGGACGTGGGAGGGATGGAGCCGCATCCGGTGTGAGGCGCCGCGCCTCGACGCGAACCAAAGCGAACTTGTCATTCCCGGCGGGCCGAAGGCCCGACCGGGAATCCAGGGCCACGACAGGCGTTCTTGGGGTTGCTCCTGGATTCCCGGTCGCCGCTTCGCGGCGCCGGGAATGACAGCGCTGCGAGACAAGCGTTAGAATCACAACACTACCCGCCAAGCAGCGCTCGCACCGTCTCCGACGGCCGGCACAGCGCGACCTTGTCGCCGACGACGACGATCGGCCGCTCGATGAGAATCGGATGCTTTGCGATCGCGTCGAAAATCTCGTCGTCGGTCAGGGCCGGATTGTCGAGGCCAAGCTCCACATAGGGCGTGCCGCGCTTGCGCAGAATATCGCGCACGCCCTTTCCCATGCGTTCGAGCAGCGCTTTCAGCGTCGCGCGGTCCGGCGGAGTCCTCAAATATTCGACGACTTTCGGCTCGAGCCCCGCCTCCCGCAGCGCCGCCAGCACGTTACGGGACGTTCCGCAGTTGGGGTTATGATATATTGTGGCGTCCACGCCTGTCTCCTTTCGTCAAAGCTGCCGCGCTCGCGTTAACTAGGTATTCCGATTGAAGAATACACCGGCGTTGGCGCGTGCGACACTGCGCGCCACGATTTCGCCACGCCAGAGGGACATGCGAAACAGACCGCGAGCGCACGACAGGGAGATTTACATGACTCGCAAATATTTTGGCACCGATGGCGTTCGCGGAAAGGCCAACGAAAAGATCACCTCGGAACTGGCGCTGAAAATCGGCCAGGCGGCGGGGCTCATTTTTCACGGCGGCGAGGGCCGCCATCGCGTCGTCATCGGCAAGGACACGCGCCTCTCGGGCTATATGATCGAATACGCGCTGGTGGCCGGATTCGCCTCGGTGGGCATGGACCCGCTGCTGCTCGGGCCGATGCCGACGCCCGCCGTCGCCATGCTGACGCGCTCCATGCGCGCGGATGTGGGCGTCATGATTTCCGCCTCGCACAATGCGTATGAGGACAACGGCATCAAGCTGTTCGGGCCGGACGGCCACAAGCTCTCCGACGAAATCGAGTTGGAGATCGAGCGGCTGCTCGACAGCGATCTCTCGAACCGTCTCGCCGCCTCGCACGAACTCGGCCGCGCCCGCCGCGTCGACGACGTTCGCGCCCGCTATATCGAATTCGCCAAGCGCACGCTTCCGCGCAACATGTCCTTCGAAGGCCTGCGGATCGTCATCGACTGCGCGAACGGCGCCGCCTACAAGGTCGCGCCCGAGGCGCTGTGGGAGCTCGGCGCGGAGGTCATCCCCATCGGCGTCGAGCCGGACGGATTCAACATCAACCGCGACGTGGGCTCCACCTCGCCGCAGGCCCTGCGCGCCAAGGTGCGCGAACTGCGCGCGGATGTCGGAATCGCGCTCGACGGCGACGCCGACCGCGTCATCATGATCGACGAGCACGGGCAGATCATCGACGGCGATCAGTTGATGGCGGTCGTCGCGCAAAGCTGGAGGGATCAGGGACTCCTGACGAAGCCCGGGGTCGTCGCCACGATCATGTCCAATCTCGGCCTCGAGCGCCATCTCGCTTCTCTCGGATTGAAGCTGGAGCGCACGGCGGTCGGCGACCGCTACGTCATCGAGAAGATGCGCGAGGCGGGCTACAATGTCGGCGGCGAGCAGTCCGGCCATGTCATCCTCTCGGATTTCTCCACGACGGGCGACGGACTCGTCACGGCGATGCAGGTGCTCGCCGTGGTGAAGCGCAGCAACCGCTGCGTCAGCGAAGTCTGTCATTGCTTCGAGCCCTTGCCGCAGATCATGAAGAACGTGCGCGCGCGGCGGGCGCAGCTCGAAAAGGACGCCGTTATGCGCGCCATCGACGCCGCGCGCGGCCGTCTGAACGGGTCGGGCCGGCTGGTCGTGCGCCCGTCAGGCACGGAGCCCGTGATTCGGGTCATGGGCGAATGCGACGATCGCGACCTGCTCGAAAAGGTCGTCCGCGATGTCTGCGAGGCGCTGCGCGACTCCGCGGAAGCGGCCTGAAAGGAGCGGGCCGGTCGCCGGCTCACGGTTAAGTGGTAAGGTTAACCTCGCTTTAAGCCTTACCCGCCATATTCCCAACGCATTGGCGTAACGCCACGGGTCCGCGCCGCGGTCCTTTTCAAGCGAAGGGAATGTCACCATGGGCCGATCCAAAGCCCTTATTCTGGCGGCCGTCGCCGCCATCGGCGCGAGCGCCAGCGCGCAAGCCGCCGATCTCCTGCCTCCGCCCCCGCCGATGATGGAGCCGCCTCCGCCGGTCGATTTCAGCGGCTGGTATCTTCGCGGCGACGTCGGCGTCGGCGCGGTGCAACTGACGGACTGGCGTCACACGCTTCAGCCCAATTCGTTCGGCGTGCTGCCAAACGGCCCGATCTTGCCGCTTTACGCCAACATGGGCGACACGGCCTTCGCGGGCGCCGGCGTCGGCTATCAGTTCAATAACTGGTTCCGAGTGGACCTGACGGGAGAATACCGCATCCAGTCGAGTTACAATGCGGGCATCGCGTGGTCGTTCCCCGGGGCGGCCAATCTCGGCCTCGATCAGTATCGCGCGACCCTCGGAACCGCCCTGTTCATGGCCAACGGCTATGTCGATCTGGGGACGTGGTGCGGCATCACGCCGTTCGTCGGCGCCGGCGTCGGCGCGGCCTTCCACAACCTCGCCGGCCTGACCGACTACGGCTTGGGCCTCGGCAACGGCGGCTTCGGCTGGGCGCGCGACACGCAGACGACGAGCCTTGCCTGGGCGGTCATGGCCGGCCTCGCCTACAATGTGACGCCGAACTTCAAGGTCGAAGTCGGTTACCGTTACCTCGACATGGACAGGATCACCAGCAATCCGATCGCTTGCTCCGACGCCGCCTCCTGCTTCCACGAGCGGCAATCCTTCAATGTCGCGTCGCACGACGTGCGGCTGGGCTTCCGCTATCTGATCGCCAGCGCGCCGGCGCCGGTGCTCGCGCCTCCGCCGCCGCTGATTCGCAAATACTGATCGGCGGTCGATCCGACCTTTTCGACGGCGCGAGGCGAAAGCCCCGCGCCGCTTCTTTTTGGCCGTCGCCCTACCCCGCTGTTCTCGTACTTGCGCGCATCTCCTGCTGCGCTTAACAAGCCGCCATGTCCGACGCCTTCCGCCCCAAATCCGACTTCCTGGCGACGCTCGTCGCGCGCGGCTATGTGCATCAGTGCTCCGACCTCGCCGGGCTCGACGAAAAGGCGGTGGCGGGCGGCCTTGCCGCCTATATCGGCTTCGACTGCACCGCCCCCTCGCTGCATGTGGGTTCGCTGCTGCCGATCATGCTGCTCGCTTGGCTCCAGCGCACGGGCGGCAAGCCCCTGCCCTTGATGGGCGGCGGCACCACTCGCGTCGGCGACCCCTCCGGCAAGGACGAGAGCCGCAAACTGCTCACGGTGGAACAGATCGACGCCAACAAGGCCTCGATCAAGACCGTGTTCGAGCGCTTCCTCGCCTTCGGCGACGGGCCGACCGACGCGCGGATGCTGGACAACGCCGACTGGCTGACCGGTCTCAACTACATCGAGTTCCTGCGCGACGTGGGGCGGCATTTCTCCGTCAACCGCATGTTGTCGATGGATTCGGTGAAGCTGCGGCTCGATCGCGAGCACGAACTCTCTTTCATCGAATTCAACTATATGTGCCTTCAGGCCTATGATTTCGTCGAGATCAACAAGCGCCATGGCGCCGTGCTGCAGATGGGCGGCTCGGACCAGTGGGGCAATATCGTCATGGGGCTGGATTTGGGCCGCCGCATGGGCCGCCCGCAGCTTTACGCGCTGACCTCGCCGCTGCTGACGACGGCAAGCGGCGCCAAGATGGGCAAGACCCAGGCCGGCGCCGTGTGGCTCAACGCCGATCAGCTCTCGCCCTACGACTACTGGCAGTATTGGCGCAACGCCGAGGACGCCGACGTGGAGCGCTTCCTGAAGCTGTTCACCTTCCTGCCTTTGGAGGAAATCGCGCGGCTCGCCGCGCTCGGGGGCGCCGAGATCAACGAGGCCAAGAAGGTTCTCGCCACCGAGGCGACGGCGCTGGCGCATGGGCGCGCGGCGGCGGAGCAGGCTGCGGAAACCGCGCGCGCGACCTTCGAAGACGGCGCGCTGGCGCTGTCGCTGCCCAAGGTCGCCGTTCCCGCGGCGGAGATCGCGGCGGGACTGGGCGTCCTCACGGCCTTCGTCAAGGCCGGGCTCGTCGGCTCGACAGGCGAGGCGCGCCGCCAGATCAAGGGCGGCGGCCTGCGCGTCAACGACGTTGTCGTGACGGACGAGCGCGCGACGATCGGCGAAGCGGAGTTTGAGAAAGACGGCGTCGCGAAACTGTCGCTCGGCAAGAAGAAGCATGTGCTGGTGGAGCGGGCATAGCGTCGACCCCATCTACCCTCCGGCAGACGAAATAGCGGATTTCGGCGGCGCCGGAGCCTCCGGCGGGGCCGCCCGCCCATCGAGTCCCAACTCTCCTGAACGCTTGGCGACTTGACGCCGCCGGACCGAAGGCGGTTTATTTCCGTTATGCTGGGAGCCTGCCGACCGGCGTTGTCTGCGCCTCAAGAATTTCGGAGGTTGCAGCATTGCTCCAATCGTGCTGATCGGCCGTCGCCCTTTGATACGTCGACGTTCAAAAACATTGCGCATCCTGTGCGCAAGTCGATGGAGCGAGACCGTGGGCCGGCTTCTTGCGCATTCCTTCTCTCTGGCATTCTTCTTGTTTCTCGCCGACGCTGCGACCGCGCAGGGCTACAAGGGTTCGGTGACGGCCGTCAGGCCGTTTTCGGTGGACCGCTTGGCGATCGGCGGACGCGTTGCGCCTCAGTCGAGGGTATATCAATCCTATGCGTGTTCGCCGAGCGAAGATTACCCAGGTTTTACTTGGTGTAAAAGAATTCAGAAGAAAAAACTCGCCGGAGAAAGCGTTCAGGTTTCCACAACGATCATTCATGGGGCCGATAACCTCGTCGCTTACGTGAATCAGACGATAAGTCCGGCGAAGTTCAGAAGGGTCGATCTCGACAAAGAGCTCCGGCGACTCTCCGAGAGGTTTCAGTCAAAGCCGCAGACGCGCGAACTCACGGAGCAATCCGGAAGCCTCAGGGGGGTGCTGGCGACATGGGGAGAGATCGAACTTCAGAAACTCGGTTCCGACGAAATGAATGTCCTCGCAGGAGGGCGCTCCCCGCACAGCGGGATACTGGTTGATCTTCTCAATAATTTCCATTTGTCGGCGCGGGCGCAATTGCCGGTCTATCGCGTTTCTGGCGGCCAGGGCTTCGTCTGGCTGGCGAGTTTCGACGACACAGGAACTGGCAGCCTTCGGTTCTTCGCCATGGATCCGTCATTGCTGCGCGGCGCCCCCGCCGAACGTCCTCCTGTCGCGCGAAGCGAAGAGCCGCCGCGCCGGAGGGAGCCCGAGTCCGGCGATCGCTTCTCGCAAGGAACGGGTTTTTTCGTCTCGGGGGACGGCTTTGCCGTGACCAACGCGCATGTGGTCGAGAACTGCAACGCCGTGGCGATCATCCGGCCTTTGTCCGATCCAACGTCGGCAAGAGTGGTGGCGCAGGATTCCGACAGCGATCTGGCGCTGTTGAAATCGGACCTCAAAGTTGAGACTTCCCCTGTCATTCGGATTGGCGCGCGCGTCGGAGAGGCGATATCCGCTTTCGGGTTTCCGCACGCGGGCGTGCTTTCGACGAGCGGCAACTTCACCGCCGGGAATATTTCAGCGCTTGCAGGAATGGGCGATGACGCCCGTTTTCTACAAATTTCCGCGCCTGTGCAAGCAGGGAACAGCGGCGGCCCCGTGTTCGATCAGAGCGGCAACGTGGTCGGCGTCGTTGTCAGCAAGCTCGATGCCATGAAATTCGCCTCCAAGACCAATGACGTGCCCCAGAACGTCAATTTCGCGATCAAAGCGGCGATTCTCGCGAATTTCCTCGACAGGAGCGGAATTCGTTACTCGACGGTCGCTTCGGATCGCCCGCTTCAGTCCGCCGATCTGGCGGAACGCGCCAAATCTCTGTCGATACTGATTCTTTGTAAGCAATGAGTCACATCCGCGCCGGAGCTGTCGATCGCCGCCCTCACCGCCCCATATCCGGCGGTCGCGTCGAGCCGTCGATCACGCCCATGATCTTGCGCAGCAGCCCCGGCGTAATCACCGAGAGCGGATTGACGGTTGCGGCCGGCGCGTTGAGCGAACCGGCGAGACGGTAGTTCAGAGCGAAAATGCCTTCGTTCTGTCCGCCGGTGATGAAGACGTTCAGGACCGGAATGTTCGACAGCAGGCTGTTGAGCGCATAGGCGGGAACGTAGGAGCCCCCCAGGTCCACGCTCTCGCGCGAGAAATCGATGAAGCCGTCGAAGGTGAGGCCGATCTCCGGGCCCGACATCACGCCTTCGCGCACCGAAAGCCGCCCGCCGGACCAGGTGAAGCCCGCCTGCAACTGGCCGATGCGCACGGAATCGGGATCGAAGCGCCAGCCGCCGCGCTCCAAGCGCTCCGCGCCCGCCTGCGCCATGAGCTGACGCATCGTCGGCTCATGTTTGAGATAGAAGTCGCGGATGCGCAAGCCGCCGTCGGCGCGATTGGGCTGCAACAGGATGCTCGCGGTCAGCGCGCCGCTGTCCATCTTCTGATAGAGGTCGACGAAGGACAGAAACGAACCGCCGTCGAGCGTCGAAATCTCCACCTGCGGGACGCCGTCGTGATTGGGCGCCATCGCCACGGCCAGGCGCTCGCGTCCGAAATTGCCGGTGAGCGAAAAGGTGCGCGCGCGGCCTCCGCGCCGCTCCATATGCAGTTCGACATTAGCGAGAATCTGCTTGCCGAAGCCGGTGACGATCGGCGACTTGACCTCGAGGTCCACGTCGTCGAACTGCGACGACGACGCGCTGGCGGCGGCGGTCCGTCCCGCGCCTGCCGGCGCGCGATCCGCGGAGGCGCCGGCCATCCACGACTTCAGCATGGGGCGCGCGTCGATATTGGCGCCGCGCACGACGATCTTTACCGTATCGCCCGCGCGCTGCGCGTCGAGGCGCATGTCGTCGCCGGGTGAGAGCCGCGCTTGCGTCAGGCGCGCGGAGCGGAACGCGCCCTCGCGCGACAGTTCGACGACGCCCTGCGCCTGCGCGGCGCCCGCTTCGAACAGCAGGCGGTCGAGGGTCACGCCGTCGCCGCGTCTTGCAAGCACGAAGGACGCCTTGGCCGGCCGACCGGCCGGTTTCATCAAACCGGGCGCAGGATTGTCGAGCGTGGCGCGGGAGAGATCGAGCTCGATCTGCGTATCGACGTCTTCGATGGGCAACGGCGTCTTGATCGTCGCCGAGATCGGCCCGGCGACTCCTGCGATGGCGTATCCCGCCTTTGCGCGCGCCGCGTCGTCGAAGACAAATGTCAATTGCGCCTGCGCCACGCTTTTCTCGCCGGGCGGCTTTCGAATATCGAGAGTCGCGGGCGCGCCGTAAAGCTTGCCCGAACCGTTTACGCGCAGCCCCGCGCGATCGGCGACGAAGCCCAGCGTCGCGCCTTCCAGCCGTTCCTTGCCGACGAATTTCTCGATCGAAAGATTGGTCGCGTTCGCCTCGATGGTCAGCTGCGTGCGGTCGACGCGCGGATCGCCGTTCATCTCGAAATCGACACGCGCCCGCCCGTCGACCATGCCCTTGAGGGTCGCCGGGTCGATCGGCATGCCCGCATGTGCGGCGACGCCCGGAGTCGCCAGGAGATCGGCGACCGCCTCCACACTCCCGACAAGGCGCATGTCGAGCGTCGCCGGCATGGTCGGGATCATGTTGTCCGCGACCGAGAGCCGGCCCTGGGCGAGACTTAGACGCCGGCCCGGACTTGTCTCGACCGCGCCGGAGGTCGCGGCGAAGGTCGCGGTGCGCCCGGTGACATGCGCATGGCCCGAGAGCCCTGTGATAGGCGGAAGCCCGGCCAAGGCGTCCGTCACCGTCGCATTGACGATCTCGAAGTCGGCCGCGACCGAGTCGTCGGGCGGCGACTGGAAATAGCGCATGGCGGTCAGCGCGGCGTCGTCGAAGTCGGCGCTGTAGGCGCCGCGGCGCAAAATGCCGGCCGGCGCATGGTCGATGAACCAGGATCGCACCGAGGTCGCCACATGCGTCGGCCACAACCGCGTCAGCGCGCGGATTTGCGAATCCTGCGCGGTCAGATGATAGGAGACGCGCGAGCCCTTGGCCCAGTCGATCGCGCCGGCGAGCGAAATATTCGCGTCCGGGCCAGAGAAGGCGAACGTGTCGAAGACGAGGCGCTTTTCCGCCTGACGAAAGGTCGCGTCCAGCACGCCTTTGTCGATGGCGACGTTTTTTTCGTTGGCCCGTTCGGGCGCGACAACCGTCGGCTTCGCGAGCCGCACGCCGAACCTCCACGCGCCGCTTTCTGCGCCGCCTTGGCCGCCTTCGCCGCCTTGGCGCGGCGCGACGGCCGAGCCTTCGAGCGCCATATCGAAGCCGCCGGCCTTGAAGGCGAGCGGCGCAATCACGAACTGACGCCCCGCCGTATCCCAACGCACGGCGCCGGACAGAGTCTCGATCATCACCGGTTCGTGATCGGGATCCTCCAGCCGGAAAAAGCCGGCGCCGACATCGAACCGCCCCTTAGCCTCGAGAACGCTGTCGTTCGCGCCGAGGGCGAAATGCAGATCGAACGACATTGGAGCGTCGGTGTCGAATTTGAGATTGCGGAAGCCGCCGACCAGCGCGATTTCGTCGAGGGTCAGGTCGTGCAGATGCGCGTCGAACACGCGATGCGCGCCGGGCGTTCCCGTCGCGGTCGCGACCGCGCCCCAGCGCCGCGTCCCCCCGGTTGCGGCAAGGTTGAACTTCATCCCCGCCGCGCCCTTGTCGAGGCTCAGCGTCAGGTCGCTGTAACGGATTACGCGATCGACGGTTCTGTCGTCGATGACGAGTCGCCCGTGCTGAACGCCGATCCGGTCGATCGCGCCGATGGCGCTGTCCGGGCTCGTGACGAGATCGAACAGGCCGCGCAGCATCGCCGCCGCCTGATGCAGGACGGCGGCGCGCCCAACCGGCTGGCCCGGCGGCGCCTGCGTTTCCCCGGACGGCGCCGCGTCGATGGCGATGGGAGCGTCCGCGCCGGCGCCCGCGGATATGGTGATGGCGCCGTCGGACAGAACGGAAAGAACCAGTTCGAGATCGAGCGCTTCGAGCCGTCTTGGCCTGATTCGGCCGAACAGAAGCGAGCGCAAATCCACCGAGAGTTCGGCGCGCGGCGCGGCCAGGACCGTTCGTCCCCCCGCCTTTACGCTCAAGCCGCTGACGGAGAGGGTCGGCCCGTGGTCGGTGTTGGCGATGGCGGCGTCGGCGAGGAGAAACCGGTAACGGCCGCCGTAGAGGTCGTCGAGGGACTCGCCGATCGTCGGCGCCAGCCACGCGAAGGCGATGGGACCGCGCGACAGCATCAGAAAGAACGCGCCTACGGCGACGCCAAGCGCGAGAAAGACCCCGACGGCGACGGCGGACGCGCTCCTCAGCGCGCGCCGCATCCGCGCCGACAGCCGCGGGACGCGCAGCCGCATTCGCCGCGGCGTCACGAGCGGAAATTCGTCGCGATAATAGTCGTCGCGATAGTCGTCCCACTCGTCCCGCGCGTCGCCGCCTTCGTCCCGCCTTGTCTGGTCGGTCAATCGTCCTCGCTCAAGGAATGCCGGCCCGCGGGCAAAAGTCCTTCGCCGCGGATCGGCGGAATGCTCGCGGCGGGAACCTTTTCCCCGGCGAAGCTCTTGCTTATCGCTCGCGCCGCCCACATTCTTTACCCTAAATGTGGGGATGCTTGCGACGAAAGGATGGCGCCGTGGACAGCAAATCGACCGGCAAATCCGCGCAGACGCTTGCCGCGCTCGCGGAAGGCGACGCCGCGCCCGATTTCGAGTTGCCCGGCGCCGGCGGGGCGCGCGTGGCGCTCTCGGCCTTTAAGGGCAAGAAGCTCGTCCTCTATTTCTACCCGAAGGACGACACCTCCGGCTGCACGAAGGAGGCGATCGACTTCAACGGCCTGCGCGAGAAGTTCGCGAAAGCCGGAACGGCGATCGTCGGCCTGTCGCCGGATTCGCCCAAGAGTCACGAGAAGTTCTGCTCTAAATACGATTTGAAGCTGACGCTCGCCGCCGACGAGAGCAAGGACGTTTTGTCCGCCTATGGAGTCTGGGTCGAAAAGAGCATGTATGGGCGCAAATATATGGGCGTCGAGCGCTCGACCTTCCTGATCGGGCCGGACGGCCGCATCGCCAAAATCTGGCGCAAGGTCAAAGTCCCCGGCCACGCCGAGGACGTGCTGGCGGCGGCGAAGGGGCTGTGACGGCCGCGCGACTCGCCCAATTCCAAACGGCGACGGAACATCGCGCGACGCAGCGGATTCTGTGCTACGGTCGCGTTCAATGAAAGAAGGGCGCCACCTATGCCGCAGAGCGAAAAAATCAGCGTCACCATGACGCCCGACATGCGCCGCGCGGTGCGCGAAAGCGTCGAAGCCGGCGAATACGCTTCAACCGGCGAAGTTCTGCGGGACGCCTTGCGTCTTTGGCTCCGACAGCGCATCGAGGACGCGGAACGCCTCGCCGCGATACGGGCGCGGATCGAACGGTCGCTCGACGACCCCCGCCCGAGCCTGAGCGCCGACGACGCAGAGGCCCACATGAAACAGTTTTTCGAACAGGAAGCCAAAGCTCGCGACAATGCAGCGGCTTGAGGTCTTTTTCCGGCCGGAAGCGATCGCCGACCTTCAAGACATCTACCGCGTCATCTATCGAGTCAGTCAAAGCGACGTCACGGCGACGCGTTTCGTCGAGCGGATCATGGCGCGCGCTCGTCGTGTCGGGGACGCTCCAAGAGGGGGACGTCCCCGCGACGACCTCTCGCCCGGCTTGCGCACCGTTCCCTTCGAAAGGACGGCGGTAATCGCCTACCGAGTCGGCGACGTGGTCGAGATCACGAACGTCTTTTATGGCGGGCGCGACTATGAGAGCCTTTATCGCGATAGTGGCGCGACGTCTGCCGGCTCGGATGAACCCTGACGGCCTATCAATCCGCCGCACGCCAAGACCCCCGCGTCACCGCCCCGCCGCCGCTCCTCCATTCCTGGCGAGCAGTTTGGTCACCTCCTCCAGCCCCTTCTGCGCCGAGGCGAGGTCGGGCTTGATCGCCAGCGCGGCTTCGTAATCGGCTTTGGCGCGCGCATAGTCCTTCTTGCCGCGCAGAGCCCCGGCGCGCCCGACAAACGCCTGATAATGCTTGGGATCGAGCTTGAGCGCCTCGTCGAAAGCGGCGATGGCGCGGTCATAGTCGCCCTTGCCCTGCATCGCGAGACCGCGATTGCAGCGCGCCATCACGTTTTTGGGCTCGCGTTTCGCCGCCTCGGAAAAATCCGCCGCGGCGCGCTCGTAGTCGCCCTTGGCCTGAAAGATCGCGCCGCGGCTGACGAGCGGCGCGGCGCTCGTCTCGTATTTCGCGGCTTCGCCCAGATCGGCGACGGCCTTGTCGAGGTCGCCCTTGGCCTTCCAGGCGGCGGCGCGCGCGAGATAGGCGGCGCCGTAGCGCTTGTCGAGCACGATCGCCCGATCGTAGTCGGCGATCGCCTTGTCGAGGTCGCCCTTGGCCTGATGCGCCCCGCCGCGGCCGTAATAGGCCAGCGCGTTGCCAGGCTGCGCGGCGATCGCCGCATCATAGTCGCCGAAGGCGCGCGCAAAGTCGCCCTTGGCGCGATGCGCTAAAGCGCGCCCGCAGAGGATCAGCGCCGACTGCGGGTCGAGCTCCAGCGCTTTGCCGAAATCCTCGATGGCGCGGTCGTGATCGCCCTTCGCCTGATAGGCGCCTGCGCGATTGAAAAAAGCGGCGATCTGGTTGTGCCTGGGTTCGCTGGCGATAGAGCCGATTACCTGCGAGCATCCCGCGATGCGGGCGTCGGGATCGGCGCTGCGGCACTGCGGCCAGCCGGCGCTCCGCGCCAAGGCGGGGACGGCGAAAACGGCGGAAGCGAGAACAATGGAAGACGCGGCCCGCGCCGCCGCGCGCGGGAGCGAAATGCGATTTTTGGACATGGGACGAACGATGCTCCGTAGGCTGCAGAGTGGCCCCGCCATGCTACTCGATTGGGCGCCGGCCGCAACCCGAGTTTATCGCACGGCGCCGGCCGCCGTCCGAAGCTTGGCGAACGAAGAACCCGGAATTATGACGTTTTTCTCTTACGCCGGCTCTCTCGCGTGCGCCGCTTCGCCCGCCTCCGCCATCGCCCGCATCTGCGCAAGGCTGGTATTGTCGAGCACGTTGGCGATGGCGTCGCGCGCCTCGAGCATGACCAGCCGCACGGCGCATTTCGTCTCGTCCGGGCAGTCGTCGCAGCGCCGGTAGAGCCGCTTGCTCGCGCATTGAATCGGCGCCAGCGGCCCGTCGAGCACGCGGATGACGTCGCCGACGCCGATCTCGGCCGCCGGCCGCGCCAGCATGTAGCCGCCGCCCTTGCCCTTTCTGGAGTGGACGAAGCCGGCGACGCGCAGTTCGCTCAAGATCGCGTCGAGAAACTTCTTGGGGATATTGTTCGCGCCGGCAATGTCGGCGACGAGCGCCGTCCGGCCCGGCTCGACGCCGGCGAGATGCGCCATCGCCTTGAGCCCGTATTTCGCCTTTTTCGTCAGCATGTCGCCAAGCGCCTCCCCGCCCGATCCGGCGGCGCGCACAATGGCGCCGTTCGGCCCGCACTGTCCATGAAGCGGCGTCGGCGCCGTTACGGCGCCAGCCAGTTCTCGACCGCGAGGCCGGGCGCCCGGGAAAACTCGCGCACATTGTCGGTGACGACGACAAGGCCCAGAGTCAGCGCATGGGAGGCGATGAGCAGGTCGTTGGAGCCGATCGGCTTTCCCGTCGCTTCGAGGCCGGCGCGCAAGCGCGCGTAAACTTCGTCGACCGGCGGCTCCAGCGGCAGAATCGCCAATGCGGAAAGGATCGTCTCCACCTGCGTGGCGAGCTTGGACGAGTCTTTCTTGACCGCGCCGAAGCGCAGCTCCGCGGCGACCACGACGCTCGTCGCGACCGCGCTCGCCCCGACCCGGGCGATGGATTTCGCCACGCGGCCGGACGGATTGCGCACGAGGTCGGAGAGGATGTTGGTGTCGAGAAGATAGCGCTCGTTCACAGATCGACGGGCTCCGGCGGAAGATCGTCGATCGGCGGAAAGTCCTCCTCGATGGGCTCCAAAGATTTCAGCAGTTCGTGCAGATCGGGCCGCCCGACCGGCTCAAGGATCAGCCGTTCGCCCTCCTTGCGCAGAATCGCCTCCTCGCCGGGAAGCTCCAGGCCGCGCGGAATGCGCACGGCCTGATTGCGGCCGTTCTTGAACAGTTTTACACGCCGCCCTTCGCTTTCGCGGGACTTTTTGGCATATGTCATGGCCTATGCATACTCCGCTCGGCCCTGCGGCTCAAGGCCGATGCGGCGCTGCAACAGGGACGAAGGGGCGCATCGACGCCCAAATCTGCGAATTAAGCCTCTCCAAAGCCATTCGATCTTCGTCCTCGCCGATATGGCAGAATGGGCCGCTCGCGATCGGGTTATTGAACGAAAAAGCGATCGGTCATGGCGTCGTTCCCTCTCCTTTATCCGCGCCAATATCCGCGCCAAGCCGGCTGGTTGATCGGCTTGATCGCCGCTATTGCGCTCGGCGCATATGTTGCGGACGCGGCGGGCGCGCCGCGCGCGCCGTATTTCGCCGGCCAAGGCGCTCGACAGTCTTTCGGACTGGTCCATGGCGAGGGTTGCGATTCCGACTGGCTCGGCGTCGCCTACACCAAGAACTGGTGGGACAAGCAAGGCGGGGCCGAGGCGCTGCGCGCCGCCGCCGACCGCGAATACGCCTGCGGAAAAATGGTCACTCCGCTGATGGTCGCGCATTGGGACGGTCTTGCGCCCGGCGCGATCCGAAGCGCCATGACCAATTATTTTGCGCAGAACCCCGACATTTCGGTGTGGGAGTTCGGCCGCGAAGAAAATCTCGGCGGGGGCGACGGCTGTTGCAGTCCTGCTCAGTTGGCGCTCCTGGAAAAAAAGCTCTACGCGGTGCGCGCGGCCCGGGACGACGCCAATAATCCATCGGCGAAAATCGCCTATCAGATCGCCAATCTCGATTTGCGCCCGTTCGAGGCGTTCCTGAACAGCCGCGCGGCGCGCTGGATCGACGTCTTGGCGGCGCATCCCTATCCGTGGCCGGATTTTCCGACGCCCGAAAGCTGGCACGACGAATGGATCGAGGGCGTCAAACGGCTGATCGCCGCCTCGCCCTACGCCAACAAGAAAACGAAAATCATGTACACCGAGGTCGGCGCGCCGGTTTCGGGCGTCGACGCGCCCGGCGACCGTGCGCAGTCGCCGCTCGAAAACGCGCAATATCTGGTGAAGCTTCACGTGATGGCGTTCAACGCCGGCGTCGAGCGCGTTTATTGGTACCACGGCCAGGACACATGCGGCGACGCCGGGAACGCCGAATGCAATTTCGGTCTGACCGCTCATGACGGGCGCAAGCGTCCCGCCTATTTCGCCTATCGAACGTTGCTGTCCTGCCTTGAAGGCAAGGCCGCCGCGCCTGCGTTCCGCGCGCTGGAGGCCGGCGTGCGCGTCTACGAGTTCGCGGGCGAACGAGGAAAATGCCTCGTCGCCTGGACCTATGCGCCAGGCGTCACGCAGCGCCATGCGCCAACGCTTCCGGTCGTCAAATTGCCGATCCGGACCTTGACGGACGCGCGGGCGGCGGTCGTTCGCGACGTCACCGGCGCCATTACGTCCTATGTCGACGGTTTGACGCTCTCGCCTAGTCCGGTCTTCATCGAAACCTTTTGAGCGAGACCCGCGACAATCCTGTTTCAAGACCGTCCTCGCCCGCTCTGAAATTCTGTCATCTGTTCCACATGAACAATCGTTAGCGGGAAAAGTTGTTTGTCCCGTTCGGCGCGTTGTCGTACGGGAGCGAGATGGATCCCGCCGCAATGCCTTCGCCGCCAGAGCTTTTAGCCGCGACCCCGCCTCGCCGATCCGCGATCGCGGCGGCGTTTTTCGGCGTCGCGGTCGTGGCGGCCCAGTTGGCGGGCGGCGGGGCGCGCGCCGACGAACTGGCGCGCGCGCCGCCGCCGGTTTTTTCCTTCGCCGGCGCGTATTTCGGTTTCGATATCGGCGTCGGGATTCCGATGCATCGTCCCGAACGTCTCGCGGCTGCGAGCGGCTTTACCTCATCGACCTACGATCTTCTTCCTCCCGGCCATTCGCGCGAGGCGCCGGCCTTCGGCGCGCATTTCGGCTATAACTGGCAGGTCGGGCGCTGGGCCTACGGGCTGGAGACGGAATTCGGCTTCCTCGACGGCGATAAGCCCGCTAGCGGCCTGTTCCCGGTCCCGCCCGCCTTCGCCGACCTCGGCGCCGGATATTTTTCGCTCGCTCATTCGCCGACGGCGAAATATATGGCGAGTTTTCGCGGCCGCGTCGGCTTCGCCTGCGATCGCCTCCTGGTCTACGCGACCGCCGGCGTGGCGTCTGGCGGCGCGCGCGGCCCGGCCGTGCTGAAGTTCGACGGCGCGGACCTCGCGACGCCCTTCCGGGCGGAAACGTCGCAATCGTCGCGCATGAAATACGTCGTCGGCATGGGAATCGAGCGCGCTCTGACCGAGGAATGGTCGGCGCGCGTCGAATATCTCTTCGTTTCGCGCTCCCTCAACACGCAGGTCTTTTCCGACGAGGACAATCGTCAGTTCGTCTGGCGCCGGCGCAAGGAGGACCACCTGCTTCGGGTCGGTCTCGATTATCGTCTCGGCGACGACGGCGCGGCCCGACGCAACGACGACGCCGGAGCGAAACCGGACGAAGACGCCGCCGAAGCCGAGCGATACAGCGTTCACGCCCAGACGACGAACATCGTCCAGGGCCATCCGCGATTTAAGGCGCGCTACAGCGGCCCGGCGAGCTTCAATCCGCACGGAGAGACCCGCGGCGGCTCGACGACGACCGGCTTCTTCGGCCTGCGCCTGTGGGACGGCGCGGAAGCCTACATCAATCCCGAAGTCATCGTCGGCTACGGAGTCAACGGAGCGATCGGCGCCGGCGCCTATGTCAACGGCTCGGTCGCCAGGGTCGGCCGCGCAGCGCCCTATATGCGTTTCCAGCGATACTTCCTGCGCCAGACCATCGGACTGGGCGGCGAGAGCGAATCCGTCGCGCCTGGACCAAACCAGCTCGCCGGGACCGTCGCCTCCGACAGGCTCACGTTCACGGTCGGCAAATTCGGCGTTCTCGATATCTTCGACGACAACAGATACGCTCACGATTTCAATCGAACATTCCTGAATTTCACCATCAGTTCGCTGGGAGCGTTCGATTTCGCCGGGGACGCCTGGGGCTATACGTACGGCGCCGTCGCCGAATGGAGACAGGATTGGTGGACGGCGCGCGCCGGCCTGTTCCAGGGCACGGAAATCCCCAACGGCCTGAAGATCGAGCCGGTGTTGTTACGCCAGTTCATGCCCGTCGCGGAATTCGAGGCGCGGTACTCTCTGTTCGAGCGGCCAGGCAAGATCAGACTGCTTGGCTTCGCCGATCGCGGCTATTACAGCAAGGCGTCCGAGGTGAGCGATCTGGCCCTGGCGACCGGGGAACTTCCGCCCGACGTCGGCAATCTGCGCAGGCGAAGCACGAAATTCGGCGGGGGTCTCAACGTCGAACAGGAACTGTCGCCGACGCTGGGCTTTTTTCTACGCGCCAGCGTCACGGACGGGCGCTTCGAGACCGTCGACTATACGGACGTGGACCATTCGATCGCGGCGGGTTTTTCGCTGTCGGGACAAAGCTGGGGCCGCGCGGACGACACGATCGGGGTCGCCGGCGTCGCCAACGGACTGGTCCCCTCGCGCGTCAGATACTTCGCTATGGGCGGCCGCAGCGATCATATCGGCGACGGCGGCCTGTCCTACGGCTGGGAGCGCGCGCTGGAGGCCTATTACCGATGCGCCCTGTCGCACGGGACCGAGGCGACGCTCAACTACCAGTTTCTCGATCGGCCCGGCTATAACAAGGACCGCGGCCCCGTGTCGTTTTTCGGCTTGCGCCTTCGCGCGGAGTTCTGAGCCGGGCTCGGGGGCGTCCGGCGATTTGACGCGCCGCGCGCTTCGCGCCAAGACGAGGCCCATGACCGACATCGCCATCCTCGTCGTCGCCGGCGGACGCGGCTCGCGCGCCGGCGAGGGCTTGCCCAAGCAATATCGGCCGCTCGCCGGCAAGAGCGTCCTCGCCCGCACGCTCGAAGCCATGCACGCGGCGGCGCCGGAGGCGCTGCTGAAGACCGTCATCCACGCCGACGACCGCGCGCTTTACGACGCCAGTGCAGGGCAACTGTCCCAGGCCGCCCGCCTGCGCCTTCTACCGCCCGCGATCGGAGGCGCTTCGCGCCAAGAGAGCGTGCGCAACGGGCTAGAAGCCCTCGCCTCCAACGCCCCCGAGATCGTCCTCATCCACGACGCCGCCCGCCCCTTCGCCAGCCCGGCGCTGGTCGCGCGCGCCATCGACGCCGCTCGCGCGCACGGCGCCGCCGTTCCTGGCGCGCCGCTCGCCGACACAGTCAAGGAGATCGACGCCGACGGCTTCGTCGCCGCGACGCCGGAGCGGGCGCGGCTGCGGGCCGTGCAGACGCCGCAGTCCTTCCGCTTTCCGCTCATCCTGGCCGCGCATCGCGCGGCGGCCTCGGGCGGGCGCGAGTTCACCGACGACGCCATGGTCGCCGAAGCCGCCGGCCACGCGGTCTTCGTCTTTGCGGGCGATCCCGCCAATTTCAAGCTGACGACGCAAGAGGATTTCGCCCGCGCCATGACCGACTTCGCCAGCGCCCTCCCGGACATCCGCGTCGGCCAGGGCTACGACGTGCACGCCTTCGCCGAGGGCGATCATGTGTGGCTGGGCGGCGTCGCCGTTCCGCACACGCACGGGCTCAAAGGCCATTCCGACGCCGACGTGCTGATGCACGCCATCACCGACGCCATTCTCGGCGCCATCGCCGACGGCGACATCGGCGCGCATTTTCCGCCGACCGATCCGCAGTGGAAAGGCGCGGCGTCCTCGATCTTCCTCGCCCATGCGGTGAAGCGCGTGCGCGAAAAGGGCGGCGTCATCGCCCATATCGACGCAACGGTGGTGTGCGAAGCGCCCAAGATCGGCCCGCATCGCGAGGCGATCCGCGAGAGCCTCGCGAAGATCATGGGGCTGGAGATCGACCGCGTGGCGATCAAGGCCACCACCACCGAGCGCCTCGGCTTCACCGGCCGCAAGGAAGGGATCGCCGCCCTGGCGATGGCGACGGCGCGGCTGCCGGGGTGAAGAGAACGAATGGTCAGTTATTGACCTCTCCGCCTCGTATCGCGGCAAGCTCAGCGCGGCAAATTTTTTCGAGCAAGGGCAGATTTTCTTGCGACGCAGTCCACAAAACGTCGGGTGCGACACGTTGGTATTCGTGACGCAGAACATTGCTGATTCCGGCGACCCTGCCCCGGGAATTTCGGGATGACGCGCCTTTAGTTCTGGCGGCAGATGGCGGCTCGCTTCCGAAATGATTTCGAAGCCGCGCTCGACGAGCCAGCGCTTGTCCCAGGCGTTCTTGAACGCCTGGAAGGAAACGCCGTCCAGCGCGGCCTGAATATGCTCGATCGCCTCGACGATGTCGGCCAGACGAGGGTGGACGGCGCGTTTCGTCATGAAAACACGGCGACAGCCGTTTCTTCGATCCGCTTGCGCAACAAAGGATGCAGGCTGTCGCGCGTCATCACGTCGGCCGGTTCGCCGAGAATTTCGGCGACGCGCTGCTGAACGCCGATCAATTCAAAAAGGCCGAGCTTTCCCGGTTCGTGATCGAAAAAGAGATCGACGTCGGAATTCTTCCCCGCCTCGTCCCGCGCGGTCGAACCGAACAGGAAGAGGCGCTCGACGCCGAGCCGCCTCAGTTCGCTCTCGCTCTGTTTGAGCCGCCGCATGGCTTCCGCGCGTTTCATGAGCGCAGCCTATCACGCAAACGGCTGGGTTTTCCACATCCGCGAACAGCGCTCACGCCCCCGGCTTTTCCGCCGCGCCCTCGCCCTCCCCCGCCCCGCCCTTGGTCCAATGCGCCGGGCGGACGAGGCCTTCGGGGAGCGTGGTGTGTTCGTCGCCGTGAGCGGAGTTGAGTTGCGGTTGCGTGAGGCCGCGCGCCTCATAGAGCAGCGCGCCTTCGAGATGCGCATGGCGGAGATGCGCGCCTTCGAGGTGCGCATTGAGGAGCCACGCGCCTTCGAGATGCGCACGCGGGAGCGACGCGCCTTCGAGGTGCGCACTGAGGAGCACCGCGCCTTCGAGGTGCGCATAAAGGAGCGACGCGCCTTCGAGATGCGCCCAATGGAGCCACGCGCCTTCGAGGTGCGCATAAAGGAGCAACGCGCCTTCGAGAAGCGCGCCCGCGAGCCGCGCGCCTTCGAGGCAAGCTCCGCCAAAACTCGCGCCCTCGAAATGCAACCCCGCGAGTTCGACGGCGGCGAGGTGACAGTTCCCAAGGTCCAGCCTGTCTCCCTTGCGCGCGTCTTTTTCGAACTTTCTTTGCTTCTCCGAGCGCCGCCCGATGACGGTCAGGGCCGTCTGCACGTCGACGAAAGGCGGTTTCAACTCCGTTTTGCGGCGTTCCAGCGCGGCGCGCTCGGCGTCCGTCCGCTCTTCCTCTGCCTTTGCGTAGATCGCCCTCTCCTCCTCCAAACATGGCTTCGGCGGCCCAGCGTTCTTTCGCACATAGGCGCACAGAATTTCCATGATCTGCCAATGCAGCGGCAAATAATCGCGCGCCAGTTTCTCCAGCGCGTAGATCGCTCCGACGCGCACTTCCGTGTTGGGGACGGTCTTGGTCTTGCCGTCCTCGGTCTTCTCCTCCCGCGTCGCGCCGAGTTGCTCGACCGCCTTCACCAGCAGGCCGGTGTAAAGCTCCTCCTGCGAAACGTGCCGTTGCCGGTCGGCGATCCAGGTGCGCCAGATGAGAAACGGCGCGCCGAGGAAAGCGGCGACGCCGACCATGAATCTGTTGACCTCTTCCGCGCTTCCAAAGCCGATCAGATAGAGCGCCCGCGCGACGATCAGGGCGGCGAAGACGCAAGTGACGGCGACAAACAGGCGCGGCGCGTTTCTCAGCCACTCCCACGCTTGCGCGACCGGCCAGCCGCGCTCGGGCAGCGCGGCCCAAAGCGCGCGCGCCGTCTCGCGAAGTTTCCCGGCATTGAGCCCTTTGAAACCCGCCGCCATGCCCGGCCCCGCAATTCGCTTCCTGCGACGGCGGCATTATCGGCGCGCCGGGCGGGGCGTTGTCAATCGCGCGGCGCCTGACGTTTGTTCCTTCTCCCGCTTGCGGGAGAAGGTGTCATGCGAAGCATGACGGATGAGGGCCCACCCTCACCCGACCCGGCTTCGCCGGGCCACCCTCTCCCGCTTGCGGGAGAGGGGATGCGCGCCGCAGCGTTCGGATGTATGCGGAGCGTCATGATCCCCATCGCCCCCCACATTTCCCTCGACGAGTCCGAACTGACGGAGGAATTCCTGCGCTCGCCCGGCCCCGGCGGGCAGAACGTCAACAAGGTCGAGACCGCCGTGCGGCTCAAATTCGACGCCCGCAATTCGCCCAGCCTGCCGCCGCCAGTGCGCGCGCGGGCGGAGCGGCTGGCGGGGCGCCGGCTCACCAAGGAGGGCGTCATCGTCATCGAGGCGCGGCGCTTCCGCACCCAGGAGCGCAACCGCGCCGACGCGCTGGAGCGGCTCGTCGGACTCCTGCGCGAAGCCGCCGCGCCCCCGCCCCCGCCGCGCAAGAAGACCAAGCCGACGCTCGGCGCCAAGCTGCGGCGGCTGGAGGGCAAGAAGCTGCGCTCGGACGTAAAATCGTTGCGCGGAAAACCGGCCGCCGACTGATAGGGTCGCCGAGCGGTCGCCAAGGGTGTCATTCCCGACGCTTCGCGAACGCGAAGCGATCGGGAATCCAGGGGCAGCGTCAAGAATGCCTGCTGCGGCGCTGGATTCCCGGTCAGGCCTGCGGCCTGCCGGGAATGACAGTCCCCGCCTTCGTGCGAAGCGATCAAGCGGCGATCGAATGACTCGCTAACCTTAACGGCGCGAAAATCCGCGCAAGGGCGTCGTCCGCCGACGTTTCGACGATCCTTTTTAGGATTCGGCTAACCATTTGCCCGAAAGTGCCCGCATGAAACGAGCGAGAACGCCCATGCGAACTTTCGAAAGCGACGCCAAGGAGCGCATCGACTGGGTCGATTACGCCAAGGGCTGGTGCATTGTGCTCGTCGTCATGATGCATTCGACGCTCGGCGTCGGAGAAGCGATGGGCGGCGAAAGCTGGCTGCACGATTTCGTCGCCTGGGCGCGGCCCTTCCGGATGCCCGACTTCTTCCTGGTCGCGGGCCTGTTTCTGTCGCGCTCCATCGAACTCGACTGGAGCCGCTATCTCGACCGCAAGGTCGTCCATTTCGCCTACTTCTATCTGCTGTGGATGCTGATCCAAGGCGTTCCCAAGCTGCTCGTCGCCGAGGGCGGCGATCCGGGCGCGCTCGTCTCCGGCCTTGCTTATGCGCTGGTTCAGCCCTTCGGCACGCTGTGGTTCATCTATCTGCTGCCGATCTTCTTCGTCGTCACCAAGCTGCTGCGCCGCGCGCCGGTGGAAGCCGTCTTTCTTGTCGCCGCGCTGGCGCAGATGGCGCAGATCGAGACGGAGTCGATCGTCGTCGAGGAATTCGCGGCCCGCTATGTCTATTTCTATGCGGGCTACGCCTTTGCGCCCCATGTGTTCGCGCTTGCCGACCGGGCGCGCCGGCATGTCGGCGTCTCGCTGGCGCTGCTGCTGGCCTGGGGCGTCGTCAATGCGCTCGCGGTCCGCTACGGGATCGCGGCGCGGCCCGGCTTCTCGCTGATCTTCGGCTTTGCCGGCGCGGCGGCGGTCGTCGTCTTCTCGGCGCTGCTGGCGCAGGCGCAGGCGCTCCCCTTCCTACGCGCGCTGGGCTCGCGCTCCATCGTCGTCTATCTCGCGTTTTTCCTGCCGATGGCGGCGGCGCGCGTCCTTCTCGTCAAGTCGGGACTGATCGCGGATGTGGGGCTGGTTTCGGCGCTGGTGACGGTGACCGCGGTCGTCGTTCCGCTGATCCTGCACGCGCTGGCGCGGGACGGGCGGCTGCGCTTCCTGTTCGAACGGCCCCTCTGGGCGCGGCTGCCGATCATCGAAAGACGCGTGGCGCGACGCGGATTGTCCGGCGCCGGCGCGAACCCGTAGTATCTCCCGCCGGAGGGAGCGGGGAGCATGACGAGCAGGGACGACATCCGGCTGCGGGCGGAGCGGCTGCTGACGGCCTGCCGGATGGCGGGGCTGCGCGTCGCGACCGCCGAATCCTGCACCGGCGGGCTGATCGGCGGCGCCATTACGGACATTGCGGGCTCGTCCGAGATATTCGATCGCGGCTTCGTCACCTACTCCAATGCGGCGAAGACGGAGGCGCTCGGCGTTCCGCCAGCGACCATCGCGGCCCATGGGGCGGTGAGCGCGGAGACGGCGCGCGCCATGGCGCAGGGCGCGCTCGAACGCTCAATGGCGGACATCGTCGTCAGCGTCACCGGGATTGCCGGCCCCGGCGGCGGATCGGCGCAGAAGCCCGTGGGGCTCGTGCATTTCTGTTGCGCGCGGCGCGGCGGCGAGGCGGTTTCCGCTGAGCGCCGCTTCGGGCCGCTCTCGCGCGAGGCGGTCCGCGACGCGGCGGTCCTTCAGGCGCTGGACATGCTGATAGAAGCCGCGAAGGGCTATACGATTTCCGCGTGATCGCTTCGCGCGAAGGCGGGGATTGTCATTCCCGGCAGGCCGCAGGCCTGACCGGGAATCCAGAGCCGCAACAAGCATTCTTGACGCCGCCCCTGGATTCCCGATCGCTTCGCGTTCGCGAAGCGTCGGGAATGACACCCCGTGGCGATCACTCGGCGACTGTATCAGTCACCGCCGACCGTAAACCTCGCCTGCGCGCTTCACGAAGGCGTCGGCGTATTTGTGGAACGCGGCGTCGAACATGGCGCCCATCAGCGCGCCGAGCGCGAGGCTCTTGAACTCGTAAGTGATGTAGAAGTCGACGCTGGAGCGCGGCGCGCCGCCCTCCCCGGCCGGCTCGTCGTGAAAGCTCCAGCGGTTATGCAGCTTCCTGAACGGGCCGTCGACATAGTCGACAAGGATTTCCAGCTTGTTGCGGTCGAGGGTGACGCGGCTGGTATAGCGCTCGCAGATCGCCTTGAAGCCCACCTGCATCTCCGCGAGGACGACCTCGACGCCCTCCTCCGTCCTCGTGCGGCTGCGCACGCGCATCGCCTCGCACAGGGGCACGAATTTGGGATAGGCCTCCACATCCGCGACGAGCGCGAACATTTCGGCGGCGCTGAAATTGGCGCGGCGGCGGGCGCGATGGGTTTTCATGACCGCCGCTCATAGAACAAGTCGCCGAAAAGCGCGACGCGGATTTTGGTGGGGCGCGCGCGGCGAAATCGCGCCGAAATTTGCGACGACGTCTTGCCTCCGTCACGACGACGCGCGAAGCTCCCCCGCCGCCGCGCGGCGCGGCGTGTCACAAAGCCCTTGATCGGGAGGATAAGGACCATGGCTTCGAAAACCGATTTCACCGCGGAGGAATGGAAAAAGCTGCTCGGAAGCCCGCTGCTCGCCGGCTTCGCCATCAGCGCCGGCGATCCCAGCGGCTTCGTCGGCACGCTGCAGGAGGGGCTCGCCAACGCCAAGGCGCTGGCCGAGGCCAAGGCCCGCGGCGGCGGCGATCTCATCGGGCAGGTGGCCGACGACCTACTCACACCCGAAGGCCGCGCCAATGCGCGCGAGGGCGTCAAGGCGCTGATCCAGGGCGCGCAGCTAAGCGAAATCAAGGGCCGCGCGCTGGGCGAACTCGCCAGCGTCGCCGCCATACTCGACGCCAAGGCGCCCGGCGAAGCGCCGGCCTTCAAGGCGTGGCTGGCCAATATCGCGAAATTGGTGGCCGAGGCCGGCACGGAAGGCGGCTTTCTCGGCTTCGGCGGCGTCAAGGTCAGCGACACGGAAAAGGCGACTCTGGAGGAAATCTCCAAGTCCCTTCGAGCCTGACAAGCGGCGAATGGAGCGCTTTCCGACCAGACGATTCCGGCTGGTTGGAGAGCGCTACCGAATCGAGCCCGATCCGTCTCCCAGGACGGCGGCGAGATGCGATGCGACGTAATCGCGCACCTGGCCGGCCCAGATCCGGTTGGCGAGGCCGGTCGGATGCCCGTCCCCGACGCGGAACAAGTCCTGAATGCGGTTCGCTTTCATATCCAGGGACGCGTCCAGAACCGTGAGGCCGCCCTCGCGCAATTTGCCGATGATGTCGTCCTTCTCATAACCGGGCCCCAGGCGGTAGCCGCGATCGGAAAAATCGTAGGGAAGATAGAGAATGAGGGTCGGAACTGCGTATTTCTCGCGCGCCAGCTTGCCGGCCTTAATCAAAATCGCGAGATAGAGGTCCATGTCGTTCTGGTCGACCGGCTGCTCGCGCGCGAAAAAATACCTGAACAGCTCGGTTTCGCCGAAGACGGCGCGCAGGGCGCTCGTTATCCCCGACGCCCGCGCGGCGCACGGCCCTCGATAGACCGCTTCGCCGTTCTCGAGCGCGTAGCTCGGGGCAAGCCAGGAAAAGCTCGCCTTGCATGCTGTTCGCGACGCATGGAACGGAGCGGTGAGCATGACGAAAAGCCGCGGCCGCTCCCGTAGGAGCGCGTCGTGCGCGCCGACTTCGAGCGTGCGGAGAAACTGCTGCGGGCTGTAGCCCCCCACCGCAAGGTTTAGCACCCGCAGCCGGCGGCCGGTCAGGTCCGCGAAGCTTTGCGGCAGCGTGTCCGAGTCGCTCACGCCCGAGCCGAAGGTGAAGGAGTCGCCGAAAAAGGCGATGGTCGGCCCGTTGGGATCGGAGATCACCTTGCGCGTGAGGCTTTCGTCGATCGTATAGGCGACGTCATAGGCGACGGCGCCGTCGGCGGCGATCCGCTTTTCATGGAAGACGCCCGCGCGCGCCGGCCCCCATCCGAGATCGGCCCTGGGACTCGAGACGCCTTTGTCCCTGTAGACCGAGCCGGAGGGGCTACCCCTCTGAGCCACGGCTTCGAGGGCGAACAGGCCGAACAGGACGGCGGCGCAGACCAGCGCCGCATCGCGAGCGCGTCCCCGAAAAACCGCGACGAGACAGGCTGCAGCGAGGAAGAGAAGGCCATAGACGGCGAGCGTGACGTGGCGCGACTGCTCCAAGACCTGCGTCGCGCCCCAGATCGCCGCCCCGCAGACGACGATCGCGGCGCCTAGCTTAACAAGAGCTGAGTTCTTCACCATTCGTCACTTCTTGCCCCACGGACGCCGCATCCCCGCCGCCGGGCCGCAACTCACGAAAGCCCTTAAACGATCGCCGTTCTGGCAACAAGGCCGCGAAGCGGCGCAGCCCGTTCTCGCAGTCGCTCTCGGTTCTATGCTTCCGCCCGCCGCGCCCGCAACTTCTCGAAGTCCTCGCCCGCATGATGCGACGAGCGCGTCAGGGGCGAGGCGGCGACGTAGGAAAAGCCCTTGACGCAGGCGATGGTCTTCAGCGCCTCGAACTCCTCGGGCGGCAGAAAGCGCACGACCGCGTGGTGCTTTCGGGTCGGCTGGAGATACTGCCCGAGGGTGAGGAAATCGACCTCGGCCGTGCGCATGTCGTCCAGAACCTGGAGGATTTCGTCGCGCGTTTCGCCCAGCCCGACCATGAGGCCCGACTTCGTAAAAATCGAGGGATCGAGCTCCTTGACGCGCTGAAGGAGGCGCAGCGAGTGAAAATAGCGGGCGCCGGGCCGCACCGAGACATAGAGCGACGGCACAGTCTCCAGATTGTGGTTGAACACGTCGGGCCGCGCCGCGACGACCTGCTCCAGGGCGCCGGGCTTGCGCAGGAAATCGGGGGTCAGAACCTCGACGCTCGCTCCCGGAAGCGCGGCGCGAACGGCTTCGATCGTCCGGGCGAAATGCCCGGCGCCGCCGTCCGCGAGGTCGTCGCGGTCGACCGAGGTGACGACGACGTGCGAGAGGCCGAGCGCCGCTGCCGCCCGGGCGACGCGCTCCGGCTCGGCGGGATCAAGCGGCGCCGGCCTGCCCGTCGCGACGTTGCAGAAGGCGCAGGCGCGCGTGCACACCTCCCCCATTATCATGAAGGTCGCGTGCTTCTTCTCCCAGCATTCGCCGATATTGGGACAGGCCGCCTCCCGGCAGACCGTGGTCAGTCCGGCGTCGTCGAGCAGCGCGTCCGTCTCGCGCCACGCGGCCGAGCCCGGCGCCTTGACCCGAATCCAGGGGGGCTTGCGGGCCACGGGCTGGTCGGGCCTGTGCGCCTTTTCGGGATGGCGCGGCGCGACGCCCCCCTCGCCGCCCCGGCGCGGGTCGTCGCCCAGAAGATCGAGAAGGACTGTCAACCGCTTCGCTCCGGCGCGCCGCCGCGCCATCCGGGTAATTTAGTCCCTCCGGCGGGTCGGAACAATCGAGCCCGGCGAAGGAAGCGGCCGGCCTGCGGCGCTAAAGGTCTTGAGATTTCATACCAAACCCCCCTCGTTGCGTCCCGACGTCATTCCGGGGCTTCGCGAAGCGAAGAACCCGGAATCCAGAAGCAAACCCAGGAGCAAACCCGCCTATCCTCGGATGTTCCCGCCGTTCTCCTGGATTCCGGGTCGAGGCTTCGCCTCGCCCGGAATGACAACGGCAAGCAAACGGATCAATCGGCAAGAATGGGTTCGAGAGGCTGCTCTCCATGTTCGATCCGATCCGCAAGGACGCGCAAGACCAGCGCCTCAGCCTGCGCAATCGCTTCCTCTCTGCTCCGGCCGTACCTCAACGCCCCGGGAATCCCGCAAATTTCTGCGATCCAGCGGCCGTCGTCCTCTCGCTCCGTCTCCACGGTGAATTTCATCGCTTGATGCGCTCCTTTGACGTTTTCTCCTCAGAACCCGGGTCGTCGCCCGGATGGAGCTTTCGCCACCCCTCGATGATCGCCGCGGCGCCGACGAGCGCCGCCAGGAAATGGCCCATCGAGTCCCGCTGCGTGACGCCGAGGATGTCGGTGGCCTGCGAGCCCAGCCAGGCGCCGGCCACGCCGACCAGCATGAGCGTGACCAGCCAGTGTCGCGCGCCCGTAAGTTTGCCGATGACGAGACCGCTCAACGCCCCGATCGCCACCTGGGCGAGGAAGGCCAGATGAGGGGTGGAGATAGCCGCCAGCGGTTCGTTCATCGGGAGCCTCCGCGAGAGCATGTCCCGCAAAAGTTGAATAGACTCTTGCGACAAGGACATGCTCAACATTTTGATCTGGCGCGATTTCTTTTCGCTCACGCGAGTCCACGCGAGCGGAAAGCGCGCGAGCGGCGCCGCCGCATTCGGTGAATCGCATGTTACCGCGAAACGGCCCCGTTCAGAAGCGCGGAAAGGCCTGCGCGGCGCGAAACCGCCACTGAATATGTTCCTATTCTGGCGTCCGCAGGTTTGCAACCGCCGCCACGGCGCTTTCGCGACCCTAGCCGCATTTGAGGCGCCGCCGGTCCCGCGACCCCGAAGCAGACAGGTGCGAAGATGCGGCCGGCAGGGGGCCGAAATTCTCACGCCTTTGCGAGCGAGGCGCGGCGCGGATGCTCGCCGCGCCCCGGCGAGAGGCCGCGACCGATCCATGCCCATAGACAATAGAAATTCAAACTCAATCAGTTAAAGATCGCACTTCAACAATCGCATCGCCAGAGCTTCCCTGATCCTACACATGCTCCACCGCCACCACGCCCGGAATCGCCTTGAGCGCGCCCGCCACCTCCGCCGAAACCGGATAGCCGCCCGGCAGCCGGATTTCGATTTCCTCGGCGGATTTTTCGCGCTGCAGCACGATATACACCTCGCCTTCCCCCCTCGCGGACAGCCTGGATTTGATCCTATCTAGAGGGCTATTGTCTCTCACGACGATCCGCAACCCCCGCTGGGCGCGCGCCGCGGCGGCGGCCAAAGGCTCGACCGAGACGATGCGCGCCCGCACGTCTTCGCCCTCCACGGCGGCCGAGAGCGCGACCAGAACCGTCGCCCCCTTCTCCAGGAGGTCGCGATACTGGGCGAGGCCCTCCTGGAACAGGATCGCCTCGTATTGGCCGGTCACGTCCGAAAGCTGTGCGATCCCCATTTTCGAGCCGGACTTGGTGCGCCGTTCGATCCGGTCGAGCACCACCGCGGCGAGCCGCCCCGCCGTCGCGCCCCGCTTCACCGCGGCGGCGAATTCCGCCCAGCGGGTCACCCGCAGGCGCGACAGCACACCGGCGTAAGAGTCGAGCGGATGGCCGGAGAGGAAGAAGCCCGCCGCTTCGAACTCCCGCCGCAGCCGCTCGCTCGAGGGCCAGGGCTGCGTTCTTGGGATCGCGAGATCGTCTCCCCCCGCGTCGCCAAAGAGGGCGTTCTGCCCGGCGCGCCGCTCCTCGGCGCAGCGGTTGGCGCCGGCGAGAACCGCCTCGATCGCAGCGAAGGCGCGCGCGCGGTCGGGCTCCAATTCGTCGAAGGCGCCGCAGCAGGCGAGATTTTCCAGCGCCTTCTTGTTGACTTCGCGCGGATTGAGCCGCCGCGCGAAGTCGGACAGGCTCGTAAACGGCCGATCGCCGCGCGAGCGCACGATCGACTCGGCCTGCCCCTCCCCCACGCCCTTCACGGCCGAAAGCGCGTAACGGATCGCGAATTTGCCGTCCGCGCCGGGCGCCGAATCCTGCGCGGAAACGTCGAAATTCACGCCCGACCGATTAATCGAAGGCGGCTCCACTGCGACGCCGAGCCGCTTGGCCTCGTCGCGGAATTCGGCAAGCTTGTCGGTGTTGCTCTTGTCGAAGGTCATCGACGCGGCGAGGAATTCCACCGGGTAATGGGCCTTCAAATAGGCGGTCTGGTAAGTGATGAAGGCGTAAGGCGCGGAATGGGACTTGTTGAAGCCATATTCCGCGAACTTGGCGCAGGCGTCGAAAATCGTGTTGGCGAGAGCCGTCTTGAGGCCCCGCTCCGTCGCGCCCGAGACGAAACGTTCGCGCTGCGCGTCCATCTCGGCCTTGATCTTCTTGCCCATGGCGCGGCGGAGAATATCCGCCTGCCCCAGACTGTAACCCGCGAGATCGCGGGCGATCTGCTGGACCTGCTCCTGATAGGTTATGACGCCGAAGGTCTCCTTCAAAATCGGCTCGAGCGCGGGGTGGTCGTATTCGATGGGCTCGTCGCCGAGCTTGCGGGCGCAGTAGCTGGGGATATTGGCCATCGGGCCGGGGCGATAGAGCGCGACGAGGGCGATGAGATCCTCGAAGCGATCGGGGCGCATGTCCACCAGCGCCTTCTTCATGCCGGCGCTTTCGACCTGGAACATGCCGAAGGTCTCGCCCCGCTGGAGCATGGCGAAGGTCTCCTGGTCGTCGAGCGGAATGGTCGTGGGATTGACCTTAATCCCCCGGCGGCCAAGGAGCGCGACGCATTCGGCGATGACGGTCAGCGTTTTGAGGCCCAGGAAGTCGAATTTCACCAGGCCCGCCGGCTCGACCCACTTCATGTTGAACTGGGTCGCCGGCATGTCGGATTTTGGGTCGCGGTAGAGCGGCGTCACCTCGTCCAAGGGCCCGTCGCCGATGACGACGCCCGCCGCATGAGTGGAGGCGTTGGAATAGAGCCCCTCCAGCGCGCCGGCGATCTTGAAGAGGCGCGCCACGCGCCCGTCCTCCTCGGCCGCCTCGCGCAGTTTTTGTTCGGTCCCCACGGCTTCCGGCAGGCTGATCGGCTTGGCCGGGTTCTGCGGGACGAGCTTCGCCAGCTTGTCCACCTGACCCAGCGGCATCTCCAGCACACGGCCGACGCTGCGCAGCACGCCGCGCGCCAGGAACGAGCCGAAGGTGATGATCTGCGCCACCCGGTCCGCGCCGTAGCGCTCGCGCACATAGTCGATGACTTCGCCGCGCCGGGTCTGGCAGAAGTCGATGTCGAAATCCGGCATCGACACGCGCTCGGGATTGAGGAAGCGCTCGAACAGCAGGCCGAAGCGCAGCGGATCGAGGTCGGTGATGGTGAGCGCGTAGGCGACCAGCGAGCCCGCGCCCGAGCCGCGCCCCGGCCCCACAGGAATTCCCTTCGATTTCGCGTATTTGATGAAGTCCGCAACGATCAGGAAGTAGCCAGGAAAGCGCATCTTCTCGATGACGCCGAGTTCGAAGTCGAGACGCAGCGCGTAGTCGTCCGGCGTCAGACCCGGCGCGGGGCCGTGCGCGGAAAGGCGCGCCGCGAGTCCCTCTCCCGCCTGGCGGCGAAGCTCCCTCGCCTCCACCTCGTCCAGCGTCTCGCCTTGCGGCGCCGCGCGAACAAAACGCGGCATGATCGGCTTGCGGGTCTGCGGGCGGAAGGCGCAGCGGCGAGCGATCTCCACCGTGTTTTCCGTCGCCTCCCGCAGGTCCGCGAACAGATCGAGCATCTGCGCCCGGGTCTTGAAATAATGTTCGGGCGACAGGCGCCGCCGGTCGGCGACGCTCGTCACCGTCCCCTCGGCGACGCAAAGCAGAGCGTCATGCGCTTCGAAATCCCCGGCGGCGGCGAAATAAGGCTCGTTGGTCGCGACCAGCGGCAGGCCGTGGCGAAATGCGAGATCGAGAAGCTGCGGTTCGACGGCCCGCTCCGCGGCGAGGCCGTGGCGCTGGATTTCGACATAGAGCCGGTCGCCGAAGAGGCGCGTCAGGGCCGTAAAGCGCGCGCGCGCCTCCTCCGCGCGATCCGCGGCGAGCAGCAGGTCGAGGGCGCCGTCCGGTCCGCCGGTGAGAACGAGGAGATCGCCGCCGCCCGCTTCGAGATCGGCGAGCGTGACATGAGGATCGTCGCCCTGTTCCGGCGCGAGATAGGCGCGCGAGGCAAGCCGCATCAGATTGCGGTAGCCCGGTTCGGATTTCGCCAGCAGGACGAGGCGGCCGAGCCCGCCGTCCCGCGCCGCGCTCGCGCCGGGTTTGCCGTCGCCGAAATCGACCGCAAGCTGAATTCCCGGAATGGGCTGCACGCCCGCCTTCGCCGCCTTCTCGGAAAACTCCAGCGCGGCGAAGAGGTTATTGGTGTCCGCGACCGCCAGAGCGGGCTGCGCGTCGGCCGCTGCGAGATCGATGAGCCGCGCGAGCGTCAGCGCCCCCTCGCGCAGGGAATAGGCGGAATGCGCGTGGAGGTGGACGAAGCCCGCCGCGTATTCGCTCACGTCTGCGGCCCTCCCCACCGAGTCGACGGAGCGATTTTAGGCCGAGGGCGCAGCGTCGGCCAAGCGCTTACGATCGCGGGCTGTGGAAAAGCCGCAGGGCGACGCGATCGGGGCATGGTTGCGCCGGCGCCGAAGGTCCGCTACCACCCGGCTTAGGCTCCGGACTGCCGCAGTAAGGCCAGCATCTACCCATGACGAAACTTAAGGTCGCAGCCATCAATGTCCTGGTATTCGCAGGACTGTTGATAGGCGTCGAATTCGCTTCGAGAACTGCAATAACAACGGTATCCTGCCTCAAATCGACCTGCGACTTCAAATACGTCGGAACCATTACGCTCTACGACGCGCCGCTAAAATCTCATTCTATCGGGCTGTCTCGTCTTGATCCTCTGCTGGGTTATGTTCCAAGAGAAGGCTTTAGCGAGACTATTACTTATCCAGGGAGCGGCGCAAATAGCGTCAATGTAACGATATTGGAAAACGGATTTCGCTCAAACGACAACAACAACGACTTTGGCGGCGCGTCAATTCTCGCGGTTGGCGACTCCATGACGTTTGGCGACCAGGTTTCCAATTCGGAAACTTGGCCGTCATGTCTGGAAAGGACGCTGAACCTGAGGGTCGATAATGGCGGCGTCTTCGGATACGGCGCGGCGCAATCGTTGCGAAGAGCTATTTTGGAAACGAAGAAAAATCATTATACTACAGTTATTCTGTCTGTATTGATCGATGACGACTTCAAAAGAGACGGCATGAAATATCGCAGCGGATTTCCAAAGCCATCTCTCATCGTGGAACGCGACAAAATCGTATTGTCGGACGTTTCCGACCCGTATGAGAAAGGAACGAAATTCAATCCAAGCGGGGCGGCCAGATTGGTTACGTTTTTTTATCAGAGGAGCGTTCTGGTCAATTATGCGTTGACGCGCGCTTTCCCGAATTTCGATATTACCGGCGCTCGGCTGACGATGGAGCATCCGAAAGCCGCCGGCACGACCGATAGCGTCAATTGGGTTCTTGCCAATTTTTCTAATATTGAGGTCGAGCGGAAAGTCTTGCTTATGCAATACATGCACCCCTACCAATTCGAGGAAATTGACGCTATGCGCGCCATGCTTACAAGGCTGGCGAAGGATCTGAATATTCAAGTCGTGGACACCGCAAATGTCTTGGACGGAACGCCGGCCGATCGATTGTGGAATGGCCATCACACGCCCCAGGGAAATGCCGTTGTTTGCCAATATTTGGCGCGGGCGTTGAGCGAACCAAACTCGGAGAAACTTAACCAGCGATAGATTTCCCCGCGCTTTTACGCCACTCGCGGGGACACGATCCAGCTAGAGCAAGTTCCGAAAAAGTTGATAGACTTTTTCGACAAGAACTTGCTCCAGCTTTTTGATTTGGCGCGATTTCTTATCGATCGAACGATTCCGTTCGATCGGAAAGCGCGCTAACGACCGGCGTTCGCCCGATCGCCCCGCTCTTGCGCCCGCCGCTATTGACAATCCACAGCCAGGGCGGGCCTATTCCGCGCGAATGTGTTAAGGACGAGGGGCCTCGCGTAAAAAGCGAGTCGCCTTGGGAGATTTTGCGGGATGACGGACTCCAATCGACGCGCGCAATTCGTCTGGAAAGCGGCACGTTTACGCGCTGCCGTCGTCTCCGGGGCGGCGGCGATGGTTCTTGCGGCCTGCAATCCCATGGCGGGCCCCGGCATTCCCGGCGCGAAGGATCTCGGTCTCGGCGCGCCGGTTCCCCCTCCCGCCGTCGCGCCGGGCCAGATCGCGGGCGAGACGATCGGAACCGGCTCGATCAAGATCGCGCTGATCGTGCCCCTGACCCAGGCCAACGGCCCTTCGGCGGTCGGCGCGTCTTTGCGCAACGCTGCGCAGATGGCCTACGCCGACAGCGGCGAAAGCGACGTCACCGTTCTCGTCAAGGACGACCGTTCGACGCCGGCCGGCGCCTCCGCCGCCGCGCAGGCCGCGCTGGCCGAGGGCGCGGAGATCGTTTTGGGGCCGGTCTTCGCCGGCGGCGTGAAGGAAGTGGGCCGCGTCGCGCGCGCCTCGGGCAAGCCGGTCATCGCCTTCTCCACCGACACGTCCGCCGCCTCGCGCGGCAGCTACCTGCTCTCCTTCCTGGTCGAGGGCTATGTCGAGCGCATCATCGGCTTCGCCGCCGGGAAGGGCAAGAAGTCGGTGGCGGCGCTCGTGCCGGAGAACGACTACGGCAATATCGCGCTGGCGCAATTCCAGCAGAGCGCCGCCAATCACGGGCTGCGCGTGCTGACGATCGAGCGCTACAAGCCGGGCGCCGCCGCGGAGTCGATCCAGCGCATCGCCGCCGCGCGCGACCAGATCGATACGCTGTTCATTCCCGATCAGGCCGACGCGATGACGGCGATCGCCCGCGATCTCGCCGCCGCCGGCCTCGATTCGAAGCGGGTGCAGATTCTCGGGACCGGCCTGTGGAACGACGCGCGCGTGCTCAAGCTGCCGGCGCTGCAGGGCGCCTGGTTCGCGGCGCCAGAAAACACGGGATTCAACGCCTTCGCCCAGCGCTATCGCGCCAAATTCGGCTCGGACCCGGCGCGCATCGCCACGCTGGCCTACGACGCCGTGTCGCTCGCCATCGCGCTGTCGCGGTCGCAGGGTTCGCAGCGCTTCGCCGAGAGCGTGCTGACGAACCCCTCCGGCTTCAACGGCGCCGACGGCGTGTTCCGCTTCCGGGCGGACGGCTCCAACGACCGCGGCCTCTCCGTGCTGGAGATCGCGGGCGGCGCGGCGAAAATCGTCTCGCCGGCGCCGCGCACCTTCACCGGCAACGGCGCGTAGCGCGCCGCCTCACCCGCCCACGTAGCGCCACGCATAGCGCGCGCCGAGGCGCGTGAGGATTTCATAGCCGATGGTGTCGGCGCGTTTCGCCAGTTCGTCCACCCCGATCGTCTCGCCCAGCAGTTCGACCCATTCGCCGCGCCGCGCCGCGGCCGGCGGCGCCTCGGTCACGTCCAGCACGACGAAATCCATCGACACGCGCCCGACGAAGGGGCAGCGCACGCCGCCGACAATGGCTTCGCCCGGCGGCTTGCCCGGGCCGCCCGAAGCCGAGACCGGCAGGCCGTCGGCATAGCCTGCGCCGATGGTGGCGATCCGCGTCGGGCGCGTCGCGACCCAGGCCGCGTCATAGCCGACGCTTTCGCCCGCCACGATGTCGCGCGCCGCCAAGATGCGCGCCTGAAGCCGCACGACGGGACGCATGGGATTAGGCGCGCCGCACAGGGGATTGCCGCCGTAAAGCGCATAGCCCGGCCGCGTCATGTCGAAATGCGGCCGCTGGGGCAGGAAAATCCCCGAGGAATTGGCCATGGAGGCGGGAACGGAGGGAAAAAGCGGGCGCGCCGCCTCGAAGGCGGCGATCTGGCGGGCGTTGCGCGGATCGCCCGCCCACTGCGCGCACAGGAAGTGGCTCATGACGAGCGTCGCCGCGAAGTCCCGCGCCCGCCCCGCCGCCTCGGCGGCTTCGCCGATAGCGAGGCCCATGCGGTTCATGCCGGTGTCGAAATGGATCGCCGCCTCCAGCCGCCGGCCGGCCGTGCGCGAAAACGCCGCCCATTCGTCGATTTCGGCGAGCGAGCCCAGCACCGGGCGCAGCCGCGCCGCCGCGACACGCGCCGCCGCCTCCGTGACAAGGCCGTCGAGGATATAGATCGTGGCGGCGCCGTCCACGGCGCGCGCGCGCTCGCCCTCGGCCGCGTCGGCGACGAAGAAGGTCGTGCAGCCTGCCGCCAGCAGCGCGCGCATGGCGGGCTCCAGCCCGGTTCCGTAGCCGTTGGCCTTCACGACCGCCGCGCAGTCGGCCTTCCCGCCTTGCGCGCGCAGCAGGCGCCAGTTGGCGGCCAGCGCCGCAAGGTCGACGGTGAGGCGGCCGGTTTCGGCGGGCGCGGCGCGCGCGGGAGCTTCGGCCTCGGCCGGGGAAGCGATTCTCATGGCGCGGACATCTTAGAGCGCCGCGGCGGCGGGGGGAAATGCCGCCAGAGACGACCGGCGGTTCTCTCGCGCCTTAGAGCGCGTCCCGATCGCGTGGACTCACGCGATCGAAAAGGACTCGCTCAAAATCAATACGCTGGAGCACGTCCTTATCGGAAAACCGCTTCGCACTTTTCCGGGACAGGCTCTAGAGCAAAATCCGAAAAAATTGATAGATTTTTCGAGAAGACAGGGCCATTTACTGGAAGCTCGCAACCCCTTGTCATTCCCGCGAAAGCGGGAATCCAGGACTCCAATGCGGAGTCCCGATCTCTTGCCCCTGGATGCCCGCTTTCGCGGGCATGACACCGGCTTTTACTGAATCGCCCTGTCGAGACGATTTTGCTCCAGCATTTTGATCTGGCGCGATTTCTTTTCGCTCACGTGGTTCCACGTGAGCGGAAAGCGCGCTAGGACTTGATCGCCTCCTGCACCAGAACCGCGCGACTGGGTTTCGTCGCGCGCGTGAGCTCGTCAAGCCGGCTTGGCGTTTCGTTCGGCAGGCGCACCGAAAAAGCGTCGAACTTTGCCGCCATGCCGGTTCCTCCGAGCAGGCGGAAACGCTCTTGCGTTCCCCTCTTTCAGCGCCTTCACGAGCATGGAGGGGGCGCGGCCGACTTCACCGAACCGGCGTCACCGCGCGCCGCGAAGCAGGGTGTAGAAGTGCGCCTGCTCGGTGGGATCGTCGCGGAAGGCGCCCGAGAATTGCACGGTCACCGTGGACGAGCCCTGCTTGAGCACGCCGCGCATCGACATGCACATATGCTCGGCTTCGACCAGCACGGCGACGCCGCGCGGCTTGAGCGCCTTCTCGATCGCGGCGGCGATCTGCGAGGTCATCGCCTCCTGCGTCTGCAGCCGCCGCGCATAGACGTCGACAAGCCGCGCCAGCTTGGATAGGCCGACGACGCCGCCGGTCGGATAATAGGCGATGTGGGCCTTGCCGACGAACGGCACGACATGGTGCTCGCAATGCGAGACGAAGGGGATGTCCTTCACCAGCACCAGATCGTCATAGCCTTCCACCTCCTCGAAGACGCGCGAGAGCACCTCCGCGGCGTCTTCCTGATAGCCCTTGAAGAACTCCTCGTAGGCCTTGACGACTCGGCGCGGCGTCTCCCGAAGGCCTTCGCGGTCGGGGTCGTCGCCCGCCCAGCGCAGCAGGGTGCGCACGGCGGCTTCCGCCTCCTCGCGCGAGGGCTTGTCGTTGACGGGGCGCTCGACCGGACGCGGACGGGCCGCATCGGCCCGAACCACCCGGGAGCGAATGGACTCGGAAAGGGGAATCAAGGTCTTAACCACGTCGTCCATGTGGAGCCTCCGACAGATGCCACCGCGCCCCGATCGTCACGCCCTTCGAGACGCCGCCCGGCGCGAGGGCGCCGGCCGAAAGGCCGCGGGGCGCTCGCGCCTCGGCGAGCCTCCCTCGGCCGGATCCTCAAATCATCGCCCTTTCGTGAGTTTCCGGAAGATCCAGAAGCTGCGAGAATTCGAGTGTTCGCCGCTCCAACCGTCCGTGATGACCTTATGGCGCGGGTCGGGATCGCCGCTTTCGCGCCGGTCCGCCTGAAACTATATAGTCCCGCAGAGCGATAAACGTAACCCCTGCGCGAGAAGTTTCCCGCCATGCTGGACAATGTCTATAACCGGCGCATTCTGGAACTGGCCGCCGACATCCCGCGACTGGGACGGCTGGACCAGCCGCAGGCGAGCGCGAGCGCCTACTCCAAGCTGTGCGGCTCGACGATCACCGTCGATCTGGCGCTCGCGAACGGAAAGGTCGTCGATTACGCCCAGGACTTGAAAGCCTGCGCGCTGGGGCAGGCGTCGGCGTCGATCCTGGCGCGCAACATCGTCGGTTCGACCCCGGGGGAGCTCCGAGGGCTGCGCGAAACCATGCGCAAAATGCTGAAAGAGAACGGACCGCCGCCGTCCGGGCGCTGGGCCGACTTCGCGGTTCTCGAACCCGTCCGCGATTACAAGGCGCGCCACGGCTCGGTGATGCTGCCGTTCGACGCCACCGTGGAGGCGCTCGGCAAGATCGAGGCGAAGGCGGACGCTGGCTGCGGCCGATGACCGCTCTGGCCCCCCGCCCCGCTTTGCGCCACACTCGCGTCATGACCGCCGCTCCGATTCGCATTCTCGGCATCGATCCCGGCCTGCGCAACACAGGCTGGGGCGTGATCGAGGCGCAGGGGTCTCGCCTCTCCTTCGTCGCGTGCGGGCGCGTGCGTTCGGACGCCAGCCGCGGCATGGGCGAGCGGCTGCGGCAGCTTCACGAAGGCCTGCTGGCGGTCATCGCCGGCCATGCGCCGCAGGAGGCCGCGGTGGAGGAAACCTTCGTCAACCGCGATCCGCAGTCGGCGCTGAAGCTGGGGCAGGCGCGCGGCGTCGCCCTGACGGCGCCCGCCATTGCGGGGCTGACAATTGCCGAATATGCGGCCAATGTGGTGAAGAAGACCGTCGTCGGCGCGGGTCACGCGGACAAGGAGCAGATCGCCATGATGGTTCGCGTGCTGCTGCCTGCGAGCGACGCCGCAAGCGCCGACGCCGCCGACGCGCTCGCCGTCGCCATTTGCCACGCGCAGCACCGCGGCGCGCGGTCGCTCGCCAGGAGAGCCGTATGAAACGCATTTGCTTGACGATCGCGCTGTTCGCCGCCCCCGGCGCCTTCGCCGCCTCCGCGCAGAAGGACGCGCCGTCCGGCCGTTTTGCGCTCGACGGAGCGAGCTGCAAGGCCAAGGACTATTTCGTGACGCTGTCGGAGACGGAAGCCGTGCTTCCCACTTTCTCCTGCAAGGACGTTTCCTACGACCAGACCGAAAACAAGGACGGCCGCGCGACCTACGCCGTGACGGCGAAGTCTTGCGTCGGCGAAGACTCCCCCGAACCGCGCGAAGAGAAGTTTACGCTGGTCGTCGACGGCAAGGGCGCGCAGATCACCTGGAGCGACAAGTCGAAAAGCGCGCTGTTCCTGCGCTGCGCAGATAAGTGACGCGGAATTCGGTTGATCCGTTCGCCCGCCGCTGTCATTCCGGGCGAGGCGAAGCCTCGACCCGGAATCCAGGAAGACAGCCGGAACGGCCGAGGATATGTGGGTTTGCCCCTGGATTCCGGGTTCTTCGCTTCGCGAAGCCCTGGAATGACACGGGGAAGCAATCAACCGGATTCGGTGCGACCGCCGGCGCGGGGCGCGATTGCGATCCCGAACGCGAGACCTGGCGATGATCGGCAAGCTCAAGGGCCTCGTCGACAGCTATGGCGAGGATTTCGTCATCCTCGACGTGAACGGCGTCGGCTATGTGGTGCAGTGCTCGTCGCGCACGCTGCAAAAGCTGCCGCGGGCGGGCGAGGCGGCGGCGCTCGCGATCGAGACGCAGGTGCGCGAGGACGCCATCCGCCTGTTCGGCTTCACGAGCAACGCCGAGCGAGACTGGTTTCGCCTGCTCCAGACCGTGCAGGGCGTGGGAGCCAAGGTGGCGCTGGCGATCCTGTCCATCTTGTCCCCCGGCGATCTCGCCTCGGCCATCGCCATGCAGGACAAGGGATCCGTGTCGCGGGCGGCGGGCGTGGGGCCCAAGCTCGCGGCGCGCATCGTCGCCGAATTGAAGGACAAGGCGCCCGCCTTCGGCGCCGTCGATCCGGCGCTGGCGCGCCTCACTGGCGACGAGGAGGCGAACGCGCCCTCCTCGGTCCGCGACGCCATCTCGGCCCTGTGCAATCTCGGCTACGGGCGCCCGCAAGCCGCGGCGGCCGTGGCGGCGAGCGTCAAGGCGCTGGGCGAGGGCGCCGAGGCGGGGGCGCTGATAAGGCGCGGGCTGAAGGAGCTGGCGGGGTGAGGCGCAGCCGCCGCCGCGTCAATCGCGCCGCGCCGTGAATCCGAACCCGGCGAGCGCGCCGGCGATCAGAGCCCCGATCCAACTCGCTGCAATTGGAATCGTCACGCCGCCCAAGGTCGCCTCGGCGCCCTCGAGCGCGCGGGCGAGATGAAGCAGCGCGACGATGGCGAAGATCGCGCCGGCGAGACGCGAATAGGTTCGTGCGGTCATGATGTCCTCGCGGGCCGATGACAAACGCCTTCATGAGGATCCATGTGGCTCTGCGCGGCGATGCGACAAGGCCGGCTATCCGAGCCAACGCGGCGAAAATGGTTCATCATCGCCACGGAAATGTTCTGGATAATTCTCTGGTGCGGCCAGGCGGCGGCGACCATCATGCGCACGACCCGGCCGCCGATCAGCTCCCGCTTTTCGTCGGCGGGTTAGTCGGCCAGAAGTTCCTCGAAATCGTCGAAGGACATATACTCCTGACGCCAGTCCGGACGATTCATGAGCGTCTCGCCTCCACGATCGCTACTCTATGCTCCGTGCGCCCGAAAAGTGGTTTCAACCCCATGCCCAAAATCTTCATCGACGGAGAGGCCGGCACGACCGGCCTCGAAATCCGGGAGCGGCTTGCGGGCCGCGCCGATCTGACGCTTGTCTCCATCGCGCCGCAGCAGCGCAAGGACGCCGCCGCCAAGAGCGAACTTCTCTCCAGCGTCGACGTCGCCGTCCTGTGCCTGCCGGACGAGGCGGCCAAGGAGACCGTCGCGCTCTGCGACGCGCTCGGCGAAAGGGCGCCGCGCGTGCTCGACGCCTCCACCGCCCATCGCGTCGCGCCGGGCTGGGTCTACGGCTTTCCCGAGCTCTGCCCGCGCCAGGCGGAGGCCATCGCCAAGGCGGCGCGCGTCGCCAATGTCGGCTGCTACGCCAGCGCGGCGATCGCCCTGCTGCGCCCGCTCGTCGACGCGGGGCTGATCCCGCCGGATTCTCCCCTCACGATCAACGCCGTCTCGGGCTATTCCGGCGGCGGCCGGCAGATGATCGAAGCTTACGAAAGCGGCGCGGCGACGGCGTTCGAGCTTTACGCGCTGGGGCTGGAGCACAAGCATCTGCCGGAAATCATGGCCTATGGGAAGCTGACCGTGCGCCCGCTGTTTGTCCCGTCCGTCGGCAACTTTAAGCAGGGAATGCTCGTTTGCGTTCCGCTGCATCTCGACGCCCTCCCCGCCCGGCCCATAGGCGCCGATCTGGAGGCGGCGCTGGCGGCGCATTATCGCGGGCAAAAACATGTGCGGGTCGCCCCCGCCCCCGCCAGCGGACGCCTCGACGCGCTGGCGCTCAACGGAACGAACGACATGGAGATTTTCGTCTTCGCCAACGAGGCGCGCCGCCAGGCGGTTCTCGTCGCCCGGCTCGACAATCTCGGCAAGGGCGCGGCCGGCGCCGCGGTTCAGAACCTCGCGCTGATGCTCGGCGGGTAACCCAAAGAGGCGACATTGCGTCCGCTTCTCATCGCCGGTTCGCCCCTGTATAGGGGGCGCGCGGAGGCGCGGACGAGTCGGAGGCGCCGGGCCGGGCGAGAGGAAAAACGTCCAAACATTCCAAGGACTTGGAGCATGAGCGATTTGCGGCTGGCCGTCGTCGGCGCCGCCGGCCGCATGGGCCGGATGCTGGTTCAGACCATTCCCGACACGCTGGGCGCGCGCCTCGTCGCCGCGCTGGAGCGCGCAGACTCGCCGGCGATCGGCGAGGACAGCGGGACGATGGTCTGCGCGGGTCCGAACGGCGTTCCCGTCACGGCGGACCCCGCCGGCGCGCTGGCCCAGGCCGACGTGCTGATCGACTTCTCCTCCCCCGCCGCGACCGTGGCGCTGGCGCAGGCGGCGGCGAAGGCCGGCGTCGCGCATGTCGTCGGCACGACGGGACTTTCCGCCGACGATCTCGCCGCGATCGCCGAATGTGCGCGCGAAACGGTCGTGGTGCGTTCGGGCAATATGAGCCTCGGCGTCAACCTCCTCGCCGTTCTGGTCGAACGCGCCGCCAAGGCGCTCGGCCCGGCCTGGGACGCGGAAATCGTCGAAATGCACCATCGCCTGAAGGTCGACGCGCCCTCCGGCACCGCGCTGCTGCTCGGCGAAGCGGCGGCGCGCGGACGCGGCGTCGACCTTTCCGAAAACAGCGCGCGCGGCCGCGACGGCCTCACCGGGCCACGCAAGACCGGCTACATCGGCTTCGCCAGCCTGCGCGGCGGCACGGTGATCGGCGATCATACGGTCATCTTCGCCGGCGCCGGCGAACGCATCGAATTTTCGCATCGCGCCGAAGAGCGGGGAATTTTCGCGCGCGGCGCTCTCGCCGCCGCCCTTTGGACGCGCGGTAAGCCGCCGGGCCTTTATTCCATGGCCGACGTGCTCGGCCTGTCGGACGCCTGACTTCAAGAGGACAATGACGATGGAGCGACTGCTTGTCCTCGTCCGGCACGGCCAGAGCGAGTGGAACGAAAAAAATCTGTTCACCGGCTGGAAAAACCCGGACCTCACGCCGCTCGGGATCGAAGAGGCGCGCCGCGCCGGCAGCGAACTCAAAAAGATCGGCGTCAAATTCGACGTGGGCTTCACCTCGCAACTGCTGCGCGCCCAGCACACGCTCGACCTCATTGCCGAAGAGATCGGCCAGCCCGGCCTCCCCGTGGTGCGCGATCTCGCCCTGAACGAGCGCCACTACGGCGACCTTTCCGGCCTCAACAAGGACGAGGCGCGCGAGAAATGGGGGCCGGATCAGGTGCAGCTCTGGCGGCGCTCCTATCTCGTCGCGCCGCCCAACGGCGAAAGCCTGCGCGACACGGTGGCGCGCGTCGTGCCCTTCTATGTGCAGTATATTCTGCCGATCGTGCTGCGCGAGGAGCCGGTGCTCGTCGCCGCGCACGGCAACAGCCTGCGCGCGCTGTGCATGGTGCTGGAGAAGATGACGCCCGAAGCCGTCACGACGCTGGAAATCGCCACGGGCGTGCCGATCGTCTACTGCCTCAATGCGGACTCGACGGTGGCGAAGAAGAGGGTGTTGGACGGGTGAGCGGTCAATTGACTAGCTTTCCTGATAGTGTGACAACTATGCAACATCATTGAATATTCTCTCATTTTCGCGCCTGTGTCGCTTGATCGGCGCCCGACCTCGCAACTATGGTTAACAAAATGTAAACGCCAAGTGGAAGGCCATTGCCGGAGCCGCGGTCATGAGATCGAGAGCGGAAGCCGCTCGTATTCCCTGTTACAGGAAGATCGTTTCGATCTTCGTCTCCATCGCCATCGCCGCCGCGAGTCTTTCCGGATGTTATCTCCCGGAGGTCGGAGCGCTGACCGACCACCAGAACAAGAAAGAATTGTTTTACGCCGTCGTGCGCGGCGTCCAATGCGAAATCCGCAAGGCGGTCTATAAGGAGGTCAACGACCCGATCCACCGCAACAAGCTGACTTGGCTCAAGGACTGGTCGGCGCTGATGCATTTTGAATTCACCTTCGACACCACCGCCTCGTTCAATCCCGGCGTCACCCTCCTCACCCCCAATCTTCCCTTCGCGCATGTCTGGAGGGCGCCAGATTTATTCGAGGATCCGACGATGCCGGAACGCGTTACACAGTCCTACAATTTCGATGTGGGGGCCGGCGTTTCCGGTGGCGTGAAAAAGGTTGAAGACGTTGAGTTTTTCTACCCTTTCAACGAGGATTTCTTCGACCTCGCCAAGAAGGACGGTGAACGCTCGTGTTACCGTCTTGGCGGCTTGACCATCGGCGGCGACCTGAAGCTCTACGAGTGGCTCGACGACGTTCTGGAGCCCATCAAGCGTTGCGCCTTTATTGGCTCTCCGGCGACGGGGCGGTCGACGACCGTGCCGGTCATCGACTTGGACTTGGGATCGGAAAGAGATAACATTGAGTGCCCCGACAAACTCGTGCGCACGCAGGGTTATTCCGCAGACGCTCCGCTCCGGACCTTCTCGCACCAAGTCATATTTAAGATCACCTTTTCGGCCCACGCGACGCCCCAGTGGAAGCTGGTGCGTATCGCCACCGGCGGCGATCTCTTCAAAGCAGGCCGTGACGATACTTTTGACTTGAAGATCACGATGGGCTCCCCAAAAAAGGAGGAGAAACTCGTGTGGCAGAAAAAGGGAGATCGTGTGCATCGCCTGCGGACGTTCGTCACGGCGCCGTCAGAGGAAATGACTTACCGCGACCTTTCGCTCCAGATCGGCGCCGCCGTTCGCGACAATCTGCAGAGGTGACGGCGCGGGGTTCCGGCTTGCGCGCTTGAAGCAAAGAACGCGCGACCAATACTATTTGCGCCATGACGCTTGAAATCGCCCCCGGCGTCCTCCTCAACCGCTCCCGTCTTTCCCCCGCCGCGCAGATCGATCTTGCGCGCGGAATCGCCGGCGTCATCGCCCGGGCGCCGCTCTATGTCTCGACCATGCCGCGGACCGGCGCGCCGATGTCGGTGCGCATGACCAATTGCGGGCCGCTCGGCTGGATGAGCGACAAAGACAAGGGCTACCGCTACGAAGCGCGCCATCCGGAAACCGGCGAACCGTGGCCCGAGATTCCGGCCGCGCTTCTCGCGCTTTGGGAGGAGCACGCGGGCTATCCGAAGCCGCCCGAAGCCTGCCTCGTCAACGTCTACGGCGAAAGCGCCCGCATGGGCCTGCACCAGGACCGCGACGAAGCCGATTTTTCGGCGCCGATTCTCTCCGTGTCGCTCGGCGCCGACTGCCTGTTTCGCCTGGGCGACGAAAAGCGCGGCGGCAAGACGCAGTCCTTCGTCCTCGCCTCCGGCGACGTTCTCCTGCTCTCGGGGCCGGCGCGACTGCGCTTTCACGGCGTCGACAAAATCCTGCCGACGCTCGCCAATCCGCTGCCGCTGGAGCTGCGCGGCGGCGGCGCGCGGATCAATCTGACGCTGCGGCGCGTGACGTGAGGACTTGCGCCCGACCGGGACGAATTTTGCGTTTGGCTCACGGCGCCGTATAGGCTGTTCAGCGCCGGTTCAGTCGTGAATCGCTAGTGTTGCGGCTGACGGGAACGATGGCGCCAAAGCGATGGCGCGGAGACGCCGGGCGGACGCGCCGGCCGGCATATTGTCTCCATCGCCGCGCATAAAGGACGGAAGGCTCCAGCGGAGCGCCGCATTGAGGAAAGGAACAACAAGGATGAAGTCGATCTCCCTGCTGACGTTCGCTGCGAGCGTCGCTTTCGCCGCTCTCGCCGGAACCGCTCAGGCCGCGGGCGACGCCGCCGCCGGCGAGAAGGTCTGGGCCAAGTGCAAGGCCTGCCATCAGGTCGGCGAGACCGCAAAGAACATGGTCGCCCCGCAGTTGAACGGCCTCGACGGCCGCGCCGCCGGCGCCGCCGAAGGCTACAACTACTCCGAAGCGCTCAAGGGCTCCGGCATCACCTGGAACGAAGCCTCGTTCAAGGAGTTCGTCAAGAACCCGAAGGCCAAGGTCGCCGGCACCAAGATGGTCTTCCAGGGCCTCGCCGCGGAGAAGGACCAGGACGACCTGTGGGCCTATCTCGCCAGCTTCGGCGCGGACGGCAAGAAGAAGTAAGCCGCTTCGCCGCTCGTCGAATTGGAAGCGGTCCCCTTTCGGGGGCCGCTTTTTTCGCGCGTGCGTCCGGGGGACTCGGCGCGCAGCGCTGCAAAAAGGTCACAGTCAACACATTCTCGAACCGCGTTTCATGGAACAGTTCCAGCAATAAGCGTATTTTGCGCCGCCAAGCCAAGTTGTCGGCCTGACCGTCTACAATATTTCCAAGCTGGACCATTCTTCGTTGACCGCCTGCGCCAAGCGAAATACTCAAATTGACCGCAGCATCTCTCCGCTTGGGGAGTCGAGTCACCGAAGTCGCTCCGCGTGGGATAACGGCAATGACAAAGTCAACGAAGTTGGACGCTGCGAACGCCGCCGGGCGGCCCTCGGCGCGAGACTGGGCGCGTCGCAAATCCGGAATCGGGCTCGCCGCTCTGGCGGCCGCCTTGTGCGCCGACGGCGCTAAAGCGCAGCAGTCGCTGCCGGCGATCAGCATCGGCGCCGCGACGATCCACCGACGTGCGGCGGCGCCCCGCCCGGCAGTGGCGGCTGCGCCGCGCGTCGCGCCCGCGCCAACCGTCTCGGCGCCGGCGCCCGGCCCCACCGTCGCGGCGCCCGCCTCTTTTATTCCGCAGGGCGTTCAGCTTGGCCGCGGCCCGACCGGCGTCGTCGGCTATGTCGCCGCCGGCACGTCGACGGCGACCAAGACCAACACGAAAATTCTGGACATTCCGCAGTCGGTGACGATCCTCACCAAACAGCAGCTTCAGGATCGCGGCAGCCAAAGCGTTCAGCAGGCGCTCACCTACGTCCCCGGCGTGACGGTGGCCCAGGGCGAGGGCAATCGCGACCAGATCGTCATCCGCGGCCAGAACAGCACCGCCGACTTCTTCACCGACGGCGTGCGCGACGACGCCGAATATTACCGCGACCTCTACAACATCCAGGCTGTCGAGGTGCTCAAGGGTCCGAGCGCCCTGATTTTCGGGCGCGGCGGCGGCGGCGGCGTGGTCAACCGCGTCACCAAGAAGGCCGACGGCGAAACCATCCGCGAACTCCAGGTCAGCACGGGCAGCTTCGGCCGCAAGCGCGTCACCGCCGACGTGGGCCAGGCCGTCTCGGACACGCTCGCGCTGCGTCTCAACGCGCTCTACGAGCATTCCTATGGGTTCCGCGACTATTTCAAACTCGAGCGCTACGGCGTCAACCCGACGTTGACCTGGAAGCCCGGCGACAAGACCTTCATCACGTTGAGCTACGAGCATTTCCGCGACCGCCGCACCGCCGACCGCGGCATCCCGGCGTTCGGCGGCATAAACCTTTTCGGCGCGCATATCGTTCCGGGCTATCCGCTCGGCGTCCCCAAGGAGGCGTTCTTCGGCGACGGCAATCCCTCCGTCGAGCAGGTGAACTACTCCAAGGTCGATCTCAACTCGGCCCGGATGATGATCGACCATACGACCGAGTTCGGCCTCAACATCCGCAACCAGACGGTCTACGCCGATTATCAGAAGCGCTACCAGAACACGTTCCCGGATCAGACGCTCGGTCTCATCACGCAGCGGTTCAACGGGGGGCTGACGGCTGTGACGGCGCCGGCGATCACCTCGCCGGCGTTGGCGCGGCTCGACGGCTACGTCAGCGCCAATCCGCGGCAGAACGTCTTCAATCAGACCGACTTCACCTACAAGTTCGAAATGACGCCGGACATCCGCCACACGCTGCTGTTCGGCGCCGAGTTCGGCAATCAGAAGTCGGACAACAATCGCGACCTGTCGTGTTTCAACTTCTCCTGCGCGACGCGACGGGTGACGACGCCCTTCACTTATCCGACGGTGTACAATTTCGTGGCTTTCGCCAATCCGGAGCGGCGCCAGCACACCGATCTCGACCTCGCGGCGGGGTACGTTCAGGATCAGATCGAGGTGACAAAATACGTCGATATTCTTGCCGGCGTGCGCTTCGACAGCTTCGACCTGAAGTTCGCGGGCTGGGGCAACGGCCGGCCGCTGGAGAACATGGCGCTGCGCCGCGTCGACACTGTCTGGTCGCCAAGGCTCGGCCTCGTGGTCAAGCCGACCGAGCGCCTGTCGTTCTACGGCTCCTACTCGCAATCCTTCCTGCCGATGTCGGGCGATCAGTTCGCGCTGCTGACGCCCTCGATCTCAAATCTTGCGCCGCAGGGCTTCGAGAACTTCGAAATCGGCTTCAAGGCGGAGTTGCTGCCGCACCTGCTGCTCACCGGCGCGCTTTACAACCTCAACCGCACGAACCAGCCGCTGACGGTGGGCGTCGCCTCCGCCGTTCTCGCCGACACGCGGACCCGCGGCAGCGAAATCGCCTTGGTCGGCTATCTCACCGACGAGTGGCAGGCGTCGCTGGGTTATGGCCTTCAGGACGCGCGCGTCGTGAAATCCGATCGTTTCACGCCGGCGTTCCAGGACTGGGCGCTGACCGGCTTCGCCGGCGCGGCGCCGGATGTGTTGAGGATGCCGCTCTACACGGACGTCGGCAAGATTCTACCCTCCGTGCCTCGCGACACCTTCTCCTTCTGGAACAAATACGACTTCTCGTCTCACGTCGGCGCAGACCCGGGCGTGCTCGGCGCGGGTCTGGGCGTCGTCTACAATTCGAAATTCATGCCGGCGCTGGACCTCAACGGCACGGTCATCATTCCCGGCTACGCCCGCGTCGACGGCGCCGTGTTCGTCAAGCTGACCGAAAACATCAGCGGACAACTCAACGTCGAGAACGTGCTCGGCGCCCGCTATTTCGCCTCGGCGCACAACAACAACAACATCATGCCCGGCGCGCCGCGCTCGGCCTATGTCACCGTGACCGCCAGATTCTGAGCAGTCTGCGCGGACGCCGAACGAGCGACCGGCGTCCACAGCGGAGAGGGAGCCCGCGGAAACGCGGGCTCCTTTTTCCGTGGCGCGGAATGGATTATTCCGGTTTACGTGAATTGTCCCCCGGCGCGCGTCTTCCCTCTCCCGCTTGCGGGAGAGGGTGGCCCCGCCAGAGGGCGTCTGTAAAGACGCCCGTCTTGCGACGGGCTGTGGCGGGGTCGGGTGAGGGTAGGCCCCCGACCCTCATCCGTCGCGCGTTCCGCGCCACACCTTCTCCCGCAAGCGGGAGAAGGGATGCGCCTCGCCACGCTGATGGCGCTGAAGTTGCGACTTTCGGAGGGCGCAGGTAACCACTCCATGACCCGCCGCCCCGACGAAATTTCCGCCGAACTCATGCAGCCGCTGGAGACCATGCCGGTCTTCTTCCTGCTCAAGGAGAAGCGCGTCGTCGTCATCGGCGGCGGCGAGGCCAGCGCCTGGAAAGCCGACCTCGCAGCAGCCGCCGGCGCGTGCGTCAACGTTTACGCCCCGGCGCCCTGCGCGAAACTTCGGGAGATCGCGGCGGCGCGGCCGAACCTTGCGCTTTGCGAGCGGCGATGGTCGCGGGACGATTTCGCGGGCGCCGCGCTGATTCTGGGCGTCGCCGACAGCGACGAAGAGGCCGCCGCCGCGCGCGAAGCGGCCCAAGACGCCGGCGCGCCCATCAATCTCGCGGACAGACCCGGCGCCAGCGATTTTATCATGGGCGCGATCGTCAACCGCTCGCCGCTGGTCATCGGCGTGTCGACGGGCGGCGCCTCGCCCGTCTTCGCCCAGGCGGTGCGCGGACGCATCGAGACGCTCGTGCCCGCGACGTTCGCCGCCTGGGCGCGCGCGGCCAGGAACTGGCGCCCGCAAATCCTCGCCTCCGGCATCGACTTCCTGGCGCGGCGCGACTTCTGGCGGCGTTTCACGCGTCTCGCCTTCGCCGACATCGAGCGCGCGCCCACGGAAGCCGACCGCGACGCGCTGCTCGAAGAAACCCGCCGCGCCGGCGACGCGCCCGCGCGCGGCCGCGTGACGCTGGTCGGCGCCGGTCCTGGCGATCCGGAACTTTTGACCCTCAAGGGTCTGCGCGTGCTCGCCGGCGCCGATGTCGTGCTGTTCGACGATCTGGTGCCCGCCAGCATTCTCGATCTCGCCCGCCGCGAGGCGACGCGGATCAATGTGGGAAAACGCGGCTACGCGCCTTCGGTGCGCCAGGAGGAGATCACGGCGCTGCTCGTTGCGCTCGCGCGCGAAGGCAAGAACGTGGTGCGGCTCAAGGGCGGCGATCCGATGATTTTCGGGCGCGCCAACGAGGAAATCGCTGCGCTACGCGCGGCGGGTTTCACTGTGGAGGTCGTGCCCGGCGTCACGGCGGCGCTCGCCGGGGCCGCGGCGATCGGCGCGTCGCTGACCAGCCGCGAGACCGCGCGGCGCGTGCAGTTCATCACCGCCCACACCAAGGACGGCGAATTCCCCGAGGATTTCGACTGGGGCGCGCTGGCCGACGCCCGCGCCACCACAGCCGTCTATATGGGCAACCGCACCCTGCCCGAACTGACCCGGCGCTTGCTGCAGGAGGGCATGGCGCCCGACACGCCCGCCGTGCTGATCGAACGCGCTTCAACCCCGGACGAGCGCATCCTGCGCGGGACGATCGCCGATATGACCGAGCGCGTCGCGGGCGAAAAGATCGACGGGCCGGTGATGCTGCTGATTGGGTGGGCGTTGAGGGGGTGAACGCGTGTCGCGCTCGGCCGAAAGTTGGTATGAGAGGGCGATGACCAAACCCGTGCGCATCGACGAAAGCTGGAAGGCGCGTCTCGCGGCCGAGTTCGAGCAGCCCTATTTCGCCGAACTGCGCCGCTTCGTGCGCGAGGAATACGACCAGCGCCGCGTCTATCCGCCGGCCGCGCAAATCTTCCGCGCCTTCGACGAATGCCCGTTCGATCTGGTCAAGGTCGTCGTCCTCGGCCAGGATCCCTATCACGGGCCGGGACAGGCCAACGGCCTGTGCTTCGCCGTGCGCTCCGACATGCCGGCGCCCCCGTCCCTCATCAACATTTTCAAGGAAATCGAGAGCGACCTCGGCCACGACGTTTCGCACGACCCCGACCTCTCGCGCTGGGCGCGTCAGGGCGTCTTGCTGCTCAACGCCACGCTGACCGTGCGCGAGGGTCAGGCGGGCTCGCACCAGAACAAGGGCTGGGAACGCTTCACCGACGCCGCCGTCGCGGCGCTGTCGCGCGAGCGCGAGGGCCTCGTGTTCATGCTGTGGGGCAATTACGCGCGCCAAAAAGGCGCGAGCATCGATCGCGCGCGCCATCTCGTACTCGAAAGCGCGCATCCCTCGCCCTTGTCGGCGACGCGGTTCTTCGGCTGCAGGCATTTCTCCAAGGCGAACGCCTGGCTCGTCGCGCGCGGGCAGACGCCGATCGCGTGGTAGCTGGACCGCGAGCCTTCAGGCTCGCAGGATCAAAGCGAGCCTGAAGGCTCGCGGTCCAAAGCACTTCCCATTCCCGCGCGCGGCGCATAAATCTGCGGCCATGATGCGAAACAATGACCGGGACGCCCCGCCCGAGGAAGACGGCGTCCTCGACGACGACGCGCCCGAAGTCGACGCGCCGGCCGAGGCCGAGCAAGCAGACCAGACCCCCGACAGCGTCAAGCGCGGCGTCGCGGTCATCAAGGGGCATTGGAAGACCGCGCCGAACGGCCCCGGCGTCTATCGCATGGTCAATGAAGCCGGCGAAGTGCTCTATGTCGGCAAGGCCAAAAACGTCAGAAAGCGTGTCGCCAGCTACACGCGGCTCGCGGGGCACGTAACGCGCATCGCCCGGATGATTGCGCAGACCGCGAGCATGATCTTCATCTCGGTCGAGACCGAGACCGAGGCGCTGCTGCTCGAAGCCAATCTCATCAAGCAGTTGAAGCCGCGCTTCAACGTGCTGATGCGCGACGACAAGAGCTTTCCCTACATCCTCATCGCCAAGGATCATGCGGCGCCGCAGATCGCGAAGCATCGCGGCGCGCGGGCGCGCAGGGGCGACTATTTCGGCCCCTTCGCCAGCGTCTGGGCGGTCAACCGCGCGCTCAACGCCCTGCAGCGCGCCTTTCTGCTGCGCTCCTGCGCGGATTCCTTTTACGAGAACCGCACGCGGCCGTGCCTCTTGTATCAGATCAAGCGCTGCGCCGGCCCCTGCACCGGCGAGATTTCGCTCGACGACTATGCGGAACTGGTGCGCGAGGCGCGCGACTTTCTCTCCGGCAAGAGCATCTCGGTGCGCGAAACGCTGGCGCGCGAAATGACCGGCGCCGCGGAACGTCTCGAATTCGAGCGCGCGGCGCGGCTGCGCGACCGCATCGCCGCGCTTTCCGCGATTCAGGGCGCGCAAGGGATCAATCCGCGCACGGTGGAGGAAGCCGACGTTTTCGCTATTCACAAGGACGCCGGGCGCTTCTGCGTCGAGGCGTTCTTTTTCCGCGCCTATCAGAACTGGGGCAACCGCGCCTATTTTCCGCGCGCCGACGCGAGTCTTTCCGAAAGCGAGGTGCTCGGCGCCTTTCTCGCGCAGTTCTACGGCGAGCATCCGTCGGCGCGCCTCGTGCTGCTCTCGCACGCCGTCGACGACGCCGCGCTTTTCGAAGACATGCTGTCCGCGCGCCTGAAGCGGCGCGTCGAGGTCGCCTCGCCGCAGCGCGGAGAAAAGCGCGAACTCGTCGAGCAGGCGCTCGCCAACGCCCGCCAGACGCTGGGGCGCAAACTCGCGGAAGACGCCAGCCAGGAGCGGCTGCTCGGAGCGCTCGGCGCCGTGTTCGGGATCGAGAAGACGCCGCGACGCGTGGAGATTTACGACAACTCCCACACCGGCGGGCGGCAGTCGATCGGCGCCATGGTGGTCGCCGGGCCGGCCGGCTTCATGAAGGCGCACTACCGCACCTTCAATATAAAGAACGAGGACATGGCGCCCGGCGACGACTACGCCATGATGCGCGAAGTCTTGTCGCGCCGCTTTGCGCGACTCGCGCGAGAAGGCGAGAAGGACGCCGATCCCGACGCCTTCCCGTCGAAGCCCGATCTCGTCATCGTCGACGGCGGCAGGGGCCAGTTCGACGCCGCGCGGGAGGTTCTGCGTTCGCTCGAAGTCGAGGGCGTCGCGCTCGCCTCGATCGCCAAGGGCCGCGACCGCGACGCCGGGCGCGAGACCTTCTTCGTCGAGGGCAAGGAGCCGTTCCGTCTGCCGCCGCACGATCCGGCGCTCTATTTCGTGCAGCGCCTGCGCGACGAGGCGCATCGCTTCGCCATCGGAACGCATCGCGCGCGGCGCAAGAAGGAGTTCGTCAAGAATCCGCTGGACGAGATCGCCGGGATCGGACCCGCGCGCAAACGCGCGCTGCTGCACGCCTTCGGCACCGCCAAGGCGATCGCGGCAGCGGCGCTCTGCGACCTCGAAAAGGTTCCCGGCGTCAACAAGGCGACAGCGCGGCTGGTGTTCGAGCATTTTCAGAGGGGGGAGTGACGAGGGCCGCGGGCGATGCGGAACGCAAACGCCGCCTCGCTCCGAAGATCGATACTCTGGCGCAAACTTATGACACAAAGCTAAGGCGTTGATTTTTAATGGCGGTTTTGTGTCATAAGTTTGCGCCAAAATTTGGCGGCAATTCGCTTGAAAATATAATCTTATGTGTTATAATTCTCAGAACTATGGTGATGATGTGCGTGTTTTCAAAATCAGATGGTTTGCGCGGTTTGCCCGTGACGAGCGGATCGCGGACAGGAGCTTGAACGAGGCGATCATGCGCGCAGCGCGCGGATTAATCGACGCGGATTTGGGCGGCGGCCTCATCAAGCAACGGATCGCGCGGCAGGGACGCGGGCGCTCCGGCGGCTATCGAACGATCATCGCGTATCGCGCTAAGGAGCGCGCGGTGTTTCTCTATGGCTTCGCCAAGAACGAGCGCGACAACATCGCCAAGGACGAACTGGAAGATTTGCGTCTTGTGGCGCGCGACTGGCTTGAGGCGACACCCGAACGCCTTGACGCCGCGCTTGCGGACGGAGCGATTGAAGAGGCGCCACATGACGAAGACGAAGAAACCTAGCCGCTTGCGCGCGGCCATTCTCGAAACCGCAGGGGATATGCGTCGCCTCGGCATCATGGATGCAGCGACGCACGAGAAAATCACCTTGCGGAATCTCGGTGAGGACGAATTGCGCGAAACGGCCCCGCTTACCGGCGAGGAAATCCGCCGGTTGCGCGAACAGGCCCATGTCAGCCAAGCGGTATTCGCCCGCCGTCTCAAGCTGACAGTCGGCTATGTTTCCCAGTTGGAGCGCGGCGCGAAACGCCCGAGCGGCCCCGTTCTTGTCCTTCTCGATCTTATCCGCCGCAAAGGCATGGAAGCGATCTTGTAGGCACGCTGTTTTCGGCCTCTCGGTTTTCCGTAACATGTTACGAGAAATAGCGTAACATGTTAGACAGATGGAGGCCATATGACCCGTCAAGCGAAATCCCCAACCCGTCCGCCGACCGAGCGCATGGCGGACTATCGCCAGCGTATGCGCGCCGCCGGTTTGCGGCCCGTGCAAATCTGGGCGCCTGACACCCGCTCGCCGGATTTTACGGAGAAATGCCGCCGACAGGCGCGCGCCGTCGCCGCGAGCGATCCGGCGGGCGACGAACTCATGCGCTTCGTCGCAGGCGTCTACGAATGGCCGGAGCCGTGATGCGTCGCGGACAGTTCGTCACTGTCGCCGTGTCGGGAGATTTCGGAAAGCCGCGCCCCGCGCTTGTCGTGCAGACCGATCTTTTCGCCGAGCTTCCCTCCGTCGTGATTTGCCCGCTGACGACAACCTTGCGCAGCGACGCGGACCAATTCCGGCTCGAGGTGGAGCCTTCGCCAAAGAACGGATTGCGGGAGGCTTCGCAAATCGCCATCGACAAAATCATGGTCGCGCCGGTCGCCAAAATCGGCGCGACGATCGGCGAGGCCGACGACGCCTTGCTCTTGCGCGTGAACCGCGCCCTTGTTCTGTTCTTGGGCGTCGTATGATCCGCGGCCATGCCCGCTTCCCCTCCTCCCACATTTGACAGTCCCCGCCCCTTTGACCATGTTCCCCGCCCGGCGCCGGGGCTCCCGGCCAGAGCAAGTTCGGAAAAAAGTTGACCGACTTTTTCGACAAGAACTTGCTCCAAGGTTTTGATTGGGCGGGAGTTCTTGTCGATCGCGCGATTGTGCGCGATCGGAAAGCGCGCCAAGCAAGGAAGCGTTGCGAATGACCGTCGTCATCGTCGAATCCGCCGCCAAGGCGCAGACGATCAACAAATATTTGGGCCGCGATTTCAACGTGATCGCCTGCTACGGCCATGTCCGCGATCTTCCTCCCAAGGACGGCTCCGTCGACCCCGACGACGACTTCGCCATGGTCTGGGAGATGGACGCCAAGGGCGCCAAGCGCGTCTCGGCCATCGCCGACGCCGTCAAGAAGGCGGACAAGGTGATCCTCGCCACCGACCCGGATCGCGAGGGCGAGGCCATCTCCTGGCACCTTCTGGACATTCTCAACAAGAAGAAGGCGCTGAAAGACAAGAAGATCGAACGCGTCGTGTTCAACGCCGTCACCAAGGACGCCATCAAGGAGGCGATGGCGCATCCGCGCCAGATCGATCAGGCGCTCGTGGACGCCTATCTCGCCCGCCGGGCGCTGGACTATCTCGTCGGCTTCACGCTTTCCCCCGTGTTGTGGCGAAAACTTCCCGGCGCGCGCTCGGCCGGACGCGTGCAGTCGGTGGCGCTGCGCCTCGTCTGCGACCGCGAATTGGAAATCGAGAGATTCGTCCCGCGCGAATACTGGTCGCTCGTCGCGCATCTGAAGACCAAGGCGGGAGAGCCCTTCGCCGCCCGGCTCGTCGGCGCCGACGGCAAGAAGATTTCCCGCCTCGACATCGGCGCGGGCCGGGAGGCGGAAGACTTCAAGACGGCGCTGCTCGCTGCGAGCTTCGCCGTGCGCTCGGTCGAGGCGAAGCCGGTCAAGCGTCACCCTTACCCACCCTTCACCACCTCGACCTTGCAGCAGGAAGCTTCGCGCAAGCTCGGCTTCGCGCCGGCCGTCACCATGCGCATCGCGCAGCGGCTTTACGAGGGCGTCGACATCGGCAGCGAGACGGCGGGCCTCATCACCTATATGCGAACCGACGGAGTCGACATGGCGCCCGAGGCCGTCGCCGGCGTGCGCAAGGTGATCGGCAAGGAATATGGCGACAAATTCGTGCCCTCCGCCCCGCGCAAATACACGGCGAAAGCCAAGAACGCGCAAGAGGCGCACGAGGCCATCCGCCCGACCGATCCGACGCGCCTACCCAAGCACGTCGCGAAGCGTCTGGAGCCGGAGCAGGCGAAGCTTTACGAATTGATCTGGACCCGCACCGTCGCCAGCCAGATGGAGTCGGCGGAGCTCGAGCGCACGACGGTCGAGATAGATGCGAAAGCCGGCAAACGCGTCCTCGATCTGCGCGCCACGGGGCAGGTCGTGCGCTTCCCGGGCTTCCTCGAACTCTATCAGGAAGGCCGCGACGACGAGGCCGACGAAGACGGCGGCCGTCTGCCCAAGATGAAGGAAGGCGAGCCCTGTTCGCGCGAAAAGATCGATGCAACGCAGCATTTCACCGAGCCGCCGCCGCGCTTCACCGAAGCGACGCTGGTCAAACGCATGGAGGAGCTCGGCATCGGGCGCCCCTCCACCTATGCCTCCACCCTCGCCGTGCTGCGCGACCGCGACTATGTGCGGCTCGACAAGAAACGACTCGTCCCGGAGGACAAGGGCCGGCTGGTCGTCGCCTTTCTCGAAAGCTTCTTTTCCCGCTATGTCGAATTCGATTTCACCGCGGACCTCGAGGAGAAACTCGATCTCGTCTCCAACAACGAGATCGACTGGAAGGAGGTGCTGCGCGATTTCTGGAAGGATTTTTCCGGCGCCGTCGACGACACCAAGGACTTGCGCGTCAGCGAGGTGCTGGACAGCCTCAACGATCTTCTCGGGCCGCACATTTTCCCCGCGAAAGCGGACGGCTCCGACCCGCGCGCCTGCCCGGCCTGCTCCGCCGGCCAGCTTTCGCTGAAGATCGGCAAATTCGGCGCCTTTGTCGGCTGCTCGAATTATCCGGAATGCCGCTACACGCGCACGCTGTCGCCGCCGACGGGCGAGGCCGCCGAAGGCGCGCGCCCCGGCGTCAAGGTTCTGGGGCAGGATCCCGAAAGCGGCGCCGAAATCACGCTGCGCGACGGGCGCTTCGGCGCCTATGTGCAGGAAGGCGAACAGGAAGAGGGCGGCGAGAAGCCCAAGCGCTCCTCCCTGCCCAAGAGCATCAAGCCGGACGATCTCACGTTGCGGCAGGCGATCGCGCTGCTCGCCATGCCGCGCGAGGTGGCGAAACATCCCGAGACGGGCGAGCCGATCGTCGCCGGCATCGGGCGCTTCGGGCCTTACGTGCAGCACGGCAAGACCTACGCCAATATTGGCCGCGACGACGATATTCTGACGATCGGCGGCAACCGCGCCATCGATCTCATCGTGCAGAAGGAAACCGGCGGCGGCGGCTCGCGGTTTTCGCGCGGCCCGTCGGAGCCCGCGCGCACGCTCGGCGATCATCCCGATGGCGGCCCGGTGACGGTGAGAGCCGGCCGCTTCGGGCCGTATGTCAACTGGGGCAAGGTCAACGCCACGATCCCCAAGGGAACCGACCCTGCGACCCTGACGCTCGAACAGGCGGTCGAACTGCTCGCCGTCAAGGCGGCCGGCGGCGGCGCGGCGGGCGGCCGCGCGCTGGGTGAACACCCCGACGGCGGCAGGATCACCGTGCGCCCGGGGCGTTTCGGCGCCTACGTCAACTGGGGCAAGATCAACGCCACGCTGCCCAAGGGCAGCGACCCGGAGGCCGTCACGCTGGACGAGGCGCTGCGCCTCATCGAAGCAAAGGGCGGCGCGCCGAAAAAGAAGAAGGCCCCCGCGAAGAAGGCGGCGGCGAAAACCGCCAAACCTGCAAAACGCATCGAGGACAGCGACGAAACGCCGTTCGAAAGCTCGGTCCCCGCCAAGAAAGCGTCGGCGAAAAAGGCTCAGGCAAAAAAGAAATGAGACGATTTCCGCTTGATCGCTTCGCACGAAGGTGGTGATCGTCTTTCCCGGCAGGCCGTAGACCTGACCGGGAATCCAGAGCCGCAACAAGCATTCTCGACGCCGCCCCTGGATTCCCGATCGCTTCGCGTTCGCGATGCGTCGGGAATGACACCCTGTGGCGATCGCTCGGAAAACGTATGAGACGCGGCAAAAGAAACCGCCGCCTTCGGACGCGAGCCGAGGGCGGCGGATTTGTTTCGAGAGCGACGGCTTACTGCGACAGACGCAGCTTGCCGAGGCCTGTGCCGATCGTGTCGAACGCCAGCTGCAGCTGTGAGGCGTCCTTGGCGGCGAAATAGTGATCCGTATTCGTCGCGCAGGCCTTCATCAGATCGAGCCCCTGCTGATCGATCGGGTCCGACAGAGTCGAAAAACCGATGGTGAAGATCTCGATCCCCGCGGCCTTGGCGTTGGTGCAGGCCTCCAAGGTCAGTTCGTCCTGCATCTCGCGCGACTTGTCGTGGTAGTCGGTCGAACTGCCGGACGCGGCGTTGAGCGCTGTCTGATAGTTCACGCCATTGCCCTTCGACCCGTCCGGAAAGCGGTCGTTTTTCGTTCCGCCGTAGCTGTAGTAGCCCGCCGCCTGGTAGGTCGAGCCGGTGATCGTTCCGGGGTCGCTCCTCCAGTAGTTGTACCCGTCCGTCATGAAGACGACGATCTTGCGGTTCTTGGGCGCGTTGTATGGCCTGCCGCTGGCGAAGGGCAGATTCGGCGAAATTGCCCGCCAGCCCCACATGAAGCCTTCGTGCAGATTGGTGTTGCCCCCCGCCACCAGCGCGCTGAGCTTGTTAGTGGCGTCCGTCTTCGTCGGCGTGAGCGTCATGACGGTCTGCGTCCCGGCGTTGGGGCAATGATTGTTCGGTCCGCTTCCGCCGGGGCTGCTGGTCGCGTTGTATTTGCAAACATGCGTCAGATTGGCCCAGTCGCCGCTGGCCGTGTCGCTGCACGCCGCGCCGCCACCGCCGCCACCGCCGCCCTTCTTCTTGTCTTTCTTGTCCTTCTTGCCGCCGCCGGCTCCGCCGTCGTCGTCGAGATAGCTGTTCGTGTAGCCGCTGTCGGGCTCGTCCGGCGCGAGATAGGGCACGAACAGCGTTTCGGAATCCGTCGGCGTCGGCGTCACGTCGTTGACGTTTTTCGGATAGGCCGGCTGCTCGAAGCAGCCGCCCCAGTCCCAGGACGAGTTGATGGCCTTGAGCTTCGTGTATATGTCGAAACGGCTGTTGAAGCCTGCCGTGGTCGCCGCGGTCTTGCCGCCGAAGGCGATCCAGTGCTGAGAGTTGACGCCGGTGTTGTCGACCCAAGCCGCGTTACGGTTTCCGTTGACCGTCGGATCGACGGCGACGACGCCGGCGGCGAAGGGCGCGATGGCGAACTTCACGTTCTTCGACTTCGTGTGCATCGTGCCGACGAAGCTCGTCGCCGCGTCTCGCAGCGCCTCCATTTTCGACTTGCCGCCCGCCGCCCCGTTCATCGAGCCCGAGTTATCGAGCACCAGCGCGATTTCGAAGGTCGTATTGGGATCGGAGCCGCCCGCCTGCGTGGCGCAAGCCCTGGCGGTCGGCGCGATCGCTGCGCCCTTCAGCATCGCCATGAAGGGGGTTTGCGCGTCGACTTTCACGTCGAGGCAGAACGACTTCTTGTCCGCCGAGAACGACGCCGCCGTGATGCTCGCCGTAGCCATGCGCGGCGGCGCGGTGAGTGTCGCCAAAGCTTGCGCCTTGGCCGTGTCGAGCGTGGTCTCGCTCGTCAATTTGGAGACGACCCGCAAGGCGGCGGCGTCGGTGGCCTGCTGCAGATTGCTGCGCACCATTGCGTAGCGCATGTAATCCGAGGTTCCGGCGAGCATCAGCATGACGGGAATGACCGCAAGGCCGAAAATGATGGCGACGCTGCCCGACGCATCGGCGCAAAACGCAGCCTCGCGGCGAGATTTCTGTGGAGTGCTCTTACGCATGCCCCTTACTCCTGAGCGGCTCGCGTCGAACGATCGCGCGCCAATTCGAAACAAAGTCTTGAACCCTAACTGTTGCTATTTGCTTGATAGTTTCTGCCACAACCGGACAATTTCCGGTAAAAGGTCGTGCCGCGAAATTCGCGACCTGGAGTGGGATCGAAGACGAATTTTGGCGTCCGCGGCGGGCCTTAGCCCTATGCCGCCGGCCTGCGCCGAACCGCGCTTTCCCTTGAATGTGAAACATTTGCGACCATTTTCTTTCCAAGCCCCGGGCCGTTCCCGTAAGCTCGCGCCGCCGCCGAATTAACCAGTCGACGCAGGCGCGAAGCTTGCGCGACCGCGGTCCCCTCAAAAAAAATTGCGGCGCGCCGGCGCCGCGCCGGACGAATCCTTGACCAGACCCCGCATCGCCTCGCACGACAAGACGAGCCGCCTCCCCTCCCGCCAGGACATTCTAGATTTTCTCGCGCGCGAGCGCGAGGCGACGGCCAAGACCGGCCACGCCGGAAAAATCGGCAAGCGCGAGATCGCGCGCGCTTTCGGGGTCAAAGGCGCCGATCGCGTTGCGCTGAAGCGCCTCCTCGCCGAACTCGCCGCCGAGGGGGCGCTCGACAAGCGCGGCAAGCGACTTGCGCGCAAGGGCGCGCTGCCGCCGGTCGCGCTTGTCGACATTGTCGGGCGCGACGCCGACGGCGAGTTGATCGCGACGCCGGCGGAATGGAACGAGGACGAACTCGGTTTGCCTCCGCGCATTCTCATCCGCGCGCCCCGCCGCGCCAAGACTGGCGAACCGCTGCCGGGCGTCGGCGACCGCGCCCTGGCCCGCGCCGAGCCGGACCGCGACGCCGGCCCGAACGATCCGCCTTACGTCGGCCGCATCGTGAAGCTGCTGTCGCGGGCGCGGGCGCGCGTCCTCGGCGTCTTGCGCATCGCCGCCAACGGCGCCGCGCGCATCGAATCCGTCGACAAGAAGCAGGCGGGGCGCGAACTTGCCGTCGCCCCCGAAGATCGCGGCGACGCTAAAGACGGCGACCTCGTCTGCGTCGATCTCCTGCGCGCCGGCCGCTACGGGGCCGCGCGCGCCCGTGTGCGCGAAACGCTCGGCGCAGTGACGGGCGAAAAGGCCGTCAGCATGATCGCTTTGCGCGCGCACGACATTCCCGACGCGTTCCGCGCCGAGGCGCTTGCGGAGGCGGAAAAGGCGCGCCCCGCGCCGCTCTCGGGCCGCGAGGACTGGCGGACGCTGCCGCTCGTCACCATCGACCCGCCCGACGCAAAGGATCACGACGACGCCGTCCACGCGGCGCCGGACGAAACGCCGGGCAACGACGGCGGGTTCGTCCTCACCGTCGCCATCGCCGACGTCGCGCATTACGTGCGCCCGCATTCGGCGCTCGACAAGGATGCGCTGGAGCGCGGCAACTCGGTCTATTTCCCCGACCGCGTCGTGCCGATGCTGCCCGAGCGCATCTCCAACGATCTGTGCTCGCTGCGCCCGCAAGAAGACCGGCCGGCGCTCGCCGTCAGGATGCGCGTCACCGCCAAGGGCAGGAAGATCGCGCACGGCTTTCATCGCGTCATGATGCGCTCGGCCGCCAAGCTCTCCTACCAGCAGGCTCAGGACGCCATCGACGGGCGGCCGGACGAGACGACCAAGCCGCTGCTCGAATCCGTCCTGAAGCCGCTCTACGCCGCGCATGAGGCCCTGCAGCACGCGCGCGCCATTCGCGCGCCCCTCGATCTCGATCTGCCCGAGCGCAAGATTTTGCTCAAGCCGGACGGATCGTTCGATCGCGTCGTCCTTCCGCCGCGTCTCGAAGCGCACCGGCTGATCGAGGAGTTCATGATCCTCGCCAACGTCGCCACGGCGGAGACCCTCGAAGAGAATCGCCAGCAGCTCATCTACCGCGCGCATGACGAGCCGTCGAAGGAGAAAATAGCGGCGCTGGCCGAGTTTCTTTCGACCATCGGCGTCAAGCTCGCCAAGGGCCAGGTTCTCAAGCCCTCGCATTTCAACGTGATCCTGTCGCGCGTCAAGGGCATGGAGCACGAGAACATTGTCAACGAAATTGTCCTACGCACGCAGGCGCAGGCGGAATATACGCATGAAAACTACGGCCATTTCGGCTTGAACCTGCGCCGCTACGCGCATTTCACCTCGCCGATCCGCCGCTACGCCGACCTCGTCGTGCATCGGGCGCTGATCGCTTCGCTGAAACTCGGCGAAGGCGCCATGCCGGACACGCCGGCGGGTGAACTCGCCGAAATCGCAGCGCGCATTTCCGCCGCCGAACGCCGCGCCATGGCCGCCGAGCGCGAGACCGTCGACCGGCTGATCGCGCATCACCTCGTCGGGCAGATCGGCGCGCGCTTTTCCGCGCGCATCTCGGGCGTGACGAAATCGGGGCTGTTCGTGCGCCTGCTGGAGACGGGCGCCGACGGCTTCGTTCCCGCGGCGACGCTGGGGCGGGAATATTTTTCTTACGACGAAGCGGCGCATTCGCTCGTCTCGCGCTCCGGCGTCTCCTACCGCCTCGGCGACGTGATTGAAGTTAGGCTGGTCGAAGCGGCGCCGATCGCCGGGGCGCTGCGGTTCGAGGTTGTGAGCGCAAGCGGCGAGCGCGGAAAGCCGAACCGGCGCACGGACGGCAGGCGGCTGGGCCGAGCAAAGGGAAGACGATAAAGTCTCACGAGGGGACCAGGATCGCGCGCGCAAGGGGCGGACGGGAGCGGAGACGGAAATTTCATGCGTGATTTCGCTTGCTCGTGCGAACATGGCCGCGGCCTCGATCGGCGAACCACGCTGCGGCTGTTCGCTTGCGCCGCCGTCGGCGCAAGCCCTCTCGCCACGCCGCGCGCGCGCGCAAGAGCGACGCTGGAGGCGCCCCGCGCCGAGGACGAGAAATACATGCGCCTAGCGCTCGCCGAGGCGGCGAAGGGCGATTTTCCGTTCGGCGCCGTCATCGTCCGCGACGGCGCCGTGCTCGCGACCGGCCGCAATCTCGGCCGGACGAACAACGATCCCACCGCGCACGGCGAGATGGTCGCGATCCGTCGCTTCGCGGCGGAGCGGCCCGCAGCGCAGCTTGCCGGCACGACGATCTACACGACCGGCGAGCCTTGCCCCATGTGCATGGGCGCCATCGTCTGGAGCGGCCTGACCCGCGTCGTCTACGGCGCGTCGATAGAAGAACTGTCGAAGAAGCTCGGGCAGATCATGCTGCCAAGCCGCGCCGTGGCGGACGCCGCGCCCTTCGCTGACGTCGCGATCACCGGCGGCGTGCTGGCGCGCGAGGCGCTGGCATTGTTCCGTTGGGATTGATGGAGGGCCGGCGCGCCTCATCGAAAACTCCCGAAAGGCTAGACAAATCGCCGCACCCGTGGTTTGCCTTTTCCGGCGTCGCCGGCCTGCTTCGCAGGCGGCTGCGTCACGAATCCTTCCCGAATGTCGTATAGAAGATGATCCGACGCGCTCCGGTCCTCGCCTTTTTCCTGACCTGCCTCGCCGCCGCCGCGCCGGCCCGGGCCGACTTCCGCCTGTGCAACAACACGGGCGGACGCGTCTCCGTCGCCATCGCTTACACGGACGGGCGCGAATGGCTTTCGGAGGGCTGGTGGAATCTGCGCCCGACCGCGTGCGAAACCCTGCTGCGCGGGCCGCTCGCCGCGCAGTTCTATTACGTCTACGCCATGGACGAGCGCGGCGGCGAATGGAAGGGCAAGGCGTTCATGTGCACGCGCGACCGGGAGTTCCGGATCGACGGCCGTCAGGACTGCTTCGCCCGCGGCTTCGACCGCACCGGCTTCTTCGAGATCGACACCGGCCGCGACGCCAAGAGCTGGACCGTGCAGCTCACCGACCCCAACGCCGCGGCGGCCCAGTGACGCCGCGAACCGCTTAGGAACGGACCAAGAAAGAAAATGAGAAGGCTGCGCCGCGTCAAGATTATCGCGACCCTGGGGCCCGCGACCGTGGACAAGGCGGTGGTCGCCGGGCTCGTGCGGGCCGGCGCGGACGTGTTTCGCATCAATATGAGCCATACGGACCATGCCGGGCTCGCCGCCTATGTGAAGATGATCCGCGAGATCGAGACCGAAATGTCCTGCGCCGTCGGCATTTTGGTCGATCTCCAGGGACCGAAGCTGCGCATCGGCGCGTTCGAGGACGGCTCCGTGCATCTGCGCAAGGGCGACAGTTTCGTTCTCGACTCCGATCCCGCGCCGGGCGGCGCGACGCGCGTGCGCCTGCCGCATCCGGAAATTCTCGCCGCGCTCAAGGTCGACGACACGGTTCTCATCGACGACGGCAAGGTGCGCCTGCACGTCGTCGAAACAACGCCCGACCGTGCGCGCGCCATTGTCGACGTCGCCGGGCGCGTCTCCAACCGCAAGGGCGTCAGCCTGCCGGACACGGAAATTCCGATCACCTCCATGACCAGCAAGGACCGCGCCGACCTCGAAGCGGCGCTGAAGGAAGGCGTCGACTGGGTGGCGATCTCCTTCGTGCAGCGGCCGGAGGACGTGATCGAGGTCAAGAAGATCACCGACGGCCGTGCGCTGGTGATGGCCAAGATCGAAAAGCCGCAGGCGATCCATCGCCTCGACGAGGTGATCGAAGTGTCCGACGCGCTGATGGTGGCGCGCGGCGATCTCGGCGTCGAGGTGCCGCTCGAAAAGGTGCCGGGCCTGCAAAAGCGCATCAACCGCTCGGCGCGCCGGCTCGGCAAGCCCGTAGTCGTCGCGACGCAGATGCTGGAGTCGATGATCCTGTCCCCGCTCCCCACTCGCGCGGAAGTCTCCGACGTGGCGACGGCGGTGTTCGAGGGCGCCGACGCCGTCATGCTGTCCGCCGAAAGCGCCGCCGGCCAGTATCCGCACGAGGCGGTGGCGACCATGAGCCGCATCGCCGAAGAGGTCGAGACCGACACGGTCTACCGCTCCATCATCAACGCCCAGCGCGCCGAGGCGCCCAATCCCACATCGGCGGACGCCATAGCGGTGGCGGCGCGCGATGTGTCGCAGACGCTGCACTGCAAGGCGATCTGCGCCTGGACCTCGTCCGGCAAGACAGCGCTGCGCATCGCCCGCGAGCGCCCGGCCGCGCCCATTCTAGCGCTGACGCCCAAGCGCGACACGGCCCGGCGCCTGGCGCTGGCGTGGGGCGTTCACGCGCTGCAAACGCGCGACGCGGCGGACATCGAAGACATGGTGTCGCGCGCCTGCGAATATTCCGCCAGCGAAGGCTTCGGCGAAGCGGGCGATCGCGTCATCATCGTCGCCGGTATGCCGTTCGGCTCGCCCGGCGCCACCAATATGATCCGCATCGCGCATGTCGGCGATGAGGGCTGAGAACGGACGGCCCGCCGGGCGCACGGAGCAACTCACGCCATGACCGCCGCCTCGCCCCGCACCGCGCTCTATCCCGGCTCCTTCGACCCACTGACCTTCGGCCATCTCGACGTGATCCGCCAGGGCGCGGCGCTGTTCGATCAAATCGTCGTCGCCATCGGGGTCCATCACGGCAAGGCGCCGCTCCTGACCTTCGACGAGCGGGCGGAACTGATCCGCGAGGCCTGCGCCGGGCTGAAGCTTGCGCGTCCCTGCCATTTCGACGTGACGAGCTTTTCCGGCCTCGTGGTGGACGCGGCGCGGAGCCGGGGCGCCCGCGCGATTCTTCGCGGTTTGCGCGACGGGAGCGATTTCGACTATGAGATGCGGATGGCGGGCATGAACGCTGCGCTCGCGCCCGACGTGCATACGGTGTTCGCGCCGTCCTCGCCCGGTCTGCGGCATGTGAGCGCGACCTTCGTGCGCCAGATCGCCGCTTTGGGGGGCGACGTGTCGGCCTTCGCGCCGGCCTCGTCCGCCGGCGCGCTCTACCGCGCTTTGGCGCGCCGCACATAAGCAATAAAGACAAGGGAGACGCACGATGTCGATTTCTCGCCGCACACTTCTCGCCGCCGCGGCCTTCGCCGCGACGCTGGCGACGGCTTCCGTCGCGCAGGCGGCGGACGATCACATACTCTATCTCGACACCAAGGACGGGCGCGTCACCATCAAACTGCGGCCGGATCTCGCGCCCAAGCATGTCGAGCGCATCGAGAAGCTCGCCAAGGAACACTTTTACGACGGCATCGTGTTTCACCGCGTCATCGACGGCTTCATGGCGCAGGCGGGCGATCCCACCGGCACCGGCATGAGCGGCTCGCGCTATCTCGACCTCAAGGCGGAGTTTTCCGACACGCCGTTCAAACGCGGTGCGCTCGGCATGGCGCGCGATCCGAGCGACAAGGACTCGGCCAATTCGCAATTCTTCATCTGTTTCGCCGATCAGCCGCAGCTCAACGGCAAGTATTCGCTGTTCGGCGAGGTTGTCTCCGGCATGGAGATCGTCGACAAGATCAAGAAGGGCGACAAATCCGACAACGGCAAGGTGGCGGACCCCGATAAGATCGTGAAAATGCGCGTCGCCGGCGACGAAAGCTGAGGCGCGCCGGGAGACGTCATTGCGAGCGAAGCGAAGCAATCCAGAACGTTTTTGCGTCTACTGGATTGCTTCGTCCCACATTACGAAGTCGGGCATACCCGACTTCGACTGGCGCTCCTCGCAATGACGAGCGGACGAACGGAATGGCAGGAGATCACATGACCGACACCGACACGCTGACGCTGGAGACGACCAAGGGCCCCGTCGTCATCAAGATGCGGCCCGATCTCGCGCCGGGTCACGTCGCGCACATCAAGCGCCTGGTGCAGGAGGGCTTTTACGACGGCATCGTCTTCCACCGCGTCATCGACGGCTTCATGGCGCAGACCGGCTGCCCGCACGGCACCGGCATGGGCGGCTCGGACTATCCGAATCTCAAGGCGGAGTTCAACGCCGCCCCGCATGTGCGCGGCACCTGCTCCATGGCGCGCGCCCAGCATCCGGACAGCGCCAATTCCCAGTTCTTCATCTGCTTCGAGCCGGCCCCCTTCCTCAACCGCCAATATACGGTCTGGGGCGAGGTGATCTCCGGGATGGAGAATGTCGACCAGATCAAGCGCGGCGAGCCGGTCAAGGATCCCGACAAGATCGTCAAGGCGACGTTGTCATAAGTCGCCGACGTTTCTGTTCTCGAGCCATGCGAGCCTGAAGGCTCGCGGTCCATTGACCGCATCGGACCGCGAGTCTTCAGGCTCGCTTTCTTGAAAGAACATGCGCGTCTCCCTCTTCGACTTCGACCTGCCGGCCGATCGCATCGCGCTGCGGCCCGCCGCCCCGCGCGATAGCGCGCGGATGCTTGTCGTCCCTGCCGGCGGCGCGTCCTTCGAGGATCGCGGCGTCCTGGACTTTCCCACCTATCTGCGCGCCGGCGACGCGCTCGTCGTCAACGATACGCGGGTCATTCACGCGCGGCTGACCAGCATTCGCCAACGCAGCGAGGCCCGGGCGAAGATCGAGGCGACGCTGGTCGAGCGGCTGTCGTCGAACGAATGGCGGGCGCTCGTGAAGCCCGCAAAAAAGCTGGCGGTCGGCGAGATCGTGGATTTCCGTCATTGCGAGCGAAGCAATGACGGCTTCTCGGCGAGAGTTGTCGCCAAGGGCCAAGCCGGCGAAGTTACGCTCGCCTTCAACCCTTCCGGCGAGGCGCTGGACGCCGCGATCGAAGGCGCCGGCGCCATGCCGCTGCCGCCCTATATCGCGGGCAAGCGCGCCGCCGACGCGCGCGACGAAAGCGACTATCAGACCGTCTTCGCCAGGGAGGCGGGCGCCGTCGCGGCTCCGACGGCTGGTCTTCACTTCACCCCGAATCTGCTGGCCGCCATCGAGGAGAAGGGCGTCGCGCTGCATCGCGTGACGCTGCATGTCGGCGCCGGCACCTTCCTGCCGGTGAAGGCCGAGGACACAAAGGCCCATGTCATGCATGAAGAGTTCGCGCGGGTGGACGCGGCGACGGCCGCGGCCTTGAACGAAACGCGCGCCAGGGGCGGGCGCGTCGTCGCTGTCGGCACCACCGCTTTGCGCTGCCTGGAGAGCGCGGCGACCGAGACCGGCGAACTTCGCGCGTTCTCGGCAAAGACCGGCATCTTCATCACGCCCGGCTATCGCTTCCGCGCCGTCGACATTCTGCTGACCAACTTCCATCTCCCGCGTTCGACGCTGTTCATGCTGGTTTCGGCCTTCTCCGGGCTGGAGCGCATGAAGGCGGCCTACGCCCACGCCATTGAACACGGCTACCGCTTCTATTCCTATGGCGACGCCTGTCTCCTCTTTCGCGCGTGAGGGACTATGACCGCCCGCGATCTTCGCCTCAAGGCGCTGTGGCGCGACGACCCGACCGAGGCGCCGATGACGCTCGATCTGCGCCTCGACGCCGCGGGGCGCGTCGTCTCGACCTGGGATCTCTTCGGCGCCTTCGACCTCGACGGACCGAACCGCCGTCCCTTCGTCCTGCGCCGCGACGGGACGATCGACTTTTGCGCCGCGAACGCAATCGTCTGGCGTACAAATCTGCGCGAGGTCTTGCTCAAAGTCGGCGCGCGCTTTTCCGTATCCTGGAACGAGCGCGACAGCGGCGAGTACGAAGTCGTCAAGATCGCCCAGCTTGGCGCCAAGGACGCCAAAGGGTGACGCGCGCTCACGCCGCGTCGCGCGGCGCGATTTGGGCAAGCTCCGTGTCTTGGCTCGCGATCGCAAGATCGTAGTTGGCTTGCAGATTCATCCAGAACTGCGGGGTCGTGCCAAAGTAGCGGGAAAGCCGCAAGGCCGTGTCGGCGGAAACCGGGGTTTCGCCGCGCGCCAAGCGCTCGATGCGCGTCCTCGGCACGCGGCAGGCTTTCGCCACAGCATAAGGCGTGAGCCCCAAGGGCTCGAGATATTCGAGACTCAGCACCTCGCCGGGGTGGACAGGAGGAGTCGGGCCTGTGCGCGGCCTCATGTCACGCGTCCTTTCTAGTGATAGTCCACGATTTCAACGTCGGCGGCGCCGCCGTCTTTCCAAGCGAAGCAAATCCGCCATTGATCGTTGATACGGATCGAATATTGTCCGGCGCGCTCGCCGCGCAGCGCCTCCAGTCTGTTGGCGGGCGGCCTACGAAGGTCGGCAAGCTCCTCGGCCGAAGCGATCATCGCGAGCTTGACCTGCGCGCGCCGCACGAGTTCCTGCGGAAAACCTTTCTTGACTTCGCCCGTCCACACCTCTTCGGTCAGCTTGCCTTTGAAACTCCGGATCATGCGCCGCTCCCGAACGCGGCGACAGTATCGCCACGTGATACGAAAAGCAAGGGAACGTTCGATTGTTCGCGCAGACTGACGCAGCGCCGTTTGGCGGGTTTGAATTTTGCCATCTCGCCGCCGACGACGCGGCGCGGCTTGGCGAAATCTCCTCGCCCCGCGGAACAATCCGCACGCCCGCTTTCATGCCGGTCGGCACCGCCGCCACCGTCAAGGCGATGTTTCCGCAAGACGTGCGCGCGGCCGGCGCCGACGTGCTCCTGTGCAATGTCTATCACCTGATGTTGCGCCCCGGCGCCGCGCGGGTGGCGCGGCTCGGCGGGTTGCATGGATTCATGAACTGGCCCCATCCGATCCTCACGGATTCCGGCGGCTTCCAGGTCATGTCGCTGGCCAAGCTCAGAAAGCTCGACGAAAACGGCGTCGCCTTCCAATCGCATATCGACGGCTCGCGCCATGTCTTGAGCCCAGAGCGCTCGATGGAGATTCAGGACTTTCTGGACTCCGACATTCAAATGCAGTTCGACGAATGCGTACGCCTCCCTTGCGCCGACGCGGAGGCCGAGCGCGCCATGCGCCTTTCGCTGCGCTGGGCGGAGCGGTCGCGCAGGGCGTTTTGCGCGAAGCCCGGCCGCGCGGTCTTCGGCATCGTCCAAGGGGGCGCGGTCAAGGCGCTGCGGGTCGAAAGCGCACGCGCGCTCGCCGACATGGATTTTCACGGCCTCGCGGTCGGCGGCCTCGCGGTGGGCGAACCGCAGGCGGTCATGCTCGACATGCTGGAAACGACGCTGCCGCATCTGCCTGCCGCCAAGCCGCGCTACCTCATGGGCGTCGGAACCCCCGACGACATCGTCGAAGCGGTCCGGCGCGGGATCGACATGTTCGACTGCGTCATGCCGACGCGCGCCGGACGCCACGGTCTCGCCTATACGCGCTTCGGCCGCGTCAATATCCGCAACGCCCGCCACGCCGAAGACACGGCGCCGCTCGATCCCGCCTCGTCCTGCCCCGCCGCGCGCGACTATTCCCGCGCCTATCTGCACCACCTCGTGCGCGCCGGGGAAATCCTCGGGATGATGCTGCTCACCCAGGCCAACGTCGCCTATTATCAGGAGCTGATGGCGGGCCTGCGCGCGGCGATCGCGGCCGGGCGCCTTGCCGATTTTATCGCCGAGACGAAGGAGGGATGGGCGCGGGGGGAAGCTGGCGTTTGATCGCGAGCCGCGAGGCTCCAAATCGCGCCGCTGACTTTCGAAAAAGCCCCGCCTCTTCCTTTGCAACGCAACTGCGCGCCCTCGACGCCTTGGCGCGTCGCGTCCCCGATTGGTTATCAGTCATTTACCGTTTTTCGGCGCCGGAAGCGATTTCAACCAATAATTCAGTCGCCTCGGCTAGGACCGGCGGCGGAACGCAGATCAAGAGGCTTTCTCATCATGGACCAGAGCGCTTTCACGGACGGCAATCTCGACGAACTCTTCGCCGGCAAGGTCGCGGAATCGCGCGAATTCCGCTCCTGGCTGCTCAGCCGCACGAAATTCGCCAAGCTCTGGCCCGTCGCGCGCCTGCTCGACGAGGAGCAGCGCGCCGCCCGCAATGGCAAGACCTGGTGGCGCAACTGGTGGCGCCACCTGCCCGAATATGAGGGTGACTTCGCCACGCGGATTCTGCTCGTGTTCGAAATCGAGCAGACGAATCTGCGTTTTGCGCTCCATATCGAAAACATCCCGCCCTTCGGCGGCTTCGAACACAATCAGGCGGAAGCCTATCGCCCGCGCGCGCTGCAGATGATGCGGCGCGGCCGCCATCTCGGCTACATGGATTTCGAGACGGCGCTACTCGCGCCGCAGGCGTTCATCCTGAACGAACCGCGCGCCGAACTGTTCGACCGCCGCATCCCGTACGAGACGATCGCCGGCTTCCTCCCCGAATTCGCGCTCGCCGACCGCGCCGCGGCGTAACGCGAGGCGCCACGGCCGACTCCCGCCCGCTGGGCCGCCGCGCGGATCGGGCTTTCGCGACAATTGGGCGCGACGCGTTTTTGCGGCATAAGGGAATGGGCGACGGCGCGGCGACCCGGCGCCGGGCGTCGCGGGAGTCCCTGCCGTTTGCGCGCACATCCGATCGACACGTCGTCCCGCGCCCTTTCGCGCGCAAGCGCGGCTCCCGTCCCGCGGCGGCGCCTCGGACATCGCCTGCTGACGGTTTGCGCGCTTCTCGCGGTTTGCCTCGCATCGACGAGGGGCGCGGCGGCGCAGAGCGCGCCCCCGCAAAAGACTGCGCCCGCCGCGTCCGGCGCGAAACCCGCGCCGTCCGCCGCGCCCGCCAAGCCGGCGGCGCGCAAGACGCCTCCGACGGGCAAGCCCGCCGCGCCTCGGCCGCCCGCGGCGCCGACGCCTTCGTCGTCAATGCCGGCGGCGCCGCCGCCGCCCAGCCCGCCGGCGCCCGCCTCGCGCGCCTTGCCGGACATTGCTCCCCCCGACACGTCGCAGCCGCCGCCCGCGCTCCCGCGTGCGCCGCGCGAACGTATGCGCGCCTGCGCCGTCGAATGGACGCAGCGCAAAATGGACGCCGGGAAGAAATTGCCGCTCTGGCGCGACTTCGCCGCCGAGTGCCTCACGCGAAAGTCAGGCTCCGCGCGTCATTCGATGTGACGGGACGGCGCGAAGCGAGCCGGGAGGCTCGCCAGACGATCCCATCGGTTCGGCGGGCGCGGCCCGCTTGGAGGCGAACCAAAAAAAGATCGCCCGAGAGCAGCAGCGCTCCGCTGCTCTCGGGCGATTGCGTTTCGCCGCCGCAAGGAAAGCGCGCCGGGCGCGATCGCGCGCGGCGAAGACTTGCCGCAGTCAGGCGCCTTCGGGCGCCGACGGAGCTGGCGGAGCCGCCTTGGCCTTGCGCGGAGCGCGCTTCTTGGCGGGAGCCTTGCGGGTCGCCTTCTTGGCGGTGGCCTTCTTGGCCGCGCCGCGCTTCTTGGTCGCCGCCTTGCGAGTCGTCTTGCGCGCGACTTTCTTCGAAGCGGTCTTGCGCGTGGTCTTGCGGGCCGACTTCTTCGTCGCGGCTTTCTTCTTCGTCGCGGCCTTCTTCGACGCAGTCTTACGCGCACCCTTCTTCGCCGCCGCTTTCTTGGCGGGCTTACGCTTCGTTGTCGCTTTCGCCATCTTAAGTCCCCTTGATCCGAATTGTCGGAACTTTGTTCGACCGACAATAGGCGCGATTACCGTAACGCGGTTAATCAGTCGTTCAAGTGCCCTGCGCGCGAATTGCTCGCGCGCGCATGACTAGCTGCGCGTCGAGCATCGTTCGAAGACATGTTCGACGCCTTTCGACGCGCCTCTCGACTCGTCGCGGCGACGCTCTTCTTGTCTTGGATTGTCGATCGGCGCCGGCGGCGGGAGTCCTGCACACGCGCGACTACACGCCGATAGAGAAGCGCAGGCCGAAAACGGGAGACGCATACACGTTGACCGCGCCATCCATTTCATCGCCTTGTTTTCGCGTGTTTTTTTGTGCGCTTCGCGCACAGACGTCATGCAAACTATGCATCATGCGCAGCGAATGCGGACCATCGCGCCTAATGACGATCGAGACGCTTTCGGACTTCGCGCGTCGCACGCGACGCCGTCCTTCGCGTCGGCGCCGCGCCGGCGCGCGCGCGACTCGGCGCGCCGTTTCGACCGCGCAAAAAAAATTGTGAGAAGAATCGCGAGACCGTCGAAAATCGGCGCCGCGACGGCGTGGCGCGATCGCGAATCGCGCAACGCGCGACGAAATTGATTCGTTTTCGCAGTGAAAACGGCGCGCGTCAGAGACCGAGTTTCGCCTTCAGCAGATCGTTGACGGCCTGCGGATTGGCCTTGCCGCCCGTCTGTTTCATCACCTGGCCGACGAACCAACCGAGCATGGTGGGCTTGGCCTTCGCCTGCTCGACCTTGTCGGGATTGGCCGCGATCACCGCATCGACGGCCGCTTCGATCGCGCCCGTATCCGTCACCTGCTTCATGCCGCGCGTTTCGACGATCTCGCGCGGATCGCCGCCTTCCGCCCAGACGATCTCGAACAGATCCTTGGCGATCTTGCCCGAAATCGTCCCTTCGCAGATGAGATCGACAATCGCGCCGAGCGCCTTGGCCGACACCGGCGAGCGTGTTACGTCGAGCCCCTCCTTGTTGAGACGGCCGAACAGTTCGTTGATGACCCAGTTGGCGGCGAGCTTGGCGTCGCGGCCCTTCGCCGTCTCTTCAAAATAGTCGGCGCTCGCCCGCTCCATCACCAGCACGCCCGCGTCGTAAGGTGGCAGGCGGTACTGGTCGACGAAGCGCTGGCGCTTGGCGTCGGGCAGTTCGGGGAGCTCCGCCTTGAGCGCGTCGACATAGGCCTGATCGAATTCGAGCGGCAGCAGGTCGGGGTCGGGGAAGTAGCGGTAGTCGTGCGCCTCTTCCTTGGAGCGCATCGAGCGCGTCTCGCCCTTGCCGGGATCGAACAGGCGCGTCTCCTGGTCGATCTTGCCGCCGTCTTCGAGAATGCCGATCTGGCGGCGCGCCTCCACGTCGATCGCCTGACCGATGAAGCGGATGGAGTTGACGTTCTTTATCTCGCAGCGCGTGCCGAGCGCCGCGCCCGGCCGGCGCACCGAGACGTTCACGTCGGCGCGCAGGCTCCCCTGCTCCATATTGCCGTCGCAGGAGCCGATGTAGCGCAGGATGGTGCGCAGCTTGGAGACATAGGCGCGCGCTTCCTCGGCCGAGCGCATGTCCGGCTTGGAGACGATCTCCATCAGCGCGACGCCGCTGCGGTTGAGGTCGACATGGCTCTCCGTCGGCGAGAGGTCGTGCAGCGACTTGCCGGCGTCCTGTTCGAGGTGAAGACGCTCGATGCCGACAGTGATCCGCTCGGCGGGCGATACGTCGACGACGACGACGCCCTCGCCGACGATCGGGTGCTTGTACTGGGAAATCTGATAGCCCTGCGGCAGGTCTGGATAGAAGTAGTTCTTGCGGTCGAAAACGGAGCGCAGATTGATCTTGGCATCGAGCCCAAGCCCGGTGCGGATCGCCTGCTTGACGCATTCCTCGTTGATGACGGGCAGCATTCCGGGCATCGCCGCGTCGACGAGGGAGACGTGGTCGTTGGGCTCGCCGCCATATTCGGCGCTGGCGGCGGAAAACAGCTTCGCCTTGCTGGTCACCTGGGCGTGGATTTCCATCCCGACGACGACTTCCCAATCGCCGGTCGCGCCCTTGACGAGTTTGGACGGCGTCGCGCTCGCGTTGCTCATGACGGCCTTTCATTACATATATGTTGCGCCGCCGGCGCGGCGGGCGTTTGCCCGGTTATAGACCCAAGGCCGCGTCCGCGGGAATAGCGGGCGGGCGCCAACCAATTCCGCCGCCGTTTGCGAGGCCCGCATGAACCGTTCCGCCGAACCGTCCTATCGTAGCCGCGCCAGAGCCTGGCTCGCGCGGATGCGCGACGCGCCCGGTTATGTGAGCGTGCCGGTCGGCGTGCTGTTCATCCTTGGAGGGGTCTTTTCGTTCCTGCCGGTGCTCGGCCCCTGGATGCTGCCCGTTGGCCTCGCCATCCTCGCGCCGCGCGTGCCCATCGCGCGGAAGGTGTTGCGGCGCTCCTACCGGCTGCTGCTGAAGTGGAAGCTGATCCGCGTCAAGCGAACGCCGGCGGCGTAAGCGCGTCAACGCGGCTCGAAGGGGTTGACGAGCGAGACGCCGAGACCTTCGAAATCGTAGTTGTTCCGCGTCGCGACCGTCATTGAGTGAGCGGCCGCGATCGCGGCGATCGCAATGTCCATTGGAGCGAAGGCCCGCCCACGCTTCTCGCGATCGGCGCGAAAGGGTCCGAAGCGGCGCGCCGCGGCGTAGTCGAAGACGAGAATCCGGCCCAGGAAAATCTCATTTTCGAGACGATCGAAAGTCTCTTCCAGGGCCTGTTTTCGGCGTCCTTGTGGAAGGCGAGCCGACCCATATTCCAACTCGGCGATGACCGGCGTCGACAGGAAAAACGCCTCTGTCGGAAAACTGTCGAGCCAAGCTTCGACGTTTCGATCTGGCGCCGGCTTGATGAATTCGGAAACAACATTGGTGTCGAGAACGATCATTCAAAATCCCCAAAGTCAGGCGGCGGGCGCTCGGAATAATCTCTCAAACAGACGAAATCATCGCCACGGAACTCCATCGGCACGAGGTTCGACAAGATCGTCCCGAGCCCGGGTTTCCGGGGCGGACGTTCGGCAAAGACGTTTTCGAGCAAGGCTTCCGCCTCGTCCGAAACGTTGCGCCCATGCACCCGCGCCCGCTCTTCCAAGCGGCGCTTCAAATCCTCAGAGACGTCGTGAATGAGAATGTCCGACATGGCCCGCGCTCCGATTTTCACCTAAAATAGCGAGCGCCCCGCCGGCCTGCAACGCCCCTATCCCCCGTCGCCCTGCCCATCGTCAGCCTTCGGCGCACGGTCCCCCATCAGCCGCTCTTCATACTGAATCGACCATTCGATCACCTGCGTCCATAGGTCCATCGCGAGCTGCGAGGACATGCCCTCACGCCGCGCGGCGCCGAGCACGCGCGCCAGCACCTCGTCGATGCGCTCGGGAACCCGCGCGGGAATCCCGAGGTCCGGCTTCACCCGCGCCGCGCGCTCGATCTGGCGCTGACGCCGCGCGAACAGCGCGACCAGCTCGTCGTCCAGTTCGTCGATGACCTTACGGATGTCGGCCATTTCCGCTTCGGGCGACAGCGCGCCCGCATCGTCCGTCTTGCCCGGCTCGCTCATTCGGACCCCTTTCGGTCAAGGGTTTGCCACCAGGGCTCGGGGAATTCCATTTTCGGCGCCGCCTGCTCGATGGCGCTCGCGATCGAAAACAGCGTCTCTTCGTCGAAGGGACGGCCGATCAACTGCAACGCCAGCGGCAGGCCGTTCTCCGCCACTCCGCCCGGAACCGCAATGCCCGGCAGGCCGGCCATGTTCACCGTCACCGTGAACACATCGTTGAGATACATCTCCACCGGATCGGCCTTGCCCTTCTCGCCTTGCGCGAAGGCGGTCGAAGGCGTCGCCGGCGTGAGCACGGCGTCGACGCCCGCCGCGAAAGCCTCGTCGAAGTCCCGCTTGAGCAGCGTCCGAACCTTTTGCGCGCGCAAATAATAGGCGTCGTAATAGCCGGCGGAGAGCACGTAGGTTCCGATCATGATGCGCCGACGGACCTCCGCGCCAAAGCCGCGGGCGCGCGTCTGCTCGTACATATCGATAATGTCGCGGCCCTGTTCGCGCAGGCCGTAGCGCACGCCGTCGTAGCGCGCGAGGTTGGATGACGCCTCCGCCGGCGCGATGATGTAATAGGTCGGCAGCGCATGGCGGGTGTGCGGCAGAGAAATCTCGACGATTTCGGCGCCCGCGTCTTCGAGCCAGGCGACGCCCCGATCCCACAACGCGGAAATCTCTCCGTTGAGGCCATCGAGACGGTATTCCTTCGGGACGCCGATGCGCCGGCCCTTGATCGAGGCGCCGACCGCCGCTTCGTAATCCGGCACGGGCGCGTCGACGCTGGTCGTATCCTTGGGATCGTGGCCCGCCATCGAGCGCAGCAGGACCGCCGCGTCGCGCACGGTGCGCGCGATCGGCCCCGCCTGATCCAGGGACGACGCGAAGGCGACAATGCCCCAGCGCGAGCAGCGCCCGTATGTGGGCTTGATGCCCACAGTTCCCGTGAACGCCGCCGGCTGCCGGATCGAGCCGCCGGTGTCGGTCGCCGTCGCGCCAAGCACAAGCCGCGCCGCCACCGCCGCCGAGGAGCCGCCCGACGAGCCGCCAGGAACGATCTTCGCCTTTTCGTCGCCGTTGCGCCGCCAGGGCGAGATCACCGGCCCGAAAGCGCTGGTCTCGTTCGACGAGCCCATGGCGAATTCGTCCAGATTGAGCTTGCCGAGCATCACCGCGCCGTCGCGCGCCAGATTGGCGGAGACGGTCGATTCATAGGTGGGCGTGAAGCCGTCCAGGATGCGGCTCGCCGCCGTCGTGCGCACGCCCTTGGTGCAATAGAGGTCTTTGATCCCGAGCGGCAGGCCTTCCAGCGGCCCGCCCTCGTCCTTGGCGAGCCGCGAATCGGCGCGCCGCGCCTCGGCGAGCGCGAGATCGGGCGTCTCGGTGACGAAGCAGTTCAACACACGCGCCTGTTCGACGGCGGCGATGTGCGCCTGCGTCAGTTCGACCGCGGACAGCCGTTTCGATCGGAGCGCGTCGCGCGCCTCGGCCAGCGTGAGATGGGTGGGATCGGACATGAAGTCTCTTTATCTTTGATCGTTGCGGCGGCGCCTATTCGACGACTTTCGGCACGACGAAATAATGATCTTCGCGCGCCGGGGCGTTGGCGAGCACGTCCGCGGCGATGGCGCCCTCAGTGACCACGTCGGCGCGCTTCTTCATCTGCATGGGCAGGACGGAAGTGAGCGGCTCGACGCCCTCGACATTGACGGTGCTCAGTTCCTCGACGAAGGCGAGGATGGCGTTGAGTTCGGCGCCGAGGCGCTCGACCTCGGCCTCGTCCACCGCAATGCGGGCGAGATGCGCGATGCGCCTTACGGTCGCGGAATCGACGGACATGAGGGGCTCCGGCGGGAAAGTCGTGGGCCGGCTATAGCGCCTGGGCTATGGCGGCGCAATGTGGGGCGAGTCCGGCGAGCTCAATCCGGCAAGGCGTCGAACGGATCGGCGAAAGGGACGCCAAGGGCCGAGAAATGGCGCGCATTTCGCGTGAGAATCAGCAAAGACCGCGCGCGTCCGGTCGCCGCGATCAAGACGTCGGCGAGCCCCGGATGCGCCCCATTGGCCGTCGCTGCGTCCGACAACTCGCCCGCTACGCGGCCGATTCCCGCATCGAGAGCGATTACGCGCTCGGAAAATGTGTCGACCAGACGATCCAGCCAGGCCGACAGTCGAGCCGCACGCTCGCTCGCGCCCTGGCGACGCAGCTTGCAGACGCCCTGCTGCACTTCGACGACGACGATCGACGGCAGGAATAACCTGTCGCCGCGAGCTTCCAGCCAGGCGGAAAACGCATTTGGCGGCGCCGGCCTGTCCGGCGCCAAGGCCGACAGCACGGACGTGTCGAATAGATAGCCGCGCGTCACAGGTCGATGTCGCGCATCGGCCGCTCGTCGCGCTCGAACTCGACGCCTCCCGGGAAGGAAAGAAGAAATTCGGCGAAAGACGGCGCCTCGGCTGGATAGATTTTCCGCGCGTCCGCGATCGGCGTTAGCACCGCGACGGGGGCGCCGTGACGTGTAATCAATGTGGGATCGCCCTTCGCCGCCGCGTCGACCAAAGCGGAGAAATGGGCCTTCGCGTCTCTGATCTGAACCGTTTTCATCGAGCCTCGGATCGTGACCACATGAGGTCACATAGCATGGGCCGGGCGTGCGGGCAAGAACGCGCCCTTCTCACGTGTGTGGGGGGGGGGGCGGCGGCGATCCTCGCGCACGCGCCTACACTCAGTGGTCCCGTCGCGGAGGTGGTTGGAATTGGGTTGGCGTAGTCTCCGGGTTGCTCAACCCAAACGATTCCGGCGTTGGAGCGCTGGAATGGAGACCACGCCATGGCGAGGGATACCATGAAGGAGGCG